>Ga0075117_1002521_pt1 | contig 10454 bp, 9 predicted proteins | sample AntAceMetag02UKJ_FD_69789 | JGI IMG/M metagenome (GOLD analysis project Ga0075117, IMG submission 69789) | Saline lake microbial communities from Ace Lake, Antarctica - Antarctic Ace Lake Metagenome 02UKJ | ecosystem: Environmental > Aquatic > Non-marine Saline and Alkaline > Saline | place... | reverse complement strand
TCATTCATGGTGGTCTCCCCGTCGGCGTCAACCGACGATTAAAACTTGAAATTGCGAGGGCCGATTATCGTCCCTCGGGAGACCACCTTTCAAGTTTCAACAATTATTGGGACACTTCCATGTTTTGTGCCTTCTATAATCGAAGAATGTTGGCTCTGCTCGATCTCAAATTACCGATTGTCCGATATGAGGATTTCGTCTTGGAGCCAGAAAAGACTCTTCGGGTTCTTCTGCCCAAACTTGGATTGAAATTTGAGACAGAGATGCTGACGTCCGAAAAGGCTTACTTGAGTAATCAAAAGGGGCACGGCAATAATGACCTTTCCAGATCCGTTGACACGTCTTCCCTTCACAAATACCAATCACTTGATAGAAGACTAGTCAATCGTATCCTCGCACTAACGTATCCAACTTGGACAGCCTATGGATACATGTGGGATGAGAGAACAAAAATGATGAGAAACAGTTCTTGATCAGTCATCGTGATCACAACACCATGTGATCCGTAAGGATTAACCCTGGTTATGATAGAATGATGTGAAAACTATTGGAGATTGGAATGACTCGAGTAATCAGAAAAAGGAAAAATCATGATTAAGGCTACCTTTGGTAGAATCTTCAGATCGCTTGGAGTCGAAGTAAGACGAGTTGAAGTTTGGCCAAAAAACAACTCCAATCGTCACATAAATAGAATATCCGGTCGAGATGAAGTCGCCAATTACTTCTGTAATTGCTACTCATTCGATTCGATTCTTGATGTGGGATGTGGCAAGGGAGCACTATTCCCGCATCTGCTAGAGACCGGTGCGGACGTCGTGGGAATTGATTTTCTTCCTGAGTCTGAAATCGAAACTGATTACCGAGATAAACAAGCACACTATATCCGCACAATGTTCGAAACTTACAACGGTGATCAATTATTCGATGCGGTAATTGCTTCTCACTTAATTGAACACATCCCGGATACGGAACGATTTCTCCAAAAATTCTTTTCTGTTCTGACACCCGATGGAGCGTATTGCCTCATTTGGCCGCCACCAAAATCTGCAATCGTTGGGGGGCACGTACACCTCTTCAACCCAGGTCTCATGCTCTACAATTTGGTCCGGCTTGGTATAGATTGTCGGAATGTCCATGTTGTCCAATGCGGCTACTCCTATGGCGTAATGGGACGTTATTCCACATTTAATGTTCCAGAATTAAATCACGATCAGGGAGATATTGAACTGTTGCAGAATTACTTCCCGTTCAAAGTTAAGCAAGGATTTAACGGCGACGATATTCCGAATATCGTGCGTTTATAAAGTAATATCATTCCTCCCACCATGGGCTACGACTCGAAAGTACAGACTGTTCTATGTCACCTGTTGTCCATTTTTTGAAAGCTGAAAAAGTCGTGAGAGTTTTTTTATTGGGGAATTGCTACATTTCTGATCAAATAAAAATCATGAATAGGTAGTTCCTGATTTTAGACTCAGTGAGGCCCCTCAAAATAGGGGCATTCAAACAAAATGATCTTCAACTACGATAGCGTGTATCCATCCATCTAAGATTTACGAAACACAGTTCTACGAAAATACGCAGCCAATGCTGAGCTTGAACTCATGATGATGGCGGAGAAGCTCATTGCCCAGGCGGCGCCAAGAATCGTATATGGCGGTATTAGTACTATTGCAGAAATAAGGTAAAGCATCGCCATTAGAATGTATATTATGGCTACGACACGCTCGCGATTCATGGCAACCATATATTGAACACACAGCCCTCCGACAGCCAGCAGTGTTGAGGCGCTGAGCATAATGACTCCACTATCGAGAGCCGGTTGGAAGTCCGATGACAGTACGTATGTAATCACAAACCATAGACCAGCGGCTCCGCAGATTGCAATGAATCCTACGAACATCGTGTAAACAAACAAAAGCCGACCAATGAAAGTGGATTTGAATCCGTAAGGTCCCATAATGTGTGGCTGGATGACGCGATTTAGTTGACCGACAAGTAACAGCAGTGCCCGTGGTGCATACATGGCGATGCCGAAAATTCCAGCGGCAGCATCGCCGTGGTAGAAGCGTACCAGCAGGATTCCCGCTGTGAGAGGGATCGTGCCCAGCAAGGCTGAGACGACCAGCTTCCAGGAGGAGGAGAGTAGACGAACCGGTTCACTTTTCGACCAGTCCCAGCGGATTTCCGGAAGATCACGCTGTAACATAAGCCACAGCCAAGCCGCCGAGCCGATCCATTTGGCAGCAAAGACTAAAGCGGCGGCTGGGAGCGAGAGATTGTTGGATATGTATAAGGCAGAAATAATTCCTAGCGCCGTAACTTCGGAAACAGTCATAATAACTGCCGATCGACCTTGGGCGTGGCGGAAATCATAGAACGGTAAGGGGTTCAGGCATGCTGCTACGTTTCCGATAGCGATGATTGTCAGCACAATCTGCTCAGAGGGTGTCGGTGTGAGGATGGCTCCGATTGCGATAGTCAAGACGGCAAGAAGAATTCCCAATCCCCCCGTGATGGCAACGTAGGCCGTCCATAAACGATTCAGCGCATCGGGACGTCGGATGAGTTCCCGCACAATGATTGGACGCAGACCAGCCGACCCGAGAATCATCAGGTAATTCTGTATCGTCAACCAAAACACAAAGACGCCGTAGCCATCAGCACCAAGGGATCGGGTTAGCAGTAAGACGCTAACCAACCCGCAAACCTGAGCGACAGCCGTGGCTGCTAACAAGGAACTCAGGTTACGGAGAGCTTGCAAGCCGTTCGCGGTTAGAAGCGCTTTCCCCTGACCGATAACCTTAGAAACGATTGCCAGGACACCATCGCGCACCGACTGGCGATATGTTCCCCTTTCAGGTTTTTCTTCTTCGCATCGGTCATGATCGCTGAATTGTTCCACGCTTGTGCCTGAATCGGTTTTGGACAATCGAGTTGCAAGTAACAGTGTTTTAACACAAGTTAACGATGAACAGCGATTGTAACGAATTCACGGACATTGGCGAGTTCGACTCTGTCGCTGGTATTAAGGCTAGATAAGTGGAGACAGTTACTACAGTGTGGCCAATCACCTTCAGTCTGTCTTAAAGACGGTGTATTTCGGAATAGAGCTGAGAAGTGTCCAAATGACCTGTCAATAATCAGTCCCAGCCTACAGAAGACCGCTTCCTTCTTGTATCGCACACAGTACTCACATGCAATCTAATTGCACTTTACATGCTTAGTCATTATAATAAAACACTGTGATCAAACGCCAATACCTAAGACTATTTATTTCTAATACCTGACAGAGAATACGGGATATGCTTAACTGGCGATCCATTTTCTCAGCATCATCATGAGTCTGGAGAAGTCGATAACGGGATGTTCATCGAATATGCAAAGATCGTATTGATGATTAACGCAAGTCTGGGATGCCTGTTCTGGGCATCCCAGTTAGCCGAGTCTTATCTCGCAGCGGCACTCTGCGCTGCATTTTTATGGATCGCATTCATACTGTTTACGAATACACTCAACCGTTCGCGGAATATGAAATTCAATCTGCTGGTTCTGATTCTACTCGGCCTGACCTGTTTCTTTTCCGACCCTGCTGGATTTTTTTCATTCCAGTATGGTCCCTTCTCAGCGCCGACTGTCGCGGTTATGATTTTGACTCTGATCTTATTCGATCTATTGAAATTAGAACCAGAAAATCAGTGACCTCATCATGCATGACCGGAAATCATTGGGGCCCTTAAAGCTGTTTGGGTTGCTACTCATAGGGCTGTTTATTGCTTTCTGCTTGTTGCTGCCCACGATCAGACTTTTTACTGATGCATCTCTCGCGCAAACGAGTGTCTCATCATCACAGATCGATGATCAGACGACTTCCGACCGAATTTTGCTCTATGCAACCAGCTTTTTCGCCACGGTTTCATTTTTAGCCATCGGAGCATCTGTTGGCAGCTACCTGAATGTGATTGTGTATCGTGTGCCCCGGAAGATTCCGTTGACCTTCACCCGTTCTGGCTGCCCCAAATGTGGAGCGCCGATTCATCTATCAGATAACATCCCCATCATCAGCTGGTGCCGCCTGAAAGGGCGATGTCGAGCCTGCCAGGCTCCGATCAGCATTCGATATCCCCTGGTTGAGATCTCTGTCGCAGTAATATTTCTGACTCTGTATTTTCAAGAGCTGCTTTCGGGGGGAGCCAATATTCCCGTGCGTCCTCCTAATCTTTATAACGGAGTACTTTGGATTTTATTTTATACAAAATGGGATCTGGTCGGACTATACCTGCTGCACTGCTTCATGCTGACCACCATATTGGGTTGGGCACTGATCAACTCAGATGACTTTCGGGTACCGCGATCCTCCCTGCTCACCACGCTTCTGATTGCCTGCATGACGATTCTAATCTGGCCGGACTTAATGCCTGTCCATCTTAAACATTCCTTATCACAATCTCTTTACGGTTCCGACCGGATTCAGGCACTGATCTCATCATTGTGCGGAATTCTATTCGGAGCTTTGCTGGGCTATTTCCTGACTTGGCTCGTCAAAAAAGAGTGGTTAGTCTGTTCCTCACACGCAAATGCAATTACCTATGCATTCATCCTCTGCGGGGCGATTTATGGTTCACAGGCCATGCCTACAATCACCCTGATTGCTTTTGTTTTCATCCTGCTCCAACGGATGATCACCCACTCATTCAAATATCCTGTTCTGAAATCCTCTCCAATAGCCACTTTTCTGGCAATCTTTGCCTTTCACTTCTTCTGGCGATCACTGACCTGGCTGCAGGTGAACATTCCACCACATTCAAACTGAGGTCTCACTTATCATTCTGGTAGGATTAAATTGCACATATGTTTTCAACTCTTATGCATTTTCATCTTTTATGCAATATGTTTGCAACTACATGTTGATTTACATTAAATGAGTGGAAATAATTGATCATCCAGAGCATTCAATTCAATAATCCACTCATTTGCAGGTGTTTTATGCCAGACATCGAAGAACGTCAGGTGAAAGAGCAGATTGAAGACAACAATTCGGTTCTGAACTCGTTAAATCAGATGCTGCATCATGATTTCTGTCCCCAGTTCAACAAGTGGTTTTACTGGATGAAGAATCCATTCTGGTGTCTGGCTATCAGCATTCTAACAGCCTTCATCTGTGGGTTACTTGTCAATACAGCGATCCTTTACATCGCGGCTGCCCTGGCTCTGATCATACTGTTCGGCGTACTGTGGCCCTGGATCAGCGTTAAGGGACTCACGGCAGAGCTCTCTTTTAACAGAGTTCGTACCAGATGCGGTGAGTCCGTCGGTGCCAGGCTGATCGTAAAGAACCACTGGCCGTGGCCCGCCTGGGGCGTGTATCTGAGACACCCTTTTTCAGATCATGCAGATCACTTGTGTGAGGTTGCCATCGATTGCATTCCGGGCTGGAAAACCACTGAGTATTCCTGGAGTTTTGTTCCCCGCAAACGAGGTGTCTATTCAACAAAAACCGCATTTCTGGAAACAGGATTCCCCTTTGGCTTGTTTAAAAAGAAGATCTCGCTTTCGATGGATTCCGTGCTGATCGTCTGGCCCGAGATTTCAAAACTGGCTTTCTTGCCTGAATTGAGAGAAGTCAGTTCCAGCGAAGATCAATTCGCCTCGCATCGCGCAGGCGATTATGGGGATGTCATCGGCACTCGAGCGTTTCGTCTGGGAGATTCTCTGAGACGGGTCCATTGGTCACAATCCGCTCGACAAGGGCAGATGATTGTCACAGAGCGTCAGGCAGCGGCGGTCTGTGCCCTGCGAGTCATTCCCGACCTCAATCGGTCACACTATCAAAACGGGAACCGGGAATCTCTGGAGGCAGTCATTCGCATCACTGCCAGCATCTGTCACTCCCTGTTAAAACAACATGCCTCGGTGGAGTGTCAAATCGGTAACCAGCTGTTTCGTTGTGAAGGCAACCAGAGAGACCAGTTCAAGCTGCTGGACGAACTGGCCTGTATTCCGATAGATGGTCTGCCTGCTACCGAATGTAAGCATATCAAATCCCCTCTGCCAGAATTCATCATCACCAACAGCAGCGGTTACGCGCAGCAGCTGACAAGGGATTCTTCCCGGCATCACTCCCGAATCATTATGGTTCAGGATACTTCGCTGCAGGAATCCCCCAACAGCTCTGCCTGCCCCTGTGAACCCTGGATGCGGCTGAATACCCCGGAAGAAAGCCGGGAAATGACATTTGCTGATAGTTGGAAGAAAGCCTGCCATGCCAATTAATTCGTCTAAGATGAATGAGAGCCGCATTCTGCAATTCGTCACCATCGCGATGGTATTGACGGGTGCGTTGGCTCTTTGCATATCAGACGCCAGTGGCAGGTACTCCCACACCTGGATCGCTGTCAATTTCCTGATCGAAACGACGGTGGCAATTCTGGGCGCACGGTATTTTCTTTCTCTCAAAAAAAAGAACACGAAAGAATCCTCTGTAAATCTCATCCTACTGGCTGTGATGCTGATGAGCCTGCTCTGGGAACCGCTTCAAAGAATGGCCTTCGGAACTGGCAGGCCATTCGAACTGATTCTGATGTTCGCTGTCAAGAACACCTTCCTGGTCATGGCTGCTGCCGGTTGCTGGAAGAAGTATCAGCAGTTTGCCGCCTGGGGATCGATCTTTTTAATTATCTGTGCCGCAACAACTTATTCTGGACCGGACATGATCATCCTCGCGGGGCTGGAGCTGATCTTAGGATTTTTCTGGCTGTTTTACTCTTACTGGACCACACTCAGCATTGCTCTGCTTCCGGCGGTAAAGAAACAGAATCTCGGTAAATATCTGCTGCTTTCTTCGCTGGCACTACTTCTATTTCTGATTCTCTCCTTTTCCGGGGAGAATCCGGTTGTACATGCATTTAAAGGCATACTTCCCAGTTCAGGCGGCGACAGTCGAGGCGATATCCATGCCCGCGATGGACTGGGAGACGGAGAACTGCTGGTCGCGGGTAAGTATGATATTCGCAGCTTTGCTCCCATCGAAAATGCACCTTTTATGTCATCAGACGATCCCAGCCTGTACGACATTATGTCTGATACCTACGAAGATGAAGGCGAAATCTCGAAAAATATCGATCGGGCCATCGGGCTGAGAATGCAAGATCAAAAGATCGAAGAAAAAGAACTCCCCGATGCCGAGAATATCAACCGCCACTTTTCAACGGCTCGAAATCAGAAAACGGCCGAAGAGAAATCGGCGGAAGGTATTTCGTCCGATGCACTGCTGCATATCTCCGGCAGGACTCCTCTGCATCTGAGAATGGATACCTATGACATCTTCGATGGAGTGAACTGGTTCAAGGAACCTATGCATAAAGAGGATCAGAAACATTTTTTACTCAAAGAGCGTTTTGAAAAACCATACATCGTGGTCAACAGCAAGGCGCATACCCTGTCCCAGGAATGCAGAAATGAACTGCATGTCGTCACCAACAATCATCTGAAATCGAACCAGCTCCCTGCCCCTTTGCATTTGAGAGAAATCCATATCGATCTGGTTGATCGGATTGACATGTTCGACTGGCATCAGGAAAGCATTGTAAAACTCGACCGCAAGGAATTACCCCGGCTGGTCCCCATGCATCTGATCAGCCATTTTCCTGATCGGAAATTGATTGAATTTCGTTCTGTCAAATACGCCACGCTGACAAACCAGAAGAAACATTATATTGCACTTCCGAAGTTTCCTGTGATTACAAAAATAAGAAAACTGGCAGAAGACCTGGTGAGTGGAATTGATAATGACTGGGAAAAGATCAAACGGATTGAGCAATACCACCGTGAGCAGTTCCCGCAAGATCGCTCGATCACCTACGATGGAAAACAGGCGCTCCCCTTGGACCGGTTCCTGTTCGAAAGCAAAGCAGGCCCAGACTATCTGATTGCATCATCCGCCGCTCTGATGCTCCGGACCCTGGGGTATTCCACAAGGCTGGTAAGTGGATTTTACGCCAGCCCGGAAGACTACGACATCAAATCCGACCACACTCCCGTCCATGCGGATGATGTGCACTTCTGGGTGGAAGTGCAAGTCGGACCGAGTTCAAGTGACTGGTGCACGATCGAGCCCACAGCCGGATATGCGGTTCTTGGTCCCCCGTTATCATTATACGAAAGAACGATTGAAGCGATTCTGAGTATTTCAGTTTGGATTCAAAATCATTGGGCTCTCTTTTTAGCTACGGTCGGTATTTTGAGTTGCCTTTTTCTCTTCCGATATCAACTCGTCGATTTCCTGGTGACCGGGTGGCTCAAGGTTTCTCGGCCCCGGGATACTCGCCGGTTCATATTCAGAACCCTGTGGCTGCTCGAATTACGAATTCGAGGTCAAGGTCTGAAGCGGCCGGTCACGATGCCTCTGAACCAGTGGTTGCAGCAACAGGCAGAGAACTTAGCCATCAATACCACCTGTCTGTCCGAACTCGTTCAATATGTAAACTGGGCGACTTTCTCCCCCAGTTCAGCCGACAATACGCAAGCGCCCGCAGGTGATCTGATCAGCAATTGTTGCCACCGGATCATTAACGAAGCACGCTGGATAAAACAGTCCCCCTGATAAATCATTTCATTCATTTTTTTAGAAACAGGGACTCATGACGACACTATTAGAAAATAACGCTATGGAATTGCAGCAGGAATATTCCCAAATCGAACAGTTAAGAGACTGTCTGAACCGGACACTGAAAGGAAAAGCAGACGTAATCGAGAATGTGATGATCTGTCTGCTTTCTCGAGGTCATCTGCTGTTGGAAGACCACCCTGGACTGGGCAAGACCATGCTGGCCAAAACGCTCGCCGCATTGATTGGAGGCAGATTTGCCCGAGTGCAATGCACACCCGATCTGCTTCCCAGTGATATTACCGGCTTTAATATTTTCAATCAGAAGACTCATGAATTCGAATTTCGAGAAGGGCCTGTCTTTTCTGACATTATGCTGGCCGATGAAATCAACAGAGCAACTCCCCGGACGCAAAGTGCCATGCTGGAAGCGATGGCGGAAAGACAGGTCACCGTAGATGCGGTCCGTTATCAGTTGTCGCCCGAGTACTTTGTGATTGCGACCCAGAATCCCATTGACCAGCACGGAACATATCCCCTGCCCGAAGCGCAGCTCGACCGGTTTGCCATGAAGTTGACGATCGGGTATCCGGAAGAAATTGATGAGATACGCATGCTGGCCGCGGCCATCGACCAGGACTCTGATACTGCGATGGATATGGAACCGGTCTTCAATGAGAAAGAATTGCTGGAAATGCAGCAGAAGATCGCTTCGATTCCTGTTGCAGAATCCGTTCAACGCTATCTGGTGCAGATCGGAAATGCGACTCGAAAACACCCTCATCTCGCGCTTGGCTTAAGTCCTCGTGGATTACTGACCTGGCAGCGAGTTGCTCAGGCGCATGCATTTTTAAACCAGCGGAGCTATGTGATTCCAGATGATCTCCTGGAAACAGCGCTGCCGGTGCTCAGCGTCCGACTGGGTGTCGACCAGTCCGAAAACCGGGTTCTTATTGATGAGATACTCAAATCCGTAAAGCTACCCGATTACGCATTACCTTCTAACAACTGAATTTAAACTTGTGATTGGTTCCATTCTTTCCTCTGTTCTGACTGGTAAGCACATGCAAGATCAACACGTATTAAAAAATCGATTTAGGATCATCACAACTTTGTGTTTATGCGGCCTCTTCTTTTCGCTTCAGGCAGGCTGCACACAGACTGCGGAATCAGCCACGGAAGATCAGCACCTTGAACATCATATACCGGAGCACAAACCCAAATCATATACCGCGACTGTCAGAGAACTGGACACACGGATGAGATGGTTGCTGAATCACAGTCAATCGGAGGGCAGTCAGAAAAAACAACAGGAACTGGTTGAGATCATTGACTGGATCCCCGAGTTGGCCGCAGACAGCGAACTGAAACACCGGGACTGGAATGAAGTCAAGCTGTTTTCAACCGAGCTGATGACTGTCTTTCAGCAGATTGACTTTTCAGATGTCGAACCTTCGCTGGTCGGTCGCTACTTTCTGCTGGTTGCGAAATTAAAACAATATTCCGCACCCTCTGAAATGAAAAAGTTCAACCGCTGAATTTTATAAAACACACCTTTAATTGCTCTATAATTCCTGTTACGGAACTCTGTCATGATTGAATACATTCTCTGGGGATTCGCACTCCGCTTTGTGCAGTGCCTGCTGGAAGCAGCGCCCTTTATTCTTGCCGGTCTGTTTATTGCAGCCATCTTTCAGCGTTTCTTTGGCTCGGCAGAAACCAGGCGTCTGTTTGGCGAATGCGATAGCCCAAGACTGGCGGACTCCCGAAAAGTGAATTATGCGGCCAGTTGTTGAGCGTATATTCTCTCGAACTGGTCGGGACATTGATAGCTTAATGTTTGATGTAA
>Ga0075117_1002520_pt1 | contig 10455 bp, 6 predicted proteins | sample AntAceMetag02UKJ_FD_69789 | JGI IMG/M metagenome (GOLD analysis project Ga0075117, IMG submission 69789) | Saline lake microbial communities from Ace Lake, Antarctica - Antarctic Ace Lake Metagenome 02UKJ | ecosystem: Environmental > Aquatic > Non-marine Saline and Alkaline > Saline | place... | reverse complement strand
GGTTTGACTGAGTTTGAAACGATGTATGAAAGTTTTTTAACACTTTCCGCGAATGTTGCGACTGAGCAGGCCATAGTTTTTGGGCCGCTTGCATATTTAAGGGGCGCTGTTCCGGATTGGGTGTAGTAAATTTCAACAAAGCTTCAGCAATCGCTGCGGGAGTTTCTGGGGCCCAACTCCGAATATCTGGTACTGTTTTTGTCTGATGGCAGGCCAATTTGGCTAAAGGATCTCCTGTTGTAAACGGGGGGCGTCCTGCCAGAAGTTCCCAGAAGAGACAGCCCAAGGCATAGAGGTCACTTTGCGCATTAGGACGCTGGCCTGTACCGATTAATTCTGGTGCGATGCCATCATAACAACGTGGTGGCAAAGAAGCATGAATGGTGAGTTCAGGGGAGATGATGGATTCCGTGCCTGTATCTACTAATATTGCAGCGCCATTTGAACTGATTCGTACATTCCAGGGCCGAATATCGCTGTGTACCACATCCCGTTTTTCCAGTGTCGCCAATGCATCAAGTAACTGAATTCCGATGGCAGTCACAATGGGTACGGGAAAACGACCGCGACGAATCAGAAGTTCGGATACAGGAATTGAATGAATGTAGCGACTAACGATCGCAAAATTATCGGGAAGCTGTTTGATGACGCGGGGTAGAACCAGCGATGGATGATCCAGCCCATGCAAACGATTGAGTAAGTCCTGAAACAGTTGTTGTAATTCAGGGCTGTGGTTATTCTGTGGGTGGGTTATTTTTAAGGCAAATCGTTCGGCGCTCTCTGGAGTTTTGGCAATATAAGTACTCGATTTATGACTGCGGCCTAATTCAGAAATTAATAGATAAGGTCCGACCGCCAATTTGTCTGGATTGTCTGATTCCAACGTTCTCGCTTGGAAAGGCGTGATTTTTTGTGCCTGAACGAGCGCATCAATCCAGACCGAGTCAAATGCAGGAATCCCTCGAGCCAATTTCTTGACGCGACGACGACAACTCCTTAAATCTACAGCCGTGCATAGCTTGAGCTTAATTAATCGCTGTAGTAGTTCTTTTGATGGAGGTTCCAGCAATGTGAAGAAATCCTTTTCCGCATCGAATTTGCTTGAGGCAAAGGCGACATCTAATCCATTCTGTCCAAGACAGTTTGTCCATTAAATAACGCACTATTTCAACGATTTATGGCAAAATACGCCAGATTTCGCAAGAGAGATCTGGCTGTTGGCTTGTATAACCTGATAACAGATCACTCTTTTCTTAAATTGGTAATTTAGGGTATAAGAAAGCTAGGGATTTCGATTTTTAGCTACCCAAATTAGAAGCAGTTTAGATAACAACTTATGAATGATTCCAAACAGGATTGCGTGTTGATAGTGGGGCACTCTCGAACGCATGAAATGAGCACTGTTTTGACGACGGTAGGAACAGTTTGTCAGCAGGCGCGCATTTCTCATTTTGCCAATATCAATGCGATTTCGACGGACGTTGAGTGTCCCGATTTAATCGTAATCTGCCAAAACTGGCCTGATGAATTCTCAGAACATGATTTGACTAATTTAGTAAAACGTTTTCCGATTAGCCGTTTAGTTTGTTGTTATGGCGTCTGGTGTGAATCAGATGGAAGAACTAGAAATGTTTGGCCTCTTAGTATCCGTGTCCCTGCCCGCTGCGCACGTGTTCGCATTGAACAAGAGTGGGACATTGTGCAGGGAACAGAGAATGCATTTCCATTGACGGCAGGACGAGACGAAATCTTTCAATTAGAATTACCTGGAGAAACTTGCAAACTTGATGTAAATGGTGTTTCTCCATTGGTCAGAATTTATTCTGGCGACTGTTTTTATCAAGCGATGTTAGAAGAAAAAATATTATCCTGGGGAGGTCGTATTACAAATAAATTACAGAAAGACGAGGCTGATCTGTTAATTTATGATCTTGATCCGTGGGAAATAGTTTCAAGTGAACGAATTGTGCAGGCATGTCATAGCCCCATGGTTGGTTTGATGGGATTAGCTCACACCGAGACTATCGAAGATGCCAGGCGGATGGGATTCGACACAATTGTCTGTAAAGTTGCACCCGAGCGGGAACTTTTTCAGACCCTTGACCGTTATTTGAAAATCAAGGGGTCTCAGCAGGGAGTGTACTAACTTTTAAGTCTTTAAAATTTAGATCTGTCGTGGGGTCATGTCCTTGCAGGCTGATGTGTCCTGCTTTTAATCGTAGTCCCTTGCGAGGGTTTTCATCAGGATTTCTAATGTCTGTCCAGTCCGTTACCTGATAGCCATTGATCCAGATTGAAAAATGTGAGCCATAAGCAGAAAGCGTAGTGGTAAACCACTCATTGTCATTTGCAACAACACGTCTGGCTTCGGTTCGTCTGAAGATCGCGCCTGTTCCTGCATTTTCCGGTTTGGTGCGATCGTTGTTTTTGATGCCATTATGAATCTGAACTTCGTAACCATTCGCCATGCCACTTTCAGAGCCTTTGATTGCCCGGAAAAAGTAGCCACTGTTTAACGCTAACCCATTTGATTTTGCTGTTGCCTGGAACAGGAAATTGTCCCACGTTTTTTCTGTCTCGAGGTAGCCCTGATTTTCGGCAGTGACGTGTATTGTACTGTCGACGATTTCAAATTTGCTTTTTGATCCGGGAACTACGCGCCAGCCTGTCAGATCATTCCCATTAAACAGGGGTGACATCTGCAATGGCTTGAGATAAACATTTCGGAACTCTATCGGCCCTTCATTCTTTTGAAGTCCAATGAAACCAACCATGCGTTGATGTTTTGATGTATCCTTAAAATTCAGGACTTCTTTCCCATTAAGTGAAGCTTGGATCTGTGAACCTTCCAGTTTCACAACGAAAGATTGCCATTCCATGCTCGCAGGGACTGGTTCTTGAATTTTACTGCGGCCAACAAGACTTCCCGTTGGATATTCTGTCATCTGATCGCAAAGATTGAGTTCATAACAGTCCTTACCCGGGTCTTTCGGATTAAAAACTGTTCTGAGGAAAACGCCACTATTGGTAGATGGAGTCAGTCGGAAATCAAACTTTAGCTCATAGTCAGCGAAAGGAGCTGTAGTTTGTAGCAATCCCGGCTTGCCTGTGTCTGCTTTGATAACCCCTTGTTCAACGTGCCAATTAACGTCATTTGTAGCTTTCCAACCAAACAAGCTGTGACCATCAAATAAGGCAATCCAGCCAGCTTCAATTTCTGCAGCGGTCAGGCCGATATCAGGAATGACGTCTCCTGCAGGCTCGATCGTTTTTTCTGATTTTATTTTCTCAACGCTAGCTTTAGCTGCTTGTGGTTCAGCATTGGATTTTGCTGGAGGAGAAGGATGTTCTACTTTCTGGCAACCTGTGAGCGGAAGTGCAAAAAAAGTAATTAAAAATACGAAGCGGACTGTTCGCTGTGGCATGGTCTTTTCCCCGTTATGCAACATTCTAAATATCTCTGTCCCTATATTTCATCGACTGACATTCCCCAGCGGAGAAATGATTCCAGGAAACCATCTAGATCACCATCTAGAATTGGACCGGGATTGCCTGCTTTATGCCCGGTTCTAGCATCCTTAACGTATTGTTCAGGATGTAAGACGTAATTGCGTACGGTTTGGCCTCCAAAACCGATTTTTGATTTCCCGCCACGCTTTGCAGATATTTCGGCATCGCGTTTTTCCTGTGCAATTTGGAACAGTTTTGATTTCAACATTTTACGGGCTTCTGCCCGATTTTTATGCTGGCTACGATTATTCTGACATTGAACAACAACATTTGAAGCTAAGTGAGTCAATCTGATTGCAGAATCGGTCTTATTAATATGCTGCCCCCCTGCTCCACTGGCCCGGTAAGTATCCTCACGGACATCTTGATCCCAGGCGATTTCTATTTCCGCAATTTCACCCATGTCAGGAGAGACATCAATGGCAGCAAAAGACGTATGGCGGCGTCCAGCGGAATCAAAAGGGCTGATGCGGATTAAGCGATGATTACCCGTTTCTCCCTTCAGATAACCGTAAGCATAATCACCTTCAATTCGAATTGTGGCACTTCTGATTCCAGCCTCTTCAGCATCAGATCTGTCTAGTAGTTCTACTTTGAATCCGCGGCGTTCACACCAGCGCAAGTACATGCGCAATAGCATCTCTGCCCAATCAGAGGAATCTGTTCCCCCTTCACCTGCCTGAATACTGAGGTAGGCAGCGGAACCATCTTCCGGAGCAGACATCATCGCCTGAAGTTCAAGGTGCTCGAGGGACGTTTCCAGTCTTTCTGCTGTCGCAGCAAGTTCTGGAACACTTTCTTCACTTCCATCTTCTTCAATGAATTCCAGCAAGACTTCCAGGTCTTCCGCACCTGTCACCAGTTCTGATAATGGTTTCACGATCAGTTGTAACTGTTGCAAATTGTTGACTAGCTCTTGTGCTTTTTCCTGATTATCCCAGAAACCTGTGGCGCCCATCAGCTCGCTGATTTCTGCCGTTCGATTTTTCTTACCAGAATAGTCAAAGAGAGTCTCGTAATTTGACGATGCGATCAATGATTTCATGACATTTATCTTTGAGTTCGTGTTCCATATCGCTTCTATCCAACTTTTGCAATTGCATTATATATTAGTGAGTCTTGATGTTTTTTATTTTGATGAACTGATGCCAATGCCAAAATACTGAATTCCTTTTTCTTTCATTTTTTCGGGATCATATAGATTCCGTCCATCAAAGATAACCGGAGTTGATAATTTGTGGAGAATGTAATCAAAGTCAACGTGACGAAATTCATTCCATTCTGTCACGATGGTTAATATATCTGCTTCTTCCAGGGCATCATAATGGTGATCAAAATAGGAGAGTTGATCTCCATATTCAGCTTTGACATTTTCCATTGCTACGGGGTCGTGAACTTGTAATTTAGCACCGGCTTTTAATAATTGATCAATCAGAACCAATGCGGGCGCTTCTCTAATGTCATCTGTTTTCGGTTTGAATGCGAGTCCCCAGATGGCAATGGTTTTTCCTTTTAAGTCCTCTTGAAAGTAGCGATTGATTTTTTCAAATAGTATATTCTTTTGTTTGATATTTACCTGGTCAACGGCATTCAAAATAGTTGGTTGCATCTGATGATTATTAGCGACTGAAATAAGTGCCGAGACATCTTTCGGGAAGCAGGAACCACCATAGCCTACACCAGGGAATAGAAAAGAAAAACCAATTCTTTGATCATGTCCGATACCCCTTCGCACCTGATTGATGTCTGCTCCAACTCGTTCGCACAGGTTTGCCATTTCATTTATGAAGCTGATTTTTGTGGCCAACATGCAGTTAGCAACATATTTTGTCATCTCTGCACTTTCGAGTTCCATAGAGAGAAATGGATTTTCGGTACGCAGAAATGGTTGATAAAGCTCATGAAGGGTCGTGGAGACTTCTGGTCGTGAAACGCCAACAACAACTCGGTCTGGTTTAGAGAAGTCATCAATTGCAGTTCCCTCTTTTAAAAATTCCGGGTTGGATGCTACATCGACCACTCTTCCTGTTAAGGACTTCAATTGTTCGGCTAATTTACGGTTTGTACCTACCGGAACAGTACTCTTGATAATGACGATTGCATCTTCGGATAAATGTGGAGCCAGAGATTCTGCTACCTTCCAGAGACTCCCCAGGTTAGCAGAGCCATCTTCTCCTTGTGGAGTGCCTACGGCGATAAATATGCATTTGGAGCGAGGGACTGACTCTTCGTAATTGGTTGTGAAACATAAACGCTGTGCATTTGTGTTTCGCTTGACCATTTCTTCCAGTCCGGGCTCATAAATGGGAATGTCGCCAGCATTGAGCATTTGAACTTTGTTTTCATCGATGTCGACACAAGTAACGTGATTTCCACTTTCAGCAAAACAGGTGCCTGTAACCAGACCAACGTAACCGGTTCCAATAACTGTGATTATCATAATGTTCTCAAAAAAATGATTAGTTTAAAATATTTATGACGGGGATTGTTTTCATTAGAAATGAGAGGATTTTGTCAGCCCCCTGCTTTTAATAAATTGAGATTATGATGAGGATCAACTATATGTTTAATCGATTTCCGTACTGTTGGTCATAGTACTTTAAGTATTTTCCAGATCGAATTCGATTGACCCAGTCCAAGTTCTCCTGATACCATTTCAGTGTTGCTTCCAGTCCCGTTTGAAATTCAGTTTCTGGTTTCCAACCTAATTCCGATTCTGCTTTTCGACAGTCGATAGCGTATCGCAAATCATGGCCAGGACGGTCTGTGACATACTTAATTAAGCTTTCTGGTTTTCCCAGTAATTTAAGTAATACGCGCGTGATTTCGATATTTTGCATTTCGGCATTGCCACCGAAATTATAGACTTGCCCCACCTCTCCTTTTCGCAAAGCGGCATCGATACCACGACAATGGTCAAGCACGTGAATCCAGTCGCGCACATTTGTGCCTGCTCCGTAAATTGGCAGGTCCTTGTCTTCTAATGCATTAGAAATGAATAGCGGGATCAATTTTTCCGGGAACTGGTAAGGACCGTAATTGTTGGAGCAGCGAGTGATAATTGCGGGCAATTCAAATGTTTTGACATAGCTGCGAACAAGCAGATCTGCTGCGGCTTTCGATGCAGAATAGGGACTGTTGGGAGCAATGGGAGTTTCTTCGGTAAACAAACCTTCTGGTCCCAGACTGCCGTAGACTTCATCGGTTGAAACTTGAACAAAACGACTGATGTTCCGTTCGCGGAAGGCGTCAAGCAAAACTTGAGTTCCGACAATATTCGTTTGGATAAAAGGGCCCGAATCAAGAATGCTACGATCAACGTGTGATTCAGCAGCAAAGTTAATCACTGCATCAAAATCTGTCGATTTTAGTAGTGAATTCACAAAATCACTATCAGTGATATCTCCCCTGACAAATTTATAGTTTGGATTTGACTCGAACTCCTTCAAGTTTTCCAAGTTACCAGCATAAGTCAGCTTGTCGAGGTTTGTAATTGAAATATCAGGGTATTCAGAGAGCTGGTATCGGATAAAGTTAGAACCGATAAATCCGCAACCTCCTGTCACTAAAATATGCTTCATAAAATTTTCCCTACTTCAGAAGTATCATAAAACGGTGTTCTGTTTGATGAAGAATCTTATTCCAAGTTTGATGCTGAATCGTCGTTACCAGTATTTTCTTCAGCGGGAGGAATGGTTGGGGGAGTTTCTGTAATAATCGTTGTGTCATTTTCAGAATCGTCGACAATTTCTGCTGGAATTCGCGCCAGTGAGACGAGCTTGTCGTTCTTATCCAATTTGATCACACGTACCCCTTGAGTATTTCTGCCGACTTGGCTGATCTCACGCCCTCGAACGCGTTGAATGATTCCATTTTTTGTGACCATAAGTACTTCATCATCTTCTGCCACAGGGATAATATCAACAGCTTGCCCATTGCGGGTAGAAGTGCGAATATCGCGGACTCCTTTTCCTCCCCGTTTTTGCCGACGGTAATGCATTCCGCTTCGAGTTTCCTGTTCATCTTCAGGACCTTCGTCGAGATCTGACTCTGGCTCACTGACGGTGAGTTCTTCATCTGTTTCAGATGAAGCATCGTCAATGGGTTCTGATAATTCTTCCTCAGCGACTGGACTGCTGGGTATAAAGCCAAAGGGAGTCCGTTTGCCAAAGCCATTTTCACAGACGGTTAACAAGGATGCATTGGGATCTGCAATCACCATTCCAATAACGTGTCCGGTTTTGGAGAGCTTGATTCCTTTGACACCACGTGTGTTACGCCCCATGCTACGTGCATCAGATTGTGCAAATCGAATGGACATCCCTTCCGAAGTTGCTAGTAACAAATCTTCTCCCGGTGACACAATTAACGCTTCGACAAGTTCATCATCGTCATCCAGCTTGATAGCAATGATGCCTCCTTTTTGAACTCGACTATAAGCGGAAAGTGGCGATTTCTTGATAATGCCATTTCGAGTTGCCATCACCAGGAACCGTTCTTCATCAAATTCGCGTACCGCGACACAATTCGAGACCGTTTCATCTTCTTGAAGCGAAAGCAGGTTTACGAGTGCTCTTCCCTTGGCCGTACGACCTTGAAGTGGCAAGTCATAGACTTTTTGCCAATAGACACGCCCTCGATTTGTGATAAACAAAAGATAGGAATGCGTACTCGAAACAAATAGATGCTGAATGGGGTCTTCATCGTCAGTCTTGACTCCTTTGACTCCCTTACCGCCTCGGTTTTGTGCCTGATAGGTATTTAATTGAGTTCGCTTGATGTAACCCCGCTGTGATAGTGTTACCACCATGGGTTCTTCTGTAATCAAGTCATCTCGATTCACATCGGTCAGCTCATCATCAGAAATATCAGTGCGACGTTTATCTGAGTACTTCTCTTTAAGGTGAATCATATCATCGCGAATCAGCGATCGGATATGGTCTTCATCTGATAGAAGAAAGAGATATTCTCCAATGGATTTAAGCAACTCTTTATGTTCATCGCTTAGTTTTTCACGTTCCAGGTTGGCCAACGAACCTAATTGCATCGATACAATAGCTTCTGCTTGATTTGCAGATAACGAATAATATTCGTGAACACCTTGTTCGTTCTGATATTCTTTGAAGCCATCTTCACCAAGTGCCCGTTCAATGAGTTTGCCATCAACCTGCATACCTTGCAGACTAATTTTGGCCTCGGCTCTACTGGGTGATTTGCGAATGGTTTTGATGACTTCGTCGATATCAATCTGAGCGATCATCAGGCCTTCGACCGTATGTTTTCGCTTGCGGGCTTCTGCAAGCAGAAACTCGGTTCTTCGACGGATTACATCAATCCGATGCAGGAGAAACTGTTGAATCAATTCCTTGACGGAGAGTGTTTCTGGACGGTTTCCAACCAACGCTAACAGAATAAGACTGAACGTACTTTGGAGTGGAGAAAATTTAAAAAGTTGAGCCAGAACAACTTCTTTATCAGCATCCCGTTTTAGAATGATCTGAAGATGAACTTTCCAAGGGGGGACATTTCTGTCGGTCAGGTCAACAATTCGTGAAATTCCTTTGACCCTGTCGTCTCGTACCAATGTTTCCAGCTTTTCCCTGATCCGGTCGCGTGTTTCCATATAAGGAATTTCTGTAACCACAATCACATCTGACTTTTTTTCAATTTCAAAATGTGTACGGGCTCGCAGTGTAATCGTTGACCGACCGGTTGCATAACCTTTTCGAATTCCATAGCGACCACAAATAATCCCGCCCGTGGGGAAGTCCGGACCTGGCATGATCTGCAAGATTTCATCAATGGTAGCATCGGGATTATCAATCAGGAGAGTGACGGCTTCACAAACTTCTCCCATGTTTTGCGGTGGAATACTTGTCGCCATCCCAACCGCGATTCCACTTGATCCGTTGACCAGTAAGTTAGGAAACCTTGCGGGGAGAACAACTGGCTCATTATTTCTTTGGTCATATGTGGGAACAAAATCAACGGTGTTTCGATTGATATCGTCCAGCATTTCAGCCGCTACTGAAGAGAGTCTTGCTTCTGTGTAACGCATGGCAGCAGGAGGCAATCCCGCCAGAGACCCGAAGTTCCCCTGTTTATCAATCAGGACATTGCGCATCACCCAGTCTTGGCCCAGGCGGACCAATGTTGGATAAATAGAACCGTCACCGTGCGGGTGGTAGTTACCGCTGGTATCACCAGAGATTTTCGCGCATTTTACCCGGGATGAACTTGCACCCAGATTTAAATCGTTCATCGCTACAAGAATTCGGCGTTGCGATGGCTTGAGACCATCGCGAGCATCAGGCAGCGCGCGGCTGATGATTACACTCATTGCATAAGTTAGATAACTGTCGCGCATCTCATCCTGGATATCCAGGTATTTGATATTCTCTTTATTAGTCGGCTCTCCGCCGTTGTCGCTAGCCAATCCTTTTTCTCCTTTAGGAATTCAACTAAAGATAGTCGTCTATCTTACTTATTTGCTTGAACTTGGCATATAAGTCAAAGTCTCTGTATGATACGTAATTTAGAAGATGTAAATTGCCGATTCAGGCAATCAGGAAACTATTTGGGTTTGTTGAAATGGATGCCCGTTTCCTTGTGATTTAAGTAAAATTATGCTGCATAGAGCAAGCTATATTTTGTTAAAAGTCAGGTTGTAAAATGAGTAAATCTTTACTGAATTCAAGTCCGTAAATCATCTTCAAATTGTAGCTAGATTCTCATTATTTCACAACTAACAAGGCACCCAAATTTTAGTGTGATTGGAGGGAGAAAAAGCTTGTAAATCAATTAGTTACGTTCTGAGAATAATCATTGAGGGGACACTGGCCTTCGCATAGAATACAGAGAGTATTGTGTGGAGAAATCGAGTCAAATCAGAGTCTGAGTTTTCAACCTGAGAGTTGCATTTATAAAAGATGTTTTTGCCATGAA
>Ga0075117_1002519_pt1 | contig 10455 bp, 10 predicted proteins | sample AntAceMetag02UKJ_FD_69789 | JGI IMG/M metagenome (GOLD analysis project Ga0075117, IMG submission 69789) | Saline lake microbial communities from Ace Lake, Antarctica - Antarctic Ace Lake Metagenome 02UKJ | ecosystem: Environmental > Aquatic > Non-marine Saline and Alkaline > Saline | place... | reverse complement strand
GCTGTCCGGACCAATTCATTCAATTTGGGAAGATCAAGTGGTTTAGCGAGATAATCAAAAGCGCCCAATTGCATTGCTTTGATAGCCACGTCGCTGTCACTGGATGAAGTAATAAAAATGACGGGTAACCGTCGATCAACTTCCCGAATCTGATGAAAGACATCTAATCCTGAAATTCCGGGAAGCATGATATCGAGCAAAATCACTTCTGGAGTCTTATCCTGAATTTCGCTGAGACCGTTTTCCGCTGTACTGACTGATATGACGTCAATACTCAATTTTTCCAGCGACTGCCGCACCATCTCTCGCACGGTGCGGTCATCATCTACAACTAATACTTTCGACATTCTTCGAAGGCCCTATACTTTTAGTAAATATATATATATATATATATCTATCTCTGCTGAGGACTAGCTGGTTCATGTTAACGAGGTAGTTCTTGCATGAGAACTTTCCCTGAGAAATCAAACAAGTTTAATAAAATTGAGTTTGAATTCCTCTCAGATAGCTTGATTAGTAACTCGATATTCTGAGTCAAAAGATTGGAATATAATAGTTAATGACTGATACCCCTCTCATTTCTAACCCATCAATTTCAGTTAATATTGTATCGAACTTAGAATGGACCAGCGAATGCTAAACTGATATTACGAATGAATATATATTTTATAATTGTGACTTGATCGATTGACTGTTTCCCATTCACTGTTAAACTTGCTCCGATGACCTACCCGTGAAGGTTAGGTCCCTGGCAGGCCTATGAAAGCCCTGCATCGCACTGATTTCCGTGCGTTGCAGGGCTTTTTTTATTGCTTGATCCAATTGGTTGGTCATCAAGCAGACTGGTTTGTCAACACTCGCAAGGTGATTGCTCTTCACTGAAATACAGAGCCAGCAGGTAATCAAGATTTATATTTGGAATCAGAAAAATAGATGCAAACAACGGCAATCAGTATGAAAAAGCGTAAATCCATTAAAAATAAAAGTGAATCGAGTGAAAATGGCACACGATCTGCATTTCGTCTTCAGGCAGCGAAAGGAAAGGAGACTGAGATGTTTTTTAGTACAAACAAACTTTTTGATTATAACATCAATGCTACAGACAGTGAGTGCGGAAAAGTCAAAGATTTGCTGTTTGATGATGTTTTAAACATCACACGCTACATTGTTGTTAACACTGGTGGATGGCTTACAGGACGTCAGGTACTGATCTCTCCCGTAGCCGTTGGCCAACCAAATTTTGATTCGCACTTACTTCCAACAGTTTTATCAAAAGCGAGTATTGAGAAATCTCCTGCCATTGAGACTGATCGTCCTGTCTCGAGGCAGCACGAACATGATATGTCTTTATATTATAATTGGCCCATGTATTGGGATTCTATTAACTCACCAGCGGATACGAGTGTTGCAGTGAAGCCCAGACGAACCAAGGGCGATCCGCATTTGAGAAGTGTTTCTGAAATTACCGGATACCAGATTCAGTGCATGGAAGGTGCCGTAGGCCATGTCGAAGATTTAATCATTGACACAGAAAGTTGGTGCCTGCGTTATCTTATTATTGATACACACGATTGGTTGCCGAGTAAGAAAGTGATCATCGCGTTTGATTGGATCACGCATATCACGTGGGAAGATCGGATGGTTCATATTGATTTGACGCAAGATCAGGTGAAAAACGCGCCTACTTATGATCCGCGGCTCCCTGTGAACCGTGCGTACGAAACGCAACTATATGACTTTTATGGACGACCATCTTATTGGTAGTACCAATTAACGCTCTTTCGACAATGCACATGTGAAGTTGAGATAGATTCAAGCCGTACTCGCTGATGGGATAGCGGTGCGCTTACACAAAGCCTGGTAAGTCTATTTGAAAGGAAAAAACAATGAAAAAGAATGTCAAAACGACACAGATACATTCTCTTGCAATTACGCTGATGTTTACAGCCATACTCACTCTGGGAGGTTGTGATAACAAAGAAAAAGTACTTGATATCGAAACTCCGGGTGGTGAGATTGAAATTCAACGCGACCGTGATAGCGGCGCAGTAGACGTGGAAGTTGAAAAGAAAGAATAGTCAAAAACCGAACTAAGTTCTTCACCTGGTTCCAGGCCGAACCATTTTTAAAAATGTTCGGCAGATAATACGAGTCGTAAAGTAAACCATCACAATACTCAATTTAGGAGGTAAACGAAAATGAACAAGGATCAATTAGAAGGAAAATGGAAACAGATTAAAGGTCAAGCCAAAAAAACATGGGGTGACATCACTGATGATGAGTTGGACAAAATTGAAGGGAATCGTGACCAGCTAATCGGCAAGATTCAGGAGCGATATGGAATCGCAAAAGAAGAAGCCGAACAGCAGGTTTGCAAGTTTGAAAGTTCCTGTAAATGCGATTAACCAACTGGTAATCAAATTTAACCTTGACCAGTAAAATCCATAACACTATCAGAAGAATATCGCATGACTACTCGCGAAACATCGCAACAGGGAAATTTCCCCAAATCTAAATGCAGTCTTGTGGCTGTTACCTGATAGCGAGAATCGGTCAAGTATATTTTCACGGAACTCGATTCTGTAAAAATCGAGTTCCGTTTTTTCAATGTAAGGAGAGAAAACATGAACCAGTTTGCTCTCGTAGCGATCACATTCGCATTTGGTTTATCCACAGTAATTGTTGCGAGAAATAGCCTCGCTGATGAACTGAATGATCAGAACTAGAAGGCCAGCACGAAAGAGTTAGATGCTGGGCGCTGCGGTTTGCCATGTGTGCAACTCGTAGCGTTTTTTTATTCCCGCAGTTCGACAACGCCAGTCATATTCGCCAGCCATATTCTCCAGTCAAATTCTCTGCATCTGTCTATATTGTTATTCGATCCGAAGCGTGATACAAAGCAGTAACCTTGTGAAATGTATTCCTGGCCAGTCTTCAAGGCGATTCGGATCTCATATAATAGCCTTGAAGTCGTGATGGTCAAACTGGACACACTCTAGTCCAGACGAGAGAATGAATCATCTCGCACAAGGCAGCAAGAATTTCAAATTACGATTCAATAAACACTTTAGAAATCAGCACAAAACATGAAAGCACGACTCATCAACATCTGGGATTCGTTCCGCAGTAGTTTCTGGTTTGTACCTACTTTCATGTCGTTCATGGCGATCGGTCTTGCTGTAGGAACTGGCCAGATTGATCAGTTGCTGGATTCTACATATCATTCTATAGACTGGCTTTCGACAACTGCACTGGCTGCACGTTCCACATTATCATCCATCGCAGCAGCGACAATCACCTTGGCTGGCGTTGTATTTTCAATCACAATCGTCACACTTTCCATCGCTTCTTCACAGTATGGATCGCGGCTGGTTCGTAATGTGATGACAGACAGTATTGCTGATCTGGTAATTGGACAATATATTGGAACAAGCCTCTACTGTCTTTTAGTATTGCGAACGATTCGTGGTTCAGATTCTACCTCGACTCATTTTGTCCCGCAGGTTGGCACTGCAGTGGGTTTGCTCCTGGGGCTCATCTGTATGGGTATGTTGATCTGGTTTATTCACCATGTAGCAATGGCGATCCAAGCTCCGAATCTGATCGAAGCGGTCGCCCAAGACTTAAACAATACTATTGATCGATTATTTCCCCATCATGTCGGCAAACAGACCGATGAAAATATCGACGAAGATTCGACTCCCGAAGAATTATTTTCCAGCCTCAACGATACACATATTACGATTCCCGCTGCCACTGAGGGCTATATTGAAGGAATCGATGGAGACAGCCTGATATCACTGGCCATGCAGATTAATGGGGTCATCGAGTTGAACTGCAAACCAGGTAATTTTATTACCAGACAACAGTCACTGGCTCGTATCTGGTTATATAATTTGGACGAGCAAGATGTAGACTTCACTGATCGTGCTGAAGCGATCATCACTTCGATCAATCGTGTCATTATTATTGGCTCTACGCGCACCCCACGTCAGAACATTAGTTATGCTGCATTGGAATTAGTGGAAATTGCAGTCCGCGCACTCTCCCCTGGTATCAATGATCCCTTTACCGCAATGAGTTGCATTGACCGGCTCGGCGGCGCTCTCGGAATACTCGCTGAGCGGCCGATACAGTCTCTGATACGAAGAGACAGCGAGTCCATTCCACGCGTGATTGTGACAACCGCTGATGGATTTCCAGAAGTTCTACACGACTCTTTCAATTTAGTTCGGCAACACGGAGCCCAAAGTGTTGCGGTCTCTCTCCGCATTTTGGAATCTCTCACTGGCATTGCCACTCATTTAAAGCGGCGGGAGGACATAGACGCTGTTCGCAGGCAAGCAGAGTCGCTAAAGGTCGTATTTGATAAACACATTATTGTAGAAATCGACCGTGAAGATTTTGAAGCCCGTTATCAGAAGTTGGTTGAGATTCTGGACAGGACCTTGGAGATGTATTCACATTTGGACAAAAGTTAAAAACCACTCCCCCCTACGCAGGTAGTAAAATTGCCCAATGATTGAAACAATTATTGAGTTCATTTCCTGCAGGAGAGGGTGACCTTATCATTCATTATTAACAATGTCGAAAGCGCCCTCTGCGTGGATGATAGCCTGCGCAATATCGATGAGCTTCATGCGTTTGCTACTAGCTAACTTTTGGAGCTGTCTGAAAGCGTCTCCTTCAGTTAAACGAGCCGATTTCATGAGAATCCCTTTTGCACGTTCGATGATTTTACGATCAGTTAATGCCATGCGCAGGTCTTGATTCTCTTTGCGAAGCTCGATAAATTCTTCCGAGCGCCGATAGACCAGGAGTATCGTCGGGCCGAGATCCTGCGCTCGTAAAGGTTCAACCATCCAGGCCATGATATGATCGAGTGCTGCTGCCTCAACCAGTTCTAAATCTGTTTTTGGTGTGACAATGATTCCCGGTATGGGATTCTCTTTTCCAATCAAAGTGAGTGCGCGGATGCCGTCCATGTCCGGCATGCGTACCCCACTTATCACAACGTCAGGTACATGCTTTTCGCACGCATGAATGATGCCTTCTCCCGACTGAACAGCATCAACAATCTGATGGCCAAGCGATTGCACAGCTCGATCAATCGTAGCTAAAGTTTTGGGATTGCTGTGAGCAATCAGGATCGCCAGGGATTCTGATTCCATGATTGTTTGATCTCGCTAATATTTGTATGACACCATTTCCATAAAGCAAACAATCACCATTAGATCAAATTAAAACTTAAGATGCTATATCATACGTCACAATATAATCAATGAAATATCAGGCTGCTGCCTTTTTGACTCCGGAAAGAATAGCAATCTTGCTAGATAGTAATTATTGGTAAGACATTTGTTTTGAGGCCTTACTTAAAAATCGCGAGAGAGCTGTTCTTTTTATCCTGATTTGAATTTAACAGGCAAATTGGAAATGGTAATCAGCCCCGATAGCGCATAAAAAAAGGTAGACCAGCAAAACGCCCCTGCTGGCCTACCCTGCATGTGTAATGTTTAATTTTGTCATCAAGCATTACAAGTTAGTAAGTAATTCCCGAGTTCTCATTTCATTCAGTCTGCCAGATCGGCACCAATTCCAGCACCGATTCTCGCACCACGATTACCACCGAGGGCTCCGCCGATTTCCGCACCAATGGCAGCACCTTGGCGACGATCCGACCGTCCACGGTTGCCAACATTTCCCCGGCCGTTATTACCCCGGCCATTATTGCCACGGCCGTTATTCCACTGACCACGGTTATAATTCCCACGGTTGTTATTCCCACGGTTGTTATTGCCGCGGTTGTTATTGCCATAACGGTAGTTGCCATTGCCGTATCCGTAACCATTACGATTTCGGTTGCCATAGTAGCCATTTCCACGATTGTTATATCCGCGGTTACCATAGTAATAAGAGTCGTTGTCATCGTAGTAGTAACTACCATCCGTCTGGTAGTCATCGCTCACATTTCCCTGCTCCTGGTAATATTCCTGTTCGCTCTGCTGGTTTGGATTACGATAAGTAACAGGGTCAAATGGTTCCCATTGGCCGTTATTGTCGATCAGCCATTGATCGTTCTCGGTTCGGTACCACCAGTGACCGTTGTGGTGACGATAACGAGCTCGTGTTTCGTCATCAATATCCAAGTGAGCTGTTCCCTGGCGGACCATTGCGTCAATCTCAATTCTCCCTTGCCCCTGCAAGTTTTGACGATTGCCTTCTGTAATGGGACGATTCGCTTTACGACGTGTTGACATGTCAACATCGGCTTTGCCTCGCACTTTAGCTTTAGCGCCGCGTTTCTCCTGGGCACGCTTGATTTCACCGTCTGCTGCATCTGAATTGATGGGTGGCGGAGTCAGGCCTGGCGCGTTCGTTTTTCCTCGCGATTTTGATTTGGCATCTACGTCAGTTTTGAGCTTCGTATCAGTTTTGAGTTGGGACTTAGTTCCCTGTCGCTTCTGCACGCGTTCAACGGGTGCCTCAGGTGCATCAGATTTCGATTTGATCTGAGCCTTAGAACTCGTTTGTGACTTAAGCTGAGCCTCAGGGCTTTCAACCGGAAGCTGAGCGGACAACAGCGCTGGACTGATTCCCAGAATCGCTGCTGCGGTCAATATTTTTACACTGCGGTGTAACATTAAATTTCTCCTTTGTCTGTTAAATGAAAACTTTTAGTTCCTGGCCGTGATTAGATAGAAATGCAAAGGCCATGCCATTCTCTATTAAAGTGTAAAAACCCTTTAAATTAAGACATTCTGTCTGATGAATGAAGCCCGATGGCTGATCTGCCGGTGGCTCAGCGAACATGCTGACCTGTTAACTGCCAGCTACTATTTGAGTTATTGACTGCACCAGGATGATCCTTGTTCTGTGGGATAGTCCTTGGTACGTTGTGCATTGAGCGCACTCTGATGAGCTATGCGTTTAGCATGATGTCCCAAGTTGTACTTCCGAAGAATGTGTCGCTAAAATGGATTTAATTCTAAGTGTTCTTGAGAGAGTTGATTCTTAAATGAAAAAAGTTCTATTGATCGTCATCGATGCCCTGGCAACACGTGTCGTATTACCAGCATTGCAAGAGGGAAAACTGCCGAATATCCAGAGGCTGGTTGATCGAGGTGCATTAAATCCAGAATGTACATCCATCTTCCCATCAATCACTCCCGCAGCAACCTGCTCGATTGTTACTGGAGCTTATCCTTTCGAACATGGCATCTCAGGGGCCTATTGGTATGACACCAACACGGATGAAATCGCCTATTTTGGTTCAGACTTACCAGCCATAATGAACGAAGGGATGGACCGCTACATCAACGATTTTCAAGTCAAGTTAAACATGGAACGTTTGCAAACCCCGACTCTTTTCGAGCGGATTGAGCAGCACGGCGCCCTGTCTGACGCGGTGGTGAATTTTATGTGGTATCGGGGGACCGTGGAGCATCAAACCACGACTCCCACACTTCTAAAGCTGACACCTGGCGTCTCTCTTGCAAGCCATATGCGTGGCCCCCACAACATGTTTCTTGGTGATTTTGTTTCCACTCCACTTGATGGTACTCCTCTCACAGCCCGCGGTGGATTATTGCGTCGTTTCGGATTTCATGATGAAGCCACTGCAGACTACCTCCTGGCACTGGCAGAACAGGACGCCTTACCAGATTTCACTTTGGCCTATTTTCCTAACAACGATTTCAACAGCCATGCTGAAGGACCAGAGAACGCTGTTCCAACTCTCCAAGCCTTCGACGAGCATTTAGGACAATTATTCGAGGCACAAGGGGGCATCGATAAAATGCTTGAAGAGTTTGCTATTTTGATTACAGGAGACCATTCTCAAAGTGACCTGGATGAAAACCCAGCTGTAGATTTAAATGAGGTGCTCGATCAATTCCCGTTAGTTGACGCTGGTAGCACGTGGGAAGCTTCAGAAGAGATGAAGGTTTGCCCGAATATGCGATCGGCTCAAATCTACATGCGACCAGAACTATGGGCACGCCGCGGTGAAGTGATTGACTGCCTGCTACAGTGCGATGATATCGATCAAGTCATTTGGTCTGACCATGAAAGCGGCTTAAACGACTCAAATGAAGCAGCCTTTCATGTACACACACAAGATCGAGGTCATTTGGTATTTCAACCCGCACTCGAAAAAAAGGGAACCGCCGTCGATTGCTATGGAACACCCTGGGTCTGGAAGGGCGATTTAACAACAGTCGATGCTCATGTTTCTTCAAGTGGGGAAATTGAATATGGAGATTATCCAAACGCATTCGAACGCATAGCAACGAGTTTCTCTGAGAATACCGGAAACCTATGGGTTACAGCACGTCTAGGGAAGGAATTCTGTCTCCCGGCGATGAAGTGTAATCAAGCGGGATCGCATGGATCTTTACACTACCTGGATTCGACGGCACCATTAATCACAGCCGGATTACCGCAAGGGTTCGCACTTCCCGATACTCTAAGAATCATCGATATTGCCCCCATTTGCCTGCAACTCCTGGGCCTCGATTCTCCCCGAATTCCAGGAATCAGCGCGATTATGAATTCGTTGGATAGCTCGTCGTGAGTTCCATACAAAATTGCATATTTTAACCTGACAGGATTCGCGAAACCGGCTGGAGATACTTGAAGTGGTCACATGATATTTTCACGATTCCAATCAGGGGAACTGCAAGCAGTATACCAGCAATACCCCATGCCCATCCCCAAAATATAATACAGATAAAGACGAGTGCAGGATTCAGTTTCATTGATCGGCCTAAAATCATCGGTGTAATCACGTTGCCTTCCAGCGCGTTGATGAGCACATAAATCAAAGGGCCAATTGCGGCTTCTGCTGGCGTGGGGAGATACACAACGCCAATTAAAAAAGTGATGGCTGCGCCAACGAAGGGCCCTACAAATGGAATAAAGTTAAGCGTCGCTGCCATAATTCCCAGCAGGAATGGATCGGGAAGTCCTAATAAAGCCAGTACCGTTCCAATGACAAGCCCCAGCCCGATGTTGATAACCGTAATTGTCAGCAGGTAACGCGAAATCCCTTGTTCCACGTTTCGGATCATGGTGATGAAACCACGCTTATCTTTCACTGTAGAGATTAATTCTACTACAGAATTCAAGATACGATGCCCCATAGCTAAGAGAAGATAAACCAACACGACAGTGATTGTTGCTCCCGCTATAAAGTTGAGAGTAGAACTCAATAAATAACTCGTTACAGCAGGCTGTTGAACGGCAACTTTTACGACGTCCTCTTTTTCTGATCCCGAAGCGATTTTCGAAACTTGTGCTGAAGCCTCATCAATCTTATCAACCGGATCGGTTAAGAATCGTAATTTCCGTTCTGCTTTGCGAAACGTAGTGGGCGCATCAGCAACCCAATTTGAAATAGGGTCCGCTAGAAAAAAACTTGCGAGACCAATCATACTCCCCAGCGTGATGACTACAATTCCAGCCGCAATGGACTCTGTAATGATTCGAAAGCGGCATAAAATACGGACTAAAGGCGCCAGCAAAAAAAATAACACCAGGGCAAGTGCCACCGGTATCAAGATCGCTCGGGCAAAGTACAATGCATGCACAACCCCTAACGTGGCAAGAATCATCAGTGAAAAACGCCCATAAGAGTTCACAACCAGTTGCTCGTCAAGTGTGTTTTGCTCTTGAGCCCCTGCGATTGATTCCCGACTGTTGAATGAATTTAGGTCTTCTTCAGAATCAGTATCGTTGGTAGTGCTGTTTTTTTCACCGCGATGAATTTTTTGTCGAGATAATTTGGACCTGGGCACTGGTAAACCTCCGTTGTATTAATCATCCATTTAAGAGAGAAGTCAGATGGTTCATGCTTATCAGACCAACGATCTGGACTTCTTCGAAATAGATTTCTTACCAGGGTTTTAATTTCCATCCCACGATAAATCCGATCCCAAAACACCATAAAGCAGCTGTCCCGGGGTTCTGGCGGGCATAGGTTTGAACATAATCGACAATATCATCAATGGGTTCTAACTGTTCGGCCACCTGCTGCTGTGAAGGCTGGTTCTGTGGAACCGACCGATTTGTGGGTAATGAAGAATGTTGAGTCGTCGTAGTTGGATCCATGAGGGAATCCCCTTTCAGTACAGAGTCATAAGATTGATAACAAATTTACTAGACCATTTTTTGATGGTGACGATGTTTCTCGGAAAGTACATTTTTAATCCATTGGATATTGCTTCGTAATTCAGAGCGGGAACGCTTAAGCAATGCAAAACTCTTCTTGAACCCTTTCCAGGCACAGAAAAAGAGGCTCATCGCAACCAAAAGCCCAATACCAGCAACAATGAGTAACGAGGCTGCTTGACTGAGTTCGGTGATATCACTTAACCACCACGAAAATCCAAGTAATGCAACAGGACAGACACCCATCGTCAGTCCTAGCGCCAGACAGGTCAGAATAGCCGGATA
>Ga0075117_1002515_pt1 | contig 10469 bp, 5 predicted proteins | sample AntAceMetag02UKJ_FD_69789 | JGI IMG/M metagenome (GOLD analysis project Ga0075117, IMG submission 69789) | Saline lake microbial communities from Ace Lake, Antarctica - Antarctic Ace Lake Metagenome 02UKJ | ecosystem: Environmental > Aquatic > Non-marine Saline and Alkaline > Saline | place... | reverse complement strand
CCATTTTTGGAATTATTAAGTACCAGTTACGTAAAATGGTGTATGTATTTCTGGTTCAGATATTCTTATGATGCACTCACTTACTGCCTGGATTTTTCACTGCGGCCTGATTCCCTCTTAAGGAACGACTGAATTGCGTAAAATTCCAATTTTTATTGTTTTTTGATAAAGATCAGTACGATGAATTTGAAATGATCTCATAGTGGGTTGTGAAATCCTGATCTTCAAAAACGATTAGTTCAGGTAGCAAGTTATCAGTATTGAGATACAGATGAAGCAATAGATAGATCAATAAACCATGCAACTGATGTTAGCTAATATCACAAGTATCAACTTGTGGGTTCTGGATGTTTTCACCGCAACCTGGTGTTTCATTATGGGGTCAGTGATCGGTAGCTTTTTGAATGTGGTCATCTACCGAATGCCATTAGGGTTAAATATTTCGAAACCCAAGTCCCGCTGTCCAGTATGTGAGACACCCATTCGAACGCGTGATAATCTACCGATTCTCGGTTGGATTCTATTGCGAGGGAAATGCCGGTACTGCCAATCTCCAATTTCGATGCGCTATCCGATTGTAGAATTTACTGTCGGTTGTTTTTTTCTATTGATGTATTTGACATTAGTTCATTCCGGCGGCCAGTTTTTGCCTTATCGAATGCCCAACCGCTTTGACGGTGTTTATCAAATTATGGAAGGGCGGACCTGGGATTTGATCGCCCTTGATCTCTATTATAGTTACCTGTTCATTGTGGTGCTGGCGGCTGCTTACATCCATTTTGATCGTCAGATCATTCCCCGCCGCCTGCTGATCTGGTGTTTCTTGATCGGCATCCTGGTCGGCTTGATTCTTCCCGAGCTTCATCCGGTTCCGGCATTGATCTCGGTTGAAGCGGAATCTTCGATCAATGGATTGAGTGATCGCATACTAAGGGAAACATACTACCATGGTTCATTAAGCTGGGGGTTTGAAACACACACTCTCATCTTTTTATGCTGGGGGCTTTTTTATGGAGGTGTTGCAGGTATTCTCTTTAGCTGGCCTGTTTTGTTTCAATTAGACAAACGACGCAGTTTATTTCAGCCGGGAACCACTTACCTGTTGATTTTGATCGGCCTGTATCTGGGTTGGCAACAGGTCATCAGTGTCTGTTTTCTGGCTTCGCTCTGTCTGGCTTGTTTCATGATTATCGTCAGGAAAAGAACTTCAGAAAGCCTGCAACTGCCTGCCTCGGCTTTTCTTGCCGCCGCTCTGGCGTTACAACTGTTATTGGGGAAGTATCTGACGTTTCTACCTGGTGTACTCGGATACTCCACTTACCTTATATTGACGGGAGGGCAAATCCTAACGATTCCCCTGCTGGTTGGCATAGCACATTACATGAATCAAAATAGAGAACTTCAACAAAACGCACTGGATCAAATTCCCTTTGACGAAACTACAACCATCACATCCTGAGTTTTTACTTCCAACCCAAGTGGTGCAGACGCTCAAAGAGGGAGCCTGCATACAATTGGTCTTGAGTAAACCCATTGATAAAAGTCCGTCTGCCTCGCGCAAGGTTTCGTTACGGCCAGTGAAAATTAAAGAGAAACTTCATTATCAAATCGCGCATACTCGGGGACAGCAGGAAGTTCATGAGAATCTAAAGCCTGACGAGACCATTCAACGGATAATAGAACTCTGGTCGGAACAATTCCAGGAAGGCTATCTTTATACGCAACAAGCCGACTATCATTTTCAAAAGACAAAAAAGGGAACGGTTCGCCTGAAAATGCAACCGCCAACCAAATCGATTCCTTCGCATGATGAGTCGCATGATCGTACCAAACGATACCTGATACCCGAAGGAACCCCGTGCGCTTTTCTGGAAGCCATTGATGTGATGACGTCAGCCGGAAAAGTGAAAGCAGCTCAGTACAACAAGTTTCGGCAAATTAACCGTTATCTGGAATTCATCAACGATATTGTTCCCGGCTTACCCGCGGAAGGTGAACTCCAAATTCTGGATTTTGGTTGTGGTAAAAGTTATCTCACATTTGCGACACACTATTTGTTTACCGAAGTACTGCAGCGCGAAGTGAATATTACCGGACTTGATCTGAAGGAATCCGTAGTCGCGCACTGTCAAAGTATCGCTGATCAACTTCAGTGCAGGGGGCTATTTTTCAAAGCAGGAGATATTTCTCAGTTCGATGCGGATTCCCGCAAATGCGATCTTTCCATTTCACTCCATGCCTGTGATACAGCCACCGATGCTGCCATTGCCTCAGCAATTCAGGCAGACGCTTCAGTGATTATGGCCGTGCCCTGTTGCCAGAATGAAATATTTCAACAAATCGCCAGTGAACCGCTGGCCGGTTTGCTGCAACATGGCATTCTGAAAGAAAAAACAGCCGCCCTGGTCACAGACGCATTACGGGCACAAGTGCTGGAAATTTGTGGATATCGAACACAGGTTTTAGAATTTATCGATACGGAGCATACTCCCAAAAATTTATTGATCAAAGCAGTCAAAAGACAATCAGATTTGAATTCAGCTGATTTAAAAAATACAGTACAACAGTATGAGTCATTAAAATTTGAATTTGGGATTCAATCATTTTACCTGGAACGAACGTTAGGAAAACGCTTTCAGGAATTGTGTATGTCATCAAAAATAACAGGATAGATTAAATCATGTCGGAGGAAGCGGAAAACAGACTTCGAATTGTCAAACGCATCAGGCCGGGAATCCTGCTGACTGTAATTGTGATGATCGTCTCTGCTCTGCTGATTTACAAAATCCAAAGTATGGAGTCAGTTCCTCCACATCCCGAGTCGTTATCCCGAAACTCTGAACGTGGGAATGCCACTTCGGTTCCATCGCTTGAGAATGCAACGGCTCAAACAGATGAATTGAGTCGGTCCAGAGAACAGCCTTCTCCAAATGTGGATTCTATTACACCTGAACCAGAACTTGTTCTGACACAAACTGCCAATCGACTGCCATTATTACCAGACGTGAAAACTGTTAAAGAAGGCGAACTCGATTCTACCAGTTGGCAAAATCCTTTTTACAGCTTGTTTTGGAAAAGCAAAGGCTGGCGATTCAATGAAGACGGAATGGTTTCCACTGCAAGCCAGATTTCAGCCGCCACATTTGTGCGTCCTTATCAAAAAATCAGTGTTAGTTTTCGAGTCGAAGTAAAAGAGAAATTACCCTCTTTTGAATTACACTTACTTACGAGAGATCCAGCGAATCCCATGAATGTGCTGATAGCCAGCACGATCCATTTTCAGAACGAAGCAGTCAGTGTCTCTGCGGTGAAGCAGGATGTGAGGAAAGAGCTGAAGCATGTCAAACTGAATCTTACGCGAACCAAGCCCGGTGCCGTTAGCATCCGCTTGGTGGGAACGGGAAATCGATTTGTCATCAGTGTTGGAGGGCGTCGTGTGCTTACCTGCACGCAGCCAGCACAGCAATCGGGCAAAGAATGTTTCTTGAGTTTTCTCACCAGAGACGATCAGGTCCAGATATCTGCCTTGCGTATTGAAGGCGAGTAGCCGTTCCCAGGGACGCAAACCAGAATTCCATCAAAGAGTTTTCACGCTGCGCATCGAACAAAAACTTGCAATCTGTTGCTGCCACTGATACCCTGTTAGTTAATATACATTAATAATATGACCTTCCACGCTTCTCCAGCAATCATGATTTCAGGTATCGTAGCCAGTAAGTATCGTATTCAGGAAGATGATACTTGTTGTCGGTATCATAATCTCGGTTCATTTTTTGATTCAGGATTACCATGCGGAATTTGTTTAACCGAATAACAATTGCAGCCATTTGCATTCTGATGATGGTGCAGTCAGGGCTTGCAGCTGAGAAAAAGTCGGATATCGATTTTGAAAAACAGATTCGTCCGTTGTTAAAACAGCATTGCTACGACTGTCATTCTCAGGAGGGAGAAGAGTCTGGATTGCGCCTGGATTATGGAGCCAACATCCTCAAAGGGGGAGACCGGGGGCCAGCGGTGATTCCCGGTAAGAGTGCGGAAAGTCCTCTCTTTCTAAGTCTGTCGGGACAAGGAAAAATACCCCGAATGCCCCATGACTTACCTCCTTTAAAGAAAGCAGAAATCTCACTCATCCAACAATGGATCGATCAGGGTGGCAAGATCCCTGAAGCAGAAAAGACGTTGAAAGTGATTCAGAAGAGTTCAGATCACTGGGCATTCCAACCAATTCGACAGCCGAAAGTTCCGAAAGTCACACAACAAAATTGGATCAGGAATCCCATCGATGGCTTCATATTAAGTCATCTGGAACAAAACAAATTAAGACCGTCCGGCGAAGCTGACCGTAGTACTCTGATTCGCCGTTTAAGTCTGGACTTAACAGGTTTGCCTCCCTCTGTGGAAGAGGTACAGCAATTTCTGGCTGACAATCGGCCGGGCGCCTATGAACGAGTGGTTGATCGACTCCTGGCCTCACCACATTACGGCGAGCGCTGGGCGCGGCATTGGTTGGATGTGGCCCGTTATGCCGATTCGAATGGCTTTACGATTGATGGTCCACGTTCTATCTGGAAATATCGAGACTGGGTGATTCAGGCCATCAGTCAAAACATGCCCTTCGATCAATTTGTAAAAGAACAGCTAGCCGGAGACTTGTTGCCGAAACCGACAACAGATCAGCTAATTGCGACAGGCTTTCATCGAAATACTCTCATCAATCAAGAAGGCGGAACCAATCCGGAACAATTCCGTGTGGAAGCAGTCGTAGATCGGGTCAATACGACCGGAGCTGCGTTCCTCGGTTTGACTGTAGGATGTGCACAGTGTCATAAACATAAATATGACCCCCTTACACAGCGGGACTTTTATCAACTCTATGCAATCTTCAATAGCACTGCTGATATCAATAGTGCGCCTCCGACACTTTCGCTGCCCTCCGCCGAGCAGGAAACGAAGCTTGCCGGTTTGAAAAAAGAGGTCGCAAATTTTGGGAAACAACTGGCAGAACGCAAAAAACTGTTGGCTCCACAATTCAAATCGTGGAAGCAGTCCATTCAGCAAAACCTGAAACATTCCGAGAAACAATGGTCGATACTGCAGACTTCACAGGCAAAATCGGTCAATGGAGCTACGATTACGGTTCAGAAGGATCTTTCGCTCTTAGTCGGCGGAAAGATTCCCAATAATGATACCTACATCGTCGAAACCACAAACATCCCGTCAGGTACGACGGGCATCCGTTTGGAAGTACTCACGCATGATAGTCTCCCCCAAAAAGGACCAGGTTGGGCCGGGAATGGGAATTTTGTTCTGGATGAAGTGACTGTGGATGTAGCAGAGCTGGCAACAGACAACTGGTCGAAATTCAAACCAGTGATTCTTACTCAAGCGACTGCCGACCATTCACAGGATAAATTCCCCGCGAGTTATCTTGTCGATGGTGATCTCAAAACTGGCTGGGCGATTAACGTAAACAAAGGAAATATGAATGTCAATCGCCGCGCCATCATCAAATTAAAGACGCCGCTGACATCTTCCACGCCTATGAAATTACGGATCACGCTCAAGCAGACTCGTGATTCGAAATATAATGTCGGACGTTTTCGTCTTTCTACCACAACCGCAAATCCCAGTCTCTTCAACATCGATCCTGCGATCCATGCCATCTTCAAACTGCCTGAAGAGAAGTGGGACGCAAAACAAAAAACGACGGTAGAACAGGCATTTCACAAGTCGGACGTACAATGGTCAGATCAAAATCAACAATTGACAAAGCATAAAGCAGACTTAACGAAACTGAATAAGAGTATCGTCACAACCATGGTGATGAAGGAACTTCCCAAACCACGCGAAACGTTTATTCTACTTCGAGGGAATTTTCTGGCACCTGGTGCGCGAGTAAGCCCCGGCGTGCCCGATGTATTACCGCCGATGCCGCCTGCTGTGAAAACCCCCACACGCCTTGATTTTGCAAACTGGTTGACCAGTAAGCAGCAGCCATTGACGGCGCGCGTCACAGTCAACCGATATTGGCAACGATTCTTCGGCAAAGGCATTGTGGAAACCGAAAATGATTTTGGTACACAGGGAACCACGCCTTCCAATCCGGAATTACTGGACTGGCTGGCTGCGGAGTTTATGAATGTCAACTGGGATGTTAAAAAACTACATCGACTGATTGTGACTTCGGCAACCTACCGTCAGTCATCAGATTTTAACCCAGCCTATCAGGAGCAGGACCCACGTAATCTGCTCCTTTCAAGACAGAACCGTTATCGGATCGAAGCTGAATCAATACGAGATCTCTTTCTCGCCTCAAGTGGATTGTTGACGCGGAAAATTGGAGGCCCGAGTGTCTATCCACCACAGCCAGAGGGTATCTATGTCTTAACACAAAACAAAAAGAGCTGGCCGGAAGAACAAGGGGAAAATCGTTACCGTCGCGGCATGTATACCTATTTCTGGCGATCAAGCCCCTATCCCATGTTACCGACATTCGATGCACCCAACAGCAATACCACCTGTACCCGTCGCGTTCGCTCGAATACTCCTTTGCAGGCACTGACGCTGGCCAATGATCAATCGCTATTTGAATTGATTCAGGGATTTGCATTACGCATACTGCAGGAAGGCCCCGACTACGATGAAGGTCGCTTGCGACAGGCGTTTCAAATCTGTTTGTCCAGAACCCCCGCTGACCATGAACTCGAAGTTCTCACACAGTATCTGGCTGAACAGAGGGCCCATTTTAAGAAATCACCCAAAGAAGCAGCACAGTTTGCTTCGAATCAATTGCCAGAAAAAATCACAGCGGTGGAAGCCGCCAGTTGGACGGCAGTCGCTCGTGTTTTAGTTAACCTGGATGAATTTATCACACGCGAATAACAAAATCCTCAAAGTGGGTATTGATTGTATAAAGCAAAAGAAGACCCAGGGAGAATCGGATGAGTATCAACGACCTAATGTTACGCGAGCAGACTCGACGCCACTTTTTTGAGAATTGTGGCATTGGCGCAGGGGCGATTGGACTCGCTACTTTGATGCAGTCTGAAAAACAGGCACAAGCAGGTCCTTCTGCGCTGGGTAAAACACACCATCCTCCCAAAGCAAAAAACGTCATCTACCTCTTTATGGCAGGAGGACCAAGTCAACTGGAGATGTTTGACTTTAAACCAAAACTGCAGGAGCTGGAAGGGGACGTCATTCCGGAATCGTATGTTGAAGGCAAGCAGTTTGCATTTCTGAAAAAAGATGCCAAGTTGTTGGGAACGCGTCGCAAATTTAAAAGGCATGGGGAATCAGGAATAGAGATTTCAGATGCAATACCACACATTGCCTCAGTCGTTGATGATATCACCATCCTGAAAAGTATGAAAACCGATGTCTTCAATCACGGACCAGCGAAACTGTTTATGAATACCGGTACTCAACAGTTCGGGCGACCCAGCATGGGAGCCTGGATCACCTATGGTATCGGCAGTGAATCACAAAATCTGCCTGGCTTTGTGGTTCTGCAATCAGGACCTCGGGGACCTCGTGGAGGAGCACCATTATGGGGTAGTGGTTTTTTGCCTACCACCTATCAAGGAGTTCCTTTTCTAAACGGTGCGGATCCCATCCTGAATTTATCGAACCCTAAAGGTATCGACTCAAAAAGGCAATCGGATTTTGTTAATACGGTCAACAAACTCAATGGGCTTCGTTTAGAGAAAACGAGAGATCCGGAAATTTCAACTCGTATCTCTGCTTATGAAATGGCATATCGCATGCAATCCAGCGCACCGGAATTGATGGACCTTTCTGGAGAGACCAAAGCGACTCTCGATCTTTATGGTGTTGATCCAGTGAAGCCTTCATTTGGTCGTAACTGTCTTCTGGCACGTCGGTTAATTGAAAAAGGATCTCGTTTCGTTCAACTGTACCATACAGACTGGGACCACCATGGGAACAAAGGTACCGATCTGGCTACCGCACTGGATGCACGCTGCCTGGAAACAGATCAGGCTTGTGCAGCGCTCGTTAAAGATTTGAAGCAGCGCGGCCTGTTAGAAGATACACTGGTAATCTGGGGAGGTGAATTTGGGCGTACACCTCAAGGAGAACCCCGTGATCTGATTGGCCGTGATCATCATATCGATGCGTTCTCCATGTGGGTCGCCGGCGGTGGTTCGAAACCGGGTGTCACAATAGGAGAAACCGATGAGCTAGGATATTATACAGTAGAAGATACGATTCACGTCCGCGATTTTCATGCAACCGTACTGCATCTCTTAGGAATCGATCATCGGGAGCTTTCCCATTTTTACCAGGGGCTCGATTTCCGCTTAACAGGTGTGGAAGAAGCACACATTGTGAAGAAAATGCTGGCTTGAAATGGAGGCCCCGGCCCCAACTGATAAAAACTTGAGCGAAATATTAAGAAATCCTATGGACAGAAATTAAAGATTTCATTATCACTCGCCTCTCTCTCATTCACTTCTCCAAATCTAAACGACTCACTTCTTTACTTTTCCGTCAAATCTACCCATCCCCTTACTATATATCACGGAGGCACGGATGCCACCGGAGTCCAGTACCGGTCTATCCGGATCGATCATGCGCCATATCGGGCTGATTTTCCCACTCGTCATAGTGGGTTCAGTTCTGGTAATCATTGCGCCATTGCCTCCGTTCGTGATGGACTTCTTGCTGTCCTGCAATATTACTGTTTCAGTAGTTATTTTACTGACAACCATTTATGTCAAACGCCCACTGGAATTCAGTGTCTTTCCTGCCATTTTGCTGGGTACAACATTAGCACGACTTGTACTCAACGTTGCCAGTACGCGTTTAATCCTGACACGTGGTGCCGCCGATGGGACGTCTGCCGCTGGTGGCGTCATTGAAGCCTTCGGTCAATTCGTGGCCGGTGGTCAGTTAGTGGTTGGTCTGATTATATTTGTGATTCTGGTCACAATTCAATTTATGGTGATCACCAAAGGTGCGACCCGAATCAGTGAAGTGGCAGCTCGTTTTGCGTTGGACAGTATGCCCGGTAAGCAGATGGCAATTGATGCTGACTTGAACGCGGGACTGATCAGTTCCGAAGAAGCTAAAGCTCGCCGCAAGGAAGTCACAGAACAGGCTGATTTCTACGGTTCAATGGATGGTGCCAGTAAGTTTGTTCGTGGCGACTCAATCGCTAGTATTATCATCACTCTGATCAATGTGGTGGGTGGCCTGTACGTGGGCATGGTCGATCATGGAATGGAACTCTCCAAAGCAGCAACCGTTTTTACAACACTGACAATCGGCGATGGCCTGGTGACTCAGGTTCCTGGATTCTTGATTTCACTGGCAGCCGGTTTGATTGTGACTCGTACTTCGGTTGACAGTAATCTTCCACGTGACGTCATCCAACAATTTTCCGGACATCCCGAAGCCTTATTTCTAGCATCAACATTTCTATTCGCTTTGGCTTTTACCGGATTGCCAGCTGGTCCAATGCTGGCACTCGCTGTCGGATGTACTGTCACTGGTTTCCTGCGAAAGAAAGGGCAACAATCGGCTGCCGTGATCAAACAAAAAGCAGAAATACAACAACAAGCTCCGACACGTCCCGAACCGAAACCCGAAGACCATCTGTTTGTTGATCCGTTGGAATTGGAATTGGGCGTTGGTTTACTGCGGATGGCTGATCCTGCGACAGGCGGCGATTTATTAGATCGTGTGACCCGCATTCGACATAAAATTGCTCAGGAACTGGGCATTATTCTGCCTAAGGTGCGAATTCGAGATAATATCCGTCTGGGACAACGAGATTACCAGATTAAAATCCGCGATGTTTCCGTTGCCTGGGGTTCGATTTACCCTGATGGGTTGTTGGCCATTGATACCGGTGCCACCAATGGAGATATCCCGGGTGTCGATACAGTGGAGCCAGCATTTGGACGTCCTGCGAAATGGATTGAACTCGGTCAAAAAGAGCGTGCAGAACTGATGGGGTTCAATGTTGTTGAACCATCGGCGGTGGTGATCACGCATCTGACGGAAGTGGTTCGCGAACACAGCAGCGAATTGTTAACCAGAGAACAGGTCCATGCACTGGTTGAAAATCTCAAGGAATCTTCTCCTAAAGTTGTCGAAGAACTGATTCCCGATGTATTGAAAATATCAAATGTGCAACACGTTCTGTCCAACCTGTTACGCGAACGTGTGCCGATACGTGATCTGGAAACGATTTTGCAGACATTAGGTGATTATGCAGACCGAACCAAAGAACCCATGATCTTAACGGAGTATGTTCGGAATGGCCTGGCCCGTTCGATCTGTCAGCAGTACCGCGACAGCAAACGGCTGTTGAGAGTCGTGACCCTGGATCCGGAACTCGAAGATGTGCTCTTGTCTGGTATTGATTACAACGAAAATGGCCTGGTGATCAAGCTGGCTCCTCAGACCGGAGAAATGATTACACAAGCGATTGCAAATCAAAT
>Ga0075117_1002512_pt1 | contig 10481 bp, 12 predicted proteins | sample AntAceMetag02UKJ_FD_69789 | JGI IMG/M metagenome (GOLD analysis project Ga0075117, IMG submission 69789) | Saline lake microbial communities from Ace Lake, Antarctica - Antarctic Ace Lake Metagenome 02UKJ | ecosystem: Environmental > Aquatic > Non-marine Saline and Alkaline > Saline | place... | reverse complement strand
CAAGTAAGAATATTTTTTATGCTATCAATAATAATTCATTGAAAAATGAGAAAGATCTTCTTGGTCGTATCCAAAAACAAATAAAAAATAAAATGAATAATGACGTTAAAGTATCGTTTGGAATTTACCCTACTGATTATGAAGGGAGTCAAGCATATATTTTAACAAATACAAAGATCATACAAGGAGAAGACACTTGACAAACAAAGTGATCTGTGTTATGATCTCAAACCGAAATAGACAGAAGGAGGTTTCATGTCTAGAATTGCAGTTACTTCACGTTATGAACGTGAATTGAACAAAGTCACTAATATTAACAAATTGAATTCGGGAGAAACATTTCGTTTTTGGAATGGTTTTACTGACAGTGTATACATTAAGGTAGAACCAAACGATAATGTTGAAGAAGTTTATGGATTCGAAGATGAATTTTATTGTTCTCTGAACAGTGGAGAATTCTTTTTTTCGCGCCCTGAATCCGAAGTTGTTCGCGTTCAAGCTACTCTTGTAACGGATGTTGTATAAATGGCTCTTTTGAACGTCTACGAAGGAAGCTTTGAGAAAAAGAATGGCGAGATTCGAATGATTCGATTCGTCAAATTAAACGAGGTGCCCGCAGGATTATTGCCAGAACATTCTGGTGCTAGTGAAACTAGAAAATATTCCAAAGGTATCGAACTGGTATGGGATCTCGATAAGAAAGGTTTTAGAACTTTCAATTGGGATGCTATTGTAGGACTCCTTTCCGAAAAAAAGGAAGATATAAAACAACTGAGATAATATGCACAATTCCATATTATCATAATCAAGGAAAAAACAAAATGGCTTTAGATATGAAGAAAATGCGTGCCAAATTGGACGCAGCAAAAAACAAAGGTGGAAAGACTTGGAAACCGAAGCTTGATTCGGAAACCCGTGTTCGAGTAGTTCCGACCCCCGATGGGGATCCTTTTAAAGAAAAACACTTTCACTACAACGTAGGCAATCAAAGTGTACTTTGTCCAAAACGTAATTTTGATGAAGAGTGCGCAATTTGCGATTTTGCTTCAGAATTGTGGAATGAAGGTACCGAAGAAAGTAAAGAGATGGCTAAAGGTCTCTTTGCACGGCAACGTTTCTTCTCTCCAATTGTCTTGAGAGACGAAAAAGACCCAGTGGTCAAGATTTGGGGATACAGTCAGACTGTTTACCAAGATCTTTTGAGCACTTGCTTGAATCCTGAGTATGGTGATATTTCAGATCCAGAAAGTGGAACTGATTTTGCCATTTGGTATGAAAAGGGTGAAGCTCAATTTCCATCAACGAAGCTTGTTTATTCCCGAAACTCTAGCTCTCTTTGCGCCGCGCTTGGAGAAAAAGAATGTGAAGATCTTCTGAACAACATCCCTGATTTCGACTCTCTTTATGAGCGCAAGTCAAGCGCCGAAGTAAAAGACATCTTGGATGCCTTTATGGCTGGCGGCGGAAGTGAAGATTCTAGTGATGGAGTTGAGAAGTACTCTGAAAGCAAGAAGAGTGATGAAGTCTCAAGTGTTGATGGGGCACTTGATGATCTGAAAAAAGGCTAGACGTCTTTTACACCAAGGGAGAGGTGTATTACGCACCTCTCCCTTTTTTTATTTAAAACAGGAGAAAGGATGTCAAAAAGAGAAACTAAGCCTGGAGCAATTGATATTGCATCGCGCAGAAAGTTATTAAACAAATTAGCTGGTGGAAATGTAGTTTTCGATCTGGAACAGGAAAGCCCAACGGAAGTAAAATATTGGATCAAAACCGGAAGCACATGGCTTGACGCTATTATTTGTCGTGGTAAACTAGCTGGAATTCCAGGCGGCAAAATTACAGAAATTGCAGGTCTTCAATCTGTTGGTAAGTCTTATATGGCATTACAGATTGCAACTAATGCTCAGAAAGACTTAGGTATGACAGTGGTATATGCTGACCCGGAGTCAGGAATGAGTCCTGACTTTATGAGAAATGCAGGGTGCGATCTGAGTGAGCTTATTTATGTACAACCGCCAGATCTTGAAACCTGGTATGAAATTATAGAAGAGGTGCTTAAAAATCGTGCAGAAGGAGAGAGATTTCTCTTTATTCTGGATTCATTAGCTTCTTGTCCTTGCAAGTCAGACATCGAAGGGGATTATAATCCTAATTCTACAGTTGGTGTTGCGGCACGCATCCAATCAAAAGCTCTGAAGAAATTGAATATGCCTTTGGCAGCTGCTGAATCGACCTATATAATTCTTAATCAATTGAAAACTAATATCTCTGAATTGAGTAAAATGGCTCGACCAAAATTTGCTACTGATAGTCAGAGATATGTTGCTCCAGGAGGCAAATCAGCAGAATATTTCGCTAGCCTTAGAATCTGGTTGACTGGTTCAACTAGCAAAAAATTGAAGGTTCTAGATGAGAACGGATACCGAGTTGGTTCTTATGTAAAAGCACGTTTGGAGAAGTCACGATTTGGCTCTCAGGACAGAATTTGTGAGTTCAAGATTTTGTGGGGAGAAGAAGTTGGAGTCATGGATGAAGAGAGTATTTTTGAAGCAGTTAAGCCTGCAAAAGAGTTTCAATTAGGGATTTGGAACTACTTTAGACCTGAAGGCGGCAAAGAATGGAAATGGCAAGGTGCCGAAGTCGGTTTTGTCAAATTGATGAGCGAAGATACTGAGTTTAAGAGTGAGGTCATGAAGATTTTGGATCGAGACATTATTATGGCTTTCGAGAAGAAGATCGCAAATTCTAGCAATTTCTACGATCCAGAACCTGAAGAATTGATGGCAAAAGAAAAAGCAGCCAAAGAAGCATTAGAAGAAAAAGAAAACCAATGAGATTTAACCCCTTCGGGGGTTTTTCTCTATAAAATAAATTAGAGAAGAGTATAAGTTAGGGGATACTTCTCAAAGGAAACTAGCCAAAAAGTATGGTGTTTCTAGAGGTACGATTAAAGCGATTCTTGAAGGTCGCTCATATAAGGAGATAACGTGAAAAAGAAAAGAGTAATAATCATCGACGCACTGAATCAATTCTTACGGACGTATATAGTAGACCCAAGTCTTTCTTCAAACGGACAACCAATTGGAGGACTAAAAGGTTTTTTCAAAGTGTTGCAGAAGCTCAATCGTGAAATCAAACCTGATTACATCGTTGTAGTTTGGGACGGCGCCGGAGGTAGTAAGAAACGAAAGACTATGAACAAAAACTACAAAGCGGGTCGCGCTCCAATTCGTTTAAATCGTAACATGCGATTAACTGAAGAGGAAGAGCAAAACAACAAAATTTGGCAGTTAAACAGGACAATGGAATATCTCAACCTGTGCCCAGTAGTTCAACTCATTGAGGAAGGTGTCGAAGCTGATGATATTATTGCTCTAACTTGTCAAATGCCAAGGTTTAAGGGTTGGGACAAGATAATTGTTTCTAGTGACAAGGACTTCTTTCAACTTTGTGATGATGAAACGATCGTGTATCGTCCGACACAAAGCGAAGTGATGAACAAGAATCATATTGTTGAGAAGTTTAATGTACATCCTAACAACTTTGCGTTAGCTCGTTCTTTAGTCGGAGATAATTCAGATAACCTTCCAGGTATTAAAGGGGTTGGGTTGCCAACTGTAGCGAAACGTCTACCGTTTTTGCGAGAAGAAAAGGAATACGATATTGGCGACATCGAAAAGTACTGCAAAGAAACTGAGAGCAAAGTGAAATTCTATGAAACTGTTCTCAACAATCTTGATATAGTGGACCACAACTTGAAGATGATGCAGTTAAGTTCTCCAAGCATATCACTACAAGGTCGAGCACGAGTGAACTGGGTCTTTGATAATGCTTATTTTGGAGTAAACAAGACAGAGTTTGTCAAGTGTGCAATCCAAGATGGCTTTGGATTTGTCAAATTTGATGAGTTGTTCGCATTGTTCCATAGAATAGCTATTGAAAATAAAGAGGTGAATAATGACAACGTTAAGTGAAAAGATTAGTTTTGCGTCAATGGGCAAGCCTTTCCAAGAAAGACTAGTTCAACTCATAATGGACGACGCCCCATTCGCCAACCAGATTGGAGAAGTCCTAAACTTTAACTTTCTTGAACTTAAACACTTACAGTCTTTCACAAAATTAGTCTATGACTTCAAGAAGGATTACGGAAAGCACCCAAACAGAGATTCCTTTGAGACTATTCTTAGAAATGATATTTCTGGTGAACCTGAACCAATTCAGAAGAAAATGCGAGAATTCTTTGCTCGAATTGTAAGTGGTGGAGTAAAGGAAGTTGATGAGGCTTATGTAAAGGAAAAGTCTCTTGATTTTTGCCGTAAACAAAATGTTCGTGAAGCAATGGTCAAGTGTATTGATTTAGTTGAGACAGTTGATTTTGAAGAAATAAGCAAGGTCATGAATGAGTCTCTAAAGTTGGGTTCAGATAACAACATCGGTTACCAATTCCTAGATCAGTTCGAAGATCGATATTCTTTTAAAGCTCGCAATCCAGTTTCTACTGGTCACAAAGTGTTAGACAATTTGACTCAAGGCGGAACCGGATCTGGTGATCTTGGAGTTGTTATTGCTCCTACAGGTGCTGGGAAATCAATGGTCCTTGTAGACCTTGGTGCAGCAGCTTTAGAGGCTGGTTTGAATGTGGTCCACTACACGCTAGAACTGTCTGACGAGATGGTTGGGTTGCGTTATGATGCTAGGCTCACCGGAATAGGTTTGGACGCTCTGAAGGTAATGAAGAACGAAGTTTTTGATGAAATTAAAGAAGTGCCTGGTAAATTAATCATTAAAGAATATCCTACCAAATCAGCCACAACGGAGACCATAAAAAACCATATTGAGCGATTAATCCAAAGAGGGTTCAAACCGGACCTGGTAATTGTCGATTACGGCGACCTACTTAAACCATGTAGATACTCAAAAGAGAAAAGAAATGATCTCGAAACCATCTACGAAGAGCTTCGAGCAATTGGGCAAATTTACAAATGTCCTGTCTGGACTGCTTCACAAACTAACCGTTCTGGGTTGAACGCTGAAGTTATTACAATGGAGTCAATTTCAGAAGCTTTCTCAAAATGTTTTGTCGCTGACTTTATCTTTTCTTGTTCAAGAACGATCACAGATAAACAAACTAATAGTGGTAGGTATTTTGTAGCCAAAAATCGATATGGACCTGATGGAATCATCATCCCCATTCACATGGACACTTCAAGAGTTAAGATTGAGGTCTATGAACCTACTGGTGAAACGAAAGATGAAATTGAGAAAGCATCTGCTAAAGAACAAGAAGCTCGTCTAAAAGAGAGATACAGAAAGAAAAAAGAAGAAGAGAAAAAGAATAACAACTAGGAGAGAATGGCATAATGGAAGTTTCAAATCAAATCCTTTCGGATATAACAGTTCATATGAAATACGCGAGGTTTCTCGAAAAAGAGAAGAGAAGAGAGACATGGTTTGAATCGGTAACCCGTAATAAACAGATGCATATTAACAAATATCCAGAATTAGAGGAACTAATTGAGGAGAACTATCAACTTGTCTACGATAAGAAAGTTCTACCTTCCATGCGTTCATTGCAGTTTGGAGGAAAGGCGATTGAAAGAAACCACGCTAGGGTTTACAATTGTCTCGCTGAAGAAACCCGTTTTATCACTTCCGAGGGTGTAAGATCATTTGAAGATTTTAGTGATGGAGACGAAGTTCTTGTGCCAACCCACAAGGGAAGCTGGAAAAAAGCGAAGGTAAGAAGTTACGGACAACAACTTCTTCATGAGTTGACGTTCCGCCGAGGTCGAAGCGAAAAGAGGGTGTGGGCGACTAAAAATCATCGTTGGCTCTTGAGAGAGGACGAGACGACTTCCATCACAAAGGGCGACGTTCTTTGTCCCACTCCTGATTTGTTCTCCGATTTTGATTATTTTGAGGCTTCACCTGAAGAGCGTTTGTATTGGTGTCTTTCAAGTATTTCTGAAGATTTCAGAGAAGAAGAAGTTTGGTGTCTTGAAGTTGAAGAAGACCATAGCTTTATTCTTTCTGGTGGGTTGGTTACGGGAAACTGTGCCTATTTGCCAATAGACCATCCTTTAGCTTTTGCTGAAACAATGTTTCTTTTGTTAGGTGGCACAGGTGTTGGATACTCGGTTCAGCAACATCATGTTGAGGAACTTCCAGTGATCAGAAAACCAGGCAAAAGAAAGCGGAGATTTGTAATTCAGGATTCCATTATCGGCTGGGCTGATTCGATCAAAGTGCTGATGAAAGCTTACTTTAATGGTTCTAGTAATCCAGAGTTTGATTTCTCTGATATTAGAGCTAAAGGAGAGAGGTTGAAAACAGCAGGCGGAAAAGCGCCAGGTCCAGAACCATTAAAGTTGTGTATTCGACAGATTAAAGCTATTTTGAATGAGAAAGAAGAAGGTTCTTCACTCACTTCTATTGAAGTACATGACATAGTGTGTCATATTGCTGATGCTGTATTGGCAGGTGGTATTCGCCGTGCCGCACTGATTTCTCTCTTCTCAGCTGATGATGAAGAAATGATCGCTGCAAAATACGGTACATGGTGGGAATCAAACCCTCAACGCGGTCGAGCTAATAACTCTGCCGTTCTTCTTCGCCACAAAGTGACTGAAAAATTCTTTTTTGAATTATGGAAGAAAATTGAACTTTCTAATGCTGGTGAACCTGGTATTTATTTTTCGAATGACAAGGACTGGGGTACTAACCCATGTTGTGAAATCGCTTTGAGACCAAATCAGTTTTGTAACTTAGTCGAAGTTAATGCTTCTGATGTTGTCTCTCAAGAAGATCTCGAAGAAAGGATGAAAGCTGCTTCATTTTTAGCAACCCTCCAGGCGGGTTACACAGATTTCCATTATCTGCGTCCAGTTTGGCAACGCACAACAGAAAAAGACGCTCTTATTGGTGTGAGCATGACAGGTATTGCGTCAAAGGCAATCGAAGGTTTAGATCTCAAGGTAGCTAATAAGGTAATTAAAAAAGAAAATGCTAAAATTGCAGAATTAATTGGAATTAACAAAGCTGCCAGAAGGACCTGTTTGAAGCCTTCAGGTACAACATCTTTAGTATTAGGATGTAGCTCAGGTATCCATGCTTGGCATTGGTATCACTACCTTCGTCGCATTCGTGTCATGAAGAATGAAGCAATCTACCAACACCTTAGTGTCTGGCATCCTGAACTCGTCGAAGACGATGCCCTACTTCCAGGGACAGCTTGTATTGTCGTCCCACAAAGAGCACCTGAAGGGGCGATTATCAGAAACGAATCGGCTATTGACTTATTAAATCGAGTTAAACACTATTCACAAGAGTGGATTAAACCAGGACACAGCCGAGGCAACAACACTCATAACATCTCAGCTACTATTTCAGTAAAGGAAGACGAGTGGGAACTCGTTGGAGACTGGATGTGGTCCAATAAAGAACATTATAACGGTTTATCAGTGATGCCGTTTAACAATTCCTCATATGTCCAAATGCCCTTTGAAGACTGTAGTAAAGAGAAGTATGAAGAATTATTTGAGTCACTAAAAAATATTGATCTCACGCGAGTTATTGAGATTGAAGACAACACCGAGTTGAAGGAAGCTCTAGCTTGTTCGGGAGGAAGTTGTACTATCACCAGTTTCTAATAACGCTTGACAGCTGGCAACAGCTGTGATACAATCAGGAATCCGAAATAGATCGTCTTTGGCGGTCTTTTTCATAAATAACCAAAAACAGGAGAACATAAATGTCTAACGAAGAACAAGAAACCCCTGAACTTTCCGAAGAAGAACATTTGCGAAATTATTTTAAAGCAATGGTAGCCATTGATAACGCAATGGAGCCCTTGAAGGAACATATGAAAGCGCTTAAAGCAAATTATGTAGAGAATCACTGGCTTAGCCGGGACAAGATGTCAATGATTCTAAAAGCTTATCGAGCCCATAAGTCAGAGCTTGATCTTGAAGAACTTGGCGAAATGATGGATTTGATTAAGCGAGAAATCAATAGGTCTTAATCTAAGGAGAGGATAATGAAGTTTGAACCGAAAAACAAACGTTTGCACGTCAGGCGTGTAGGTCATGATTCTGCCACTAAGAAACAAAAGCGCGATGATGGAATTATTGTACCTGATAAAGTAAATCCTGCGAAAAAGGGCAATGAGCTGTATTCTATTCTTGCTATTTCTGAGGATGTACAACTTTCTTGGAAAATCGGAGATTATATTTTAGTAGAAAATAATATGGTTCAAAAGGATTCTTTTAGGACAGAAGAAGGAGGTGAAGAATTCATCTTTTATACGATCCAGGAGAATTATGTGAAAGGAATTGTTTCTTCTTGGGAAGAAAAAGAATGAAGTATGCTGATAAAGATTTTTGGATAGAAGAAGTTGAAGATGTGGAAGAGTTTCGCTCTCGTCCACCAACTTGGGGAGTTTAAGTGGAAAAATACGAAAAGAAAATTAAACTATATTCTGATTATGGCGACGAATTCGGAAGTGTTGAATATGTTGATCATATGGGAACAGACTTAACTTTTGCAAATGCTGCACGAGTTAGTTTTGGAAAACATAAAGAAGTTTTTGATCTAAACGATGAGAAACTTCTTCGATACATGATGAAACACAAACACTCAAGTCCGTTTGAACATGCTTCAATCACTTTTAGATTTGTGGTCCCCTTGTTCGTTCGAGGGCAGCATCACCGCCACCGCACTTGGTCTTATAATGAGATAAGCCGCAGATACACTGACTTCAATATTATGTTTTATAACCCTACCGTTTTCAGGACTCAACATACTTCAAATCGACAAGCAAGCAACACAAATGAACTGATTGATCCTGTTGTGAAGGTTATGAGATGGGAAGAAGCTCCTAAAACTAGAACGCAAAAAGTTAAAGAATATATTTCTGGAATAGGATTTAAAAATAAAGTAAAAGTTGAACATAGAGTGGTTGCATCTGAACTATTAAGAGAAAATATGACAAGAACCATGGAGTTGTACGAATCACTCCTTGAATCTGGGGTCTGTCGAGAACAAGCCCGTATGGTCCTTCCACAAAACATGTACGTTGAATATTATGGAACAGTAAATTTTAGCAATCTTTTGAAATTCGACTCTCTTAGAGATCATGAAGGCGCGCAAGAAGAGATTCGAAGAGTGTCACGAGCATGCATGGAAATTGCAGCTGACTTATTTCCTGTTTCAACTGCTCTGTATCAGGAGATGAAAAATGAAACCAACGATTAGACCTGGTTATGAACATTATGACCAATTTGGTAAGTTTGATGGTGATAAGAAGGTTTTTAAGCATCGTGGCAGACAAGAAAATAAAAAGATAATCGAAGAAGAAATGATTGAAGCCGAAGATCTTCTTAAAGAAGAACAACTTCTTGCTGAAAAGGAAGAAGTAGAAGCTGAAAGAATTGATGCTATTTTGAATAAATTAGAAGATGATTTGGAAGCTGATTTTTGGGAAACTCAAGATTAAAGGGAGAAAAAATGAGAATTATTCTAGACGTTGATGGCGTCATCGCCGATTGCATAGAATATGTGAACCAGAGAATAAACAACGAATTCTATACGAGTTATACGCATGATGATATCGTAACTTTTTATTTTATGAGCGAATCTGCTGGCATCTTAACAAAAGAAGAATGTGCATATGCTAAGGAGGTTTTCGCAGAAGATGGTTTCGCTTTATTTTTGAATCCTATTAAAGGAGCCATTAAAGCAACTCGTAAACTGATTGAAAGCGAAAATGAGATATTGTTTGTTACTTCTCAATGGTATTCATCTAGTACATGGTGTAGCGACAGGTATCAATGGCTTGTTAATTTTTTTGGGAAAGAGAATGTGGATAACAATCTTAGTTTCAATCACAACAAAGCTCTCATTCCTGCTGATGTTTTTATTGACGATAAGATTGAAAATTGCAAAGATTATAAAGCAGCACATCCGAGCGCTCATGTAATACTGTTTAGACAGCCATGGAATAATATTCTTTCTGAAGAAGAGGCGTTAAAAACTTCTGTCTGTGACAAAGTTATGGATGGTTGGGAAGATTCTTCTTCTCTTTTCGAAAAAATAGAGAATAAAGAAATAGGAAAGATGGAAGCCGGTACGTTAGAGGTTGAACGAGAAGGATCTCAATTTGTGGTCAGAAGAACTTGAGGCACTTCCCGAAAGAGATGAATGAACATGAATACGAATATGATAAGCTAGTAATTGGAGGAAGTTTGTCTTCTCTGATCTATGCTTATCATAATTCGTTACACATAGTTTGGACAAACCTTCAACCTTTGTATTTTTTCGACAAGACTAAAGAAGGAATCCCAAAAGAAAGAATAGCTAAGAAATTAGCTTTTCTCTTATCACTCGCCGGACTTGCGCCGTTTGGAGATAAGATAGACTCTTACAGAGAGGAAGAAGGATTGTTAAAGTTGTTTGGCAAAGAACCCTACTCTATAAAAGTA
>Ga0075117_1002510_pt1 | contig 10488 bp, 7 predicted proteins | sample AntAceMetag02UKJ_FD_69789 | JGI IMG/M metagenome (GOLD analysis project Ga0075117, IMG submission 69789) | Saline lake microbial communities from Ace Lake, Antarctica - Antarctic Ace Lake Metagenome 02UKJ | ecosystem: Environmental > Aquatic > Non-marine Saline and Alkaline > Saline | place... | reverse complement strand
AAGTTGGATCCAGACTCGCTTCTGGAGTATTTTGTGCAACTATGTGAATCTCCGAACAACGTTGAGTTGGACTATCAATATGTCCTTGCTTTGCTGCTGTTGCGGAAGAAGCGACTGATCCTGGAAGATTCGATTACCATTGACGAACAGCCGGGGATGCGTTTAGTTGGAGTTGGAGGCGAAGGTCCGTTCGATGTAATGGAACGCGAACTGACGGAAGAACAGATTGCTCAGCTGCAGAGTCAGCTTTTTGGCGGAGCAACGGAAGAGGCAGCGTAAGGAAACGGCACGACTTGGAAGTGTTGACCCAAGTAAGGTTCGACGGGGCAGAGTTCGTGCAGGATCATGGAATGATCGACCTACTCAAAAAAATTACTCTTCTGCTAACTGTGTTAAGCAGTGTCGGTTGCACGTTGCCGTGGCACAAAGAAGTAGCACGCTCGAATGCACCACCCGCACTCAGTATGAACATTTCCAGTGCCGAGCTAGTTGAACATCTCAACAGCAAGACGCAGGGACTCGAAGGGTGGCGCTGTACATCAACGCGCATGCACGTGCGTCTGCCGAACGGCATGGGGCAGCGACTTAAGGGAGCAATCGCTTGCCAAGCGCCCAACTACTTTCGGCTGACAGCCAGCAATGTAATAGCAACCGCCGACCTTGGATCGAATAATCATCGTTGCTGGGTTTATGTGAAGCCGGGTGAGTCTGCGATCATGACTTGGAAACATGAAGACACGGCGTTGCTACAGCAAATTCCAAGTGGTGTTCCATATATCGATCCCAACTGGCTGATGCTGGTACTGGGCGTTACTCCGCTGAATCCAAGCGACTACGAAATCAGTTCACCGGCCGGTTCTAATGAGCTATGGCTGGCAGCGATTGAAGAAGGGCCATCCGGCGGCCCATTGCGACGAGTCATCAAGGTTGACGTGATGACTGGTGATATCCGCGAACATGCAGTCTATGACAGCGAACGCAATCCTTTGGTGCGGGCACAACTTAGCGGATACCGGTGGTACAATCAAAAACGAATTCCACAGTCGGTCAAGCTACTGTTCCCGCAGATGGATTCTGAAATGACATTGACGTTTGACGGCATCGAAACAAATCCTCATCTTCCTGACGAGCTTTGGCGAATGCCTGATCACAACCTCCAGGTTGTTGATCTCGGTGAAGTCATCCGACACAGGATGCTGGCGGAACAAGGACAGTTAGCCCGAGGGCAAAACCAATTTGGTGCAGCTCCGACAGCTCACTTGCAGGCTCCCGTGTTCGATGATACGACCAGAAGTGCATTCGCTCCGCCAGCCGAAACAACGTTGATTGACGGCAGTTTTGGTGAACAACAGGGGCTTGAAGAACCCGATTGGGACACACCGATTTCTTACACTCGCACTTCGGAACCGGTCCGTCAGGTTCAGGAAAATCCCTCTCCTCCTCCTCGGCGCAGAACGATGTTTGATTACTTTAGACGTCGCTGACACTGACTGGAATGCTTTCGCGCGCAACGCATCGATCCGCGATCAAAAATCTGTCGGCCCGTTGCTGTCCCGACTTATTGAGTTCAGGCAAGGCAGGGATGACGAGGTCGGTGTATTTCGCCCCCGCCATTGCCCAGATTCAGCCTGCTCTGATGTCATGCCGTAGCGACTGCGACCGAAGCTTTCATTTTTGCCAGGCCGGTTTTAGCGACTTCCAACGCGTCCTGTTTCCAGTAATCGCGGTTAAACAGTTCCAGCGAAAGAACGGCAGTGCGTCCATTGCCACCAATCATGTTCAGGATGTCGGACAGCGGGGCAATACCGTCACCCGGATAGACGCGGTGCGAATCATTCATGTCTTTTCGTGAAGGCTGATCGGGATAATCATTCATGTGGAAAACCTGAATCGCATTGTCATCAAGCAGAGCAAGACCTCCGAAGCCTGAACCGCCTTTGAAGATGTGATAAACATCCGGCAACAGGCAGGCTTTAGGATGGTTGGCTTCTACACACACCATGACGGATTCGCCAAGTCGTGACAGATTTGTGCTGAAGCCCCAGACTTCCAGTTGTGGAATCACGCCGGTTTGGTCGCCAACTTCAAGCAGTTTGCGATATCTGTCTGCCATTGCAAAGGGATCGAGCTTCGCTCCGTTTTGAGCGCCCACCGGTGGTGCGGCGATTCTTTTTCCGCCGATTTGGGCCAACAGGTCCATGTCACGTTTTGCATTTTCCAGTCCTTTTTTGCGTTGGTCCGGGTCGTCCACAATCCACTGTGCGAACCCAATCGCGCTTTCGACGGAAAGTCCCGCGTCGTCGATCATCTTCTTCAGGTCGGACAGGCTGCCACCGGATTCTGTGTATTTTGTGAGATGTCCCATCCAGGGTTCAATTCCCTGATAACCGGCAGCACCTGCGATACGTACCTGTTCGCGAATGTCATCGGTCTGTTCACGAATGGTGCTCATATTCAGGCAGTAACTGAACGAAGCATCGGATAGTGTGGAACTATTTTCGGCAGAACTGCCGTGTACCGGTAGCGCTGTGGCCAGAGCACCAGCCACAGCCGTGGACTTCAGAAAATTTCGTCGATCGAAGGTCATGCGGTGGCCTAAAATAAAGTCGCGTACTGAGGAATTCGGAAAGGGAAAAACGGTCAACCTGAACACGTTCACTGTAGGCGACGGAAGGTTCCGATTGCCAGCGAATCAGGCGAATGAGAGAATAGAAAGACTGCTCGTTTGATCGAATAAAATGGCCGAATCGAAGTATGCGGTTGTTTACGGTCGAAATACTGCAGACGGCACAACAGATTGCCGATCATCTTTACGAACAAAAGTTTCCTAGACCACCTTCCAAAGTGGTCTATCCTTAAACTGAGTTTGCAGGAAGATACATCAGGCGTTTCGGTTTTACCCCGACGGAGGTCTCAAATTATTTGTGTTGGCCCGAACCATGTATGAGTGCACGCTTAAGCGTGACTCGGTTTTCGCCTGACTCACTGCGTCTCCACCGTCGCAGTATCCGAAATGTCTGACTTATAAGAGGCCGTGAAGATTAATCTTCGCGGTCTCTTTTTTGTTGAAGGGCGGCATGTTTCCTGCAGTGTGCTTTGCTCCGTTCTCGCGTGAGTGGCAGATAGGTTTCTATTCGCAAATCGTCGACCGCCGTGAGCTGCGAATTGTTGATATAGAATTCAAACGCCCCTGCCCTGCCCTGCTTTAGTGTTCTGTTTCGCACATATTGATTTGCGGCGCTCCAGGCATTGCCAAGATTCTGGAAGCTTCCGAAGTGTTCCACAAAGAATGCATTGCTGGTTGGAATGGACCATTCAGATAAACCGGTTGGCAGCGCGGCTGTGGAAGCGGGAATTACATAGCGCCGGTGAACTCAAGAACTTGCGATTTTATATTGAGGTTGTGGCATACGGAAATCATCTGACCATCGGTTGGCAGATTGTTGTTTGACATCAACTGGCTGGCAGATTCAAGGCTATGCTCATGGCCGGACCTACGTTGCTCATATGAGCCGATGTGCGAACTCCTGCCGTCCGCAACGGACCGACTGTTTCGATTCCTCGAATGTTGGTTTTTGAAAGCAGGTTACCGGTTTCGATCCATTCCTTCAGCATCTTCAGGCCGCGATCATAATCCATCCCAATCAGCGATTCCATCAGTGATCTCATCCAGAACATGAACCAAGGCAGTGAACCGTTTATGTGCCACGTGATCTTCGACCCGTCGGCCGCAGGCTGAATCTCAAATGAAACCCGCGAGACCGTTTTAAAGGGTTTGAAGAATCGAATTTCATCTTCAATAGGCTGAGTTGCTTTAAGGTTTCTGCGCTCCATTTCAACGTGGCCGTCAATTTGTCCCTGCCACGAATAGACCGATTCTACAGAACGACCATCACCGGTGACCTGTACGTCGGCCGTCGGTTCTGAGCACAGCCATGGTGACCACTTTGTCCATGTTTTAAAGTTCACCACAGCGTCAAACACCGTCTTCGGATCGCTGTTAATATCGATGGATCATTCGACACAGTAGCTGGGCATCAAAGACGTTTCTCTGTTGTTTTAGAGTGCATGGTCCACGGGTTGAATTGTGCCGTGGGCCAGAGTTCATATTCTTGACTGACTGGCTCCGATATCAACGGTCGGGCCTTCTTAAGCAGCACCTTGGAATCAAGCTTCGGGAGCCGATCCAGTTTGTGAAGTCGCAGCCGGGATCGGTATCTGTAGTTCCAAAGGGACTTTGAGAATTGGTGTCCGTCCGTCGCCCAGCCGTGCTGGTTCCAGTCTTCACTCACGGATTTAAGACGCTATCAGAATCAAATTTGCAGTCCCCTGCAGTCCCCTGCAGTCACTCAAAGTCAGGCTTTGTCACTGATAGAGGTTTGGGAACGCCCTGTCGTCGGTGTCATTCAGCTATTTGCCTGGGACTTGTACAAATGTCTGGTCATGAACTTCGTCGAAGGGGCCGAATTTGTTTTCCTTCAGTTCGTACACCCAGCATTCGTCAGCATTGCAGGAAAATCGGATTCTGTCACGGTGTGTGCCGTCTATTCGAATATATGATGGGCCGGACGCGCTGGATTGCTGTTCGAGTGGACTTTGGGAGAAGACTTCACGATGGCGATATGCAGTGGCTTACAATCAGGTCAGAAACGCAGAACAGCGATGTGGCCGAAACGTTTACGCTTTCCATTTTTGCCTTTCCACGACAATCGCCCATCATGTCTGAATCTGCACAATTCCTGTTTGTTTGCTGTCAAATTGGCGCGGAAAAAACGTGTAAACAGGAAATACTGAATCGCTATCCCGGTCTGAAGTTTGCGTTTTCGCGAAGTGGCTTCCTGACATTTAAGGCTGTGGATACCAGTATCCGACCGGGCTCATTTCAGCTGGTGTCAACATTTGCTCGACTCTGGGGATGGTCCTTAGGAAAGACCAACAGCAGCGACACAACTGAGCTGGCAAAAAATGTTGCCGCCCAGATTGAAACCCTCGCGGGTGACAAACCGTTTACGATGCTGCACTGCTGGCAGCGAGATTTAACGATGCCCGGCAAGAATGGTTTCGAGCCAGGCATCAGTCCGGTTGCAGAAACTGCCGGGCAGATTCTACTTGAGGCAATTCAGCCACGACTGCCTGGCCTTCGACTGAATCGCCCCAGCAAGCGAGGTGAGCTGACGATTTGTGTGGTCCTGATCGAATCCGATGAGTGGTGGGTTGGCTGGCATGATTCGGCGATGATCGCTCAGTCCTGGCCGGGCGGTGTTCCGCAGTTTGAACTACCACCGAAGCTGGCTAGTCGCGCCTGGCTGAAAGTTCACGAGGCCGTGTTGTGGGGGCAGATTCCGATTGAAAAAGGCGATGTTGTTGCGGAAATTGGCAGCGCGCCGGGCGGTGCGGCTCAATATATGCTCGAACGCGGCGCGACGGTCATCGCGATCGATCCCGCTGAAATGGATCCATCGGTGGCTGAACATCCGTCACTGACTCACGTTCGGCGCCGCGCGCGAGACGTTCCCAAACGCGACTTGATGAACGTGCGTTGGCTCGTAGTGGACGTCAATATGCCGCCTTCGTACACACTGGAAGTTATTCGTGACTATATCGAGACTCGCAAACTTGATATCCGTGGAGTGATTGCAACTCTGAAGCTTCCCGATTGGAAACTGGCGGCTGAAGTCGATCAGTATCGGCAGCAGTTTGTCAATATGGGCTTTCCCGTTGTGCGTACTCGACAGCTTGCATTTAATCGCCAGGAGCTATGTGTTGTTGCTTTGCGAAAACGTTTCGAAAGACGAACATTGAAGAGTAATAAATTTAAGAAGCCACGGCGACAGGAAGCCGTGTCGTCGGGGGATAGTCTGCCTGAAAATGTCGATGTTCCACCACAAGGTGCATAGGCCGGAAATACGTCAGCGGCATTGATTATGCTCCCGTTTTCTATGTCGTTACATCTGAACGTGCGCTGGCGCCTGTCGTTTTACCGACTCACTTCGTGGCGATAAGTGCCATCCTGCAGTGGCTTGCACGCGTGCCTTCACAACGAGGAAGCAATGTGTTGCAGGACGCCTCGGACAAGTGGGCCCATTTTTGGTGGGCTGGCTTCGAAGCGAACCGTCAGACCTTCTTCGACTATTGTTTCGCTACAGGTTGGGCCGATCGAAGCAATCACGGTGTTGTTGGCTGCGTTGATGAATTCGTCGCGACACTGTAGTTCGTCCGCGATTATCAGGACGTGCCGAACCTGTTGAGCACTAGTGAATAACAGCGCATCAAGTTTTCCGGCGATGGTTTGTCGGATCGCATCCTGCAGTGGTTGCGTATCATCCGGCAGGGCCCAGCGGTAGACGGAAATCGGAATTACCCTGGCACCGCGAGCGTTCAGGCTGTTGTAGAATTCGGGGTTGGGGACGCCGTATTCCTGCACGGCCAGGGTCTTGCCATTGACATCGATGCCGGCGCCGTCGATGGCCGCCAGCAGTTCGTTCCACGTGTTTGGTTCCGGAGCCTTAACGGCATATTTTAATCCGAGTCGACTCAGAACGGCGGCGGGCTTTGGTCCGCGAATCAGTAAAGGAATTTTTTGCATTGCTTCAAGCAGCGATGCCTTCAGCTGCTGAGTCTCTGCGATGTCCAGCATCGCTTCCGTGCCGACGCCCGTCAGAAGGACCATGTAGTCCACCTGGCCGGATAGGACTTCCTGAATTGCATTGATGGCTGTGGCATTTTCTTCGATCGACACTTCCTGCATTGACGGGGCGACAACTGCAATTCCGCCGAGCCGTTCAATGAGTGACCGCATTTCTTCCGAACGACGACTTTCGAACGTGCACAGAACCGGGATCGCTTTGTTCATTATCGAGCTGCTCGTCGAAAGTGTCGTGAAAAATAGTCGATCACGCCGTGTTCGTCGATTGACGAAACGAAGTCGACATTTGTTTTACCTCTGGAAATACGCCGTCGGTCTACGACCGTCATTCCACGAGTTAGCTGTCCGCTGGTTTCTACGTCGGCGTGCACGGCTTCGACCGTAAATGCTTCGGCTTTTGCGGCCACAGCCAACGCTGCTACTCCATGCAGCGCGATGCCTTCGAATGCCAGGTCTTGCCGATTCGCACGGATGGCAAACTGCAGCATTGATGTCAGTACGTCCGCGTTTTGAGTCCCTTCAATCAGTTCCGAAAGAAGATCGACGTCTTCAAATGTTAAAACGGCTGCCCCACTATGATTAAGTGTTATCAGAGTTTTGGCCGTTGGCAGGCGAAGTATGATTGCGGCTGCTTCCGGGTCAGCCCAGATGTTGAATTCTGCGGCTGCCGTGATGTCTCCACTGGCATGATAGACGCCGCCCAGGCAGACAATGCTGTCAAGCAGCGCCGGGAGTTCGGGGTCCAGTTCGCAGGCGGCTGCGACATTTGTCAGTGGCCCAAGTGTCAGAAGTTTGATTTCATGGGGAAACTCGCGGACCAGGTCAACAATCAGCTTTGTGGATTCTCGACGATTGTGCAGGTCGGGCACATTCACGGTAACATCGCCTAGGCCGTGGCTGCCCAGAAAACTGTGTCGAGTCGGGACTTCTTCAGCAGCCTGTCTGCTTAAGACCGCAGGCCGTTCACATTGACCGGTGCGAGGGTGTTTAAGTGGATCAACAAGGTCGATGAGAAACTGCAGGTTTCGAGTTGCCTGGATTCCGGATACCGAACCCGCGGTCGCTGTAAGTCCGACAACGTCCAGTGATGGATCCAAAAGAGCTGTCAGAATGGCAAGGGCGTCACCAATTCCTGGGTCTGCATCGATGATTATTTTTTGCGCCAACTTTTCTGCTTTCTACAAGTTTTCGCGCGGAAAAATAGCTTCCGACGCCCTCCCAGATTTAAAAGTTTGCCGTTCAGGACGGACTTTCTGCCCTGGCAAACAGTGTTCTGTCGGCGATTTCCAGAGTTACGCCGATGGGAGGTCGGTGAACTGTAGAGTAAAATCTTCGCTAAAAGAAGAATCGTCGGCCCAGACGAAGCAATTCCTGGGCAACGAGGCCAGGCTTCTTGAACGTCCGAAATTTACTGGTACGCTTCTCGAAATTTTGCGCGGTCTGCTGCTCTGACCCGCTCGCAACGTGTTCGCCTTGGTCTCGAGCCAGTCCCGAGACCCGTTTTGGGCGACTAAATTGCGTGCAGCCGGTGGGGTAGATTCGGCAAAATTGGTTATGTTTTGCAGGCGTAATTGCAGCAGAACGGCTCTTTGGGACACTCAAAGGTTTTACCCCGTGCCACGTCGAGACGATATTAAGAAGATTCTGATCATCGGTTCTGGCCCCATTGTGATCGGCCAAGCCTGTGAATTCGACTACTCCGGAACTCAGGCCTGCAAAGCACTGCGGGAAGAGGGCTATGAAGTTGTGTTGGTGAATTCCAACCCGGCCACGATCATGACGGATCCGGATACCGCAGATCGAACGTATATCGAGCCCATCACGTGGCAGTACGTCGAAAAAATCATCGAAAAAGAACGCCCTTGTGCATTGTTGCCGACACTTGGCGGTCAGACCGGTCTAAACACGGCCATGGATCTATCTCACCACGGTGTGCTGAAGAAGTACAACTGTGAAATGATTGGTGCGAACGAAGCGTCCATTAAGAAGGCGGAAGAGCGCGAAAGATTTAAGCATGCGATGATAAAAATTGGGCTTAGCGTTCCCAAAAGTTTTGTCGTTCACAATATGGAGGATGCTCGCGCGGCCGTGAAGGAAATTGGCGTTCCGATCATTATTCGGGCGAGTTTCACTTTGGGCGGCACGGGTGGCGGGATCGCTTATAACTACGACGAATTTGAAGAAAAAGTTCGTCAGGGACTCGCGTTGTCACCAGTGACAGAAGTGTTGCTGGAAGAATCCATTCTCGGCTGGAAAGAGTACGAGATGGAAGTCATGCGTGACTGCGCGGACAACGCTGTCATTATTTGCGCCATCGAAAACTTTGATCCAATGGGCGTTCATACGGGTGATTCGATTACCGTGGCTCCCGCGCAGACACTGTCTGACAAAGAGTATCAGATCATGCGCGACGCGACTTTGGCGTGCATGCGGGAAATCGGCGTCGAGACGGGCGGTTCCAATGTGCAGTTCGCCATCAACCCCGACGATGGGCGAATGGTGATTATCGAAATGAACCCGCGAGTTAGTCGTTCGAGCGCTCTGGCCTCCAAGGCAACTGGATTTCCAATCGCGAAAATCGCCGCGAAGTTGGCTGTGGGCTATCGGCTGGACGAAATTCGCAACGATATTACTCGTGAAACGCTGGCGTGTTTCGAGCCGACGATCGATTACGTGGTTACGAAAATCCCGCGCTGGACCTTTGAGAAATTTCCGGAAGCCGACCCGACTCTTACTGTACAGATGAAGTCAGTTGGGGAAACGATGGCGATTGGCCGTACGTTTTTGGAATCGTTCCAAAAGGCACTGCGAGGCCTCGAAATTGGTCACTTCGGGCTCGGAGGTGGCAAGAAGGATTTGTGGGGAACTGATCGTCAGCCAGGTCGCGACGAGATCATTGCCAAGTTGTCGACGCCGAATGAAGCTCGCGTATTTTATATCCGCTACGCATTGAAGAGCGGCATGTCGGTGAGCGAAATTCACGAACTGACGGACATTGATCCGTGGTTCCTGCGAAGTCTTGAACGTTTGGTTGCGATTGAAGAACAGATACGTGCAGCTGGCAGATTGTCGGAAGCGTCGTATGACCTGATTCGACTGGCCAAGCGAAGCGGATTTTCGGATACGCAACTTGCCTTCTGGTGGGACACGTCGCCGGTTGAAGTGAGACGTCGCCGCAAAGAACTGGGGATCGAGGCGACATTCAAACAGGTTGATACGTGTGCGGCAGAATTCGAAGCCCATACGCCTTACTATTACTCCACATATGAACAGGAAGACGAAACTCCGCCAAAGCAGCCGGGCAAGAAGCGGATCATGATTCTGGGTGGCGGTCCTAACCGGATTGGGCAGGGAATAGAGTTCGATTATTGTTGTTGCCAAGCCGCCTTCGCGCTCGCGGAACTGGGGATCGAAAGCATAATGGTAAACTCCAACCCGGAAACCGTTTCGACGGATTACGACACGTCAGACTATCTGTTTTTCGAACCATTGACGGTCGAAGACGTATTGAATGTCTGCGACCGTATGCAGCCAGATGGCGTGATTGTACAGTTTGGCGGACAGACGCCACTCAACCTTGCCAAAGCGTTGGAAGCGGCGGGCGTTAACATCATCGGTACGTCGCCTGACATGATTGACGCAGCTGAGGATCGGGAACGATTTCAGGCGATTCTGGAGAAGCTTAATCTTCGACAGCCGCCGAACGGTATTGCGACAAACACAGAATCTGCGCGAGCTGCAGCGGATCGCATCGGGTTTCCGGTTTTGGTTCGTCCAAGCTATGTGCTGGGCGGTCGAGCGATGGAAATTTGCTATGACCAGCAATCACTGGTCCGCTACAT
>Ga0075117_1002509_pt1 | contig 10488 bp, 6 predicted proteins | sample AntAceMetag02UKJ_FD_69789 | JGI IMG/M metagenome (GOLD analysis project Ga0075117, IMG submission 69789) | Saline lake microbial communities from Ace Lake, Antarctica - Antarctic Ace Lake Metagenome 02UKJ | ecosystem: Environmental > Aquatic > Non-marine Saline and Alkaline > Saline | place... | reverse complement strand
AATTTCGATTCCTCGTTTTTCGTAAATGCCCGAGGCGCTGTGGGGAACATCCGGGACGATGAGTTGCCGATACGGGATTTTGAGTTCGTCCAGAAACTTCATGTACGCTAAGTTGTTTTGGTAATTGAATCCCTTGGTGCCCACGTGAATCAAGATGAGTAATGCGGGTGAGTCTTCCGTGCGTGATTCGGCGTACTTGCGAGCCAAGTCGTAGGTGTTGTCGCCTTGCATCAACACCAGCGTCTCGCTTTCTCGCCCATTGTTTTCGGAGATCGATTTTTCCGTAGCGTGCCCTGCTCCGCCCGGCGCGGCACTGCCGAATAATTCCGGATAGCGGAACATCAGGCGCGTGGTGCCTCGGCCACCTTGCGAGAAGCCTTCGATGCCGCGACCTTCGCGGCTGGCAATTGTGCGATACGTGGCGTCGATGTGAGGAATGAGTTCCTTGATAAAAACGTCAGCTCCCATGGCGTTTTCGCGTTCAGGCATGTTGTAGTGACTGACGGGACCACCGTTGACGAACACATAGATCATGGGCGGACAATCGCCGGATTCGATGTGTTGATGAATCTGCTTCGCCAAACTCAGGCTTTTCGTTTCGCTGCCTGGTCGTCCGCCATGCAGATAGTAGACCACGGGATAGCGTTTGTTGGCGGCAGCGGCAGTCGAGTATTCGGAAGGGTGGTAGATGCAATAGCCGACGTCCAATTGCATGCTGGGGCTGATGAATGTGTCATGGTTGACTCCCACAGGCAGGGACTTGGGGGCATTTACCCACTGAAACGGCGCTGTTTTTCTTACGGCTGCCGCTGGTGGTTCTGCGGGTGCCTTGCTGTTGACTTTTGAAAGGTGCAGATCGACTTTGGCGTGCATCGTGTACAACCGATAGCGTTCCCCGTCGTGTACTAACACGCCGCTGGACTTGTTATCGGAGACTGGTAACACGGGGCCATTAGAACACTTGGTCCATGTCAACAGGTCGTCTGAAACGGCGAAGTAACTGCACCATTCGCGAGGTTTCGCTGGACTTCCGGTACCGTGCAGAACCGCATACCACTGTTTGTTGTGACGGATAATCTGGTTCATCGCGATCATCAGTTTGTCGTAGCCATCTGGTCCTGGCACCAGCAGCGGTTCGTCACTGACATTCGTCCAAACCTGCATGTCCTTTGATGTTGCCAGCCAGATGCCCGCATCGCGGCGTTCGTAAAACAGGTGCCAGACGCCGTCTTTGACAACAGCCGTGGGAGTCCCGTATGGGCCTGCTGGGATTTTTTCACCTGAAGTCAGCCGGACATCGAGTGATCCTATTTGTTTCCACTGGATTCCATCGTTCGATTTCAGCAGCTGTGCCTGATCGTTGGTGCCTTCGGCGAACATGTAGTACGAGTTCTTGTGTTTGACGATCATCATGTCTTCGACCCAGACATCGTCAAAAATCGGATTCTTAGCATGTCGCTGCCAGACAATGCCGTCGTCTGATGTTGCGTAACCCAGCTTCATCTTGAGCGGTTGTTCTGCCGGGTTGTAACCGGTGTACCACAGTCGATATTGATCGTCCTCTTTCATGATCCAGCCGCGTTCACGAATCAGCGAATCCCACGCGCCAGGTTCCCCAGTGAAGACGGGATTCATTTGATGCGCATCAAATTCTGCGAATGCTGACGGCAGTTGCTGGGCGAACACAGCCTCGCTGGCAAGCCCCATAACAAGCAAAAGACTGGTTCGGAAATATGTACGCACGTCGTAATACCTGACATCTCTGGGGGTTGCTGTGAAATCGGTCAACGGGAGTACGACACGCTGGAATCGATCGTTTGGCTGACAACTACAAAAAGTGACGCGTGGTGGCGGATAACGTTGATTGGCTGTGGGTAGATGCTATCTGGTGGTAGCGGTCACCGGTAGGCAGTCAGTTCTTCCGACTTGTTGGTTGCCGCCAAGTCTGAATGTGGTTGGCGCATGAAAAAGCGAGTTCCGGCTGATGCGGGAACTCGCTTATGGTTGTCTAGTATCAGATCGCTAAATTGTTATGGCCACGTGCTTACGCAACTGCGCGACGCATGACCGACGACATGGGAATGACATCGACGTTTTGTTGACGCCCTGAAGCGGCAATGAATGACTCAAAGATCTGGATATCTAGAGCCGACGCGGTGTTGCTTTCCGGATGCCACTGCACACCCAAGCAGTACCAGTCTTCGGACGTTGATTCGTAAGCTTCAATGACTCCATCCGGGCAAGTTGCGCTCACGCGAAACGGACGCGCTAAAGAAGCCACGGCCATGTGATGATGACTGTTGACGCGAACTTCTCCAGGGCCAAAGACGTCATCTAGGTGCGTGCCCGGTACGATTTCTAGGACATGTCGCAGGTTCTTTTCGACTTCATCCCGATGATGAAGTGCATGCGGGCAGTCTTCTGGGATGTCCTGAAACAGCGTTCCGCCACACAGCACATTGACCAGTTGCATGCCCGACCCAATGGCCAGAATCGGAAGTTTCATTTCGATCGCCAGCTTTGCAATTCGTCGATCAAAGTCTTCGCGGCGTTTGGGCATGATCCGAACGGCCGGAGCAGCATGCAATCCCATGCGCTTGGGGTCGAGGTCCAGAGTGCAGCCAGCCAGCACGATTCCGCCGAGCGTTTCGAGAATCCGCTTCAGGTCGTCGTCGTTGTCGTACGGTGGCAGCATGACAGGAATTCCACCGGCTCCGATGACGCTGTCGTAGTAGCCAGAGTTGTACCAGCTAAGTGCCGCGCCGTTGTAACGCTCTGGTCGAAAGTCGCCTGTGATACCAACAATCGGTTTCGTCGTGCTCATCGTGAATCCCTCCCTAGAAATGAATCGCAGCCTGAGTTGCTTGTGCAGTGCGGGCTACGGTGCTTGATGTCCGGGAACAATCTAGGCGAACTCGAAAAGACCGAGTTTCCATACTGCGAAGGAGAGGGCAGAACGAATTCTGCTGATGCCGGTTCCTTCCAGCAGAGTGAACACCAATGTCGTTCACTCAAAATTGCTCGCAGACGAAAGTGATGTTTGGAATCCCATTCCTCCCATCAACGAGCGGAAGATTAGTCCGGCAGAATCTGCCTGTAAAGCATTTCCTTGATTTTGTGTAGAAATTTCTAAGTGGCCACTAGATGTAGTGTTTGGGGGAAGCACTACATCGTGCGGCCGAACACCATGATCGTGATGTCATCGTTTTGTGCTCGTCCATTGGCATGTGCTCTGACGTCTGCGAGCATGTCTTTGCCGAGCTCGTCCGGGTTTGTGGAGCCATTTCTGATGAACTCAATCACCCGATCCTTGCCATACAGGTCTCCATCGGGGTTCATGGCTTCATCGACACCATCGGTAATCAGCGTGAAAATGTCGCCTGGGTCGATTTGCCGCTGGACCACTTCGTACGGATAACCGGACATAATTCCGACAGGAATCCCGATGACGGCGTCGCTGATTTCTTCGATGCTGCCGTCCGCTTTTTTGATCACGGGAGACATATGGCCAGCGTTCACGAGAGTGATGATGTTGGTTCTGAGATCGATCACGCCGAGGATATAAGTCACAAAGCGGCCTTCGACCATGCTGTGACACATGTGGTCATTGATGCTCTGAATCGCGACGGAAACGTCGTTGGTGAAGCTCATGGTGTTCTGCACAACACTGGCCATCCGCGACATGATGAGAGCCCCCGGCACGCCTTTTCCAGCGACGTCGCCGAATGACACGCAGACTTGGTGTTCGTCAATCATGAAGCAGTCGAAGTAGTCGCCTCCCACAGCCTGAGCCGCGTCGTACGAAGCGAAGAAATGATATCCATCGATGTCCGGCAGTTTTTCGGGAAGCAGCGCCCGCTGTACTCCCATTGCGATGCTCATTTCTTTGTCTTGCTTTTCCTTTTCCAGATAGGTCACCAACAGTCGTGCGTTTTCGTAGGCGTTTGCGGCTTGGCTGGCGACGGCCAGCAATAGCTGCAGGTCGTCGTCGTTGAATCGCTTCATCGGATTCTGGGTGTCGAGATTGATCACACCAAACGGAATTTCGTTGTGGTCTAGCAGCGGAACACACATCATAGAATGAATGGTCAGGCTGGAAATCGATTCGCTGGCACTGAATCGAGAGTCACTGGCCGCATCGGCAGATAAGATCCCGGCTTTTTCCTCTAGGACACGGTCCAGAATCGTGCGACTCAGGCGCACGGATTCATCACTATTCATGTCTCGCAGTTTTTGAGCGACCGGGCGTAGCGAACTCTTGGGGCCGTCTTTGATCAGAATTGAGCCGCGATCCGCCTGTGGGAAAATTTCAAACAACGCCTCCAGAATTTTGGGGCTGATATTCCGAACCTCAACCGTGCCGGCCAAGGCTTGGTTAATTTTCAGGATGCCTTTCAGCTTGTCTTCTGGACGCACATCCAGCAGCCCATACCCGCCGGCCGCCGCCGAACCCATAATCGTGCTGCTGGAGTCTTCATTGAGTTCCAGTCCAATGATGGTCCCGCTAGCGGTTTCGGGTTCTGACTCGTCGTCTTCGAAGCGAAATTTGATAGGCCCCAATTTAATTCGGTCGCCATCCTTCAAAACAACGGGCGTTGACGCGGCAAGTTGTTTACCGTTCAGGAATGACCCATTGCCGCTGTCGAGGTCTTCGACCAGAATTTGGCCAGCGTTCTGGACCAGCTGAGCGTGAAACCGTGACACCATGTTCGAATCTAACTGCACTGTGCAGTCCGGGTGCCGACCGAATCGGACGGGAAACGTCTTCAGTTCGTAAGGAACGGCCTGACCTTCTTTCAGTAGTACGATGCGGGCCATAAACGACTCTGAGCGAATTCTTGGGTTCTGGTTGAAGCAGAGAACAACGTCGCGGTTGCGTCAGGCATGATTCGAAAACACGGCGGTGCCGTCCAAACGCATCTGTCGACTGACAGATGCTAGCGAAACCGAAATCGAATGCCGACTGCAGAGCCTACGCTTCTCCGAAAATGGTCTCGACGTTGCCGCGCAGGACGCGCTTTCCAAGTTCCACAGCTTTCTCGACACTCCACCCTCTGTCGACAACAAAATCGGAGGCCAAGCATTTTGAGAGAATTCTGCGGTACATAGCGAACTTCGGTAACGCAAATTCCAGTTTGTACATGTCGCTGTAGTAGCCGATTTGCTTGTTCTGAGGCACGGCTTGCAACCGTGCCCGCGTGTCGTTTTCGATGAATACAGGGATATTGCTGTACCACCAATGGCCGTTCGTGACAACATTCGGGAAAATCCACGAGTAGCTGACGAGCTCCTGATTGCTGGTTTCGGACAACACGGAAATCGGAAATGTGACCTGCGGAAACGCATTCAGCAGAGCTTTGTACTGGATCAAAGACACTCGCTTGTCGTACAGATCCTGCCCCTGAAACACGCCCGCTTCGAAGACTCGACGATTCACCCCGATCATCAGATCGAATGGCAGTGCGTGGTCGGCACAAAATTCCGCCAAGCTCCAGAACACAAAACAGCTCAAGGAATTCTGCTCGTCGCTCGAAAGTTCCTGACCGGCGAACACTTTTCCAACAACCGTGTCCGCGGTCGCCGCATCCACGGGCTGCGGAGCGAACGTCGGGGGAAGTGAAATCGCACAGGCGCGCACATTGTTGGCTTTGAAATGATCAAACAGCGTTCCAACAGCGTTCTTCAACTGTGCCGAATTGGATGGTGTCTGGTCCGTACACTTTTGCAACCGTTCACGGACTTCCGGTTTGGTCAGGTGAAAGACCAAGTCGTCGGTTCGCAAGCATGGGACGTACAAGTTGGTGTCGAATCCGCTTAACGGATCATCAAAATCGTTGGTCAGGTAGACCTGATCCAAGCCGCTTTTGTCCAACACTTGCTGCTCCCAGTCCGGTTGTTGCATTTTTGCTAGTGCGCCATCGTACAAAGATTCCCAGTTGGCCGTAGTGATACGTTCTTCTTGGAAATCGAAGAACTCGCTGCACATTTCCAGCAGCCAGCTGTACTGCGCCGTGTTTTCGATGGTGCTTAGCCACGGGATCAAGCGGCCCACTTTTTCTTTGGGGGAAATTCCCGGTTCTTCGATCTGATTTTTGGGCAGGCCGGCGGAATGTGCGAGTTCAGTGTAGTAGTGGTAGCCCATGATGTCAGCCAGCGTTTCAGACGCCGCCGACAACGGATTAATATGGGTATGGGGATCGATCAGTCTCAATGATTCGAGTTCGGCGAGAATTTCTTGGGCTACCTGCTGAGACATCTTCGGAACTGTCCTGTGGCCTTGCGGCGGTGAGATTCGGTATCTGGAATACGTGAGCTCCACATGTTAGCCTGTCGCCCAAGCAGGTGCCAATTGACCGCCGAGAAACTCACCGGTTTTCCGCACCGGCGAGAGGATCGAGTGTCGGTGGCTGGCGAATCCACGATTCACATGCTGGTGCCGCCGGGTCTGTTTCGTGATATTCGGGATTCTGTCGAAGCGTCGTACGCCATGTTTCTGGTCACAGCATCGTTTAGGAGCGTGTACTTGTGAGAAGTATTGAATATTTGGAAGAGCTGATTGCCTTCCCGTCGGTCAGTTGTGATTCCAATGTCGACATTAGTCGTTGGGTCGAAGGGGCATTGGAGAATGTCGGCTTCGAAACCGAATGGATCGAATACCAAGACCCCAACAATGTGACGAAAGTCTGTGTTTCGGGTCGGAAGGGTCCTGATCACGGTCGGGGACTGGCGTACTTTTGCCACACGGATGTGGTGCCGGTCGCATCGTGGAGCTTTCCCGAATCCGGTCCATGGCAGCCTTACCAGACAGGCGATCGAATCTACGGTCGCGGATCGTGCGATATGAAAGGTTCGCTGGCGTGCATGCTGGCCGCTGTTGATGAACATACGACCAGCGAATTGCAAGAACCGATTCACATCGTGTGTACAGCGGACGAAGAAGTCGGTCTGCAGGGAGCACGCTATCTTGCGGCCAATTCACCGATGTACCGCGCGATGACAGAGCGTCAAAGTCGAGCGATTATTGGTGAGCCCACAATGCTGGAAGTCATCCATGCCCACAAGGGCGGGCGGGCGATGAAGATTACGTCGCCCGGCTTGGCCGCTCATTCCAGCACCGGGTTTGGCATCAATGCCAACATGGCGATGATTCCGTTTTTGACTGGTCTGCATGCCCTATGTACGGAAATTGAAGGCGATCCAGCGTGGCAGGATCAGCGATACGATCCGCCCTGCATCAGCTTGAATCTGGGCATCAACGATTACAACTATGCACTGAATATCACGGCCGCAAAGTCGGTTTGCACAGTCTACTTCCGAACCATGCCGGCCATCGACGGAGACGTCCTTGTGGACCGAATTCGCCAACTGGCGAAAGACTGTGGCCTGCGGTTTGACATGATATTTGCGGGTGATCCGGTCTTCACAGATCCGGATTCGGACTTTGTGCTGGAACTGTTAAACCTGACTGGCCAACAGACATCACACACCGTGCCTTATGGCACCGATGGATCTTGCTTTTCGCAGTTGAAGGACATGGTGATTTTCGGCCCCGGCAGTATCGAGCAGGCGCACAAGGACGACGAATGGATTAGCCTTGAACAGCTACGGCTGGGCACGCAGGCGTATGCCAGACTCATTCAGCAGTGGTGCGTCAGCCACTGATTTAGTTCGTGGGTCGCCAACCGGAATCGAAGTGAAAACCAGAGTCGCTTGTGGGTTGCTCCGCCGCAGCTTTGGCACGGAACGGCCTGTCGAACCCTTCTGCGGCAGGGGCTTGCCCCTGCGAAGTCTGTGTTGGAGTCGGAGACGCGATTGGGCGATTGCCACTGTTGAACGGATTCCATTGATCTTCATTGGCGTTTTGTGGTTTTGGGGCGACCGAAAATTCTTCCGCGAAGGGATTGGGATTCGTCGTCCCGGCCGGTGGTTTCGTACCGGATGTGGGTTGAATTTCCGCAAAGCTGGGTGCTGCGTCAGCGGTCTGACCGGAAAATGCCGCAAACGGATCCGGAGCAAATTCGCTCTTGGTCGCTGGTTGGCTATTAGACTCGGCAGCGGCGGCAGATGCGATTTTTGGAGCGGTGGTTGTGGGCACGATCCAGCGGTCTTTTGTGGTGGCGGCCTGTTGTATCAAAGGTGTCGCGATCTCAGGATTGGAACTCTTCGTGGCCGACGAAGGATTGCCAAACCCCAGTTGCGGCAGTGATGGCATTTCTGGGTGAGCATCAATGGCGACTTCTTGAACGCGACGGACTGGATCGATCAGCACCGCCGCGTGTTCTTCGCCAGCCTGAGTCTGTTGATTCCATTCCTCGTTTTGTTTCACGAACCATTCGTTCATGTCTTCGTCGAGTTCTTGGGCGGTGTTCGTCATTCCGCTAGCTTCGGCCTGTCCCTTCACGAATTGCGTGAAGTCTTCCATGTCGGTGCCGGGAGCCTGAGGAGTCTTCACAGCAGCAGCGACGGCAGCGACGGATTCCGGCGTCTTGCCGACGAAATCTTCCAACGACGGGCCGCCGTCTTGATTGATCACGTTGCCCATCCCGTTCATGCGAACGCCCTTGAAGTCGCCCTTAAAGTCTGCCTTGGCGCTGGATTCTGCACTCACGGTGCGGGTGGATGAAACGGGAGTCGTTTTTGTGGCGGCGTTGTTGGTTGCGCTCAGATCAGTGGCTTGGACAACTCCAGAGACACCGTTTCTGTTGGCTTCAGGTGCTTCATCGACCTTGGCCACGGCAGAACGATCCAAGAATGGATCTTTCAGCATCGCGTAGTCTCGCCGTGTCAGTTCACGAAACTTCGCACAGCCAGTGGCTGTTGAAGCGACGATGATTAAGATGATGAGGCTAATGTTTTTATACATCGCGATTCCCTCCGCGACTTTCTGTTTGTCGAACGTCTTTACGAGAAACTGCGACAGCGATCCTTCGCTGCCAGCAGATTCCATGGCCGGTTTCTGTCACGTGTCGATTGCCGTTTCGGGGACGTTCAATCGAACAATCACTCGGAACGCAATTGGCCAGAAAATTGGCCATGAAATCGGCGGTTAAAGACGTCGGGGTCAAATTCATCATGCCGTGTAGCAATCACGGCTTCCGTGTTCATTTGCTCAGCTTTTAAGTTGCGTTGACGCTGTGTTGTTTCAGCCGTCGTCAGCAGTCCGCCGACCGGCTCGCTATTCAGTAACATACTTTCTGATTCAAACGCGGTCTGCACAATTGAATCCGGTGGATTGCTTGGTGTCGAATCCGTGGATTGGCCGCCAATTTCCAGAGCGACGGCGCTGATCCACGCTTCCAACAGTTTCACTTGGTCGCCTCCGGTTGATCCAGAGAAAAGCAGTTGGCGACTGCCGCCGTGAAGCCCAGTGGTGGCCTGCAACAGAGGACTCTGATCCGGATTGTTCGCATCAAGTTGACTCAAGACCGCAGCCAAGTTTTGTTCCGAAATCACAGCGGACGAACCGTTTCTGGTGGCGACGATTGAGAACCCGTTGCGGCCTGAACTATGGCATCTGGCGTTGCCGCACTTGTTGGACAACAACGGCTGGATTCTTCGTGTAAATGTGACTGCTAAAGGACTGGGAAGGCCTCCCAGAGATCGACGATCCGGCAGCATATTTCGCATCGTGACACTTTCTGCCATCCGCTGGGCAGCTTCATTTTCAGCGATCGCTCTCTGGCGATCTGCCGCGCGACTTTCTTCTCGCGTCAGGCTTTCCAGCATCAAGCGTGCTGTTTCATGGTCTGGATTCAGAAACAAGGCATCCAGCAATTCTTTTCTCGCAAACGTGGGCAGCTTGTTGGCGCTGCACCAGCGCGATAGATCGATGTGATTGGTTGGAGTGAGATTTTGAATGGAAGATCGCATTTTCAGATAGGCGTCCTCCATACTTGTTGCCTGAAAACGAATCTGGCGTTCCGCGATAAACATGCGTCCCGGATTCAACGCCACGTCAACGCCACCCGTGCGTCGAGTAAACCGTCCTTTGACGACATTCCAATCGTTCAAGATCAGAATCTGTTGCTCTGCATTCCGATTGCGCAGCGGCAAATCATCAGCAGCCGGTGAGTGACCAGCGACAGCGAAAATTGCAATTGTGGCAATGAGAATTCTTAATCGCATCAGAACAAGATTGGTCCGTTATCTTCGATGGGAATGCGCAGCATCAGCTGCGGATCGACCGAAACTTAGCGGCAGACGGCGAATTGGGTCAAGGTGAGCTGCCGCGAGTTCGTCCACTGCAGGGCCGGAAATGATCGGGGCTGAGCAACGCACAGGCTGTTCTGCGTCGTGGCTTCCACTGTTCGGCAAATTATGCCGGTTTCTCAGCCGCGCTGCGTTCGAGCAAATAAAATGCACTGTCGGCCCGCAGGTTGGCGGCCCACGCCTGATCAACGCTGCGTCCGCGAATGATGGGACGTTCCTTAACGATTTGTAATCCGATACTTTGCATGAGCTCACGGAAATCGAACATCGACATAAAAT
>Ga0075117_1002504_pt1 | contig 10509 bp, 9 predicted proteins | sample AntAceMetag02UKJ_FD_69789 | JGI IMG/M metagenome (GOLD analysis project Ga0075117, IMG submission 69789) | Saline lake microbial communities from Ace Lake, Antarctica - Antarctic Ace Lake Metagenome 02UKJ | ecosystem: Environmental > Aquatic > Non-marine Saline and Alkaline > Saline | place... | reverse complement strand
TTTCTGGAGCCGTGTTTAGGCCCGGTGAATTTGCTCTAGATGATAGTCTAAAAACAATTAAGGATTTAATACGAGCGGCCAGCGGCTTAAGAGAAGATGCATTTCTAGAAAGAGTGCTCTTAGTCCGAGAAAGAGAAAACTTAGATCCAGAAATCAGCTCATTTAATTTAAAAGAACTGTTAGATGGCAGCATTCAAGATGTTATTCTGAAAAGGAACGACCAGCTTATCATAAAATCGATTGCTGAGTTAAGGGAGTTGAGAACGGTGGAAATTCAGGGATCGGTTAATCAGCCAGGGGAATTTGAGTTTGCTGACGGTATGTGCGTGAAAGATCTTATTCTATTGTCTGGAGGGTTCAAGGAAGGAGCCACTACCAAAAGGATAGAGATCGCTAAGCGGCTTTTCAATGATGAAAGCTCTGATGAAACGGTCCAAGTTATTTTTTATGAAGCATCTAAAAGCTTAGACAGGGAAGATAAGGTTGATTTAAGTCCCTTTGATAAAGTTTTTGTCAGAGACTTGCCGAATTACGAGGCCCAAAAACTAGTCAAGATTTCTGGGGAAGTAAATTATCCTGGGACCTACACCATTTTGAGGAGAGAAGAGCGAATCTCCGATTTAATTGAACGTTCTGGTGGGCTACGTTCTGAGTCTTATGTGGAAGGGGCTCGGTTTTATAGAAAAGGAGACTTAGTGGCTCTTGACTTAAAAAGAGCGTTGGGGAATAGCAAAGACTTTGGGAACCTTATTCTTTCAGAAGGAGACAGTTTAATTATCCCAAAGACGCAGGAAGTGGTAAAATTAAGTGGGCAGGTATTAAATCCAACGGTGGTTGCATTTCAACCCAACCTCAACTTTTCCGATTATATAGCCCAAGGAGGGGGATTTACCGATTCCGCTTTTGTTAGAAAAACCTATGTCAGGTACGCCAATGGTTTAACCGATCGAACTCGGTCTTTTTTAGGCATTAAGAATTATCCTGAAGTACAGAAAGGGATGGAAGTAATAATTCCTACTAAAGTAAGATCTAAATGGTCTCCAGCAGAAAAAATATCTGTGAGTGCAGGTATGGTTTCATTGAGTGCTGTATTGTTAACTTTATTCAGATTATTTTAAGATGGAAGAGGATGTAATAACCATAGACTTCAAAGCCTTGTTTAGGGTATTATGGAAAGAAAAATGGTTGATAATAGGAATCACTTTATTGTTCACCTTGTGTGGTGTATGGTATTCCTTTAATGCGAGAGAAGAATTTGTTTCTGAAGGAAAAATATTACCCGAGCTTTCAAATGGCAGCTCAAAGAATTTAGGAGGTTTAGCCAGCCTGGCCGCTTTAGGTGGAATTGATTTGGGTGTCGGAGCAAGTGGTTCAGACGCTATCCGCCCAGATTTATATCCAAATGTGATCAGTAGTACACCATTCTATTTAAGTTTACTAAAGCAAAAATTTCAAACCAAAGATGCAGATAGTTTAATTTTTGAAGAGTATTATCATCAGGTTATTGAAGAAAACAAAGAATTAAAACAGGTTAAATTAAAATTATTTAAAGCAAGGCCTAATGGTGTAATTGTATTGAATAGGATAACTGAGGAGAGAATCAAAGATTTAAAAGAACGGATTTCGACCATCTATGATAAAAAAAGTGGGGTAATTTCAATTTCGGCAAAAATGCCAGACCCTATTGTAGCAGCACAAATTGCACACTATACTATGAATTATTTAACCTCGTATGTTACTGAGTACAGAACAGAAAAACTAAATCAAGAGGTTGATTTTTTAGGTCGAAAAGTAGCCGCAGCACAAGGGGAGTTTTATAGAGATCAATCAAGAAAGGCAATTTATGCCGACCAATTTTCAGCCCCTACCATTAGAATGCAATCTGCAGATATTAAACGAGAACGGCTTGAGTCAGAATACAAAATGTCTGCTGGGGTTTATAATGAATTATTAAAAAAATACGAGGAAGTTAAAATTAGGCTGCAACAAGAAACCCCAGTCTTTCAAGTCTTAAATTCTCCGGTTGTACCAAATTTAAAAAGTGAGCCTAAAAAAGCAATTATCATCTTTGGTTATACAGTCCTTGGTTTTATTCTCTCGGCGGCATTTTTTTTAATTCTAAGACGAAAAAATATTTTCAAATAGTTACCATGTCAAATAAGGTTTTAGTTACTGGTGCTGATGGATTTATCGGTAGTCATCTTGTAGAAGAGTTAGTAAAAGAGGGCAATAAAGTTAAAGCATTCTGCTATTACAATTCATTTAATTCTTGGGGTTGGATAGATAGCCTGCCTGAGGAAATCATGCAACATGTAGAAGTGTTTACTGGTGATATCAGAGACCCTAATGGAGTTCGTACAGCAGTGCAAGGGTGTGACATAATTTATCACTTAGCCGCACTTATTGCTATTCCATATTCATACCATTCTCCCGATTCATACATTGATACTAATGTCAAGGGAACTTTGAACATTCTTCAAGCCGCCCGCGATTTAAACGTACAAAGGGTTTTGGTTACATCTACCTCAGAGGTATATGGAACGGCTCAATACGTCCCAATTGATGAATTACACGCACGTCAACCACAATCGCCCTATTCAGCTTCAAAAATCGGTGCTGACTGTATGGCTGAATCGTTTTATCGCTCTTTTAATTTACCGGTAACAATTGTCCGGCCATTTAATACATACGGACCTCGGCAATCTGCCCGAGCAATCATACCGACTATTATTACGCAATTGCTAAATGGTACCGATGAGTTAAAGCTTGGTGACCTCCGGCCTACGCGAGATTTACTTTATGTAAAAGATACCGCTAAGGGGTTTATTGCTATTGCTAAGTCTGACGACTTAATTGGCCAAGATTGTAATATTGCAACAAATTCAGAAATTTCAATGCAAGCTCTGGTTGAAAATCTAATTTCAATTATCAACCCAAGTGCCTCAATAGTTAAAGATGAACAACGTTTACGTCCAGCGAAGTCAGAGGTTTATCGCCTCTTTGGCGATAACTCAAAAATAAGAAAACATACAGATTGGAAGCCTGAATATAACCTTAAAGAAGGCTTAGCTGAAACAATTACGTGGTTTGGAGATAAAGAAAATCTAAAAAACTACAAGTCAAATATTTACAACGTATGATTCCTCTTTCTGTACCTAATATATCAGGCAATGAATGGCAGTATGTAAAAGACTGTTTAGATACCAGTTGGGTATCGTCAGTGGGCTCGTACGTAAATAAGTTTGAGGAGGTTACTGCCAAGTTTACGGGAGCTAAATATGCCATTGCGACCTCAAATGGCACCGCAGCACTACACATATCTTTGCTATTAGCAGATGTGCAACCTGGTGATTTAGTGATCGCTCCGAACCTCACTTTCGTTGCTTCAATTAACGCCATAAAATATGCGGGAGCTAATCCAATATTAATTGACATAGATAATGAATCATGGCAAATGGATCTTGACCTTTTGGAAAATTTTCTTTCAAAGGAAACGACTGTTCAAGAAGGGTGTACGATATTGAAGTCTACTAATCAACGAATCAAAGCTATGATGCCCGTGCACGTTCTTGGTAATATGAACGATATGGAGAGACTTAGCAACATAGCTAAATTATATCACCTAACCGTAGTAGAAGATTCGACCGAAGCTCTCGGTTCCTATCAAAATGGTCAACATGCCGGTACTTTTGGTTTACTCGGCACAATAAGCTACAATGGCAATAAGCTAATTACTACGGGAGGTGGGGGTATGATAATTACCAGTGATGAGCATTTGGCCAAGCGAGCGAAGCATTTAACCACAACTGCAAAAGCTACCCCTGACGAATATTTCCATGATGAAATTGGGTACAATTACCGACTTGTTAATATCCTAGCCGCTATGGGCGTGGCACAAATGGAGCAACTGCCTACCTTTTTAAATAGAAAGAAAGAAATTACAGAATTTTACATAGATACGCTCTCGAAAGTTGAAGGGATTAAATTTCAAAAAGTAAGGTACGATGTACAGCCTAACAATTGGCTATTTACAGCGAAGTTCCCTAATGCTAAAGAGCTATTGAAGACCTTAAATGAGTCGGGAATCATGGCAAGACCCTTTTGGATTCCTATGAATCGGTTACCCGCAAATAAAAACGATTTATATATTTCCGATTCAGATAATTCTTGTGAAGTCTATTCAAGTTGTATTAGTTTACCATGTTCAACTAGTATAAAAGGCTTTGACCTTGAAGAAGTAGTTACTGCCATATTAAAATTTTATAAATAGATACACATGCTAAAAATTGGATACTTCGCTGATGGGAAATGGTCGCACAATGCTTTTGAATTACTGATAAAGGATAATTCGATAAAAGTAGAGTTTATCGTTCCAAGAAGTGATTCAAAAGACAAAACGCTCCTCAAACTAGCACAGAAGTATGGTATTCCATACTTGGAAGGAGTACGAATCAATTCAGATGAATTCTACAATGTAGCTACAGAGTTCTCTTGCGACCTTTTTGTGTCGATGAGTTTCAATCAAATATTTAAATCAAAAATTACAAATTTACCTGCTTTAGGGACAATCAATTGTCATGCGGGGAAGCTTCCTTTCTACAGAGGACGAAATATCTTAAATTGGGTACTAATAAACGATGAGAAAGATTTTGGCATAACGGTACATTTTATTGATAAGGGTATCGATACTGGTGATATTATTTTACAGAACACATATAGTATTGAAGAGTCGGATAGCTATAAAACACTGCTAGAAGTAGCATACGAAGGTTGTGCGATTACTTTATATGACGCAATCAAAAAGGTACAAGCTGGGATTTTTGTGAGAATAAAACAAACTGACATTCACCCAGTTGGGTTTTATTGTGGGATGAGAAAAGCGGGTGACGAATACATAAATTGGAATTTGGATAGTAAATCAATCTATAATTTTATTAGAGCGATTTGTGACCCTGGTCCAAAAGCGACAACTTTCTTGAGTAATCAAACTGTAAAGATAAATAGTGCTTCAATCATTCCGGAAGCACCAAAATACATAGGGAAAGTTGGACAGGTTATTGGAAGGTCAAAACGTGGCTTTATAGTAAAAACGCAAGATACTACCATTGAGATTTTTGATATTGAAAGTGAAGTAAAAATAAAAATGGGAGATTGTTTTCATGGATTTTAATAAAGTAATAATTATCGCCGAAGCAGGCGTAAATCATAACGGAAATATCAACGTTGCAAAGCAGTTGATTGACGTAGCTGTGGATGCTGGTGCTGATTTCGTAAAGTTTCAAACCTTTAAAGCGAAAAACCTTGCTACCAAAAAAGCACCAAAGGCTGATTATCAAGAAAAAACAACTGGCAAGTCAGAGAGCCAGTTAGAAATGCTAAAACGTCTGGAGCTTTCTGAAGAGAATCATGTAGAGCTAATAGAATACTGCAAAGAACGGCAGATTGAATTTCTTTCAACCGCATTTGATAGTGAAAGTATTAAATTGTTAAAAGGTTTAGGAATAAAGCTTGGTAAAATTCCTTCTGGAGAACTAACAAACTTACCCTATTTGAGAGAAATGTCAGAAGCGTTTTCATCTATTATTTTATCCACCGGAATGGCAAATATGGCTGAAATAGAGGAAACTGTTGATGCCTTACTGATGGCGGGAACAAAACGAGAAAACCTTACCGTTCTTCACTGCAATACTGAATACCCAACCCCGTTTCAGGATGTCAACCTAAAAGCAATGCTTGCAATTCAGGAAACCATCGGGTTGAAAATTGGATATTCAGACCATACCCTTGGAATAGAAGTACCCATAGCAGCGGTTGCGTTCGGAGCTACTGTGATTGAAAAGCACTTCACCTTAGATCGCTCTATGGAAGGTCCCGATCATCAAGCGTCTTTAGAACCCTCAGAATTGAAAGCAATGGTTTCCGCAATTCGGAACATCGAATTGGCAATTGGCGGAAGTGGAGAAAAAGAAGTTTCTCAATCTGAGAGAAAAAATATCAACATTGCCCGAAAGAGTATCGTGGCTGCGGTGGATATTAAAAAAGGGACAAATTTGACTGAAAACAATTTAGCGGTCAAACGTCCGGGAGCAGGAATTAACCCCATGAAGTGGGATGAAGTGATAGGTACAATTGCTACTAAAGACTTTGCAGCAGATGATTTGATTGAGTTATGAAAAAAATCTGTATCATATCAGGAACCAGAGCCGAGTATGGTCTACTTTCCCCTTTAATGCACGCCATTAAGAGAGAAAGCCACTACTCGTTACAAGTAATAGTGTCAGGAATGCACCTATCTCCTGAATTCGGGTTAACCTATCGTGAAATTGAGAAGGAAGGTTTCACTATTGACGAAAAAGTAGAAACATTACTTTCAAGCGATACTGATACAGGAATTATAAAATCTACTGGTCTCGGCATGATTGGCTTTGCCGATGCAATCAATCGACTAAAGCCTGATTTAGTCGTACTATTAGGAGACCGCTTTGAAACATTCGCAGCAGCAACAGCGGCCTATTTAGCGAAAATACCCATTGCCCATTTACATGGGGGTGAAACAACTGAAGGAGCAACCGATGAGGGGCTTCGCCACGCAATTACTAAAATGTCGTATTGGCATTTTACATCTACTGAAATATACCGCAAGCGTGTTATTCAATTAGGCGAAAGCCCAGATAGAGTCTTCAACGTTGGTGCATTGGGCATTGACAATATTAAAAAACTGTCTTTACTCACTAAAGATGAGCTCACCCAGTCTATAAACTTTGATATAAGCAGGCCTTTTCTACTAGTTACTTTTCATCCGGTTACGCTGGAAAGTAACTCCGCCGAAAAACAATTTATGGAGTTGTTGAAAGCATTTGAATGCTTATTCGGAATGAACGTAATCTTCACTAAACCAAATGCTGATGCGAATGGCCGTATAATCATCGAATTAATTGATAAATTCGTGTCCAAAAATACTATGCAATACGTAAGTTTCACAAGTTTAGGACAACTGCGTTACCTATCGCTGATGAAATACGCAGTAGCAGTAGTTGGAAACTCTTCCAGTGGGATTATTGAAGCCCCCTCTTTTGGAATTCCTACTATAAATATAGGTGACAGGCAGAGAGGCAGAATTGCGGCCACAAGCGTGATTCATGTTCCGCCAGTAGCTGAACAAATTTCCGATGCCATAAAGAGTATCTCGACAATTAGGGCCGAAAAAATTGATAATCCATATGGCAGTGGGGATACGACAGAGAAGATTGTGAAAATTCTTAGTGAGAATCTGAATAACATTGAGCTAAAAAAGAGTTTTCACGATATAAAATAACAGATGTTACCTCAGCTTAACATTATTTCTAGCAACGCAACGATAAAGGATGCAATTAATTTACTTAATACAGTAGGGCAATCAGGTGCAGTTTTGTATGTTATTAGTGAAGGTAACCACGCTCTTATTGGTACATTAACTGATGGAGATATTCGCCGGGGCATTCTAAATAATATTGATGTTGGTCAATCACCAGAGGCAGTGTGTAACAAAGACTATTTCTGGGTAGAGTTTAGTCAAAACTGGATTCAAGATGACGTCCTTAAAAAAGCTCAAGCTAAAGGAATAAAGCATATTCCACTGCTACACTCAGATAGGACATTAGTAAAAATAATCGATCTCTCGGTGTACAAATCTTTTCTTCCACTTGACGCAGTAATAATGGCGGGGGGGCAAGGGACAAGGTTACGTCCGTTAACTTTGACCACACCAAAACCACTATTAAAGGTAGGTTCTAAACCAATAATAGAACACAACGTAGATAGACTTAAAAGTTTCGGAATACAGCATATCACCATCAGTATTAATTACTTGGGGGATCAGCTTGTAACTTACTTTGGAGACGGCACAAAAAAGGATTTAAAAATTAATTACGTTGAAGAGAACAAACCCTTAGGTACAATTGGAGCATTGGGGCTTATCGGTAATTACGAAAATGATAATCTTCTCATCATGAATTCCGATTTATTAACTACAATAAATTTTGAAGATATTTATGATGAATTTATTGAAACCAAAGCTGATATGATTGTAGCGACGACTACATATGAAGTCAAGATACCGTATGGAGTTGTAGAGACTGATGGTAATGAGGTCATTTCTTTAGCAGAAAAACCCACTTATACCTACTACTCCAACGCTGGAATTTATATCATCAAGAAAGAGCTCGTCGATTTAATTCCTAAAAATGAACATTTTAACGCAACGGATCTAATGGAGAAGCTTTTCCAGATGAAGAAAAAGGTTGTGAATTATCCTATTCTCGATTATTGGTTAGATATCGGCAAACATCACGATTACGAAAAAGCTCAAAAAGATATTAAACATTTAGAGTTATGAGTAATATTTTAATTACCCTATGTGCCAGAGGAGGTTCTAAAGGCGTACCAAACAAGAATATTAAACAATTGTGCGGTAAGCCGCTGATTCAGTACAGTATAGAAGTTGCACGCGAATTCTCAAATACAGTACCTGATAAATGTAAAATTGCTTTATCGACGGATGATGAAAAGATCCTAACAGTTGCAAGGCAATGCGGTTTAGATACAGATTACATCCGACCAGAAGAATTAGCAACAGATACATCTGGTAAAGTTGATGTTATTAATCATCTAGTTGCCTATGAAGAGCAGTTGGTCGGTGAAAAATATGACTTGGTAATTGATTTGGACGTTAGCTCACCGCTTAGAAATAAAATGGATTTAATTCGGGCTATGGATATTATAGTAAATGATTACGAAGCCTATAACTTATTCTCTGTCTCTGACGCCCATAGAAATCCGTATTTTAATATGGTTGAGCTTGGAGAAGACGGTTATTTCAAGCTTGTAAAGCAAATACCCTCTGATATTTTCTCAAGACAAACCGCCCCACCTGTGTATGATTTGAACGCATCATTTTATTTCTACAAAAGGATATTTTTTGAACAAAACTTCAAAACAGTAATTACGCCTCAAACCCAAATTTTTAAAGTTGATCACATATGCTTTGATATTGATTCAATTTTAGACTTTGACATCATGGAGTTCTTAATTTCTCAAAACAAGTTAGATTTTGACCTATGATTGTCTTAATTGAAGGCCTCGGTTCTATTTCACGTAAGCACATTTCAGCATTAAGAAATAGCCAACCAAACGTCAAATTATATGCTTTAAGATCTAAGGCAGCTTCTCCTTCAGAAGAAGGGATAATAAATATATATGATTACAATCAGTTGACTGAAAAACCCGATTTTATTATAATTTCGAATATTACACAACGGCATCGGGTAAGTGTTGAGAACGCCATAAAATTAGGTGTTCCAATTATGATTGAAAAGCCAGTATTGCCCAGCTTAACAGCAGCCGACTTTGATTTAAATGAAAGGATAAAAAGTTTAGGTATCAAAACGTACGTAGCATGTAATCTAAGGTTTTTAAATGTATTACAATTTCTAAAAAAACACCTTGATGAAAGCACTGTGGGCATTAATGAAGTAAATGTCTATTGCGGTTCCTATTTCCCGGACTGGCGACCAAAGAGAGACTATAAAACAATGTACAGTGCTCAAAAGGGCGAAGGAGGAGGCATTCACCTTGAGTTAATACACGAGATGGACTATACCTCATGGCTATTCGGAATACCCACGATCTTAAATTTCACCACCTCTTCAAGATCTACCATAGATATAGAGGCTGCCGACTACGCTCATTATCTTTTAGATTACCCAAAATTCATCGCTACCATCACATTAAATTTTTACCGAAAAGAAATCAAGCGAACAATAGAAGTTATTTTTGAGGATCGAACTTGGATTGTTGATTTAGTTAAAGGAAACATTCACGATGGCTTAGGTAAGTTAATATATCAGTCAGGGCAACAGGTTATTGAAACCTATGACGTACAAATGAGGCATATGATAGATATAGTAAAAGGAAAGTCCGAATCACTCAATACGTTTGAAGATTCACTTGAAGTATTAAAACTTAGCTTAGGAAATGCATAATTTAGAAAATAAAATAATCATCGTAACTGGTGGGTCCGGATTGTTAGGCAAAGCAATAATAGAAAGCATAAAAGAAAACGATGGAAGACCTATAAATTTTGATTTAGTAAACAACTGCGATTGTGACTTCATAAGAGTTGATATTACTAATCAAGAAGAAATTAAAATTGGAGTTAAGTCCATTCTTGACAAATTTGGAAAAATTGATGGATTAGTAAATAATGCTTACCCTCGAACAAAGGATTGGGGAATACCTTTTGAGGACGACCACAATTTAAATTCTTGGAGAAAAAATGTGGATTTGCAATTAAATAGCTACGTGGCCAGCTGCCAAGAGGTTATAAAAGTGATGAAAGTGCAGCAATTTGGTTCGATAGTAAATATAGCCTCCATTTATGGTGTAGTTGGAAATGATTTTACTGTTTACGAAGGAACGGATTTGAAAACCGCTGCTCCCTATTCAGCAATTAAAGGTGGTCTCATAAATTTC
>Ga0075117_1002499_pt1 | contig 10517 bp, 8 predicted proteins | sample AntAceMetag02UKJ_FD_69789 | JGI IMG/M metagenome (GOLD analysis project Ga0075117, IMG submission 69789) | Saline lake microbial communities from Ace Lake, Antarctica - Antarctic Ace Lake Metagenome 02UKJ | ecosystem: Environmental > Aquatic > Non-marine Saline and Alkaline > Saline | place... | reverse complement strand
AAGTAGACACCAGAGAAATATCAAACATCAGTGCTTCGCCAAAATTGACACGCGGCGTCAGAATATCCAGCGTTTCAAGTTTGGCACGGGGCGCACCATACCCTAGCGCTTTCAATGCTTTCTGGTGCCCCTGCTTAACCAGAGTTCGACAGGCATGCCGCACTAGTCTTTCCCTGTTCTTTCCGGCATCCTTCATCCCTCTCCCGGCAATCTCTGCCACAAGATCGGGATGATCCTTGGCAATATCATTCAGATTATTGGCAACCGAACGCCGGACATATTCTTCCTGATCATCTTTCAGGGCTTCAAGTAACGGCAAGACCGGAGTCGGATCATCGATAAAAGCAGGTAATCTCATCGCCCACGGCAGGCGGGGACGCGTGCCCTCCGATACCAGCCGGCGCACATGATAGTTGGGATCTTTGGTCCATTTTTTAAGCACGGATAAAGTATTTTTCGGCTCGGCCAATAGAAAATAACGGATACCTAATTCGGAAGTAGACCGCTTGGTCAATTCCTTAAACAGCGTCATCGAAAGGTCAAAATGAGCAAGCCCCTGTAGACCCACAAAATCAACCAGAGGCATGATCCCCCAGCCAGCGATTCCAGTCGCTTCAATATCCAGACTGCTAAGATCTCCCCCCTTGTCCACAGCAAGACTATTTAATATCACAGAGGCTGCTTTTTTGTAATCACGGGGTAAATAAACGACGAGCGCTTCGGTGATCTGTGCGGAGCGTTCTTTCAGTTCTAAATCTTTGAAACCTTTAGCGGCTAGTTTGGTGAAACCGGCTGAATCAAAGTCCGGCCACGCATTCACAAAATGCTCCGCCATGGCAGCAATCATCTTTTTGTTAAACATGTTTTTGAACGGCTCAATCATACTTTATTTTTCCATTCCATAATCACACATCTCTCAGGGTCGCGAACACTTTTGATGATATTCATGATTCCGCGCTCAATCTCATTTGAAAGACCACTAACATATCATTATTGACAAACACAACAGAATATGTCATGTTTCTTGCAGGGGACGTAAAATGAAAACAATAACACCATTCGTACTTCGCTCACACTCACCCCAGTAACTGAAATCCATTAATGGTAACATATAAACTCAAATGAAGGTGATTGCGACCTGATCGTTTTAAAATGACTGAATCGATTCTATATGACTAACATCTAAACTTTCTGTGAGGTGTCATAAAATGAATACACTAAAACAGGTAATGACCGAACTCAAGAAAAATGGTACAGAGCAAACACGAAAGACTTATTCGCGGCATGGTATGCCTGAAGACATGTTTGGTGTGAGTATTGCTGATCTCAAAGTGATTGCCAAGAAAATCAAAGGCAATCAATCGTTGGCGTATGAGTTATACGAATCAGGTAATTATGACGCGATGTATCTCGCAGGAATCGTAGCTGACGGTTCACAAATGTCAAAAAAGCAGCTGGCAACGTGGGCCAAAACTGCGACGTGTCCTATGATCTCAGAATATACCGTCCCCGGAGTAGCCAGCCAAAGCACACATGCCCAAGCACTGGCGATAAAATGGATTGGTTCTAGAACAGAGTCGATTGCCACCAGTGGTTGGTGTACCTACTCGGGAATTTTAGCGATACGACCAGATGAGGAATTGGATCTCAAAGAAATTAAATCCCTATTAGATCGCATTACTAAGGATCTTCAACACGCACCGAATAAAGTTCGCTACACAATGAATGGATATGTCATTGCCGTCGGTGCCTATGTCAAACCGCTGCTAAAGCAGGCGAAGCAGGCAGCAAAAAAGATCGGCGTTGTGTCGGTCGACATGGGCGACACCGCCTGTAAAGTCCCACTTGCTACCGCTTACATTGAAAAAATTGAGAAACTAGGCCGCGTTGGAAAAAAACGGAACACGATCAAATGTTGATCGTGTTCTCAAAGCGAAAAGTTTCTTACCTGCACAATCAGTCAGCAGCGCCGATATCGTTATTGAAAGCGTCCTGAAAAATGCGGCGTTCATGACGTTGATGAGCGATGTAGCTGGTGATCCAGTCACGAAGTTCATGACGCAACTCGCCGGCTATTTGACGCATTTGCTGCAGGGGAAGCGAATCCTGCATACGTGAATGCAATTCGCTTAATTTGACAAGAAGCGCGCAACGTTCCTGGTAGAGATTTCTAACATGCCCCTGCCAGTTAGGATGCTCTTCAAGCACTTCTTCCAGATAGCCACCTTCATCCTGTAATTCAAATTCACGAGGCATCGTTTTCAATAACGTATCCAGTACCTCAGAAATCCACTTCCAAGCCCCCGCATCGCCGTCGGCTTCTTCCAGTAAATCTAATAGGTCGCCCATCAGAATATATTCCAACGCGGATATTTCTTCCAACGCGCCATTCATAATAAATGAGTTCTTTCTGGCCATGCTGAGCCCTCCTTAGATACGCAAAGAGACAACCGGCACTGGTCACCTCCATTGCTGCTGGATAGATTGATTCTCGTAGGCAACTCCTGCTTGAAATATGCTTGATCAATCGGAAATGTAATAAGAACATTTTGAATTATTCTCTCTAATTTACCATCTACGATTCAGCGGGTCAAAAATACTTTTTAAATCGGAAACCGTTTTCTGATGTTTTACACTTTTCTCCTTTCTGTTTTGAATAGCAAGGGTGAGATAAATGCCTTTGTATTACTGGATTTATGTGAAAAATAAATTTAATTCTCAGAGCAGACGTATATTCTTTTGTTTTCAACGAAAATAAATCGAGTTTCAGCGAAACTGAGTCAGTTTCCCCATCTGTCCAGTCTCTCTTATCTCGCATATTAGCTAATCGCAGAACTCTAGTTTGCATTTCTGGAATCAAAGACCGGCTTACGATACACTTAGAGGAGACCGTATTCGCAATACGATTTTGGCAGAAAAAAATGCGGGTACTCCTTCGGCTGACAGAATCACTTGACTACCAGGATTTACGATTATGCCTACCACGACCGGTATGAAGGGAGACGGCTATTACGATGCAAACTCGAAAGAGCAACGATCCGCATTAGAGCCTTTTCTTCCCTGGCTTGAGGAAGCCATTGCCGACTTGCCAACGCCTGACGTTCATCAGCAATCATGGAATGTGCTTGATATCGGTTCGTCGGAAGGCGGAAATGCAATCTATGCCATGAACCGTCTGATCTCCGCCTTACGGCGTCATTCCAAATTGCCAGTCTGGGCTCTGTTTGATGATCTACCAACCAATGACTTCAACCAACTCTTTCGCAATCTGTTTCCTCAAAGTGAATCTGCGTTTTCAGAAACGGATATCTTTCCCGCTACTATTGGTGGATCGGCCTTTGGTCGGCTGGTACCGCCGCGCAGCTTGCATCTGGCAACCACGTTTAATGCCATTGGTTTTTTTGAAACGAAACCAACCGCCAAACTACCCGGTTTTATTTTGGCAATGCAGCCAAACCCGCACGCTCCTCGGGAAGGAGTCTCTGTCACTGAAAGTGAACTGAAACCGTTCCGCGATCAAGCCCACCAGGATCTCTCTCATTTTTATGCTGCACGTGCCGAAGAACTGGTTTCAGGCGGAAAGCTGCTGGTTCAAGTATTTGGCAGAAATGAAACCCGGTCTACCGGACATGGCATTTGTGATGTCCTGAATGATGCACTACTGGATTTTGTGGAAGCAGAAATGTTACCACGCAGCTTTTATGAAGAGTTCATATTCCCCGCTTACTATCGCAGCCTTGATGAACTCATCGCACCCATTCAGAACAATGATCAATTGGCATCCGCTTTCCGAATCGAGCAGGCAGAAACGCGCGATGTTCCCGTTCCCTTTAATGACGCACTCGCGCAAACCGGCGATCAAGCAGCTTGGGCTCGTAGCTACACGGGTTTTCTACGTGCCTTTACGGAACCTGTGATTGCACTCACATTACCAGACGAGTTACCTCAGGAAAATACCATCGATCAAATTTATCAACGCGTGGAACGCCTGCTCCTGGATCATCCGCAACGCTACGAATTTCATTTCATCTCCATCGCGACATTGCTCACACGCATTTGACCGACAACTTTAAGAATTAACAGGATCTCCCTGATGAATCCGGAACCAACCGAAACCAACTACAATGAACTCACACCTGAGGAAGCCCGTGTAATACTGCATAAGGGAACCGAAGGACCTTTCATCGGGGAATACACGAATCTAAAAGCAGCAGGCACATTTCTTTGTCGTCGCTGTAACGCTCCCCTGTTTCGCAGCGAAGATAAATTTGAGAGCCACTGTGGCTGGCCGAGTTTTGATGATGAACTTCCTGGTACAGTCAAACAAATTCCTGACGCCGATGGTTTTCGAACTGAAATCGTCTGCCAGAATTGCGGCGGTCATCTGGGACATGTTTTCCTGGGAGAGCGCATGACCGAGAAGAATACGCGACACTGTGTGAATTCAATTTCGATGAAATTCATTCCCGCTGAGCAGACATTACCGGCTGTGATCAAAGGGGAAGGCGCTTAAACTGTGCATAAACGAACTTAAGAGCGCTGCAGAAAAATGGATCGGTGTGCTTTTCGATTGACCATTATTTTTGAACCACGAAACACACGAAAGAGTATCGTCTTTTAAAAGATCTTTTCTGGGTGGTCCCGAATGCAATTCGGGATTACCGCAGGCAACAGGAATCGACAGGGCACTCGTACATTAAAGCCAACTCAGACAATCTGTCTCAAATCAACACGATAACCATGCCCGCATTCAATCGTTCGTGTTCTCTGTCATTTTCCTGCTCGCTGCGGTCGGCCCGAATTACATTCGGGCCGACCCATGAAAACATTATGGCAGTTTACATGAGTGTCACCTCTATGTCCGGTCGATACACCGAGCCGAACAGTACCACACGGGAGGTTACCGGGAATCAGGAACTGCAAGAGAGCATCGAACAACCGGCTCTGCTGCGTGCCCAGTCTGGTCGCTTTTCGGCATACTGTTCTTGACCGGGTTGTTCATCGAAGGGACGCCGTAATAATTCGAGCAACTCATTCACCAGCGTAAAATCACCCTGCTCTGCTTTATCGATGGCCAACTGAGCGAGATAATTCCGCAAAACGTATTTTGGATTAACGCGATTCATCTTCTCCCGTCGGGAGACATCCGAAGATTGTTCGTCGCGCAGTCTGTTTCGGTAACTCTGAACCCAGTCACAGATTTTTGTGCGGACTTCTCCGACCACTTTTTCCGGCTGGTAATAAGCATCCATTAACGGCGCCAATAACTCTGCTTCATCGCTAGCCTGTGTCGGTTCTTGTTCTGTCTCCAGTAAAGCGAGCTTGCGGAAAAATATAGTCATGTCCGTCTCAACCAACTGCAGCATTTCCTGGAGTGCAGCGATCAATTGAGGATCGGTGTCTGGCTGAAATGTAGACAAACCCAGTTTCTCTGCCATCATGGTTTGGCTACCTTCCTCAAAGTGGTCCACATACTGATCCAGCGCCTGCTGTAATGGCTCTGTGTCTTCAATCAGCGGATAGAGGGCATTTGCAAATTGTACGAGATTCCAGAGCGCGATCTGCGGTTGGTTGCCAAAGCGGTAACGCCGCCCGGTAGAGTCAGTCGTATTCGGTGTCCAGTTGGGATCATAGTCTTCCAGCCAGCCATACGGACCATAGTCGATCGTCAATCCAAGTACCGACATATTATCGGTATTCATCACTCCATGCACAAAACCGACACGCATCCAGTGCACGATCATGTCTGCGGTGCGACAACATACCTCTCTAAACCAACTGAGATAGACATCACGACCTGGTTCATCAAGATGTGGAAATTCCGTCCGGATCGTAAAATCAACCAGTGTGCGTAATGTTTCGACATCCCCGCGGGCTGCAAATAGTTGATAATTACCGAAGCGAAGAAAAGAGGGCGCCACGCGGCACACGACGGCACCCAGTTCCAGTTTCGGGTTTCCATCGTAAAACATATCCCGCTCAACTTGTTCTCCCGTTAAGACCAGACTCAAAGCCCGGGTAGTAGGAACACCCAGATGATACATGGCTTCGCTGCAAAGATATTCTCTGACGGAAGAACGCAAGACAGCCAAGCCATCTGCAGTACGGGAAAACGGTGTTGGACCAGCGCCTTTCAGTTGCAGAGCCCAATGTTCACCTCGCTGATTTTGAACTTCACCCAGATTGATGGCTCTGCCATCTCCCAACTGACCGGCCCAATTCCCAAACTGATGCCCACCATAACACATGGCAAACGGTTCCATATCTGGCAACAGCTGGTTTCCGGCAAAGACTTCAGCAAATTTCTCCGATTCACAAGCATCAATCTGCAGGTCCAATAAATCAGCAACCTCTTTTGAATAAGACACTAGCTGGGGGCTGGCGACCTTAGTAGGAGAGACAGAAGAGTAACAGGCGCCGCTCACTTGTCGACGAAAGTTTTTCCTCTCCTCATCCGCGGGTAACTCCCGCGTAAACTGATTATCGAATTGAAGCTGATCTAGATTTCGGATGGTTTTCTGATTTGACATAATGAAATGGATCGCTCCACTGAATTGATGAAAAGATTGATGTCTCTCGTAAACGGCACCCATGCCACCAGAGTGAAGTGTGCCTGTCTACATTCATTATAGACACGCTTCATTTATTTTAAGGGGCTGAGTAAAAGAAATGAACGCACCCAGTATCCCAAAGGACACTTTCAATACATTCAATGGCAAATATGAGAATGCGCATCTCCTGATCCGTTACAAATACCTTGAAATTGCAGTATTCTCTTCTGGTTCAATCAACGCATACTTACTTCTACTGAAACCAAATCCAGCGAGAAGTGGGATCAGCTGGCTTTTGCAAAGGGTAAAGATACAAGCTCAGCAGCAGGCGTCGAAGAATCGGTGCGAGGATAACTTAAAGTACGCTTCGGAAAAAGCAGCGGAAAGCAACAGGCCATGGCGATTCGAGATGTGATCGACGTCCCTTTAACATAGAGATATAAAGGTTTTTGATAACTGCGCAGCTTATTATGTTTTACTTCGTCTGCCGACTGTCCCAGAATGATCTCCTGGACCCCCTGTTGCAAACTTCGGTCGGCTGTTTCAAATAACATATTAAAATACAGGTCATATTCCCGATTCTTTTCATAGTCCACACCCAGATAAATCGGCACAAACACTGATTCTGAAAAGAGACAAGCGCCGAATGCCAGAACCCGGTCGCCTTCATACAGAAAAATAAGCTCCATGTTATCGGGCAGGTTTTGCAGCATTTCGAGAAAAAACGATTTCGGAAGTCGCTCTAATTGAATTTGTGCCCGTTCTAGAACATTTCGATAAAGCTGATAGACATGATCATCAAATCGTTCTACAGCAGCGGCTCCTCGGTGGAATTCGTAACGTAAATGATTTCGGCCTACTTTCTTGAGAGACTTACGAATTTTGTTACGGGTGACTGATCGCAGTCTTGCCATATATTCTTCAAAGTCTGCGTGTGCTGGCTCCATATGATTCATCGGTAAACTGTCAGCGACTCGATACCCACAACTCAGTAATGGATCCATTAGTGACAATTCATCACTGGAAAATTCTTTGGCTATAATCGATTCGGCTTTCACTTCTTTGGCTTTTTGAACGAGGAGCTGATCGATCTGCGTCAAGATCGCGGCCCGGTCTTCTTCGGGAGCAAAAGAGATGTGGTTTTGACCAGCCGAGAAAGGCATTCCGAGAAAAATGACTTTTAATTTCATCAACGAAGGCGCCACTTTCGCAACCTGCTTGAGAACCTTCGCACTAAAACCTTCCGCAAGCACACTGATATCCAAAGTATACGCGGAAAACGCAGCAGCACACACCGGCTCCTGATCTTCATTTTTAAAGATCACATACCAGAATTGACCGTCATCCGACAGAGATCGTTCGATCGCTCTGAGCAGACTCCGGCTCATGAACAGATTCTCTTTCCTTTGGCATAACTGATCCCAATGAACACCTTCAACCGAATCAATTGAATCACAGACCTCAAACGTAATTGCAGACATTCTTCTCTTATCTTGCTTTCCTGAGTAACACGGCAAAGAACACCATCTGTTTACCCTTCGACTTAATATTCCCGGATTCAATAAAACGAATCTCACATTCTCTTAAAACAGCCGGAATAATCCTTACGAGCGGCCGACAAACCACCCAAGTTAACAAGTGACGAAAATTTCAACTCCGTGCCATAGTAATTTCAGCGAGACCAAAGAATGAGAACTCCCTATTAAGCCGGTAATGGAACTCGAAGCCAGTGTAGAATCAGTAGCTGGATATGATCTTCTGAGAAATTCACTGATGCGTTTCAACCTAAACTTCCAGTCGCTGAACTTTTCGTGAAGCCAGATACGTAGTAAATACAGTGACCAAGCAAATCATTCCAAATACAAGCGGAAAGTGAGAACTAGAGAGATCAAATTGATCTTGTCTTTCTGCAGCAGACAGAATGTTGTACACATTAAGGGGCTCAAATTCCCTGATTCCTGGAATGGATTGCATAACCATTCCTACGATAAAAAAAGTAACCAGTGCTGTCACGGCACCTCGCACCGGTTTTTTCCACCAGCAGACTCCCAATACTGCTAGAGAATACATCATCGCATGCAAGACAGGGAAACAAGCGATATAAGACCAGGTCAACAACTGATTTCTGTTATGAGAAAATATATTGGCAGTAGAATGAGGAAGGGAGTTCCAACTAAGCAGAATTGTTGTTCCATCCAAAACCAGTAGAACGGCACACAACCCTACGAAGTACTTAAACCAGAACCAGCGATGAACTTTGATCGGTCGTGACATCCAGAAATGTCCCAACCCGGGTGAAAGTTCTGCAGCAAAGATTCCTGTGCCAACGATCGTCGCCCAGAGCAGTCCATTGATCCACATAGCGGATGGGAGACAATAAGCTGTCATCTGTACTGCCGTGGCAACAGAATCACTAGCCAAGAGCACATTAGTCGATGCCATTATCCCGGCTAATATCAGGCCAGCAAACGCCAAAGGAACAGACTGCCTTAAATTGATCCAGATCAAAGAGGGAGCGCGGCCTCGATGAGAAAATGAGAGCCACGAGAACAACGGTGGCCAATTCCAACGATATTTTTTTTGTCGTGTGACAGAAATACCCCGCGTACCATATCGCTGCGTGAACCAGAACACCAAGCCACTAAGAATCAGTACATTCAACAACAGAGGCAGCCAGATTCGGTTTGCCATGTCAAGATCGCTGAAATAACCGACTCCGTCACCATAGGTGTAATAAATGACCATCGACTGGGGAAACAGCACACCAATCCATTCTTCCAGGTGAAATAATCCCGCTCGGGACAAAATCATGGGGGCTTCACTCGGCAGGACCCAGGCAAAAGAAATCGCCGCCCCGAGAAAACCGATATGGACCTCATGTCGTCGATGCGCACCAATCAACGCCAAGATCAGGAACAAAGCAGTCGTCGAGATGGCTGCGATGCTGGTGATTTTCGCCAGTAGCATCAATCCAGCAGTAGGCGCCAGACTCGGTAACTCCCCGATTGAAAAAGCATAAGGAAATCCTTCTCGACGCTCAGGCACCTGCTCCAATATTCCCAAAGCCAGAAGCAATGCCAGCATAATCGCTCCTAGGAATATAGGGCCTGCCAGACAGACAATTCCTCCGAACAGTCTGACGGTAGCCACTCGGGAAAGCGAAATCGGTAATGAGGACGTAAACGGAAGTGTGCTTTGTGTAACCTCACTTAAACAAACTCGCATCGCCAGAAACACGGTCATGAACATGCCGTAAACCATGCAGACCGAACCAAATCGGGCCACCGGCGTGCGATAACCTGAGACTAATTCATAAATGATTACATACACCACGCCACACATAATCCAGGCCAGACAAACGAAGAACGCACGTTTGCGTTCCTGCCATTCTTTCCAGAGCAGAGACTGTAAAACGGTATCCATAACACGGGTCCTTTAATCTATCGCTCTCAAGGTACTCTGTTTCGCTATACAACAACCGGAGCGCCTGCCTGCGGCCAGCCATGCGTACGACCGATGACAAACGATTCGAATATTTCATCCAGACTAAGATCAATTACTTCATACTCGATTCCCTGGTCAGTCAAGTGTTCCACAAAGTCCGCTGCACCATCAACGGTCACCACAAACTGATTTTCCAGCCGCTGGATATCGAGTAATCCAGCCGGCGTTGAGACTTCTCCAATAGCAATAGAACTCAACACAAATCGTTTGACTTCACTGCGTAGTGTTTCGGTGGCAGCATGGCGTATAATTCTGCCACCATCCAGAATCGCCACCGCGTCCGCGACGGCTTCGACTTCATCAAGTAAATGCGAACTGAACAGCACCGTCCGCCCTGCTGCCTGGAGATGTTCGATCAGATCGCGATTGAATTCCTTGCGGGCAATCGTATCCAGACCTAATGCAGGATCATCCAGGATCACCACATCAGGTTCATGCGCGAGTGCCAGCGTTAAACCCAGT
>Ga0075117_1002496_pt1 | contig 10528 bp, 10 predicted proteins | sample AntAceMetag02UKJ_FD_69789 | JGI IMG/M metagenome (GOLD analysis project Ga0075117, IMG submission 69789) | Saline lake microbial communities from Ace Lake, Antarctica - Antarctic Ace Lake Metagenome 02UKJ | ecosystem: Environmental > Aquatic > Non-marine Saline and Alkaline > Saline | place... | reverse complement strand
TTCCTTGCCTGTCGTTAATTATCAAACAGATTTGCATCTCGGCTAAAAGTCACTTACTCTAAGTCATGCACCAAGAGTCGATTAGCAGCAATAATTGCCGATTAATATGCACTGTGCGCAGACCGTGTTTTATCGAAATTTCGTAAATATATGCAATACCAGTCGTTGTAGCGCAACTTTGATTCCTCTTCAATCAGAACCCACGTACACATCCCTAGACAAAGATGAGCAGAGAAGTAAAAATAGGTTATCTTTAAATCTCCACACGCTCAGCTATATACAGAATATATTGAAATCGATGAGAGTAAACGCAAAATTGATCCCACCATACGATCCCACCTCAAATCAATCACGAAAAGTTCTTGATCGACGGCAATCATGGCAAGTACGCTTTTCTTGCTGGACTTTAGCCAGCCTGATTTGGCTGAGTGGAGTCTGTGATCTCGTTCAGGCTGAATTCAAATATCCTGCAGCCTATAAGGCGGTTGTAAACTCAATTACAGAGGACAAACTGAAAACACACGTTGGATTTTTGGCCAGTGATTCGTTAGAGGGCCGAGAAGCAGGTTCTCAGGGAGGGCAAGCAGCTGGTACGTATATTCGTGGTTTTCTACAAAAACATGGTATCAAACCGGGGCTGGGCGAAGAGGGTTATTTCCAGGAGTTCGATGGTGGCTTTCGTAATATCATCGGCATCATTCCAGGTAACGATCCGGAATTGAAAAAGGAATACGTAGTGATCGGCGCGCATTACGACCACGTTGGATATGGAAAACCCTCTAACAGTCGAGGAGGCGTTGGACAAATTCATAATGGAGCTGACGATAATGCCAGCGGCACTGCTGCACTACTGGAAGTCATCGCGGCAATCTCACAGCACAAAGCGCTTCCACGACGCTCACTGATGTTTGTTTTTTGGGATGCAGAGGAAATGGGTTTACTCGGCTCAAAGTACTGGGTAGATCACCCTAACATTCCCCTCGATCAAATTGTCATCTATCTTAATTTAGATATGGTGGGTCGCCTGAAAGGTAAACCGCTCAATTTATTTGGTTCACGGTCGGCCATTGGTTTACGGTCGTTGGCTGTCAGATCAAATCATCGCGAGACGGGAGTAAAAATCGACTTTGACAACGCAATCAGGCCTGACAGTGATCATTGGCCCTTTTATCAGAAAGGAATCCCCTTCCTGATGTTGCATACCGGTAAACATGCAGATTATCACAGACCTGAAGATGACGTTCACAAAATTGATTTTAAGGGAGCCCGAACGTGTGCACAATTATTGGCGCAGCTTTCACTTGATCTCTCTCTTCAATCAGAAAAACCGGAATATCGAAATGCTGACCGCGATATTCTGGATGGCATTGATCAAGAAGCGCGTGTGGAAAGATCAAGTCCTCCCCGGCTGGGAATTGCCTGGAATGCAGAAAAATATAAACAGGGAAAACTATTGATCACACAAGTGCTCGCCAATTCCGTCGCGGAAAAAGGGGGTCTCAAAGTAGGAGATGAAATCGTTAAAATAGATGACAAATCACCTGTCTCTGATAACGGGTTTGCCGCTTTGATTCGTAGTGCGCCCAAGCAGATTACTCTGCAGATCAAAAGGATGGAGGAAGAAAAACCACTCGAACTTGCCATCGAATTGTCTGGAGATCCCGTGAGGCTGGGAATCGAATGGAATACGGATGAGTCAGAACCCCAGGTTGTCGTAATCTCGAATCTCATTAAATCATCACCAGCAGATTTGGCGCAATTAAAAATAAACGATCGGATTCACGAAATTGGGAATAAACCCTTTAAGAACAGTGACGAATTCCAAAAACGAGCCACCACGATCGCGTTGCCGTTCACTGTATTAGTAGAGCGTGAAGGATTATTGAAAAAAATCGAGATTCAATCGACAAGATGATTTTTCCAATCAACCATTTGTGGGGCTAATCCTGCGATCTTCAGTTCATCTTTGAGCAAGGTTTCTGGAATGACGCGTGCAGAACCTTTACGATAGACGCGTATCCGAATTCCATCTTCGTCTCCGGTGGCCCTTTTTGCCTGCTGGATGACCTCTTTGATTTCTGCCGGTCGATAGCGGTCTTGGGGCTGCGAAGATGCTTTGATCAGGTAGCTACGATCATCAATCAGAATGTCTAGAACCTGGAGCGGGAGTTCCGCCAGCGATTTCTGTTTCGGTTCGGGTTGGATCAGCACAGGCACCATGTCGGATTCGGTCGATGCCATAATCGCTCTCGACTCCTCATCAACTGTTTCTGTTTTTTCCTCTCCGTCTCCCGGTCCTGTATTGATACCAGGCGTCAGGCCAAAATACTGTCCCAGAACGATTCCCAAAATCAATACGCCTCCTCCTGCGTACATCATTCGTTTTGGTCGTTTACTCATAAGGGTCCCCAGTTCAAAGTGAGATCTGACAGAGTCCGCATTGTAGCGACTGCAGCCTCATTTGAAACCAGTCTTTTTATTCTTCTGTCTTAAAATAAATTCAGATTGAGCGCAGTAATTTCTGTGGAATCAACTTTTCCTCGTAGAAATCTGAGCTTATTTCTTATTTTGCAATTGCCCCATCAACTCCAGAAGAATAGCGACGATTTTGTCAGAGGCATCTTTCTGAACACGATTTGTCCCCATCCAGGTTTCGTAGCCTCCCAGTTCATGTTGGGCGGGAGTAGGAAGATATCCGTTATAACCGTTGGCTATTTCGATTGTGAACGCATCCTTGAATGGAGTCTTGTCTTTGAGTTCCAGACCTATTTCACAAAATGTTTCAAACGGAATCGCAGCGACACATAAATCTCCAATTCGTATCGCCTGCAGCATGACTGTCATTTTATCAGGGCCTTCAAGCAGTCTTTGAACGCGGCTTGCATAATTGCGTTCATAACGGTGATGTTGAGGTGCGTCCTCGGGCATTGCCAGTACTTTTTTGAAATAGGCCTGCATTGTTGCATCGGGTTTGCGAATCGTCAGCGTTAATTCACTGCTGGCAGCACCAAGGGGAACCCAGGTTTCGTATTTGACCGTTTTATAAGCTTCCGCGACTCTTTTTGCGACAAGATCAGCGACTTGTGTCATTTTTTCATACGACTTCATTCGCTTGCTTGATTTTGTAAAATTGATGTTATTGATATCTCCGCTGGTGCCGTTTGAAAGCATGCCGATAAAAGGCTGCTGGTCTGAATCAGCGCCAATCAGTGATCCAATTTTTTCTGAGAAGATACCAAAGTAGTCAGCAGAAATTTCACCTTTCTTAACGCCACCGACGTAATGCAGTGAGTAGTTCGCCAACAAGGCAAGCGGTTGACCTTCCAGCGACTGCACACTGATGAACGAGATTTCGGGATCAATCGGACCCGCTGGCTTGACGAGAGCAGCGTTACCACGTGGTGGGTTCATGCGAACGGTATCAACGCCACCAAATGGATTCTTGCAGAATTCAGGGTTTGTCGTGAACCAACGGCGATTGAAGACTTCGGAGGGTTCATCAATCCCTCCCCAACCAATTTTAGCCGGCTGCCTGTTTTCCAATGCGCGACGCACACAATCCGCAATGCGACGTGAAAGAAACTCATGGTATTTCGGGCTGCTGGCCCGTGTGGCAGAATGTGTGTGAGTGGCCGCCAGCATGATATTTTCCGGCGGCAAATCCGTTTCTGATTTGATGAATTTTCGAACGGCCTGATAAAGATCTTCCGTAATTCCCAGGCTATCGCAGATGACAAATGCAACTTTTGTTTCCCCATTGTCGAGTACCAAACAGCGGGCATGCAATTCATCGTGAACATTTTCTGCGGGAAACGGCTTAAAACCTCCAACGATGGATTCCCCCAAAGGAGGCGTGATATTACTGGTTGCTGCTCCTGCTTTGAATACTTTTTCAGCACCGACAGCCATTGTTTGAGTCACTGTAGACACGAGCAGGAGACAACAAATACTCAAAACCAAAAATGAAGCCTGTCGCCGAATGCTGATCGTCACCATCAATATTTCTCCTCATAGAAGTCGTCACCAAAGAACCTTTATCCCGAGCTCTCATTATAGAGATCGCCACAGGGGAATACAACAGCCCAAGTTGATACGTTCATTGACTGCCGAGCCCTACTTTGGTATTGCCGACAACTTCTCGTTATAAGGTATCACGCGTCCTTGCGATGTGATTCTGCTCGAAGCATACTTTGCTTGTGAACCTGATTCACCCAAATCAAAGAAAGCAAAATAACAAATGCAGCTTGAATTAAAAGAGAAAACCAAGATCGATGTCACTCCGGAAGCCGCACACAAATGGCTGAGCAATCTGGAAAACTGGCCAAAGATAAATGACAAAATCAAGTCGATTACTGTGGAAGGCAACAAGTGTTTCGGCCAGCTTCAATTTAAAGGACAAACTCTTGATTTTGCTGGAGTGGTTCCTGAAGACGATAACCCGCTCAAGGTCACTTGCAATATTGTAGTACAATCAGAGCAAGGTCAGAAAACCCCGGGGCATTTCGAAGTGATTTACGAAATCATTCCCAATAAAAGAGGCTCTCAGATTATTGAACGCGTTATCTTTGAGCAGGAGATTCCTTTTTGGGGTTGGCTAATCGTGAAGCTCATAATGAAATTGGGAAATCCGACCGGAAAGACAAATCTGCAACGAATCAAAGAACACATTTCTTCAGCTGAATAAAACTCTCAAGCAAAGGGAAGCTCGTAATTCCCGCACGCGGTTATTTCTTTTCTTTCAAAACAAACTCGCCATAGTAACCGATGTTCGATTTGTATTTTCCGCTGAGAGTGGTTCCCTTCATCAGCCCCATCCACTGATACTTGTGGCCTCTGATGGTAGCGTCTCCGCTAAGATTTAATTGTTTCCCGTTAGGCTGTGATTGAAATTTCGCTTCATACTTAAACGGGTCACCTTTGAATAACCCCGTAAAGGTCGCTTTCCAGATCCCCTTGTCATCAGATTTCGCGACGCACTTTAGTGGCCCGGATGTGTTATACTTGCGGTTATTCCACTTGCCTTCCCAGGTTTTGGTCTCACCTGCTTCCAGTAGCGAGAACGAACTCGTCAATATGTAAAATACCAACAGATAACGTGCCATCGTGAATTCCCCCTTTAAGATCATTCTTTACTCTTTCAAAGTCCTGCTCTGACTAGCAACAACCACTCAGAAAGTGTTTCGTCAGACAGTTGCAGAAAGCGACAAAAAAGAGGACCTAAACAAGAAGAATATTTTTTGCATTCCAAGTCGGATTAAGGCACGAGGCAGTAACTTATTCATCCGCAACCAGTTACGTACACACATTGCCTCATTCTGAGACGCGGGAAAAGTCACAATTGACACGCAGAATGAGCTCAGGCACTCCGACGCAACTCGCGTGGTGCTTTGTCAATCTTTTTAGATTCTTGTGGCGGTTTAGCCGTTTTTCCAGCGGTTAAATTTTTGCGGACAGTCCGTTTACGCAGTTTCTCTAAAACAATCTTTGCGAACCGGCCATAATGGAGGTCGGCCACGCCAGTAGTACTGGCAAATGCCAATAGAGATCCCACCGTCACTTTGGGATAAACACAAGCATAACGTGTTCTGTATTCAGGTCTGAAACGACTCTTAAAGTGACGCAACCCCGTGAAGTCGAAAACACTGGTCAAGTACTGTTCCGCAAACCAGAGCCCTCGACGGACCAGAAAACTATCTCCTGGAATTGGTTGACAATCTCGTCCCAGATCCGGACAGAGCCCTGCACGTTGAACACCCTCCGCTTTTAATTCTTGCAGGACATGATGAATGAGAAATGCCATAGTTCCGTTGACGGAATCAATGCGATGTCAATAAAGCTCTGTCGCCCAGCCTGTACCATTCAGAATGGGATTACAGATGACAAAACCTTCGATCCGGCCATGTCGTCGTGCAATGAACAGTCGGCGTAAACCCAGTTGATGGTTATCAATACGTCCTTCAAAAAACTGCATCGCTTTTTTTTGTGGCTTACGTGTCAGCGATTCATCAGCGACTTCATTGATTTCCGAAATGAGATCTGACCATTGCACGGGATGTAATTGTTCCGGTCGTACTTCGCAAGCTGTGACACCTTGTCGCAAGCAGTAATTTGTTTGTCTCCGGACCCATTCGTATTTTTTGCCTTGCCACGTACAATTTTCCAAATCGATGATGGGATCCTCGCCCCATTTTGTAATTTGAAACTGGAATTCTTGAAACAGCGCCAGGTCATGCTCGCCGATATTATGGAACGCGATCGACAGTTTATTCTGTCTGGCATATTCCAGAAATTCGACAACCAATTGTTTTTTGTGGTCCTCGGGCGCAATCAGCCCACCCCCGATAATGACGTGCTTTCTCCAGCGCTTATAAGAAATTAATCCCTGGCGTCCACGCGACCAGAAACTTTGGCGTCCTGGTTCTGACGCCAGATAAGAATCGAAATATCTTCCATTCTGAAAAATAAATTCTCGCAATTCAACTTCAGAAAATTCCTCTTTTTGTTCAACTTCAGAACGGTCAATTTGGATATTGCTATTCTGTTTGAAATTGTTGATCGGCTGGTCAATTCTCAGCGAGACATTTTCCATCGGAATTTTGTGTGTGAATTCTGATTCTGTTTTAAACGGCAGCTGTTTTCTGCTTAGATTTTGTTGATTTAAGCCAGATCCGATATCAGGGCTTGAGTGAGACATTCCGTGGACTCCAACTATTTGCTAATTATTAAAGTGTTTGGTTGGTAGCTTATCGATATTAATTTTTACCGTTCACACATCATCACGCTGCGCGTTTTTGCTCAGAGAGATCTTCAGACGCGAGCAACGTTTGAGGGTTCGCCAAATACGAACGCAAGGTATTGATAAAGGCAGCAGACTGATTTCCATTGACCATCCGATGATCCAACCGCACAAACAGGGAAGCCTGTTTTCGAATGACAATTTCGTCGTCGACAACAACGGGTCGCGGTTCTGTTGAGCCCATGGTGACAGCGATCGAATACGAGTTCATTGGTAATGAGGCAGGCTTATGCGCGATGAGCGGGGGTGCCCCGGAAAATCCTAAATAATTGACAAATGCCCCTGCATGATTTAGTCCCTGCTGCCAAGGCCAGATTGTGGGAGCACGTAACCAGTTCCCTGCTATGAATCCGAAGCTGCTTGTATGCAGTATCCAGGAAAGCCTGAGCCGCCTCCCAAGTTGAATGAGACGGTTCTTGAATGAAGGCCCTGCTGTTTCCCGTTTTTTATCTTCAGCAGCATTCACTGCTTTTTGTCGAGCGGCGTCCCAGAAAAAGTTTGCAACATTCTCCAGGGAATAGTCTTCCGCGTTTCGCATGAACACACAATCCACTTCACCCGTACTGGTTTGAAGCATAGGCATTACAATATTAACGCCTTCATATTGATATATCTTACGCCCGATTACTCTTCGATTCACTTCGGGGTGCTGATTCAAACTCTCTGCCACAGCCCGTACCAGAACATGCGCTGGGGTAAGAAAAGTACGCTGTTGTTTTCTTTGGGTTTCCAAAAACACATCGAATTCTTCCATGTCAACGGTGGTTCCCCAAACCAACATGGGATCACAACGTAGAGACGTACTGCCCAGATATGTGGAATTAATCCAACCAATCTCTGAAAGCGGAACCGGTTTTTTATGGGTTGCCCAATACATAGAAATTCTTTCTCACATCTCGTTCAGAAAATGTTGATTTAGCAGGTTCTCTATTCAAGAAACTCTATTTCACATTACCCAGCACGATTAAGTGGGTGTAAGCGGTTAATGATCAACTCCGCAATCGTTCCTGCATTTTTGAAGAGTTCCGGGGTAATATCCTGAAAATCAAGTCTGAGTTGAAATTCTGATTCGACGAACACAAGCAAATCCATCATGGTGAGCGAATCCAGTACGCCGGAATCGATTAATTCTGTCGACGCCTCGATATTCTGTTGACCAGTTACCGAATGTAAGAATTCCACTAAACGATCCTGGATGGAAATATTCATAATTTTGTCTCTCTCTTTAAAACTTAATTTCTGATAATTTAGAATCGATCGGTTCGATTTTGTTTTATTCTGCTGACAAAGCTAGTTTTGTGCGATCAATTTTCATGGCGTGATTCAAAGGAAATGATTCGACAATTTGAATGAAATCCGGAACCATCTGACGCGGCAAGTTCTTGCGACAGATGGAATTCATTTCGGGTACAGACAGCTGACTCTCATCCCCGGCTGGTTTGATATACAGAGCCAATCTCGTTCCTACATCTTTTGACTCGAAGGGGACGGCAACCGCTTGCGAAATCGGAAACGATCTCAGCGCAAATTCTTCCAGGTCAACGGGATGCACGCGATAGCCTGAGATTTTGACCAATGCATTTCGTCGTCCCTTGATGGTAATCCAGCCAGCCTCATCACAGGTTGCCAAATCTCCCGTGTACAACCAGCCGTTTCGAATACGCTTTCGGGTTTCTTCCGCGTCGCGCCAATACCCTCGCATGATATTTGCACCTTTGGCACGCAGCTCACCTACAATTCCCGGCCCAATAGAGCGTCCTTTATCATCGACCACTTCAAGCGTCACTCCTGGAATGGCACGACCAATGCACCCATCAGGTAGTTCTGGCAAATGGTCAGGCGGCACGTAAGCCAGTCTGGCGGTTGCCTCTGTTTGGCCATACATCACATAAAAACGCGCAGGAGCAATACACTGACTGATTTCCATCGAGAGATGATGAGGTAATGCACCGCCGGCTACGGATAGATAGCGTAAAGAAGGCAACTCGGTTTTCTTGAATGAGGTCCGTTCCAACAGAGTTCGAAAAAGATCTGGTACGGCTGACAAACTGGTACAACGATGCTGATTCACAGACTTCACAATACTCTCGGGAAAGAGCGTGTTTGCATCCAGGATTAAGTGAGAACCCAATAGAATATGTGACTGCAGCACAGAGTTTCCAAATGCGTGATGAAACGGTAAGACACACAATGGACGCTCGTCTGCTTTCAATTCAAGGTACTTTTGGATCGACTGCGCGTTGGAAATTAAGTTGGAATGACTGAGCATCACTCCTTTAGGTGTACCACTAGAACCCGCAGTAAAAAATATCGCTGCGAGGGGATCCGTTCTTCTTGCTGTTGGCTTTACAAGTGTCGTCTCGCTTATTTCTTGACTCACGTCTTCAGCAGGAATAGTTTCACTTGGAATGCCCGTTAATTCAGACTGCCGACTGAGAACCTGGGGAGTCGAAATGATGTAAAAAGCTTCTGTTGATTTGAGAATTTTCTGGAGTGTTCCACTCTCTGTATTCGCAGGTAGAGGCACCACGACTCCGCCCGACATTAAGATCCCATAAAACGCAGCGATGTATTCGATCGAGTTCGGGACCAATAGAATGACACGGTTTCCAGGCTGATATTCTGGATTACTTTGGAGCTGATTCGAAATTCGCTGCGCGGCAACCAGCAGACTGCGGTAACTCCAGGTAGTTGTTGAAGAGGAAATGGCTGATCGATCAGACTCTCGAGTAGCCACTTCACAAAAGAGATCGCCTAAATTGAAACCCGGTGATGTTTCCAGACTATTGGCTGAATCAAAGTGATAGTCCCAATCATAGTCCCAATTTGAGACAATTCCACTTTTTATGAATGACAGTTTTGATAAAAAATCAGTGGTAGAGTGCATAAATTGTCGTCTTGACTAAATGGCAGGCGTTGATGAGCTTCATCGATTCCATTCGATTTGATGCCTTCGAGCAAATCACATGAACAGAACAAATGAATCCCTGAAATAGCACAAATGTGAACTTCTCATACTTAAGGTTAATTCCTCATACTTATCGGGAAACTGTTATCAACTGTCCCCTATAAACTTGCGTACGCACATCCTTTTTAAAGGACTCACAACCACAAATATCCCAAACCTCGCATTCTCACACTGATTTCTTAATATGGCTTCGAAAAAATCGTGAGAACAATAGGATTTACACTATTGCCAAATAAAAGTACTATCCCCGCGATTTTACGCGACATCGAATTCCCTCTTACATGAGTCGAAGAACCAATCCAGGTCGGCTGCATGATGCAGTATTGGGGGTCAATCAATAATTACATCATTTCAGACAGTAAGAAGTGGTCCATATGGAAGTTAAGACATCAAATTTGGAACAGGTAAGTTCACTCCCCATAATCGTTGAGCCAGTCGAGACAGAACAGGCGACTCTGAATGATTTGATTACTTATATAGATCAAAATAGAGACTGGTTAAATCAGACGATCCTTGAGGCGGGGGGAGTCTTGCTACGCGGTTTCAAAATTCGAGAAATTGAGGAATTTCAGCAGGCTGCTCAATCTTTGATTCCAGAATTAAAACCGTACGTGGAAGGGCAATCTCCTCGGACGAAAGTCACCGGCAATGTGTATACATCGACCGAATTCCCAGCACAATTTCGGATCACATTGCATAACGAAATGTCATATACCAAATCGCCTCCACCCCGGATTGTATTTCATTGCCATATTCCTTCGGAA
>Ga0075117_1002494_pt1 | contig 10533 bp, 9 predicted proteins | sample AntAceMetag02UKJ_FD_69789 | JGI IMG/M metagenome (GOLD analysis project Ga0075117, IMG submission 69789) | Saline lake microbial communities from Ace Lake, Antarctica - Antarctic Ace Lake Metagenome 02UKJ | ecosystem: Environmental > Aquatic > Non-marine Saline and Alkaline > Saline | place... | reverse complement strand
ATCGGGACTTACACCCGACAAGTCACTTCCCGGATCGCTTTCGCTTACCGGTTGACAGCGTCAGGTCTTGACGCTGCGCGTCATGCCTGACGCACTAAAAAAAACACCTGCCGTTGCTCAGAACGACAGGTGTTGAAAAATCACTTGATTAACTAGAGTGATTAATGTGTATCAAAAAATGAAATGGTTGTGATCTATCTGATTTATTCGCTGATTTTTAGTGGGAACTCACTAATATCTAGCTGCTGACTCTTTACGATGCACAGCCTTTTCCAGCCATCAGTTACGAGCTGCTCTCTGACGATGACCTCAGATGAATCAAGCTCACGCTTATCAAATGCCCCTTCTGCCACGACAGGCTCAAAGCTGTCATCAACAATGAATTGCGCTAGTGTGGGATTGCACCTGATATGGTGTTCGGGCTGTGCCTGTAATTCGTTCGCATTCACTTCGCCAATGATATAGCGTAAGTAGAGGCCACTATCTTTGATTTGTTCTACTTCCTCACCGCAGACGACACAAAGATAACCCTGATCACATTTTGCCATAGCGCTCACTAAATATTTTTAAATGCACCGAGATTAATCAACAGCGTATTAATCTGGTTATGGAATTAGCATTGAAGACGAAAGTGTGATTTTACCCCAGCTCCATTAGCAAGCGAACAACCATCAAGCTATTTTTAAGTAATTCTTGAGATTCTCATTTTCTTCCAGGGGAATTTGCAGAAATTTGTAATAAAATTGTAACAAAGGCAGTCCTTTCAGTATTTCGTGTCTCAATAAAATACTCTGTTGCCAATTCGTTGAGTATTCCAATACAAAGTGCCAGAGCATCACGGATTTTTCTTATTCTGGCTCGTCCAAAAATCTTGTGCATCAACGATGACATTACTTCCAAATTTAAAATGTGGTACTCCTAGTTCTTTTAAAAGTTCCTTGAAATTTTTTTCTGTCATCCCAAAAAGCTGTGCCCATATTTTACTACTATATTTTCCTGTTTGAGGAAATGCTCCTGGGGACCGTACGAGATTGGCAACGAGTTCAAATGCAAATTTATCCGACTCGATGTATTTGTTTGATTCCGTCATGAGATCAAACCCTACCAGATTTTTTACAAAGTTGTCTTTCAAATCCCAAGATGAGGCGCGTACCTGTTACGCAGTTCATTATCGTTCTGTGAATAGAAATCGATTTGATCGGAGACTGAAACCTCTGATTTTCAAATAGATCAGGAAAGAAACAACGCGATAAAAAATTCAGCGACACCTACAGCGGTCACTATGCGGCTGCCTCCTGGCAGATATGGAATCGTGGTAACTCCACACTAAAACAACGAAAACGATTGTAACAGGCATGAGTGAACAAAGCAATATACATTCATTTATTTTCCTTGAGTTACAACAATTCAATGTCGAGAGGAAATGCCTTTAATTAAGGCGATGTTAACATAAAAAAGGTTTTGGTGATTGCATCTTGGGAAACTAGATGAATCATTCACTCACTTAGATATAATCAAAAAAACCAGGTGCATTTAGAAACGACTCCCCCTACTAGAATCACTTAATTAGATTGTAGAAATAAGCCAATGACCATAAAACAGTCTCCTTATACTCGTCGCTCTTTCATAAGTGTTTTAACTGCTTCTGCTTTCGCTATTCGAAAACCTTTCGCGTATGCTGCAGAAACTGCTACAACTAAAAAAGCTCAAATTGCAATCACTTTTGATTTGGAAATGAGTCGTCAATATCCACAAAGGAATATGCTTGAGTGGGATTTTCAAAAAGGAAATTTGAATCCAGAAACTAAAGACTACTCGCTCAAAGCAGCCGAGACTGCAAAAGATCTGGGAGGACTCATTCACTATTTTTGTGTTGGACGAGTTCTCGAGCAAAAGGATGTCGCCTGGCTCAAAAAGATTTCTGAAATGGGTCACCCCATAGGCAATCATACTTATGACCATGTCAATGTCTGGGCAACAAAGCCGCAACAAACACAATTTCGTTTTCAGCGTTCGCCTTGGCTTTTGGGGGGTAAAACAGCAGAGCAGGTCATTCGTCAAAATATCCGTTTAGCTACAGAGGCAATGCAACAGCGGTTAGGGATCGAGCCCGATGGATTTAGAACACCCGGTGGTTCGAATAATGCACTTAACAAACGCATCGATTTACAAAAAATGTTATTGGCTGAAGGATTTCAATGGGTTAGCTCAGGATATCCACGACACGAATACGGTAAACCTAAAGAAAAACCGACACCAGAAATTTATCAATCGATCTTAGAAGCTCATCTTTCGGCTCAACCCTATGTCTATCCTACAGGATTGATTGAAATTCCCATGAGTCCAATCAGCGATGTCGGCGCCTTTCGTACCAGTTACTGGAAATTAAAAGACTTTTTAAAATCTGTTGAACTCTGCGTTCAACAGGCGATAGAGCAGGGGGGAGTATTTGATTTTCTATGTCATCCATCAATCATGTACGTTGAAGACCCAAATTTTGAAACGATCAAGCTAATCTGTAAGCTTGTAAATCAAGCAGGAGACCGGGCAGAAATTGTTGGTTTAAGTGACATTGCGAAACGTGTTTCCGAGAAACAAAACTAATGCCCGGTTCAGCTCATAGAAGCACCCAACCGATATGAAGCTCCTTTATCAGGAGACGACATTGAAACTTCTTTAAATGTTTGAGCTTGGATTTTTCTACTTTGTGTGTAGCATTTTCGAATTACTCCATCAAATCCAATCTGAGTGAATTATTGACATCCTCTTAAAACAAACAATTTTGTGTGCGCTTTTGATCTAGGCCTGCATTGAGTAGCGGGCGCGATACTTTCAGTTTAGAATGAACGCTCTCTGAATTCTGCTCGCCGTTCATGAAAGACTTTTGCATGCCAGATCACAGTCACCCTGATCTCAATGAAGAATTAGTACCTGACGCAGTCATTCCCCATCAATCATTGCCTCCACTGAAATATAAAGATCTGCCACCCGCAATTTCCTGGAGAAAAATGATTGGCCCCAGCATTATGCTGGCAGGCCTTTCACTTGGTTCAGGTGAATTCGTACTCTGGCCTTATATCACTTACAAAACCGGCTTCATTTTCTTCTGGGCCTGCCTATTGGGCGTCATCACACAGTTTTTTATGAACATGGAAATTGAACGCTGGACCCTGGCGACAGGAGAGAGTGCAATCACCGGCTTTTGTCGCCTGAATAAAAACTGGGCATGGGTGATGCTGCTGTTGAATATTATTCCCTGGGCATGGCCAGGATGGGCAACCGGTGCCGGAACAATGCTGAGTTGGACATTCTTTGGCCCAGAAACGATTGCCAGCGTTCAAGTCGAACCCGAGGCATCTCAATTTTCACTGGAAGGACTACCAGATAAAGTTACCTACTCAACAGAAACACAAACGTTAGAGTGGCGTGGCCCGATGGGTGAGTCTGAGCGTGATACATTGAGTAGTGTCTTCGCGCGCAATCAAAGCAATGATCAATCTAAAGAAATATTCAACAATATCAACAAGGGAAGGAATCTGCAGTACGAGGCTAAATACAGTTCGTTTCTGGGAATTGCAGGCTTGCTGTTAGTAGGTATCGTTCTGACAACCGGACCGGTGGTTTATAACACCGTCGAAAAGATACAAATTTTCCTGGTGGGTATGATCTTCCTCATCGCAGTCATTCTGGGTATTTATCTGATCGAACCTTATGCCATTACATCCATGATTCAAGGAAGTATTAACATTGGTAAAATGCCCGATGAATCGAGTGGCTTGTCAACGATGGCACTTCTGGGGGCGTTGGCATTTGCTGGAGCAGGCGGAACGATGAACCTGGGCCAGAGTAACTTTATCAAAGATAAGGGTTACGGAATGGGCAAATATATTGGTCGAATCACCAGCCCGATTACAGGACAGGAAGAAGCCGTCAGTGAAGTTGGCTATCATTTCAAACATACTGAAGAGAATCAAAAACGTTGGCGACAATGGTGGAGGGCTGCGAACATTGAACACTTCTTCAGTTTCTTTCTCACTTGTCTGGCCTGTCTGGTTTTATTATCGCTAATTTCTTATTCCCTATTGTATGATGCAAATGGCCAATTAAAAGAGGGCGTGGCTCAGTTTGGTTCTGGCCTCAATTTTATCTGGGGACAAGCGACTCTACTTGAAAATAAACTCGGTGGAAGCTTCAAGTTGCTCTTCCTGCTGATGGGTGCTGCCATTCTACTGACAACCGAACTGGGAGTTCTCGACGTAACCGCGCGCATCTCTGCGGATATTCTGAAAGTGAACTATTTGAGGGATAATCCAAAATGGTCATTGAGCAAACTTTATTATGCTTTCCTTTGGAGCGAAATTCTGCTGGGTTCTGCCATCCTGCTCTATGGCTCGATTAACCCTTTATTCAAGCAGCCATTGTTTCTGATTGAGACATCTGCAGCCATGAATGGTGGCGTGATGTTTTTGTATTCGATGATCCTGCTGTATATGAACTCGAAAATTCTCAGTCGCAGCATTAGCACCAACCCCTTGAGATTTGTGGCCATGGTCTGGGCGGCAGCGTTCTTTGGTTATTTCAGCATCCAGGCTTTTCAAGTACAAATCATCCCTTATTTTCAATCTATTTTTACTGGATGAGAATTCAACCCAGTGACCTGCCATAAAAAATAGACACGATTTGCAATTGCCAACGGAAATATATCTAAATCAACGCGTTGATGGATCAATTTTGTATTAGTCTCAGCCCGCGGTCCAACAATTGGCATTAATGGGATTGCCACTTTTTCAGCGATTTTACATAATACAGGCGAGCTGGTGAGGACTGCTAAACTCCAGCCGTATGATCGCATTTACAACACTGCACACTAATTCGACCTCTGGTTCAATTTTGATGATCCGTCTTGAAGCACCTGACATTGAAAGAAAAAGAAATGCCCATTTATAAAGACAATTCCGAAACCATCGGTCAGACTCCCTTAGTTAAAATCAACCACTTGACTGCAGGGCTCAAAGCAACAGTCCTCGCCAAGATTGAAGGTCGCAACCCTGCATACAGTGTGAAGTGCCGCATTGGTGCAAATATGATTTGGGACGCAGAAAAAAGCGGCAAATTAAAACCTGGCATGCAAGTTGTTGAACCAACCAGTGGTAATACTGGGATTGCACTTGCATTCGTTTGTGCTGCTCGAGGATACAAACTAACGCTCACGATGCCAGACTCCATGTCAGTAGAACGGCGCCTGATGCTGAAAGGTTTCGGCGCCAATCTGGTTCTCACTCCTGGCGCGGACGGCATGAAAGGAGCAATCCAAAAAGCAGAAGAGCTATCTGCCAGCCCGGATTTTTTCATGCCTCAGCAGTTTAATAATCCTGCCAATCCCGAGATTCACTTTAAGACGACGGGGCCGGAAATTTTTAATGACACAGACGGAAAGGTAGATTACTTTGTTTCGGGTGTGGGTACAGGTGGTACGATTACAGGAGTCTCACGCTATCTGAAACAAGAAAAAGGGCTCGATGTGAAATCGGTCGCCGTCGAGCCATCGTCCAGCCCTGTACTTTCAGGAGGAGCGCCTGGAAAGCACAAAATTCAGGGAATCGGAGCCGGATTTATTCCGGAAAACTGTGATACTTCTCTCATCGATGAAATCATTCAGGTCACCGATGATGACGCATTTGAGATGGCTGGTTCTCTGGCTCGCCAGGAAGGAATTACCTGTGGCATCAGCTGCGGCGCCGCAATGCAAGCCGCTCTGGAAATTGCCAAACGTCCCGAAGCAGAAGGAAAAACGATCGTTGTTCTGTTACCTGACTCGGGAGAACGATATTTGTCAACGTCGCTGTTTGATGGAGCACGTTGATCAAATTTATACACTACAAGTCATTATAGACTCCTGTCTTCTGAAATCTGCACATTCATAGATGTGGTTCAGTCACATCTTTGATATAAGATCTCCGACAGGCACGGTAGCCAGCAATCGCCTGTGAGTGTATTCTTCACTACAACAAATTAAAGAGTAGAACCTCTCATCCTGTCTTGTGTCTCTTGAAAAACAAGACCCTTTTGAGGCTTACACTGGGTCTTACTCAAATAAACCACGAAATATTGGACCGTTTACCATGCGTTTTGAAACAAAGTGCGTTCATACCGGAGTTGACAAAGACAGTACGTTTAACAGCTGTACGACTCCCATCTACACAACTTCCACTTTCCACTGGGATAGTCTGGAAAGTCACAAAGGATTTGATTACACGCGGAGCGGGAATCCTACACGAAGTGCAATGGAAGAGAACATAGCTGCGCTGGAGGGTGGAGTCTCCTGTCGTGCAGTTGCAACAGGGATGGCTGCCATTACCCTGGTAATGCATCTCTTCAAACCCGGTGATCATATTATTGCCGGTGATGATATTTATGGTGGGACGTACCGTTTGTTTGCAGATGTGTTTACGAAATGGGGAATCACATTTTCCTTTGTAAAAATGGGAGATGTTGAAACAGTTCGATCTGCGATCACACCTGAGACAAAAGCCATCTGGATCGAAACACCCAGTAATCCATTGCTGAATTTGGTAGATATCAAGGCTGTAACCAAAATTGCGTCTGAAGCAGGCTCTGAAATCATCACCATTGCTGACAATACATTTTGCTCTCCCTATCTTCAAAGGCCAATTGAATATGGCGTTGATATTGTTTTGCATTCCACGACAAAATATTTAAATGGCCACTCGGATGTTGTGGGTGGATGTGTTGTTTCACGAACTGAAGAACTGGCCGAACGGGTCGCTTATAACTCGAACGCGCTGGGATTAGGCTGCTCCCCTTTTGATGCCTGGCTAGTCCTGCGTGGTATTAAAACTTTGGGACCACGAATGGAAGCACATCAACGCGGTGCAATGGCTTTAGCACAAATGCTGGATGCGCACCCCAATGTGGAACACGTTTATTATCCTGGTTTGGAATCACATCCCGACCATGAACTAGCTAAGCGTCAGCAGGATGGTTTTGGTGGAATGCTGAGCTTTGACGTGAAAGAAGGGCGTGCAGCTGCTGAAAAAGTAATGCTGAATTCCAAACTATTTCTACTGGCAGAATCACTGGGCGGAGTAGAGTCTTTGATTGAATACCCTGAAAGCATGAGCCACGCTTCGATGACTATGGAAGCCCGCCGCGCGGCCGGTATCACGGAAAAAACAGTCCGAGTCTCTGTTGGAATTGAGAACCCTGAAGATCTCGTCGCTGATATGAAACAAGCTTTAGACAGCTAATCTCAAGCCAGTTTCACAACCCCTGCTGGCAGAATAGATAAGGCTTGAAATAGCCGTTTTTGATATACTCAGGGGGAGTAAGCATTTTATCACAGAACAAAGCACTGAGAGCGTACAATATGACGTTCTTTTATGATATGATGCTCTATTGATTTTTAGACTCATTCATTTAGACGTCACTCTACTTCGATCCTGTACGAGAAATCTGTTTTCATATAGAGATATAAGTTCACAAATACAACATCCTGAAAACAAAGAAGGCCGAGGTTATGAGTATCGACTCTTACGATCCTTGCCCCTGCAATAGCGGAAAAAAATACAAATTCTGCTGTCATTCCATTGGCGATGAAATCAGTAAAATTTCACACTTGCATGAAACGCACCAGACGGCGACGGCGTTACAATTATTAGATCGGCTCAAGAAAAATCATCCAGAACAACCTCTGAGTTACATTACAGAAGCTCAGATTTTAATGGCAGAAAGACGGTTCGATGATGCTCTACAGCCACTGGAACAGTGTCTGGAACAAGATCCAGATCATCCCGCTGCACATTCTTTATTAGCGACTTCTACATTTCTCGCTCAAGGCTACAAGAAGGCACAAAAAACTATCTATACTGCGCTACAAAAATGTGCAGCCGTCGATATCAGCCTGGCAACACCTTTGGCCATCAGCATTGCGATTGCATTACAAATGCGTGGTTATTATTTAGCAGCGCGTGAACATTTTGCATTGGCAATGCGGGTTGCTTCTCAAGAGTATCAACAAAATTTATTCATGAACCTCTTGGAATTTGATGGGGATGATCAAATCCCTTACCAGTTCCGCGGCGTACACATCCTCGATGGTTGCCCTATTGAGGATTCCGAACACCAGGCCACTTTTGAAAAAGCGCAACGGCTTGCAAACCTGGGCTGTTATCGTGCAGCAGCGGGCTTGTTCAAACAACTGGCAGAAGCAACCGGACAGGTTACTTTGTGGAAAAATGCTGCCTTTTGTTATGCCTGGGCGACTGATGAAGTCCAAGCGGCAGATCTGTTTCATCAAGCTGCAAAAATTGAAACGGATTTTGCAGAAGCAGTTGAACTTGAAACATTGGGTCAACTTCTTGATTTAAATAATACCGGCGAAGTCGTTAATTCCATTGAAAAAATCTATGAAGTCCAGTCGCTTTCGAAGTTCCTGACATTACTGGAACAACATGACCAAATGATGCGAGGAAATGTTCCACCAGAACAAGAACAAGATCCAAATGAAAGTACTCCTACTGCATATTTTCAAATTGTAAACACTCCCATTGATATTGAATCAAAGGGAGATGATATCACTCTCGACAATGTCGCAAATGTGATTGGCGATATCGATGTCTTTGATGCAGACAGGCAACTGGAACAACCAGCAATCGTCCGGCTCTATGCATATGAAGGCGACCAACTCACATTAGCCGAAAACGTGTTTGACGAAGCTCTGGGTGAACAAGGGAAAAAAGATTGTGGCTTAAAGTTTTTGGATCGCGACAACGATGTACCGAGCAATCCATTATCTTCAATCCCAACAGAACAATGGCCGCTATTTTTCCGCTGGAGTTTTCCACAGAAAATGCCCATCATTAAACGCCGCGAATTGGAGACTCAACAATGGAACGAGCTTCTTTCTACTACTTGGGCAAACATTCCATTAGAGGGGCTGGGAGATAAAACACCTCAGGAAGCTTCCAGTAATACCGATCAGAAAGTTGCTTTGACAGCTGCCGCTTATGTACTTGATGCCCAATCGCTGGCGTTAGGTCACTTTCTAAACTTCGATGAACTTGACCCGAAACTCAATATTTCAGAGATCCCCCATCTTGAAATCGATGAATCGTCGCAGTTCAATACCTGCTCCTCAATGACACAAAACAGGATTCCGGTAAAAGAGCTCAGTAATCCGCAGCTGATGTATATTTTTAATCGCGCATTACTCATCCGTCATCCTCGATTTTTGTATGAAGTTTTGATCGAAATTCTGGATCGTGATGAATGTAAAAAAGACGTCGATCTGGATCGTGTTTATTCAACATTGACTGAAATTTGCCACAAACGAAACCAACGGAAAGAAACACTTTCCTGGATTCATAAAGGGCAGGAGAACGCACGGTCGAAGTCAGAGAATGCTTTTGAAAGTGAACTGCAATGGAAGATGCGAGAACTTTCATTCCGACTAGAAGATACAACCGATCCTGAGCTTTTAGGTTTTATGAAACAAATCTGGGATCAATATGCTAAAAAGACTCCGCAAATTAAAGAATATCTCAAAGCATTCGCACAGGCATTTGACCTAGATGTACCTTGGATGAACGAATCTGCCTTTTTGGATGCAGGTGACATATCTGGAAATGTAAGCGAGGAAGGCATTTGGGCGCCGGGAGAAAATACGTCAGATTCTTCTCCGGATTCAGAGCAAAAACTCTGGTTACCAGGTCAATCTGAATCATAAATGGATAATCCTGTTTTGAAGTGAGCACTTTTTTCGTTAAGTGTTCACTTCAAATACTTAACCTCCAGGAAAGCAAATCAGTCAGTGGATACTATCAGGCAGTTTTCCAGTCCCGAAGCTGTGATGCAACGTGCCCTTGAATTGGCCAGTTTGGGAACTGGATTTGTTGAGCCCAATCCTGCCGTGGGTGCGGTCATCGTTGACGAAAACCTGCAACTGATCGGTGAAGGGTACCATCAACAATTTGGAGGTCCTCACGCTGAAATCCATGCTTTAAATAAAGCGGGAAATAAAGCAAAGAATGCCACAATTTACGTTACTCTGGAACCATGTTGCCACCAGGGAAAAACGGGGCCTTGCTCGCAAGCTTTAATTCAGGCCGGCATCAAAAAAGTCGTCATCGCCATGCGCGACCCTGCGCCACATGTTGCAGGAGGCGGGATTGATGAATTACAACAGGCGGGAGTTGAAGTTGAGGTAGGGCTGCTGGAATCAGCCGCCCAAAAACTGGTGAGTCCTTTTGTTAAACGCGTAACTAAAGGAATGCCCTGGATACACGCGAAGTGGGCAATGACATTGGATGGTAAAATTGCCACAGGAGCGGGTCACTCCCAATGGATTTCAAATGAACGTTCTCGGGAAGTTGTACATCGACTTCGTGGTTGTATGGATGCTGTGATGATTGGCCATCAAACGGCAATAAAAGACAATCCGCTGCTGACTGCTCGACCAGCAGGTGCAAGAACACCCGCACGAATTATCGTTGACTCGCAGGCGGCACTTTCTCC
>Ga0075117_1002491_pt1 | contig 10539 bp, 7 predicted proteins | sample AntAceMetag02UKJ_FD_69789 | JGI IMG/M metagenome (GOLD analysis project Ga0075117, IMG submission 69789) | Saline lake microbial communities from Ace Lake, Antarctica - Antarctic Ace Lake Metagenome 02UKJ | ecosystem: Environmental > Aquatic > Non-marine Saline and Alkaline > Saline | place... | reverse complement strand
CTCAGTTGGCGGCGATTTTCGCAACGCACCTGGCCAATCTCAGTCGACTTGACGCGGCAGGCCAATCATCGGAGTTCGAACAACAGTCGGGTAAATCACCCAGCGTGAAAATCGCCATCGGCTACGATGGCCGCATGGGATCAACAGATATTTTTGCCGGGGTCGTTTCGGCAGTACTGCAAAACGGATGTGACGTTGTGGATGTCGGTCGCTGCACAGCGGCCAGTCTGCTGTCGGCAAGTCGCTCAGACCGTGGCGTCGCAGGCTGCCTGCTGGTGACGGGATCCGGAGGAGCATCCGGAGAAGTGGGCATTGACGTCTTTCGCGACAACGGACGATCCGTCGCCATTCCATGGCCTGAATTTGGCGTTGGCATTCGCGTGCAGCCCAAAGAAGTAACACACGATGCGGCTTCGCAACCCACAACATCGCAGAAGACGATGGGAACATATTCTGCAGCCAGCACAATATCTCGTTCAACGGATGTTTGGGAACACCTGCATCAAATCCGACACCCGGCCACCCACGCACAAACCGAACTGCACCCAACACAATGTCGCAGCCTGGATGTTGCTCAGACAAATGCCGGTGCGACAGACATTGAGGTGACAGACATTGGCGCCACCGTCATCCTTCCGAAAATGAGCAACAGCAGGCGGTTGTTCCGAGCGGGACGATCCAGCGGCGAGTTATCGACGTTTGCATCCGAAGCGGCTTACCTGAACTGGCTGAGACGATGGTGGCCGCGCACATCGGTTGCGGCCGTGCTGTTTCGAGTCGCCGACGAACTTGTAAGCCAACGATTGATTGCACTGGCCGATGAACGTTCCATCCCCCTTCTACTGAGGCGCATCGGCGACGATACGGTCGAAAAGGACACGTCAGGACGTTTCCCGTTGACGTTCGAAATATCGGAAGACGACAGGTTTATGACCGTGGTGTCTCGGCGTGGCCGCACTTTGAAACCAGACGAACTTGCCGCCTGGATCAACAAAGCTACTCGTACATCATCATCGCACGTAACGGCTCATGCTTCACGGGATGGCGATCGCTTGCTTCTGGTCGACGTGGCTTCGCCCAGCAGCGGACGTTCTCATGAAGTCATCAGCGATGGTCTGGCCGTTTCCGGTTTTCTACTGACGCTGATCAGCAACGACCGCAACCAGTTTCCGACTTAAAGCAAACTGCCAAGTCTCACGAACGGCTTCGGCTCGGGTAAATCATTGCTTACCCAACGAAACGCGCCGCTCGAGGCCACGACTAAAAACAGCAACGGCGCAAGCGATACGATACAAAATTCAGTCAGATTTCCATAAACACTGACTACCTGTCCGCACGCTGTTGACGCGATTTGCGAAACCACGCTGTGATAGCCTGCACGGTCTGAGGGCCGGCCAATGCCGCACCGCTCCACCAAAGAATCTGCACACTTAAAAAAACTGCACCACCCAGCAACGCCTTCTGGCCTACGGTAAGCGGCGTGAATGGAATGGCAAACAGCGAAAACCAAAACACTCCCGACAACGCGATCAGAACAAGGCCAAGCCGAGTGCGAGTTCTGGAACCGGACCGATCCGAGACCACAGTTGCAGCAGTGTCGTTCCGATCGTCGGCTTCCGGAGAATCCTGCTGTAACAAGTATCAGCCCTTCATGCCCCGTGTTTCAATACAGGCGATGTTGATTACTGTGCCTTCGCTGGCGTTTTTCGAACGCCGTAAATTGTGGACGGCCTCTGATCCATTGGAATCATCGGGCCACCGTACTTTTGCACCAGCTCATCGCAGCGTTCCCGCATTTTCACAAGTACTGCCGCATAGGCAGGGTCGGCGACGAAGTTCTTTAGCTGATCAGGGTCACTGTCCAGATCGTGAAGGAATTCCGACAGTGGCTCCTGGTCATAATACCGAGCATAAACATAACGCTGATCCCGCACACCTTCCCACGTCAGTGTTGGCGCAAGCACGACATGTTCGCAGAAAAAGTCTGTACGCCAGTCGGTGACAGTATCTCCGTCGACAATTGGCTTCAGGCTTTGTCCCTGATAAGTGGCTGGCACCTCGACTCCGGCCCAATCGATAATTGTGGCAGGAATATCCGTATTCATTACCATATGATCATTTTTGCGGCCTCGCAGATTTTTCGGCAGGCGAGGATCATAAATCACCAGGGGAACTCGCAACGACTGTTCATAGTGCGACCACTTTCCGGCAAACCCGCGGTCTCCCATGTAATACCCGTTGTCAGCGCTGTACACGATAATGGTGTTGTCATCCAGGCCCTGTTCTTTCAGTGTCTCCCGAATGCGTCCGACGACATTATCGATGCCTGTAATCATCCGAAAGTAGGCGCGAATGTTGGACTGGTACTTGTCAGGTGTATCCCAGCGCCAAAAGAAGCGTTCACGATTAATGGAATCTTTCAAATGCTGCGGCTGGCTTTCAAAAATCGCTGCCGCGCCCAATCGAGGTGGTGGCACTTTGATGTCTTCGTACATTGGGTGAGTCGCCTTTGTCCACGGGAAATGGCCAATTCCCGGACGTTTGTCGCCGTCCTCAGCATGAGCTGCATTAAACCACAGATTCAGTACGAACGGCTTGTCCTTCGGCTGCGACTTAATAAAGTCAACTCCGCGATCGCCAATCACTTCTGTTTCGTGGCGCAACGAACCATCTGGCTGTTTTTTGTAGTAAGGATTTCGACCAATACCTTGAAAGACATCAAAGTGTTCTTCGGGCTTGAAACCTGGTGGCCCTTTAATGTGCCACTTGCCAAAGAATCCGGTGCGATAACCTGCGGCCTGCATCACATCCGGACACAGAGCTTCCGTAGCCTGAGACGTAACGGTGTCAGGTTTCACTTTTGACCCAAACGACCGACATGTCAGGCCGGTCATCAGCGTGGCACGGCTGACCCAACAAATGGAATGCTGGACAAACATATTCTGAAAATGAACACCATTGCTGGCAAGTTCATCAACATTCGGGGTCTTCACAATTGGGTGGCCCGCACACCCCAGAGTATCGTTTCGTTGATCGTCAGTCAGAAAGAAAACAATATTGGGCCGTTTGTCGGCGACTGCTGCCGGCATTCGGCAAACTAACGCAATACTGCATACGAAAAACAAAAGTCGTGAAGACATGAATTCACCTGATTAAGCGACTTAATGGTGGCGACAAGTGGAAATCTGACTGGTTTACCAGAGACGGTCCTGAAATCGCAAATCTTCAGGCACGCGGCGCGAGCAATTAAGTTCAGTCATTGCGGAACTCGCTCGCTCATCGTGCCCTGGATAGGGAAGTTCACCGGAGCGGTTTTCGGACCGCTTCCAGCAGCTTCAGTGCGATGAAACGGTTCACCCAGTATCGTCAAAAAATTCCGCTTGGCAAGCCGCTGGTTGTTCCGGTCGCCGCTGGCACAACGGGATGCCATGTCTGCCATTGATTTTCAGTGGCTCAGCGTCAGATTCATTGCGGCGATCGCCATCAATTACTTAGTTGCCGTCGACCACGTCGCGCGGCCTTCAACCAGAATCAGTTCGCTGTTCGCAGGTAAACCCTGCCATGACTGAATCAATCCTCCTGGCCACGCCACCGTCAAGCTTGTCACGCGATCCATTTCGCCCAGGCCGAAAAGCAGTTTTCGTTCGTTACACGACTGAAATCCATCGCCTGCAAGAACCTGCTGAACAATTGTTCGCTCGCCGATCTCCAGAGCCACTGTTGCTCCGATAGCATCGCGGTTCAATGTTCTACCGTGCAGAATGACTGACAGAAAACTGCCGTGATCGCGAGTTTCGTTTGTAACCAGCGAAACAGGAGTACCGATATTGCTGACTATGAAATCCGGCAATCCGTCTCGATTCCAATCAGTTCGGGCCAGACTTCGCCCGAGCACTTTTTTTTCGAAGTACTCACCCAATAACTTTGGATCGGCCAGTTCAAAAACTGCACCGCCCAGATTTCTGAAGTACTGCGTTGGCATACCAACCGAACTTTGTGTCTTAATATCAATGTCCAGGTTCCCATTCGCAATGACAAGATCAGGCAGACCATCGAGCTCTCCATCAATAAACTGAGCTCCCCATCCAAGCATTGCAATGCTCGGCCCCTTCAGGCCTGAACGTAAAGTGTCATCTGCAAACAGAGACCCGTTTTTCTGAAGATACAGAGTGTTTGAATCGTTGGAATAATTGGTAACAAACAAGTCTATCCGGCCATCTACGTCAGCGTCACCCGCGGCGATTCCCATACACGCCTGCATACGTCCCTGATGATCACAGGCGATTCCTCGCACCAGCCCGACGTCATTGAAATGCGGATGCTTGCTGCTGCGGTCTGGATCCAAAACAAACAGATTATTGGCCGTGCTGTCGTTGGCCACAAATACGCTGAGAGCCCCGGAATCATCAAAGTGCCCAGCCACAATGCCCAGACCCTTTCCACCATCAGCCGTTACCCCGGCATCGACCGTAATGTTTTCAAATATGCCATTGCCGGAATTCAAGTGCAGCTGATCCTGTGAAGCCGAAAACATCAGAACTCCACAGTTTCGATATGCACCGGTTTCGTCCTTGCAGAGACGTTCCAGTGCATCGCGACCATCAAGGTAATTCACTTCATAGATATCTGGATCGGCATCTCCGTTAATGTCGGCGATCATGCAACTGGACGTCCAATATTGACCACTGCTGTCCAGAACATCTAAGACATCAGTAAAGGTGCCATCCCCATTGTTTCGATAAAGACGATTGGCACCAATATTGGCCACCAGAACGTCTGGAAATCCGTCGCTATCAAAATCGCCGGCTGTTACACCCTGACTGAACCAACCGTCGCCAAACCCCGCTTCCAGAGTCACGTCTAAAAACTGTCTCCCGAAGGAATTGCGAAATAACTTATCACGGTATTCCGTGCTTTCGTTTTCCGAAGGCCATGCACAGCCCTGAGTAAGGCAAACGTCCGGCCAACCATCACAGTCAAGGTCTAAAACTGCGACGCCGCCACCCAGAGTTTCCAAATTTCGCATCGCAGAAACACTTGCATCGTGAGAATTGAAGTAGGTGAACTGAAGCCCGGACTCTTTGCTCAAATCACGAAATCGAACACGGCTGTATTTCGTTGTTTGCGATAACCAATTGACCGGATTTTCCTCTGCGGATACGACTTGCGATTGTTCAGCATTCATCGAGCCAGAGTCGAATATCAATGCGTCAATTAATTCGGCGCTAACCTGGCGTTTACCAACAACCCTGGCTTTGTTGCGAAGTCGTGAAAGCAGATCGGTATCTGCCAAATGGCCTGTGTTGTCGTTTTCCGCAAGAACGGCCCAACCCAGCGCTTCGTGGTAACGCCCCAGCGACTCCGCTATCTGTGCCGCACGCAACTTCGCGTCCAACCCGCCGGACGAGACATTAGTGATCGCGCGGGCATACTCAACCAGTTGTTGGGCTCGTTCAAGAAAAACAGTGGCCTGAGGTTCTTTCTTTAATGAGACAAGAATCTGCCCGAGCAGATACAGCGCCTCTCGATTATTCGGATCCCGGACAATGGATTCGCCCAGGCACGCAGCAGCTTCGAGCAAATCCCCCTGACGCTGCAAATCCACACCACGCAGTCGCCAGGTTTGCGTAAAGTCGAAACACTCTGGTGGCAGACTTTTCATCCACTGGCCAAACGCTTCGTGCGCTGCGGTTTCATCCACTAACGCCAGCTGACCAAGCAATGCATGAGCTTCTAACTGGTGCGGATACTTACCTACAACGTTCCGCAACATTTCTCTGGCAAACGAAGTTTCGTTCGAGTGCAGCGCTACGCGAGCTCGAGCAATCAATGGCATTGGATCGCCGGGAGTTGATTGCAGAAGTTGCTCATTCAACAAAGGATCAAACACTTTGTCGTAAGGCAGCCCCAGCATTTCCAGGCATACTGTACTTACTCGGCCCTGACGCAGCGTTTCCACCAGAAAAGGTACGGCTTCATGGCGGCGTCCTTCAACAGCAAGCAACATTCCCAGCAACTCGTTTGCCTCTGCGTTCTCTGAATCCTGTTTCAGAACTCGACGAAAAAACGCTTCCGCACGCCGACTGCGACCGAACGTGAACAACTCAAGTCGTCCGGCACTTAGCAGTCCCCGTCGCGTGCGTTGATCAGAGTCATCTTTGATCTTCGAATAAAACCCAAGTGCACCCGCAGGAGCTCCCTTGCTTTCGGCAATCTGCCCCTTGATTGTTAGGGCGATCGGAGAACGCTCGTCCAGTTCCAGAATTGCGTCTGCCAGGCCTGCGGCGTCACCCGGTTCCTCGGCGACAAATGCTTTCCACGCCTGATCTTCACGCTCAGAAATGGAAGGCGAGATCACGCCTCGAACAACAAGCAGCAGTCCGATGACTGCCAGAACCGACAAAGTCACAATGAATGCATTAGAAATTCTGCGGTGCCGCAACAAATCAAACCAGCCAGTTTCGTTTACAGGTGGGGTACTTGGCGTATTCGAATATCGAATACAGCGTAAGCAGGCTAACAATAAATTCAGTATCAAAATGCCGGGCGGAAGTTTTTTTCACCCAGAATGGTCTGACCTCAAGGCGACCAGTGAATCTGATTTCACCAGCCGCAGCTTCGTTAGATTCATCGATCCTCCAGGTAACAAATACTTTTGTAACTTAGCCTCACAGTTCTCCACAAACTTCGCAGCCGAAACGCCGTGCGATTGGCAGTTTACGGAAGTCCATCGTCCGAAGATTGATCCACAGCATATGGCCGACTAATGGTTCGCCGATCCCGGTAATAAGCTTGATAACTTCAACAGCCGCCATGGACGCCACCATGCCGGATACGGCACCGAAAACAGGAAATTCGCGATTCCAGTTTGGCGGATCTTCCGGATACAGGCAGCTGAGACATGGCGTTTTACCGGGAATGATTGTCGTCAGCTGGGCGTCGAGATCGTACATCGCACATTCAACCAATGGCTTATTCTGTGCCACAGCCGCCTGATTCATGGCGAAGCGTTCGCTGAACAATGGGGCTGCGTCAACAACAATATCCACTTCGCCAGCCAGCGCTGCAGCGTTACTGCTTGAAAGATTTTCCGCGGCCGTGTGAATTTCAACATTAGGGTTCAGTTCTCGCAGTCTGCGCTCTGCGGATTCAACGCGCGGCCTCCCAAGCCAGTCGGTGGTCATCAGCAACTGACGATTCAGATCGCTCGGCTTCACATTGCCAGCGTGGGCCAGAACAAGCCTTCCGACACCCGCCGCGGCAAGATAATAAGCCACGGTGCCACCCACACCTCCAAGTCGTGAAACAAGAACGCTGGCTGCTTTCAGCTTTCGCTGACCTTCTTCGCCCACATCCGGCGTCCACATTTGCCATTCATAGCGAGCCTTTTCCGCGTCGGAAAGCTGAGGAAGAGAGGGACCCATTGTGAACTTTCAAAAGGGCAATGTCACCAGTTGGAATTAGCCGCCGGAAATCGGAGGCAGCAGCAAAATCACGTCCCCCGAGTCCAATCGATGATTGTCAGTCAACGCGGACGGAACGGGCAGTTCGTTCACGAACAACATAATCCCTGGCTGAACAGATTTCTCGGCGGTAAGCAGGCGTTCTCGAAGCGCTTCGCCAGCTTCCTCACTGACATGCTGTATCGCGGTAAGCAAAGATACGTTTTCGGGCAGTTCAACGTCAAAGCTGTTGACACCCGCCACCTGCCGCAACTGAGCTTCAAACTGGAATGTGACTTTCATGCAGATTTCTTTGCTGATACCCGGGCGAAAGTTATGCTTCAGACGACGGCACTATGGACAATTGTTTCTGATATCAAACCATCTTTTAACACGAAGCGGCGGTTAGCCAGTGCCTCAGCTTCCTGAGTACTGTGCGTAATGTGAAGAGTCGTCACATCAGATGATTTTGTCACTGTCCGTAAAAGTTCGTGCATTTCAGCGCGAGTTGATTCGTCCAGTGCACTGAAGGGTTCGTCGAGCAATAACACGGATGGCCGAAACGAAAGAGCACGTCCCAGAGCCACGCGCTGCGATTCGCCACCACTAAGTGCTTTCACTGATCTGTTCAGAATTGTCCGAATGTTCAATACGCCCGACAGCTCAAGAGTGCGACTGGCAATTTCAGCCGCCGGCCACTTGCGAAGCTTCAATCCAAATTCAAGATTTTGCTGCACGGTCATTGTAGGAAACAGTGCCAGATCCTGCGGGACATAGCCAATTTCCCGGTCACCTGGTAAAAAGTCCGTGACGTTCTGATCGCGAATTAGAATCTTCCCCGCAGTAACGTTTCGCAGTCCGCAGATCGACTCCAGAATTGTCGTTTTCCCATGACCTGTCTGCCCCATCAGCACTGCATATTCGCCTGCCGCAACTTTCAACGAAAGCTGCTTCAGAAAAAACTTCCCGGCGATAATCGTGACGTTTTGAAGTTCGATCATGACGTGAGCCCTGTTCCGAGAACTCGCAGAATTAGCAGCACAACCACGGCCATGGCCACCATCAGCAGCGACACTGCAACCGCCGCATCGAGATTGCCGATACTGAGTTCCAGAAACACACTGGTCGACAGCACTTCGGTTCTCATGCGGGTGGCACCTGCAAACACAAGAATCGGACCGAATTCGCCCAATGCTCGCGCCCACGAAATCGTTCCGGCCGCAATAATTCCTCGCCATGCCTGAGGTAGCGCAACCTGTAGAAAAGCCTGACAGCGAGTGCACCCCAATGTTCTGGCAACGTCTTCCGTGCGTGGATTGATCTGGTCGAATGTAACGCGCATGGTTCGCACAGCAAACGCACAGGCTACCGAAAACTGAGCCAGAATCACCGCTGGCCACCGAAAAGTCACCGGAAATCCGACGTCTTCTCGCAGCCAGGCCTCCAGTTCCCATTCGCCAATTTTCAGGTGAAACAAAATCAACAGACTGAGTCCCAGCACCAGCGGCGGCAGAACAATCGGAATGTCGACCAATGTGTCAACAAGCCAACGCCCCGGAAACTTATAGCGTGACAACAAATAACCCAACGGAGTTCCAACCCATACCGAAAGAATGGCGGCAACTGTGCAGGAAATAAGAGTCAGTTTAAAAGCCGCCTGAATCTCCGGCTTTCCAAGAGCCGTTTTGAAATCGGCCATCGACGTGAACATTATGTCGGCGGCCAGCAACAGTACGATCAGCAGCACAAAACTACCGGACAGTCCTCCCATCACCAAAAAAAATGGCACGTCGGAACGTCGGCGAGCAGGAACTGCTTCCTTTGTGGGACCTTCGCAGGGTCCTCGTTCTAGAGAAGGGCTGTCAGACACTTTGCTGTTTCTTCATTCTTCCGCAACTAATTACTGTCACCTGAATTTGTGGCAGCGGCGTTCATCTGCCAAAGAAATCCTTCAGCCAGAAAACTTTTCTGCGAGTCTGCGGAACAGATCTTGGCGAATAGCCGAGCCGCCATTTGCCGATGACGGGACTTTTCTGCAATCGCAAACGGTTGAGTCGCGACGCTGCATTCAAGCCCCTGAATCCGGATGGCATCAAGGTGCTCGGCAGCACCTGCTGCGTTGCTAAGATACGCCACAGCCGCATCCAGTGAACCGGTTCGCAGTTGATTGACAAGCATGTCTCCAGTAGGTGTTTGCACGGTAACGTTGGCCATCACTTCTTCCTGAATGCCGCCTTCCTTCAACGTATTCTGAGTCAGCCAGCCCATGGCACATTGCTTTTCGTGACCGATGCCAACTCGCAACCCGTCGGCCGTCAGATCCTTCAACGAATTGATTTTGTGAGGATTCCCTTTCTGCACAAGAATCACAAGTTTGTTCTGCGACACGTCGACGGGGTCAGGAAACAGGTCTGGAACCTGCTGCATGAATTCCGTATCGCATGCAAAGTACGCATCAGGCTGCTGGCCGGCCTTCATTTGAGCGACAAGAATTCCACAGCCATTGTAAACACGACTAACCCGCACGCCTTCACGCTGCTCAAACGCGGTTACGGTTTCATCAATGGCTGGCCGCAGCATCGACCCGGCAAAGATAGACAGTTCTGGAATGTCAGCCCATTGGTCGCCATTGCCTGAACGAAAACCGAACTCAGTGTAACGCTTCAGCCCCCGATCAGCAGCCGACAGATATCGAGCAAAGTGCAGGGCCTGTTGAGCCTGTTTGCTGCCGGAAACAACGCCAATCGCCACACCTGACGAAACATCTTTCAGTTCGGGAAGTTCGATAAATTCAAGATCCGGGTACGTGTGCAGCACGGCGTCGTAAACTATGCCAGCATCGGCAGCACCGACCAGAACATCATTCGCGACTTCATTAACCGTTGTGCGATACGCCGTGGTGGCTTTGTCCAGCGATTCCCAAAGCTGCTGTTTCTGAAGCACTTTGCGACTAACACTACCAATCGCGGCGGCATCAGGGTTTGCCTGAACAAATCGCACGGCGGGTTTAAGAAGGTCGTCGAAGGCCACAATCCTGCGAGGATTGCCTTTTTTGACGACTACGACTCCCTGTTGCCGTGCTATGGGAATCACTTCA
>Ga0075117_1002489_pt1 | contig 10550 bp, 10 predicted proteins | sample AntAceMetag02UKJ_FD_69789 | JGI IMG/M metagenome (GOLD analysis project Ga0075117, IMG submission 69789) | Saline lake microbial communities from Ace Lake, Antarctica - Antarctic Ace Lake Metagenome 02UKJ | ecosystem: Environmental > Aquatic > Non-marine Saline and Alkaline > Saline | place... | reverse complement strand
TATAATAAAAGAATACTCCTAAATCACGCTCGTCTTTGGCAGCAGAATTTAGGGCGTCATTTCTGTCTAAGGCCAGTCTATTACTGGAAGACTGCATGTTTTCAAAACTGTAAGGCACTTTACTCTGTCCTATTCTAAACCGATATTCTCGTTCATCATCAAGAGCAACATCAAAGTAAGCATCTTTAAGACTTAAAAGGTGTGAGAGTGAACTTCCTCCAGATGTGGCCATATCAAACTGAAGATAGGCATACATTTTATCCGCCACGTTCCCTGCAAACTTTACACGAGATCTTCTTAGAAAAAAACCTCCTCCAGCACCCAAGGACTTATCACACTGTTCACATTTTATCTTATCGGTAGTTTCAAAAAGTCGGTTATATCTCAGCTGAGTATAGCCCCCAAAACCAAGTCTCTCATACCAATTAGGACTTATAGACTCTACTTTTTGAGCTCTTAGCGAAAAAGTAAAAGTCAGGCATACGGCCATCAACAAGGCAGCTGCCCTCCATTTTTTATTCATTTTTCTTGATTCAAATATTGGTATAAAAAAAGAGCGTTAATTTCTTAACCCTCTTTCGAATGCTTACTTATGAACTGCCAAGTAATTTACACCCAGTGCTATGACCACCGAAATAGTCATTCCTAAAACCAGTTTCCCGAAATCACTTGAGATGATGGGAAACAGTTTCTTCATTTTTCTATGTTTAGACAATGTTGTTATTGCCATTTCTCTACCAGTCAATAATCCAATAAAAACCCATGTGGTGGACATTGGAATAGAATTCACTTCCTTAAAAACGAAAAGGATGATGGCATACACAAAGTCAATTACAGTAGCAGAACGTACATATTTAGTATTGGTCTTTGTTCTTACTATGTTTTGAATTTTACCCCCACCTTCTCTAAAAATAAAGAAGATAACCGCTGTGAAAAACACTAAAATCAAGATCAACTGAAGTCCTGAAATTTGCCTTGGTAAAAAGACAGATATATTAGCCACATCGTGAGTTAACCAGCTCCACCAAAGGAAACCAGTAGAAACCCATTGCAATCTTTTCCACAAGTCCTTATTTTTTTCTCTAATACTGGCCTTCTCGTCCAGTACTTTTGAAATTGCTATCCAAAAAAGATAGGCAGTAACAGCCGAGACACCATAACCAACGATGGATTTAATCAACATACTTTCTAAAACTACCGTAGAAGCAAAAGTAGCCAAAATCAAAAAGGACGTAGAAACGGGTATTCCAATTCTAGTTAATAGAATTAACACTACTGGAGCAATTCCATGGTACCATTCCACCTGAACGAAAGGGATTTTCTCCAATCTTCCGTAAGAAATATCACCATCGTACGCAAACCAGCTATAACTCACGGTAAGTATTAAACCCCCAGCCGCAAAGAGGGCTAGGTAATACCACGGCGTCTTTTTATTAGAAGACATCCACGTTCCCAAAGTCTGAATAGAGTCATTTGCTATTACAGAATAGGACGCTAACAAGAAGAAAAAGATTGATAAAAATTGATCCATTTTTACAAGGTTTCTTGAAAATAAAAATTATAAATGTAAGTTTTTCTTGAGTACGTAAGCCCTTCAGTAATACATTTAAGTGGGCTAAGGCCTGTTCTATAAGAGGATAAAAAGCCGGACAGAATCAGTTCAGTTTTTTTCAAATTAAACACCTTCTGCAGAAAGGTGATTTAGTTTAAATTAATTCATATTGTGCCGCAAAAGTCCTGAATATGTCTGGATATTAAAATAATCCAATATTATCAAATTGTTAAGTCTCGGGAACTGTAGCTGTCCGTAGTATCAAATGATACTTGACTTATCTCAATAGACATTAATAAAGTCAAACTTACAAAAAAACGTAATATTTTGATGAATTTATCATACTATGGAAGTCAGTTTTGATTCTATTTGAAAAAGGATTTCAAACCTATTTATTGGTGTAAAAACCAAATAGATAGTTTGGAAATTCATTCTGATAAACGCCAAAAATTGACACTCCCGAGCTATTATATAAGGCTTAATTTTGTACAATCAACCAAAAATCCATCGAAATAGCAGGAATAAAGAAGCCGATAAAAGAATAGAAACCGGTAGTTAGTACCCAAGCTAATGCAATAGATTTTACCGTCCCAGACTGTAGATTCTTTATTCCTTTATTTGCCACCATAGACCCCGCAATACCTGAAGAAAGCGTATGGGTTGTACTTACTGGCATTCCAAACCCTGTAGCCAAACCAATTGTTATGGCAGCTACGAGCTCGGCAGAAGCACCTTGGGTATATGTCAAATGAGTTTTACCTATTTTTTCTCCCACTGTAACTACAATTCTCTTCCAGCCAATCATTGTTCCTAATCCTAAGGAAATTGATATGGGCATAATCCGTTGCTTGACGGATACCCTTTTCTTCTTTTGTGGCTAGTAGTCCTAGTTGCTCTTTATCTCTATTACTTAGGTTAATATTTTCAGATTGTAGCAGTTTTTTGGCATTGCTAGAGATGGTGAGAATAGCTCCTCTTATTTCAAGTTTATTTGTGTTCTCATCTTTAAAAGCATTTTGCAAAACTAACGTATTCGTTTTAATGCTATTAATTTGAGATCTTTCTGAATTCCCTAAACATAGCGTATCAATTTTGGATACAATTTCATCAATAGATTCAACTTCAGGTTCTAATTTTTGAAAATCTTTTATGGATGTAATGCCATAAATGGTAGGTAGAATGCCTATCAGGATAAGCATAATAAGACCAATACCTTTTTGTCCGTCATTTTTGCCGTGAAAAAAGCTAACTAAAGTACAGGTTCCAATCAGAATTAATCTTATCCATGTGGGTGGCACAGTTCCTTTTTTTTGCTCAGAGAAGATGATTTTTTGTAGCTTTTTATTTATCGAGTTTTTCAATAAAAACATTAAGGCAATAGCCATGGAAAACCCCAATAGTGGAGCCAACAGGAGTCCCGTAAAGACACTCTGTGCCTTATCCCAATTGACAGCAGCTAGACCTGATATGTTTTCAGGTAATAAGGCATAACCTAAACCTACCCCTAAAATAGCTCCTATTAATGTATGGGAACTAGAAGATGGTAATCCTAAATACCAAGTTCCGAAATTCCAAATAATTGCCGAAATCAACATGGCCATAACCATCGCAATACTATGGTATATATTTTGGTCAATTAATAGTTCTACAGGAAGCAAATAAATAATACTAATCCCCACACCCACCCCACCAGTAATAACCCCTTAAAAATTCATAAACCCAGACCAAATAACAGCATGGTTTGGCTTAAGTGAGTTGGTATAAATTACGGTAGCTACGGCATTAGCAGTATCATAAAATCCATTGATAAATTCGAAAAGGCAGGCAAAGAGCAGTGCAACTACCAAAATGGCTAACAATCCAGTTTCAATACCAAACATGTTTATTTAATATTTAAACAATTCAGTAAATTATTGAAGCTGTAATTTTGAATGGTGTCATCAAAAGTCACTAGAAATCGAGAATATAAATTCAATCCAATATTATAAAATTGTTAAGCTTTATTACATTGGCTGTTTCTAAAGGAAATGGATATTTAAATATATTGTTTCCTTACTTTTAAAACATAATCTAACAAATGTGAATATAAAAATAGGACATGGCTATGATGTCCATGAATTAGCTAAAGGATACGAACTTACCCTGGGTGGCATAAAAATACCTCATCATGTAGGCTCTATGGGCCATTCTGATGCAGACGTACTATTACATGCTATCTGTGATGCTTTATTAGGTGCTCTTTCATTAGGAGATATTGGTCTACATTTTAAGAATACAGACCCACAATGGAGAGGGGCTGATAGTAAAATTTTCTTGACCGAGATCAATAAAATGGTGAATAATAAAGGATGGCTTGTGGGCAACATAGATTCCACGCTCATTCTACAAGAACCCAAGATAGGAAAGTATGTCCCTGATATGAAAAAAGCCATTTCAGATTGCCTAGAGATAGATTTAGATTGCGTTAGCATCAAAGCGACTACGGCAGAAAATATGGGTTTTGTAGGCAGAAAAGAAGGACTAGAAGCCCATGCCGTTTGTTTACTGTTCAAGAAAGACTAGCTACTTTTTGACATCAAAAAGAGGCCTTTGGTCTGGATTAATAATATTTCATGCAATCTTTCCTTTTTGCCTTTTACCTTTATAAAATTACAACCTATCCTAGATTATGATTAAAAAAGTTTCAGCTGCTATTTTATTAGCCTTAAGTCTAAGTACCACTATGGCTCAGCAAATTTCCATTGGTGAAAACGAAAAGGGCGAAATCTCGTTTGAAGAATATACACCGAAGTCCACCTTAGTAGTGGAGCAAAACATTCCCACCAGAGCTAAGTTTCCTTTTATAGATATTCACAACCATCAATTTGGGATGGATAATAAAGAGAAACTAGATGAAATAGTGACAGACATGGACAGTCTAAACATGAAGGTGATGATAAACCTAAGTGGTAGAGGATGGACAAGAGATAAAGATAAATCAACAGCCACACTTGTTAGCTATGTAAAAGCGGTAGCAGATTATCAGCCAGGCCGAATTGTGGTATTCACCAATATTGATTTTAATGACATTAGCGAGGAAGGCTGGACAGAAGCAGCCGTAAAAATGCTACAGGACGACGTAAAGCTTAGAGGAGCTCAAGGCCTCAAAATCTATAAAAGCCTAGGTTTTAATGTACTTAATAAGGATGGCTCTGTTGTGGCTGTAGACGATGAGCGTATTGACCCCGTATGGGAAATGGCTGGCAAGCTTGGTATTCCGGTTTTGATTCATACAGCTGAGCCTGCCTCTTTCTGGAACCCTATGGACAAATTTAACGAGCGTTGGTTAGAGCTTAAAACCCATCCAAGAAGAGCCAGAGACACGTCTAAAGGAGATTACTCTTTTGAGGAATTAATAGAGCAGCAGCATAATGTATTTGCCAAGCACCCAAACACCACATTTATCAACGCTCACATGGGATGGTATGCTAATGATCTTCAAAAACTAGATAGCTTAATGATAGCCTTACCAAATACTTATGTAGAAGTAGGTGCGGTTATAGCCGAACTAGGAAGACAGCCTAGAGCGTCCAATAAGTTCTTCACAAAATGGCAAGACCGTGTTTTATTTGGTAAAGACTCATGGAAGCCAAAAGAATATGAGACTTACTTTAGAGTGTTGGAAACAGAAGATGAGTATTTCCAATACCACAAGAAGTATCACGCATTCTGGCCTATGTATGGCATTGGTCTTTCAGACGAAGTTTTGAAAAAACTATACTATAAAAATGCTCTTAAATTATTGCCAGGCATAGACACAAGTATGTTTCCCCAATAGTTTATTCAACCTATAATACATACCTCCAATTTACCATTGGAGGTATTTTTTTAGTCAATTCCCTATTTTAAGAACTTAAACAAGATCCTCCTGAAAAAACTACTCCCCATACTGTTTGTCCTTTTCCTATTCAGCTGTGAAAAAACGGAAGAAAGTCCCGTAAATGAAGTGGAACTCCCTGTTTTTAGAATTACAACAGAGAATAAGACACCCGTAAATTCTAAGGACATATACCAGAACGCCTCACTAACCATAGATGGAGACCAGCCTTTCACAGGCAACATTGAGATAAGAGGAAGAGGAAATACCACTTGGGGATTCCCAAAGAAGCCCTTCAAAATAAGACTGCAAGAGAAAACAAGCCTATTGAATGGTCTTCCTGCTAAAAAATGGATATTACTCGCTAATTATCTTGACCCTTCTCTGATGCAGAATGCCGTGGCTATGGAAATTGGTCATTTATTACAAATGCCTTTTACCAACACTATAGAGCCCATAGAGCTCTGGCTGAATAATGTATTTCTAGGAAACTACATGCTTACCGAACAGGTAGAAGCCAAAGAGAATCGTGTAGATGTGGATAAAGAGGGTGTACTCCTTTCACTAGACACTGGCATTGAACCAGATGAAAATCATTTTGAGAGTAGTATTTATAAGTTGCCGGTTATTATAAAGCATCCTGAAGAAATAAACGACCCATCGCTTGAGACGATTGAGCAAGATTTCAATGAGCTAGAAGAAAGGATTAATTCCTCTGACTTCCCTGACAATAACTATCTCGACCTTTTCGATGCGGAGCAAATGGCAAAGTACCTCATAGTTTATACGCTGACCTGTAACGAGGAAATAAACCATCCTAAGAGTACTTACATCCATCAAAAGCCGGGAGGAAAATTTACAATGGGCCCTATTTGGGACTTTGATTGGGCGTTTTCTTTTGAGCAAAATCAGGTACACTATATCAACCCCTTAAGACCCTTGTTTTGGGAAAGAGATGCGAAAGGCAAAACCTTCTTTAAAAAAATAGCTTCTGACCCTAAAATTAGAGCTTTAATGAAAACGCAATGGCAAGCTTTTAGAAGTAATAACTTCAATAAACTACTCACCTTTGTAGATTCTTATGCAGACAGTATTAAAGTTTCCAGACAAGCTGATTTTAAAAAATGGGGACGAGGCGAAGCAGATTTTGACCTAGAAAAAGTAGCTCTAAAAAACTGGCTGGTTTTAAGGGCGACTTATATGGATAATTTAATTGAGGGGTATTGATTTAAACCCTTTTAAAAAAACTAATTAGGGCAACTAGCCAATGCCGAAATTCTGAATTAAACTCCGTTTGAGATAATTAATGAATTTTGGAGAGGTATGATAGAAGGAAAATTAGAGAATGGCGTGAAAACACATACTACCCTTGATAAAAGTACATTTCCCCAATAATTTAAAATCGTTGACTACATGATTTGCTCAGGTAATACTATATTTAGCAACCATGAAAAACAAAAATCTTTTTCCCGGAATAAAAGATGGGATAATTACCGATATCAAGGATGTTCCAAGTGGTCTAGCATGTAATTGCTATTGCCCTAAATGTGGAGGAGTTTTGGTAGCCCATAAAGGGGAAAAAAACATATGGCACTTCGAGCATTATAACTCAGAAGAGTGTGAAGGTGTACATGAGACAAGCATTCACTTAGCTGCGAAGCAAATAATCTTCGAAAAAAAGCTAATTTATTTGCCCAAACTTTACAAAGAGGTAGACGGGTATGGTAGGTTAAAAATACTTGACCCTAAAAAAAATCATTTTGGCCTAAAGAGGTTTTCATGGAGAAATCTGAAAAAACTTTTAAGCCTGATTGCACACTAAGATTCGACTTTGATATTAATGGAAAACTCTATGAACGTACCCTCTACGTTGAAATTCTTGTAACTCACGCGGTTGATGAAAATAAAAGAGTCAAAATCTTATCAAAAGGGATATCTACTTTAGAAATAGATATTAGCCGAGCTAGTAGAATTCTCTCCATGAAAGAGCTTTGGAAGGAAATGACAAAACAAGGAAATTTAGAGTGGGTTTTCAATGCCAGGGAAGAACAATTAACAAAGAAAGCTCTATTTCAAGAGGAAAGAAGTGCCAAAATAAACATTGATAAGATAAAAGATGATGAGGAGGCCAAGCATCAGTTTTATCTAAAACAATATGACGAAATCAAATTGTCTAAATTTAGATTATTGAAAATATATGAAGGCCATTGGATTTGGAAAGATAGAGACAACGAAGGAAAAGTTTATTGTCCAAAAATTAAAAACACAGAAGATACAAAAATTAGTATTAATACTTGTGAAGCTTGTGAATTCCACAAAGGTCTTTTCCCTGTGGGCTTAAGTATTCAAAGTTATCCTAGAAAAGTAGTTTGCCGTCTTCCAAGGTGAATTCTGGATTATGCTAGAGCATTATTCAAAAAAGAAAAAATTAATAAATCAATCGAAAAAACCAATTAAGCGTCCATTCGACACTTAATGCATTCAATATTTTATTAGCTTTGAGATTCAAACCTAGAACAACAAAACACTATGTACTTATTAGGACTGGATATCGGAACCTCATCTATAAAAGCGTCTATAGTAGATGCCAATTCTAAAAAAGTGGTAGCGTCTGCACAGTATCCAGATAAAGAAGTGGCTATTGACTCTCCAAAGGCAGGCTGGGCAGAGCAATCACCAGAAATGTGGTGGGATAACTCCAAAAAAGCCATTGCCAGAGTTATAGCCAGTGGAAAATTCAAGGCTGCAGAAATTGCCTCCATTGGTATCTCCTATCAAATGCATGGCTTGGTCATAATTGATAAAGACCGCAAAGTTTTACGCCCTTCCATTATATGGTGTGATAGCCGTGCGGTGGAAATTGGAGAAAAAGCCTTTCAAGGTATAGGTGAAGAAAAGGCTTTGAGCCGCTTATTAAATTCACCCGGCAATTTCACGGCATCTAAACTGGCTTGGGTAAAAGAAAACGAGCTCGCACTTTATGAGAAGTGTTATAAAATGATGTTGCCTGGAGATTATATAGGTATGATGCTGACGGACAAAATCACCACATCAAATTCTGGCCTATCAGAAGGCGTTTTCTGGGATTTTTGTGACAACAAAGTCTCGGAAGATGTAATGAATCAATACGGCTTTCCCATGGATTTAATTCCTGAAATAAAGCCTGTTTTCTCTAATCATGGTGAAGTGACTAAGGCTATGGCCTCCGAATTAGGCATTCCAGCAGGTGTTCCCGTAGCTTATAAAGCAGGCGACCAGCCAAACAATGCCCTTTCTTTAAATGTAGTTAACCCTGGAGAAATAGCTGCCACGGCAGGGACTTCGGGTGTAGTTTACGCAGTTAGTGACAAGGTATCTTATGACCCAAAGTCCAGAATAAACTCCTTTGCCCACGTTAATCATGAATTAGACGAGCAAACAAGAATTGGTATTTTGTTATGCATCAATGGCACTGGAATATTAAACTCTTGGGTAAAACATAACATAGCAAAGGGTTTAGACTATCCAGAAATGAATGCAGCGGCTAGTCAGGTTGCCATTGGTTCAGAAGGTTTAGCTGTTTTACCTTTTGGTAATGGAGCGGAACGTATGCTAGAAAACAAACAAGTTGGAGCACAATTCATGAATTTGAATTTCAATCTTCATTCAGATAAACATATATACCGAGCGGCTCAAGAGGGCATTGCATTCTCTTTGAAATATGGTTTTGACATGATGCAGGCCAATGGCGTGAACCCTAAGGTTATTCGTGCAGGCCAAGCTAATATGTTTTTGAGTGATGTCTTTTCTGAAGCCATCGTAAATGCTACACAAACGCCCGTAGAGCTTTATGATACAGATGGAGCAAAAGGTGCTGCACTGGGAGGTGGTTTTGGGGCAGGTATTTACAGCTCGCTGGCAGAGACCATGGAAGGACTGACGCTGTTAAAAACCATTGAACCAAACCCAAACTTAAGTGACAGCTATGCTGAGGCTTATAGAAATTGGTCTAATGCTCTTTCTATTGTCTCTAGCCTCATTCATTAAGGATTTCGGTCTCAGTAACGAATTCGTGTTTTAGATAGGTATCTTTGCACCAATACGTAAAAGGTTATCGCCAAATGAAATTCTCTGAATACCGCATCTCGCCAGAAATAAAGAAAAGTCTAGAACTGCTTGAATTTAAAAAGCCTACAGACATTCAGTATAAGGCTATTCCACCTATCCTTAAAGGGGAAGATGTGCTGGCTATTGCCCAAACGGGCACAGGAAAAACGGCGGCTTTTGCTATTCCTATAATTCATCTAATAAACGAAGGCAAAAAGAAATCTAAGAATACAGGCATTAAATGTCTGGTGATGGCTCCAACGCACGAACTGGCTATTCAAATCAATGAAGTCTTTAAGTCCATTGCAAAGTTTTCTAGAATTAAAACATTTGCCCTTTTCGGTGGAACAGACCAAGACCCTCAAATAGAGAAACTTGCCTCGGGTATTGATATTTTAGTGACTACTCCGGGGAGAATGTTCGACCTCAGAAGTCAAGGACACTTAGATTTGAGTACTGTAGAAATATTGGTATTGGACGAGGCAGATCATATGCTAGATCTGGGTTTTATAGATGATATCAAAGATGTTTTAAGGTACCTATCAAAAGACAGGCAAACCTTATTTTTCTCTGCTACGATTAATGACAAGATAAAGAAACTGGCCTATTCACTGGTTAGGAACGCTATTAGAATCCAAATATCACCCAAAGACCCTGTTTCTAAAAATATAGTCCATTCGCTGGTTTATGTTGAAATGGACGACAAACGGTTTTTCCTAGAGCGAATTATCAAGGAAAACCCCGACAAGAAGATGATAGTTTTTGTGCGTACCAAAGTACGGGCAGAGCGTGTGATGCTGGCCATGCAAAGGGTGGAATTGGAGTCTCGTACCATTCATAGCGGTAAAGAGCACAAGGAAAGAAAAGTTGTTATGGAAGCTTTTAAAAATGACGAAGTAAAAGTTCTTATAGCAACAGACGTAAGTGCTCGTGGTATTGACATTCCGAATGTAGATTTAGTCGTAAACTATGATCTACCTGATGTAGCCGAAAACTACGTTCACCGAGTGGGAAGAACAGGCCGAGGTATGGCTAAGGGGCAAGCACTAGCTTTTT
>Ga0075117_1002488_pt1 | contig 10556 bp, 9 predicted proteins | sample AntAceMetag02UKJ_FD_69789 | JGI IMG/M metagenome (GOLD analysis project Ga0075117, IMG submission 69789) | Saline lake microbial communities from Ace Lake, Antarctica - Antarctic Ace Lake Metagenome 02UKJ | ecosystem: Environmental > Aquatic > Non-marine Saline and Alkaline > Saline | place... | reverse complement strand
GATAATTATAGGCATTATGCTTAACATAGCTTCATTCGCTACTAAGCCCCATGCTTCTGAGGTACTTGCTAGTATAAGAATATCTGCCAGGGCTAATCTCTTTGGCACTTCATGCCACTCTTGAGCAGGAATGAAACTTAACCTTTCTGTCTTCTCATATTGTTTCAGAATGGGCTTTTTCTCTGGCCCGTCTCCTACTAAAATTAATCCCCAGTCTTCTCCATTTTTCAAGGACGCAAAACTTTGGATAATTCTATGGAGATTTTTTAATTCCAAAAATCGTCCTACAAAAATGAAATTATATTTTGGGTATTGTTTTCTTTCAATATCGTATTCTACTGAAGATTTATAGTTGGAGTGTACTTTTTCGACAAAATCGTTATTGACCGAATTTCTGCGAAGAAGTATTTTACTTTCTGGAGCCCCTAGCTTTTTCATGTAATTTCCAGATTTTGTGCCGTAACAAAAAAAACCGTCTGTAAAAAAAACAATAAACTTCTTAATTAATTCGGCGTACCAAATATTTGGATTGTCAGACTCTGTGGAATCAATAGAAAGAATAACCTTTATTCCCATGATTTTGCATAGAAAATGAATGAAAACCATGGCAGGATCATAATATCCTGGTAATGTTACTATAGTGGGTTTAAAAGTCCGAATTCTGCTGAAGACTTTCTTTATCCTGAAAAGGATGCTTGTGTCCTCATATATGCCGTCATAGAGCAGCTCGTAATTATAGGTATGTATGGAGGTGTCTGCTTCGCCAAAATCTAACCTCGATTTTTCGTATTTGGCAGTTTGGATAATGTGAAGTGCATCGCCAGGATTTGACTGAAAAAGAGTCTCTAATTCTTTAAAAATACCAGCTTTATAATGTGACCAAAGGAACTGATGAATCAGTAAAATTCGCATTGACGAAATTCGGGTTTCTGTAATGTACAAATGTAGGAAATAAAAATATAGGCGATTGGATGGCTAGGCGAAAAACAAAAAATTATCTTTGCCCTATGACTGGTTCTGATTCTTTTAAAAAACTGCCTTTAACGGCAGTTGTACTTACCTTCAATGAAGAACAAAATATCGGCGACTGCTTAGATAGTCTTCACGGTTTTGTGGATGAAATATATGTCCTAGATTCTTTTTCTACGGATGCTACCCTAGCGATTGTTTCTAATTATAAAGGTGTTAAAGTTGTTCAAAATACTTTTGAAAACTACAGCGTTCAGCGTAATTGGGCTTTTGATAATCTAGAAATTAGTAATGACTTTATCTTGAACCTAGATGCTGATCATCGGGTGATGCCAGAGTTAATAAATGAGCTGCAAGGGTATTTTAGTTCAGGAGTACCTAGCCATATTAATGGATTTATGGCATCTCGAAGAACCATGTTCTTAGGTAAATGGATAAAACGAGGTGGACATTTCCCCGTTTATCATGGTATAATTTTCAGAAAAGGCTTTGGTCAGTGTGAGTTGAAGAAGTACGACCAGCACTTTCTCATAGAAGGAGAGGCCATTGTGCTCCAGCATAATGTAATAGATATCATTACAGAGTCGCTGTCTGTTTTTACTGCTCGACATAACAAATGGTCAAGTCTAGAGGCCGAAGACGTGATGGCTTATAAACTAAGTGCGGGCATAGGAAGGGTGCAGGCTCTAAATAATGGGAATGAGATGGAGCAGCGGAGATATCAAAGAATGAAGTATTATAGTTATCCTCCTTTTTGGCGTGTGTTTTTATACTTCTTTTATAGGTTTATTGTCAAGGGTGGCTTTAGAGAAGGAGTACCAGGACTTATATTTCATTTTTTGCAAGGTTTTTGGTTTAGGTTTTTGGTAGATGCTAAAATTTGGGAACTAGAAAAGAACAAAACAAAATGACATGTACATTTGAAAAGTTAGAAGAAGCATTCTTTATCAAATTGGATGCTTTAGGGAAAAGTCAGAAAGTAGTTCTATCTGAACTTAAGTCCATTATTCTGACTGATGTGAAACCATCTGTTATCATTGATCTATCCTCGGCTTCTATTAAGGAGGAAGAATTGACTTTTGTTAGTGAATTAACATCTATAGTAACCGAGTATAAGGGAATAGTTGTAGTAATTGGGGTTAAAAGTCCTTCTCAATACGAATTTGGAAGTGCTGTGTGCCTACCTACTTTTCACGAGGCAAAGGAGGCTATATTTATGAACGATTTAGAAAATCAATTTCTAAATGAAATGGGCGATGCTTAAACGATAATATATTGAAGTTAACTGTTTTAGGAGTGGGTTCTGCTTCTCCACAAGTGGACAAAAATCCATCAGCTTTTTTGCTAAGTATAGATAATGAGTATATTCTCATAGATTGTGGAGAGGGAACGCAGTACAGATTATTGGAGAATTCTATCAAAGTTAGTCGCATTAAGACCATATGCATAAGCCATTTGCATGGAGATCACTATTTTGGATTAATTGGTCTATTATCAAGTTTTAATTTAAAAGGCAGAAGAGAGTCTATTACCCTGATAGGCCCAAAGGGATTGCTTGAAATTCTTGATATTCAATTTGCAGCAGCAAATACCACATTAAACTATAAACTCAATTTTATTTTAAATAGAAATACGGAAGGTGAAGTACTTTTAGACAGATCACGTTTTAAAATCGAAAGTATTCCACTTGTTCACAGGGTGCAATCAACAGGTTTTTTGGTGACTGAAAAAGAAGGTGATAGACATATACAAGCTCATAAACTGCCAGAAAACTTTCCTATACCATTTTATAATAAACTTAAAGACGGAAAGGATGTAATAGATCCTTTGACCAAAGTAGCCTATAAGGCCGCCGAGCTAACAAAGAGAGGAACGCCTAAAAAAGTCTTTGCGTATTGTTCTGATACAGCCTATTACCCTGAAATTGTTCCGATAGCAAAAGGTGCAAATCTAATGTATCATGAAGCTACTTTTTTAAATGATTTAGAGGAAAGAGCAGAGATGACACAACATAGCACAGCTCTCCAAGCCGCTAGGATTGCTAAAGCCTCAGAAGTGAAAAAGTTGCTTTTAGGGCATCTTTCCTCACGGTATAAGTCTTCGGATGAACATATTTCAGAAGCCAAGGAGTCCTTTGAAAACGTGGAAATGGCTATAGAAGGAGCTGTTTATGACATAATTTAGCTTTTTTTTGAACTTTTAATCTACTTAGTCTATTAGTTTAGTAGATTAATAATATTTTTGCAGAGCAAATTTTCATAAAAGGAAACTAAAAGAATGCAGAGTTTTAGAACAGAACACGAGAATCCCTTAGTCGGAAAAGATATCATAGAGTTGGGTGAAAAAATCCAACTTTTTAAAGAAGGTAAGATTAACGAGGAAAAATTTCGAAGCTTAAGATTGGCTAGAGGGGTTTACGGTCAGCGTCAAGAAGGGGTTCAAATGATACGAATCAAAATACCTTATGGCAAAATGTCTTTTGACCAATGGAGGAGAATCTGTGCTGTTTCTGATGAGTACTCTACAGGAAATTTGCATTTAACCACACGTCAAGATATTCAGATTCATTATGTAAGCTTAGACAGAACTCCAGAATTATGGAGCGAGCTAGAAAGAGATAGCGTTACACTAAGAGAAGCCTGCGGGAATACGGTAAGAAATGTTACGGGCTCTGTTACAGCGGGTATTGACAAGGATGAACCTTTTGATGTCACGCCATATGCCCACGCCGTTTTTGAGTACTTTTTGAGAAACCCCATCTGTCAAGAAATGGGCAGAAAAATGAAGTTCTCTTTTTCAAGTACCGATGCAGATACGTCTTTGGCCTATATCCATGATTTAGGGTTTATTCCTAAAATTAAAAACGGGGAAAGAGGTTTTAAAGTTTTAGTAGGTGGAGGGCTTGGAGCACAGCCAAGAATGGCAGACGTGGCTTACGAATTCCTTCCAGAGAATCAAGTAATTCCATTAACTGAGTCTGTACTTCGTGTTTTCGACCGTCACGGAGAGCGAAACAGCAGGAGTAAGGCTAGGATGAAATTTCTTCTTACCAAGGTTGGACTGGAGGCCTTTATGGCACTATTAGAAGAAGAAAGAGCCGCTTTGAAATCTCAAACTTTTGAGATAAACACGGTTGTGGATGCTCCAGAATTAGCGTACAAAACTTTCGGTGGGAAAACTGTTATTGAAGACAACACTAAATACGATAATTGGAAAGCAACCAATGTCATAGAGCAGAGCAAAGCTGGACTTTTTGGTGTTTATGTTAGAGTTCCTTTGGGAAATATAAACACAAATAATTCTAGAGACTTAATAGATGGATTAGAGGGATACGTGGGAAACGATATCAGAATCTCTATCAATCAAGGGTTATTCCTGAGAAATATACCAGCGGCCAATCTGGATTATGTTTATACCGTTTTAGCCCAATATGGCTATGCAGAGGCAGGAGCTAATAGTGTAGTGAATATTACTGCTTGCCCTGGGACAGACACCTGTAACCTAGCTATTTCTGATAGCACTGCTGTTACTAAAGTGTTGGAAGAAGTTATTGAGAAGGAGTATCCTGCCCTTACAAAGAATAATGATATCCAGATTAAAATATCTGGTTGCATGAATTCTTGTGGACAGCATGGAATGGCGAATATCGGTTTTCATGGAAGTAGTATGAGAGCCAAAGACAGAAGAGTCTTGCCAGCCTTGCAGGTGCTTTTGGGTGGAGGAACTGTTGGTGATGGAATAGGAAGAGCTTCTGATAAGGTAATTAAAGTGCCAAGCAAAAAAGGGCCTGATGTTTTAAGGCTAGTTTTAAGTGATTTTGATACGAATGCTCAGTCTGAAGAGCGTTTTAATGACTACTATGACAGACAAGGGAAGATATATTTCTACGACTTATTGAAGCCTTTGGCCGATTTAGAAAAATTAGTAGATACTGACTTTATTGACTGGGGAAGAGAGGAGCAGTTTAAAACGGAAATTGGAATTGGAGAATGTGCCTCAGTGATAGTGGATTTGGTAGGTATCCTTTTCTTAGAATCTGAGGAGAAGATTGATAATGCTAAAGAGGCTATTGCAGATGGAAGATATGCAGATGCCATTTATCATGCTTACTCATCTCAAGTGAATGCTGCGAAAGGACTGTTGTTGGATAAAGGTGTTAAAACCAACACGCAAATGGGCGTTATCGCCGACTTTGATGAGCACTATAAAGAAGAATTTGGTGGGCTTATTGCAGAGGAAATTCTTCAAATAAAGAAAAATGAGCCTTCACTTGACTTCGCCAATGGTTATTTAACTCAGGCGAGTTCTTTCCTAAATAGTGCTATGACCTATAGGAAATCGCTTGACCTTAAATTAGTCTAATGCTTACTCCTAAATTAACATTAGTGGGAGCAGGTCCTGGCGATCCAGATTTAATAACGCTTAAGGCTATAAAAGCCTTAGAAGTAGCGGATGTTGTTTTGTACGATAATCTGGCCTCTAGAGAGTTACTGGATTACTGTCCTGAAGATACCGAATTGATTTATGTGGGAAAGCAAGGGCATAAAAGAGGAATTTCTCAAGACCATATAAATGTTCTTATTGTAGAAAAAGCATATGAAAAGGGCCACGTGGTTCGCCTAAAAGGTGGAGATCCGTTTGTGTTTGGAAGAGGAGTGGAGGAAATTAATTATGCCACAGAACGTGGTATAAAAACAGCCTACATACCAGGTATTTCTTCAGTTAACTCTATTGGCCTTGCTGGAGTGCCATTAACGGACAGGAATCATGCAGATGGATATTGGGTGATTACTGGCCATAAAGCAGATGGAAGCCTGAGTCAAGACATTCGCTTGGCGGCCAGTTCTAAGTCCACCTTAGTTATCCTTATGGGCATGAGTAAGGTTTCAGAAATAGCCAGTATTTTCTCGGAAATAGGTAAATCATCCATTCCGGCGGCTATTATCCAGCAGGTGTCTACAGATGGAGAGAGAATGTGTGTAGGCACGGCAGGGGATTTAGAGGTTCTTGCAGACGAAAACTCAATGAGCAACCCAGCAGTTATTGTTATAGGAAATGTAGTTCATGCACTTCAAAAAGGTTTTGGTTCAGATGTTAAAAGGCAAATATCCCTATTTCAAAAAGTAGCATGAGGAAATTAGCACTTTCGCTAAGCGACAATATCAAATTCAGAAATGTGGCCATTATGATGGTCATGATGAAAGTAGCCCTTTTGACGGTTTTGGTATACCGAGTTTATGAAGACTTTGATAAAGGCTCATTTGAACTTGACTCGCTTTTTTACTTTTTTGTTTTCGTAGGTTTTATAGCTCAGCTTATTGATGGAGCACTTGGGATGGCCTATGGAGCCACGTGTAGTTCTTTAATGATGAGTGTAGGCGTGCCTCCGGCTTATGCCACCGCAGGTGTCCATACGGCCAAAGTTTTCACAGCTGGTGTGTCTGGCTTATCTCATATTTTCTTAGGAAATATAGATAAGAATATGTTTTTCAGGATAGTTGTTACGGGCGTAGTAGGATCCATGATTGGGGCATATGTCATATCAGAAGTGATTGATGGGGAGTTTATAAAGCCATATATATCCGCATATTTGGTTTTTTTAGGAGTTATGATCTTCTTGAAGGCATTTAAGGCTAGGCCTCAAATACCAAGCAATAATGACTTAGGGTTCTTAGGATTCTATGGAGGTTTTTTTGACGCAATTGGTGGAGGAGGTTGGGGACCATTGGTTACCTCAAACCTATTAAGTAAGGGTAATCCAGCCAAAGAGACTATCGGGACAGTAAACACGGCCGAATTTTTTGTAGCCTTTTTCAGTACAGGTATTTTCATGCTCTTTGTGGACACTCAAGCTTGGCAGCTCATTGCCGCCTTAATAATTGGTGGTATTTTTGCAGCTCCATTGGGGGCTTATTTGGTTAAGTTTATTCCGGAAAAAGCATTAATGATAGTGGTGTCTATAGTCGTGATTTTAGTGAGTTTAATAAATGTAGTTGGCGTACTCTTTTAATACATTAAGATGGAAGAATTATTAAGTAAAACATTAGAGGAGAGGCTACAATGGGTAAGCAATAATCACAAAAACGTAGTTTTTTCAAGCTCTTTCGGGCAAGAAGACCAAGCTATTACTCATGCCATTTTTAGTCAGAGTTTGCCTGTTGAGGTTTTTACATTGGATACGGGCAGGCACTTTCCTGAAACCTATGAGGTGATGGATAATACCAAAGCTCGCTATAAAAAGGAATTCACCACTTATTTTCCAGATACTGCTCAGGTAGAAGGTCTTGTCAAAGAAAAGGGTTTTCATAGTTTTTTCAATTCTGTGGCAGATAGAAAAGAATGCTGTTTTATTAGAAAGGTAGTCCCTTTAAAGAGAGCTCTAAAAGATGCCGATGTTTGGATTACTGGTTTAAGAGCAGATCAGTCTAATAACCGTCAAGAAATGAAAATGTGGGAGTGGGATGAGGCCAATAATGTGAATAAGTTCAACCCACTAATAGATTGGACTTTTGAGCAAATGGAGGCGTATTTAAACGAGCACAAAGTGCCGCAAAACAGTCTTCATAAAAAAGGATTTGTAAGTATTGGCTGTGGTCCGTGTACCAGAGCTATCGCTGAAGGAGAGCATCCAAGAGCTGGAAGATGGTACTGGGAAGCCTCTCAAAAAGAATGTGGACTCCATGAAGTTAAGGCCTAAAGTTGGTGAATTTAATAAAGGATTAAGATAATTATTAAGTATAGATTTAGCGTGAGTAAGATTACAGAAGATACTAACAGAAGTTTTCCAAGGCAACTGGAAGACGAGGCCATTTACATCATGAGAGAGGTGGCGGCTCAGTTTGAGAAACCAGCTCTACTTTTTTCATGTGGAAAGGATTCTATTACACTAGTAAGGCTTGCACAGAAAGCCTTTTATCCAGGTAAGATTCCTTTTCCGCTATTGCATGTAGATACGGGTCATAACTTTCCCGAGACGATTGAATTTAGAGATAAGCTAGTGGCGGAACTAGGTTTAGAGCTTCTAGTCGGTAGCGTAGAGCAATCTATACAAGAGGGAAAAGTCAAAGAAGAGACAGGTAAATATGCCAGTAGAAATGCTCTTCAAACCGTAACGTTGCTTGATTCTATAGAGACTTTTAAATTTGATGCCTGCATGGGTGGGGCTAGAAGAGACGAGGAGAAAGCCAGAGCAAAAGAAAGAATATTCTCCGTGCGAGATGATTTCGGTCAATGGGATGCTAAGAAGCAAAGACCTGAAATGTTTGATATGCTGAATGGTAATATTGAAATGGGGGAAAATGTAAGAGTATTTCCTATTTCGAACTGGACAGAATTAGATGTTTGGAATTACATCAAAGAAGAGAAGATTGAGATTCCTTCGGTATATTTTGCTCATAAGCGTAAGGTTTTTGACCGTGACGGTCTTATTTGGTCGGAATCGGAGTTTGTCAATAAAATGGATGATGAGGAGGTTTACGAAGAGACCGTGAGATTTAGAACCTTGGGAGATATGACTTGTACCGCAGCCGTAAGGTCAGATGCAGATAATATTGATACCATAATTGATGAAATCCTTAGTGCAGAAATATCTGAAAGAGGAGCCCGGATAGACGATAAACGTTCAGAGGCAGCCATGGAGAAAAGAAAGCAGGCTGGTTACTTTTAGAGGGTCTCGTGTATGCTCGACCTGCCACTGGGAGTTCCAGATGTAAGTCCGAGCGACAGTCTAGGACAGTCACAGTTAGACAAAATTGAATAAAGGTCTCGTCACCGACCGACCTTACAGGAGTTAAAAGATTATTAAGAAGAAGAAATGGATATTTTAAAGATAGCAACAGCGGGTTCGGTAGATGATGGTAAAAGTACCTTGATTGGTCGTTTATTGTACGAAACTCAGTCTATCACAAAGGATAAAATAGAGGCACTAGAAAAGGCTTCTAAAAGGAAAGGACTAGATTTTACTGACTTATCTCTACTAACAGATGGCCTTATAGCCGAAAGAGAGCAGGGGATAACAATAGACGTAGCCCATATATACTTCAATACGCCTACTAGAAAGTATATTATTGCAGATACACCGGGTCATTTTGAGTATACCCGAAATATGGTAACTGGAGCAAGTAATGCTTCGGTTTCTATAATACTTATTGATTCTAGAAATGGAATTTCTGAACAAACGAAAAGGCACTACTATATAAGTCAATTGCTAAGAATTGAGAACGTTATTGTAGCTGTAAATAAAATGGACTTGGTAGATTATGACCAAGCTAGGTTTGAGGAAATTAAAAGAGGTTTTCAAAATACGGTAGGCCGTGCCGGTTTTGCGGGGCAGAAAATTACGTTTATACCGCTGTCCTCTCTCTATGGGGATAACATAACTACCAATTCCGACAAAATGCCTTGGTACAAAGGCAAAAACCTTCTGGGAATTTTAGAAGCTGTGGAAAACAAGCAAGTTAGAACTGGAAAAGATGCCATTCCTGCCAGAATGGGAGTGCAGTATGTGGTTAGACCCAAGACGGAGGAATACCATGACTACAGAGGCTACGCAGGTAGAATAAGCAGCGGAGAGTTTGAAGTCGGGGACGAAGTGGTGTCATTACCTAGCGGCCAAAATTCAACGATAAAGAACATCCAAAAATACGATACAGAACTAGCGAAGGGTGTAGCTGGAGATTCTGTGGTGATGACTTTAGAGACGGACATAGATATTAGTAGGGGTAACATGCTGGCTAAAGCCAATGCTGCTCCAATAGGTTTAAAGACCTTGCAAGCTAAAATCTGTTGGATGGATAGTACACCGTTAACTGCGGGTAAAACATACCTTTTACAGCATGGCATCAACACTCAAAAAGCAAAAAGCCTTTCAATAGAATCTGTTTTGGATGTTGAACACCTAGAAGAGTCTGAGGAGAGAAATGAGATTAAATTGAACGAGATAGGCGTTGTTAATTTCAAGACAGCTGGAGAAATATTTGCAGATAAATACGTAGATAACCCTTCAAATGGAGCATTTATATTGATAGACCCAATGACCAATACTACGGCAGGTTTGGGTTTTGTGCAGTAAGTAGCCATTGTGTAAATATAAAAAGCAAGCTGAAAGGCTCGCTTTTTTTGTGGTTTATTGACCTTTTATTGTCTTCGGTATTGGCCGTTTTTTTAGTTTCTTAGAGTTTTGTTTCATTAAAGTAGGCCTCTAAAAAAGGGGCATCCTTATCGCAATGATGAGTCTGTGTAGGTTATCTAAGTGAACACCTAGTTAAAGTCTGTCAAAGTTTTTCTCAGTTGGAGAAGGTTAGAGCTATTGGGATATAACAATGTCTCGTCTTCGCTCGACCTGACAGTTGTTTCTTTTGAACTGATACCCAACAGGAAGCCTTTGTATTGTCAGTTCGTATAGCACAGTCTTCTCACTTTCAAAGTGAAGTGTTTTTCCTAATGCTTTCTTCTAATGAGATATGAACAAGTAGATATTCCGGCTCAAAGTGAGCCACTTTAGGGTTTATATTTTAGATGATTTGATGGTAATCTTGTTGGAAAATAAAACTCCAATGAGATGGCTAATCAAATATTATCTATGAACA
>Ga0075117_1002484_pt1 | contig 10560 bp, 8 predicted proteins | sample AntAceMetag02UKJ_FD_69789 | JGI IMG/M metagenome (GOLD analysis project Ga0075117, IMG submission 69789) | Saline lake microbial communities from Ace Lake, Antarctica - Antarctic Ace Lake Metagenome 02UKJ | ecosystem: Environmental > Aquatic > Non-marine Saline and Alkaline > Saline | place... | reverse complement strand
GATTTTTCCCGTCCGAACCATCTGATCGTCCGTCGCTTCTTTGCGGAACACAGCCTTATAAATATCAACACTAAACAACGTCGCTGCGCTGTTGAGTCCTGAATTGAACGAACTCAGAATCGCACCGAAAATCACGGCGGCAAAAAATCCCAGCAGCCACTTGGGCACAATCGACGTCGCCAACTTTCCGTAGCTCTTGTCAGCAAGTGTCATCGGCAGCTGAGTTTCGGGGTCACCACCGGGCAGCAGCACGGGAGCTCCGGCGGCATCAAGGCTGACGATCGTATTCTCATCCACCACCTGCTCAACACGATACGTTACAGCGGCAGCACCATCTCCCACGCTAATCGTTTCGCCTTGTTTCGACGCCAGATCTGCAAAACTGGATGGCCCCAGACCTCCGACAGTTCCATCGTCGTTTTGCTCGAAAACCGTCTGCGTCCCATCGGCGGCCTGCAGCAGCAACGCGGGCTTCGTCGGCAGTTGATGAATGATGTATTCCTGCCCGTTGTCCTGATGTACACAAAACAAATGGAACGCAATAATCCCCGGCAGTACGACGTAAATCGGAGCCAACAGTTTCATCAACGCGGCAAACAGAACGCCTTTTTGGCCTTCTGCCAGCGACTTCGCACCAAACGTGCGTTGCACGATGGCCTGATTCGTACACCAGTAATACGTGGTGATGCACAACATTCCGGTGAACAAAGTGGAAAACGGAACGTTAGCTTCCTCGTCATTCACAACAGGATTCAAACGCTCCGGATAGTGAGTCGTCAGATACGTCAGCCCTTCGAAAAATCCGCCGCCACCAAAGCGGTCGCCCAGAGCGATAATGCCGAACAGGGGAATGAACAACCCACCGATCAGCAACCCGATTCCGTTCAGAGTATCCGACACAGCGACGGCTTTGAGTCCTCCAAAAATGGCGTAGATACTGCCGATCACGCCCAACGAAATCACGGTCGCCCACAGCGCCAACTGCTGGTCTCCACCAAACAGCTGATCAATTGAGAAAACCTCCTGCATAAACAGGGCCCCGGAATACAGCACAAACGGCAGCAAGTTGGTCAGCAGTGACAGCAACAACAACACGGACACCAAGGTTCCGACACTGCGGTCGTAGCGACGCGTCAGAAATTCGGACACCGTCGCGACTCCGCCGCGCAGATATCGTGGCAGAAACACCAGCGCCATCAGCACAATGGCGATCGCGGACCAGACTTCCCATGCCATCAACTGCATGCCGTGCTGAAATCCACCGCCGTTCATGCCCACCAGCTGCTCGGTCGACAGATTCGTCAACAGCAACGATCCGGCAATCACCACCCAGCCCAAACTGCGGCCGGCCAGAAAATAGCCCGTGGAAGAGGAATGGTCGTCGTTCCGCGTCTTCGCCCACGAATAATAGGCGACGAATGCGGTAAAGAACAAAAACGTTAGGAAGGCCATGGAACGGATTCTTTTTCAAGCTCAATGAATGCCAAATACGCAGATTAACAAGTCCAGAATGCGCCCACGAGTTGCGGGACGCCTGTCGGATAATTTTAGCAATACTAATTAACTACCGAACAGGCAAGCTTGAACGAAAAGGACGCTGAACGATTGTCGACCATGCCGTGTCTGGAGCAATTCCCAATGATTTTCCTAACGGCCGCGAGTTTCTGTTCGTAGAATAGAGGGGCGAGATCGGTTCGCGAACCCGGCCCACACTATTTCACGTAACTTGTTTTACATCAACACGTTGTGTCTCGATCAGTTCCGGAGCTTTCCATGTCGCTGCCCACACTCAACCCTCCCATGACGAATCTGACCAACGCAATGTCCGAATCTGCAAATTCATCATGGGCAAACGGTGCCGAATTTGACGAATTCGATTACACACCCGTTTCTCCATGGGGACCAGTGGCTTTGGTCTTGGGAATCGCCAGCCTAACGGGGCTGACAAACAGTGTCTTCGGTTTGTGTATTGCTTTTGTGGGTGTCGTCTTGGGCATTGCGGCACTGTTAAAAATTCGGGCCAATGCTCCCGCTGTCAAAGGCATGGGCTTTGCCGCCGTCGGATTGACGTTGTCGGTGCTGTGCCTGAGTCTTGGATCTGTGAAATTGGTACACGCTTACGAAAATGAATGCCCCGAAGGTTATCTGCGCGTCAACTTTCCAAACGAAATTTCGAAGCATGAATTCGCTTACTACGGTGGAAAGCGTCGACTGGCCCCAGCGGTCGCACCCCTGATTGGTCAGAAAGTATTTCTGAAAGGCTTTATGTGGCAAACTCAACGCGACACGGGGCTGTCGGAATTTGTCTTTCTGAAGGACAATGGAGAGTGCTGCTTTGGCGGCGAACCAAAACCGTTTGATATGATGGTTGTCAACATGATTGACGAACAGACGACCGATGCTTACGGCGGGATGATTGCCGTTTCTGGTGTACTGAACGCCAACGTCAATGCGAAGGAAGGTGAACCGGTTTACACGGTCGACGCCACTATTGTCGAAGAAGCTCAAACATCATTCTGATCTGCGGAATCCGGCTTGGCGAACACAAATAGGCTCGCCCGTGATTCTGATGTCTCACATAGAATCAAATCATCGGAGAAACGCTGCCATGGAATTCGGCCAACGACAACTCACCTGTGCAATGGGACTCTTCGCCACGATTTTCGCGTTGGGATGTGCAGAATCCAGCGCGTACATTGAGTACTCCCAACTTCCCCAATCAGCGACAGAATCCTCGCCCGACGTCAAATCGGCCAGCGACACGCCTGCCAGCCAAGACAACAATGGCGCGTTGGCCGACACGGCTGCAGCTTCCAGTGACGATGAAGTCGCCAAACCGGATGCTGTTGGTCAGCAGGACGACGCGACAGAACCGGCGCTTTCGGCGGTTACAGACGACCCGATGCTAAAACCAGTCACAGCGGTGTACGCGGACACTGTTCCGGGCAAGGTCAGTCAGGTTGTCAACGAAATCACCACGGATTCCAAAGACGCCACGGAACCCACAGAGCTCGACGTGCCTCGGAAAATCGAACTTTTGGTCCCACAAAATTCGTTCGCGGCCATTAAGGACACCGATGCCGTTCGCGTCAGCTACGATGACATCGATCTAATCAAGATCCTGAACATGGATCCCGTGCCGGTGAATGCCGTGGATTATTTTCCGGACTGGCTGCAACAGCTGGATGGTCAACGAATTCGCATCAAAGGCTACATGTATCCGACGTTTAAGTCGGAAGGCCTGAAGGGTTTTGTGCTCACCCGAGACACAGGCGAATGCTGCTTTGGGCCGAATGCGTTTGTCTACTTTCTGATCAAGGTCAGGCTGGCCGAAGGCCAAAAAACCGACTACATCCACAACAAACCCTTCGATGTGGAAGGCGTTTTTCGAATTGATCCGGAAGCGGATGACAGCGGTCTGTTTCAACTGTACCGTATTGAAGATGCTAAGATGCTGTAAGCCAGTGCCCGATGCCACTCGATTTGTCGGTTCCGTGCGTTCTTAGTCCCGCCTTGAGGCGGAATTTGCACGGATTGTTACGCTTGTTTCCGCCTCAAGGCGGGACTACAAACTCTAACCGACTGTCATTGGGCCGGTGCCGATGCGAATCCATATCATACAACTGCCGCAGCCTGCCACTTCTCTTTGTCACTTCCTCTGCCGTTTCCCCACCTCTGCGAACATCGCCATGCGAACCACAATTCTGGCCGCACTTTTGTGTGCGATCACAAGCCCTGTTAGTGCTCATTTTTGTCCGTTCTGCGATGCTCCGTCGTTGACACTGGCTGAGCAAATCGAGCAGACCGAACATCTGCTGCTGGGCAAATGGACGGGCGGAGAAAAACCGACCAATGAATCGGCTGGAACGGTTCGCTTCAGTATTGTCGCCGTCAGCCGATCGAAAAACGAAGCCTTCAAAATTGGCGACGAAATTGAGCTACCGCAATATACAGAAGGTGACGCAGAAGCCTTCTATATTCTGATGGGCCCCAGCACCAAACTTATCGACTGGCACGTGCCTTCCGAAGCCACCATGCCAGCTTGGGAATATGTGTCCCACATCCCGATGCCCGTGGAAGGCGAACAGAACAAGATCGAACGCTTGGCCTACTTTCTGGACTTCCTGCAAGATCCACACATCACGGTTGCCAACGATGCTTTCGGAGAGTTCGCGTCGGCACCTTATGAGACCATCAAGCCGCTCACAGATCGGATGCCTCGCGAAAAATTGCGCAAGTGGGTCGTCGATCCTGAGACACCGGTCACGCGACTTGGGCTGTACGGATTGCTGCTGGGACTGTGTGGAAAAGAAGAAGACGCTGCCGTCATGCAGCACAAAATCCTGCACCCGGATGCCGACTTCAGACTCGGCATCGAAGGCGTCATGTCTGGCTATCTGATCATCACCGGAGAGGACGGGCTGAAAATTTTGGAACAAGCCAAGATGCTCGCCACCACATTCACCAATAAGGATGGGGAAGAGCAGAAGCTGCCATTCAGTGAAACTTATGCCGCCATGCAAACGCTCCGGTTTATGTGGTCTTACGAACCCGACCGGATTCCCAAAGAACGATTGAAGCAATCGATGCGATTGCTGTTGAACCGCCCAGAACTTGCCGACCTCGTGATCGCCGACCTGTCGCGCTGGAAAGCATGGGACGTGCAAGAACCGTTGATGGAAATGTATGACCAAGAGGAATTCGACATCCCCTCCATCAAGCGCGCGATTGTCCGCTACATGCACTACGCCAGCACCGATGTGCCGGAAGACACAGAAGAACTGCCCGCACACGCTGTCTCGGCACTCAAGCATATGGCTGAATTAGAAGCGAAAGACCCCAAAACAGTGCGTGACACCAAACGTTTTTTGATTGAATAATCACTGCAGACAAGGACTCGTTTGTGATCTGGCCCTTCAAACCCCATGCGCCTTTGCCACTGGCGTCAAAAGTGACTTGCGAACGTCGTTTTGTTGCCGTCGCGCGAATGCTGCAACAACGACCACTGGTGATACCAGCTCCGATCACACCGCAGGAATTTGATCCGATCATCGCTGGTTGTGATGACGATCAGCTGGCGGAACGCGTGTTCCAATTTATCGCTGGCCGAGTTCTCCCTCACACCAAAATCAACGTCGACTGGGCGGACGACGAAGCATTGACGGCTGAAGACAAGACGTTTTTGTATCGCATCGTGCAAGGTGGCGAGAATTCCGCGTCTGTTTGTTTTCATCGTTCGCTCATTGAATCGCCATACCGCTTGGCTGCTGTGGCCGCTACCGCTGCCGCGGAATTATTGTGGCGTTCAAAACCTGCGGCAACGGTCCCTAAAGGCGGACTTGAAGTGCTGCCCGTGTTTTTCGGCTTGGGACCGCTGATGGCCAACGCCGCACTGCATGAAGCCACGGAAACCGATCAGACTTCACTGTTGCACATGCACACTTGGTCGCGGAACGGAGAAGTCAGCTCGCTTGAGCACGGCTACACGATGGCGCTGGCCGATTTTTCTTTAAGCAGCGGCTACGAAGCCGTCGCCGGACAACTCCGTCCAGACGCGCAAGAAGGCCTGCAAAAAGGAATTCGCTTTCTCGCCAAAACATCGGACTGCAGTGTTCAGCGCGAGTTCCTGAGCACTGCTCCTGATGTTTCAACCAGCGAATGCATCGCGCAACTCCAGGCTCGCAGCTACAGCGTTCAGCTGTCAACGATCCTTGATCTCTTCAGCCAAGGCTCAATCAAAGAAGAATTGATTCCCACCGTGGCATCGCTCTTGAACCATAGAGAACTCGACATTCAGCAAATCGCCACGTTGACTTTGGGCCGCTGTGACACACTGTCCAGATCGCTGCACGATGAATTGTTGATTCAAGCGCAGAATGGTCCTGTGACATTGCGACGTGCGGCGATTTCTTCGCTCCGACCCGGATACGAAAACGACGACAGCGTGCAGGAACTCCTGACAGAAACCCTGTCACGTGGTGATGCCGCAACAGCAACCGCCTGCATCAGAACGTTCCTGAAATACGAGACTCACCCGCCAGACCTGTCGGACGCCGTGTTGGCTGCCTTAAAAAAGATGGTGCTCAAGTCAGGAACAGACGAACTGTCCGACGGATTGAAGCTGCTAAAAAAAGTTCACGATGACCCGTCGCAAGCGGTCCAGCAAACATTCGCGGACGACCCCTCCGCGCTGGCCATCTTCGACGAACTTCTACAAACCGAAACTCAACCTTAGCCATTGCGGCGAGTGATCAGTTCGTAAACTGGCCATTCGGTTTCGCATGAATTGCAATGGAACCCAACGATCGTTGCTGTTCCCGGAACAGGCATGCGATTTCGTGGACTGATCATCGCGTCGTGCAGCTCCAGGGGCTCGACATTCAACGCTTCACATTCCGGGCAAACGGCGTTCTCACGAATGATCCGAGCACGATCCACAGGAGCCGTAAAGCGACCGCTGATGATGGATGTTCGCTGGCGACGGATCGGGATAATGTCGCGCGGCTCGAAAGTCGTCTGCTCTTCGACCACTTCTTCTGGAGGATTGTACAGGCGAAGGTGTTGGTGGACTCGGTTCATGGTGATCTTCCTTGATCTGTGCGGCATGATTGCCTTTTTTCGTCGCAGCCGGTGAGCAATTCTTTTGCTCAAGTTCCCGATTTGAAAGCAGACAGCGACGTCTCCGAAGCGAACTGTACGCGGCAACTTCCGCCTGCTCAAGCGCGGAAAACCAAATTTCACACCCGGCAAAATGGGGCGTTTAACAACAACACCCAGCTCCGGCAAATTTCGCCGCAACGACGATCACAGCATCTGGTAGCGGGCAAACGTCGCACCGCAGCATATAGATCAAACAAGACTTCAACACTCAGCCCCAGCGGTCAAAATTTCGCAAAAATCACAGCGAACTCTTTGCACAGCGGGCCTGTCTGGCAGGTGGATCGCCCCAACAACCCAGGAAATGCGTTGGATTTTGGATAAGTTGGGTTCCGCAGGTGACTTTCCGTGATTGGACAGAAACAATTCCGCCCATGACTAACTGGAAACCAGATTCGTGGCAATCACGCCTTGCTCAGCAACAGCCCGTTTACGAAAACACAAACGAGATCAGCAGCGTGCTGCAAAGTCTCGCCACTCTGCCACCATTGGTCACAGCGTGGGAAGTCGACAAGCTGCAAAAGAAGCTGGCCGAAGCCGCTGCCGGAAACGCTTTCGTGCTGCAAGGCGGCGACTGTTCAGAAAGCCTCGATGACTGCAACGCCAGTACCATTCTGCGTAAGCTGAAAGTGCTGATTCAGATGAGCCTTGTGCTGATCTGCGGTTCGAAACAGCGCATCGTGCGGATTGGACGCATCGCCGGTCAATATGCGAAGCCACGTTCCGCGAATACGGAAACTCGAGAAGGCGTTGAACTGCCCAGTTATCGCGGCGACATCATCAACCGCAGCGGCTTTACCAAAGACGAGCGCGAACCGAATCCACAGCTGCTGTTGCGAGCCTACGAACGTTCCGCTTTGACGATCAACTACATCCGCGCACTCAGCGAAGGTGGTTTTGCAGATCTGCATCATCCCGAGAACTGGGATCTGGAATTCGTGCGCAACACACCCGGCTCACGCAAGTATCAGCAACTGCTGGAATCGCTGAGTGACTCCATTCGCTTTATGGAAGTGGTGTCGCCAGGGGAAACCGAACAGCTTAGCCGAGTCGACTTCTTCACGTCTCATGAAGGCTTGCACCTGTTGTTTGAACAAGCGCTGACGCGCACAGATCAGCGACAGCGAGGCTACTACAACCTCAGTACACATCTGCCCTGGATCGGCGACCGAACACGCGCGATTGATGGGGCTCATGTGGAATATTTCCGAGGCATCCGGAATCCGATTGGCATCAAAGTCGGCAACACGATCGCCAGTGACGAACTGATCGATCTGATCAAGGTGTTGAATCCGGAGAATACCCCCGGTCGACTGACGCTGATTCACCGATTTGGTTCGGAAAAAATCGCCGTCCGGCTGCCGATGCTGGCCGATGCGGTCCAGCGCTCGAACCTGAATGTGTTGTGGAGCTGCGACCCCATGCACGGGAACACTCATGCAACGCGCAATGGTTTCAAAACGCGGTCCTTCGATGATATTACGTCCGAAATCATCACCGCGTTTCGGATTCACAAAGACAGCGGCACTCGCTTAAGCGGAATACATCTGGAATTGACCGGAGAAGACGTCACTGAATGTGTCGGTGGCCCGGCCAACCTGACAGAATCCGACCTGCCGCGAGACTACCGCAGCCAAGTCGATCCACGGCTGAATTACGAACAGGCCATGGAAATTGCATTCCTGCTAGCGGAAGAAATGAAGTAGCTGGTCACGGGAACACCGTTCAGGACTTCGTAGCGGAATTCTTCCATTCAGCCATTACCGCTGCAAGATCGGTGATTGTCTGGGCTGCATCGGCCAGCAAAACGGGGTGATGCAGTGTCATCAGACAATCGTGCAACAGATCCGCCTGAGTCAGGTGTCCTGAAACACGAAATCGGCGTGGACTATGAATCCGATGCAAACCGGGAAACGCCGGGTCCAACGGAACACCTTGTTGCCGCAGCGCATCCGTAAACTCCCGACGATCAACGCCGTTCTCTCCATTCTGGTCCCACGGCCGAAAACGAAAGGCCAGCTTGTAGAACGCTGGCGTCGTATCTGCCGAACCCCACGGCGCTGGATTCAACGCAGCGACCAACCGTTGACTACCGGACAGATGTTCCAGCAGCAAGCGGACATTCGCCAGTCGAAACGCCGTCCGCTGCGGCAGCTGCTGAAGTTGAGGCACCAAAACGGCGGCCTGCATTTCAGACAGCGGATAGGCATCGTTACCGCGTTGAGTATACAAGCGAATTCTCTGAGCCAGCGTGGCGTTGTTCGTCAGAATCGCTCCACCACGGCCAGCGGTTAACAGTTTGCTGCCCCCAAAACTCAACACGCCCAGATCACCGATCGAACCCGCCGCTCGACCATTCAGAACTCCGCCGACCGCCTGACACGCGTCCTCCACCACAACAATTTGATGCGGCTTCGCGACCGTCAGCACGTCATCGATGGCCGCAAAACTACCATGCAAATGTGAACAAATGATTGCTCGCGTTTGAGGGGTGATCGCGGCCGCCAATTTCGACGGATCAAGCACTGGCACGCCGGGCAGCGTATCGACCAGCACCGGCGTGGCCCCCAGCGTCAGAACATTAACGAAGTTGGCTTTGTAGTCGTACGCCGCCAAGATAACTTCGTCATCGGGTTCCACACCAGCGGCTCGCAACGACAGTTCCACCGCACACGTGCCGCTGCTGCACAGCACAACGTGGTTGACGGAGTGAAATTCAGCCAGAGCGGCGATCAGCTTTTCGCAGTGCGGCCCATGATAACGCCCCCAACTGCCATCTTGCAACATCGCCGCAAACACGTCACGAATCGCATCGTCTGTGATCGGCCACGCTGGCAACGGCAGCACTGGATCGGCATCGGCATTCACGTCAGTCACACGGATTCGCCTTCCGAAGTCTCCGACAGCCCATCGGAATCCGTTTCATTCGGCTGCGGTGCGTCCGGCAGAGGTACATCGACCTGAATTTCTGCGCCTTCTAAACGGACCGGATAGCTGGCCGTCTTGATTCCGCTTTTTCGGTTGTCCAGCCACGTGCCGTCTTTCACGCTAAAGCACCAAGCGTGCCACGAACACATCACGGAACCGTCTTCTGCCACCGGACCATCGGACAATGACGCTCCCATATGGGGACAAAAATCGTTGATGGCGAAGTACTCTCCGTCATGCAAAAACACGCCCACCATCGTTCCGTTGACCGGAAAGCAGCGCCCCTGTCCTTCCGGAATATCACCAACCTTCCCTACTGTCTGAAACCCAGACATCACTTCTCCCCATGCGGTTTCCCGCAGCTCCACTCGAAAACGTTCGCCGAACACCAAGTCCTTCATCCCAAACAAAGCGTCATTGTTGTCGCCAAGGCAGTCTCGGTCAAATCGTTTGCCACCCGGACGGAAGTTCGGTGACTTTTGACGCCGACTTCGAAAAAGGCTGAGCGGCTGGCGTCGCCACGCTACAATACAACAGGGAAAATTCCCGCGACAACCGTTCACCCTTGTAAGAAACACGGCCGGATAGACCACTCGGCGGTGCAGCCTCCACCGGAGCCTTCCACCCCACCCACGCCATCATCCGGCCGGATGCCCGGCCATGTTTGTTGATCAAGTTTCGATAATTTGCAAAGCCGGAGACGGCGGAAACGGATGCAGCAGTTTCCGCAAGGAGGCTCACGTGCCGCGCGGTGGCCCGGATGGAGGCGACGGTGGCGATGGCGGAAGCATCGTCATCCAAGCCGACGAAAACCTCGGATCGCTCGGCAACCTCGTCGGGCATCATCACTGGAACGCAGAACGCGGCCAGCACGGAAAAGGCAGTTTAAGAACCGGTCGCTGCGGCGAAAATACGGTCATCATGGTGCCGCCTGGAACTCTGGTCAAAGACAAAGAACACGGCCACGTCCTTAAG
>Ga0075117_1002483_pt1 | contig 10564 bp, 2 predicted proteins | sample AntAceMetag02UKJ_FD_69789 | JGI IMG/M metagenome (GOLD analysis project Ga0075117, IMG submission 69789) | Saline lake microbial communities from Ace Lake, Antarctica - Antarctic Ace Lake Metagenome 02UKJ | ecosystem: Environmental > Aquatic > Non-marine Saline and Alkaline > Saline | place... | reverse complement strand
CCGCACTTTCACTAAGATCCGTGAAATCAGTAAAATCACTATTTTCGTCACCTTCATCAAAGTCTTCATTATCGACTTTCTTTTTAGTGCCGTCTGCTTCTTTTACAGCAAGCCTGTATTCTTCCTTAAGTTTGTTTACATCTTCAGTGAACACCACAGTTCTCTCAATCATTCCTGATTGGAACCCTGCAGCCAATATTACATTACCCAGATCTACTGCAGCCTTGCTCACATAGTTGTTTGGATTGTTTTCTGAAACACTTAACCCAAGTGATGAAATAAGCTTCGTACCTAGTTGTTCAGCTAATAGAGACTGGTTTGTGCCTTTATCCCCTAAGAGATCAAACATCTCTTTTGTAGGTGTAATTTTAGAATTACCGGAACCCATTATGGTTCTGGCAACAGTGGTTGAGTCCATGCTCAGGGTGCCTGCACCGTGTACTGCTAACCACTCATAAAGAACAGAGGACATTGCTGTTACCATATTTGGATCTAGCAGAGGTACGTCAGTATCCGGATTCTCTTTGTCGTATTCTTTATTGTAGAAGAAGTTAATAAGCGAATCGTTTTTGAAAGCTAATGCTCTACCCTCATTAGCCGCAAGAAGTGGACTATGAGTTTGTGTAGTTACTCCGTCTTCTCTAGTGAATGTACCTTGAGTGAGAATTCTATTAATACCTTTATCAAAAGCTATGAAGTTTTTCACCATAGCCTTCTCTTCGTCATTAAGTTTAGAGTTCACTTCAGTATAGTTCTCTGCCCAGCTCACTATATTATGTAGTACATTATTAAGACTATTTTTAAGCTCTTTGACTTTAAACAGCTTCTTGAGATGGTTATCTTTCACATGTACAGGCTTACCCTCTTCAGACTTAAAGAGTGCTCCTGTATCTTCCATTAACCTATCCTGCAGAGTAGTATCGGACGGCTTATTCGTTCCATCGGATTCCCGAAGGGAATCCTCTTGCACTCCAGCATCGTCCTCTTCTTGTGAAGCTTCTTCTTGTACGACACCTTCTAGATTATTATCATAATTTCTAAAGGCTTCAATGATATCAACAGAAGGGGCATCTACATCTGTACCTACAGTTACAGTAACAAACTCTTCTATTCTTTTTATCTCTTCTTCAACTACTCTATCTGCTGCAAGTTCTGAGCCTTCTCTAACATCAAAAGTACCTTCGTTAAATACTTTGGCTAACCACGAAGCTTTTACGTAATTACCATCCATCTCAGGTTCTATACCAGCATCCCTAAAGATATCTGGTTCTAAATTGTCAGCAGCATCTATAAGGCTGTCAGGATTCATCTTAGAAGCTGCTTTTTCACTTACAAACAGCCCTCTAATTTCTTTGTTAGTAGGCTTATTATTTATTTTGTCATATGCACCTTTTTTAGACATAACAATCTTTTTACCGCTATTAATAATAGCATTTGTTACGGCTTCAATAGGAGTATATTGAGTTACTTTACGCCTACCTTGTTTCTTAGCAATAGCTTTACGAGCCTTCTTTACATATTCAATATCCTTATAGAATTCTCTAAGTCTATTGTTTTGTCCTTCAGCTCTTTTCTTAAGTGGTCTGGTTTTAGTGGTAGTGGCGCCATTATCAGTAGCAGTAGCAGTAGCAGTAGCAGTATTGGCTTCTACTAGTCTTTGTTTTAAAGATGTATCTGTTAAGCCGTTTATTCTCTTTTCACTTAATTTAAGAAGTTGTTCTTGTTGAGGTGTAATTGTACCACCATTCTCTTTGTTTTCTTTCAAAGCAGCCAACGACTCTTTTAATTCTGTCTTTAGACCCTCCGATAGGCTTGTCTCATCTTCGGTTATAGACCCAGTCTTGTTCGACTCGGCTAAAGAAGCCTCGCTCAAAGACCCTGTCTCTAACCCAGATGTTCCCGCATTATCCGGAGGGGATTGATTAAGAGGAACTTCCGATGTTGGGCTGGTCACTCCGGCACTCTCCCCAAGGGGGGCATCCTGCCCGGATGTTCCTGCATAATCATCGGGTGTTGGTAATGGTGCTTCTTGATTACTTTGTTCAAACTCTTCCTGTGAGATTACAGTATCGTCTATAACAGTATTAGGCGTTGATGTAGGGACTGCAGTTGATTTGGCGCCAGTATTCACCACATTTTGTATTTGTGTGCTGTACGCCTCTCCTATGGCCACCTCATCCTTGATTAACTTGAGCACATTCATTGTTGCACCCGCAAACTCATGATCCCAATCATATTTGGTTTTCAAAAGCTCTACGGATTTATCCAAAGCTGCTTTACTTTCTTCGGTATTACTTTTTTCATTAGCATTATCGAGTTTGATCGTATTAGCAAAATCAACAGCTTTATCTTTATGTCCTTTGAGGAACTTATTAAAGTTTCCGACTGATTTCTTTACTGTAGTTGTTTCTTGGCTCTCTACACTTATGGTAATGTTATCGAGATAGTTTTTGAAACCAAGATTATCTTCAGTACCATTGACCACTTCCATATGAACATAGTCAGAACTTTTAGTACTGGTTGCTCTCTTTTCTAGGGCCTCTACTTTGTTATTGATCTCAATTTGAGTATCAAGAATAGCCTTCTCTCTTTCAGGAAGCTTAATATCACTTTCTTGTAAGCTTTTGAGATCTGCATTAGGAATGTTCTTACCGCCGGTTGAACCAAGAATTCTAACAATAGCGTCCGGAGGTGATGAGTTTTTCTTCACATCGTCTACAGCATTTGTAAAATCTTTTAGAGTTTTAGAGTCATCTCTGGCAACTTCAATAATGTTTTTAATCTTGGCACCTATTTCCCTTTTGATTTCAAAAAGCTCATTAACTCTTTTTTGATCCGCAGGTGAGCGCTCTTCTTTAGGGCTCTTGGCTACAAGTTCATTAAATTCTGTGTGTACCTCAGTGTACCAACCGACTAGAGCATTCTGTACTTCCCCTTGATACTTTTGTATCTCTTCAGGGCTTGCATCTGCTGCAGGCCTGCGTGACTTATCAGTAGCAAGAATTACTTTCTCTTCCTTAGTGAACTTCTCATTATCTGGTTGAAGGGCCTCAGCTACTTTAGCTGGCTCTTTTAGTGCATCTACTGCTTTCTTTTGTGATGTAACTGTTTGTTTAGCTTTGCTGAACTTTTCAACAACATCATTCTTAAGGTTTTTAAGCTCTTGTTTTATAGTCCCGGCAGGGGCTGGTTCTTCACCATTGGCTACTGCTTCTGCTTTTTTAGCATCTCTTTCTTTAAGCTTCTTATCTAGATTTAGTACACTTTTAGCTGCTGTCTTTCCAACTATATTCTTAGCATCAGCTACTCCACTGACACCTAAACCACCTAATCCTTCAAGAACACCTGAACTGACTACACCTTCCATTAATGGAGTATCAATTCCAATTCTATTTTTAGCTACGTTAGCTGAAAGTTGTTCATGAGATCCCTGAGCTGCTTCAGTAACAGTTTCTTCAGTTATATTTTTTAAAGCACTTCTTTTAGCTACGCTCTTACCACCTTCTTTAATTGTGCCTTCAGCAATGTCTCTTGATACTTCTTTACCTAGTCTCTGAGCCAGCTTTTTACCCATACCTGTTATTAGTCCGGGCTCAATACCCGATCTAGATGCTAATATTCCTAATGCACCCCCAGTAAGAATCATATCCAGATTCTCACCATCGTATGCTTGAGCTTCTACAGCCATCTTCTCAGCCTGCTCAGGAGTAACCTTTCCCTGTTCTAATAGAACTTCTTTAGTTGCATCATATATAGATCCCTTTGTAACACCTACACCGGTTAATCCACCAAGAGCCACACCTGAGGCGCCTACTGCAACAGTACCACCTCCAGAGGCTACAGTAGCCATACCTGCAAGAATTATGGGAACAGAGGTACCAAAAGCATTACTTAATAAATCTATAGGAGCCACAGCAAATGCTTCTGCACCTGCTTTCAGTTGCTCCCACACACCTTTATTTTTAGCTTCTTCCATTATACGAGAGACTTCTGCAGAATCTTCTTTAGATTGTGCACTTACTAGAGCACCTAAGTAGTCTTCAACACCTCGTAATGATTGAGATAATTCATTATCTGCACCCATAGCATCAGCAATCATGCGAACACCCATAACCGCACCTTGACCGGTTTTGATAGGGATATCAGCTATTTCTCTGAATATAGATTCATCACCCACATCAGACATATTAATAGGAACAGGTTTCTCTAACCCTAGTTTTTGAGCCTTTTCTTGTACGGCTTGTTCCATACTTCTTTGTGGTTGTGCCTCTTCTGGAGAAGGGGTTTTACCGCCAAAATTATTTACTTTATCTTGTGCCTTAGCTGTAATAGTAGCTGCTTTGGTTTCAGTAACAGTAGGGGCTTCTCTAGCGGCTATACGCTCATTTAAAGATGATACACCGCTGTCTTGTGCATCTCTGGCAGCTACTCTCTCATTGAGGGCAGGAGTGGTTACATTACGTGCTTCAGCATCCCTTGCGGCTATACGGAGATCCAAAGGAGACATAGGTGCTTCAGGTCTACGAGCTATAGCTCTCTCTAAGGCATCAGGTGCTTGAGGAGTATCTGTAGTAGGAGTCGCTGTTTCTCCTCTACTGGCTAATATATTGTTAATTTGTGCAGAAGCAGTATCACTCATAAGAAGTATTTCCTATTTTAATCAGTTATATTATTTACACCGGATTCCAGTGCAGTATCAACACCAGACTCTAATATAGCTTGCTTCATTTTTTTAATATTTCTTTTATCTCTTGGAGACTTATCAGACATCTCTGATAGAGCTAAAGGTAAATTATTTGAACGAATAGCATCAACAAATTTCTTAGATTTTTCATCTAATTTTGTAAGACCTTTATTATAAGTCTTGTCTACAAGAACATCTTGAACCAAGGTTGATAACTTTCCCCAGTTGTTCAGATAGCCTTTAAGCTCACCTTCTGTCTGTTTAACTACAGACTCTGTAAGTTTAGTGCTTTGTGCAGCAGTAAGCTTGCCTGTTATATTAATTGATGCTGCATCTATTTTATTGAATAATTTACCTATATGATCTTTAATACGTTTAGTCTTATAGGGAAGACCTGCACTAATATTACTTGCTCCATTCCCCGGATCAGGTTTAGCACCATCCAGTAAATTACCTTCTTCTCCTGTGATTTCCTTTGCTCTTCGTGAAGTAGTGGCTTTTACACTTAAGTTATCGATTGGGCCTGTATCGCCAGAAGACCCATTTATTAGGTCATCAGCAGGCTGTTGAGGAATTTCCCCCAACTGTCTCATTTTAGCAAGATCCTCTGCTCTCTGCACACCAGCACTCTTTGTTTCTGTGGGTATGGCGGTGCCTTCAGGATTATATTGGCCTAATCCTGCATTAGATAAAGTAGCTGCGTCTTGATCAGCCCGAGAAGTTGGAAAAATTCCTGAGAAAAAGCTTTGCTCTCCCCCTTGATTTTGAGCATTAGTCAAAAGGGCTTCTTGAGCTGCTCTCCGCTCATTTTGAACTTCCTGCTCTATGGTTAAACCATTCGGGTTTCTTCTACTTCCTCTGAGACTGTTAAGGGTATTCTCTCGTTCAATACGAGTATTGCCTTCTGAAAGAATGCCTGCTCTTTCAGTTCTACCTGCAGTTCTGTCACTATTTTTGACCTGCTCTACAAGAGCTTTTCTTTTGTTCTCAGCATCAGATGCTGATTTAGCTTCTGCTCTTTGAGTAGATACAACTTCACCAACCATTTCTGAAAGTTCACTTACAACATAGTCAACAGTTGGTTTATCCTCTACTAATGCCCTTCCTCCCCGTAAATCTTTTATTGGGCTGTCTTCTACTGATAATATATCCGTAGCTATTCTCAAAAGATCTGCTCGTGTAAGGGTTTCATTTCCGTCTTTTCTCAGACTATTTTTAATAGCATCAGTACCAACCACTCCAACATAGTCAGATATTAATTTGTTACCTTGATCCCGAACTGCTGCTACCTCTTCTGGACTTGAATTCTCATCTAAAGTGTTTGCAAGATCGGATACATCCTTAACTGACTGTTCTATCCCTGTACCTATTTCTGCAGGTATTTCTGTAGGCGGGGTGTACGGATTATCTAAAGCAGCTTGATCAAGAGCAGACAATCGCTCTCTTACTGCGGTTATTTCAGGAGTTACTGCAGGAGTTACTGCAGGAGCAGTCTCAATAACGGTTCCAGTCGCTTCAGGCGTATTAACTGTTACAGCTGCTGGTGGGGTCTCTAATACACCACTAGGAGTGCCTGTAGAAATATCTCCACCAACACCATTAGCTCCGTTTCTAAGATTATTTGCTACCCCTTGAGGAGTAGTAGCACCAAAAGCACGGACACCGTTTCTGGTATCAGCTTTATAATCATTCTCTAGTTGCAGCCTTTTGGCATTAAAATGGGCCTCTTTATCAATAACTCTCTGGTTATACTTTTCAAGTAGTGCAGCATTCTCAATTTTTTTATCAACAGCGTTAGGGCTTGCTTGCCTATCTCGTGCTCTTTGAACCAAAGCAGCTTTAAATTTCTCTTCATCCACTTCGCCATCAACAGATACAAATAATGTATACCATTTAGCTTCATCTCCTTTATCCGCAGCACCTTGAGCTGCATACATAAAGTCAGCAGGTCTAACACCTTCAATAGATATCCTTTTCCCGCCAATTTCTACATATTTATTAGTCCAAGAATCTGAGATTAAACTTTTTATTGATAGACCCCAGTCCTCTGATTTACCGTCTGCAGCAACAAGCACGTCTGTTAATTGTTTTGCTATTTCATCATCAGATAATACACTATCAGGAGCTAGTAATTTATTTGCAGCATCTAATTGTGATTTCTGTGTACCGGTTTCAGCTTCATACTCAATAGCGTATGTTTTGAGTTGTTTATCCCACTCGCCTTGAACAATTTCACCAACTTTATATTTAGCTTTTTCTTTGGCTTGAGCCCTATCCCAAGAATCTTGAGCACCTGCTCTACTTCCGTTATTTAATTCAACATACTTATCTATGTAATCTTTTTCAGCGGCTTTACCAACAGCAGCATCAGCGTTACCGCCTTCAGCCAGTGCAGTATCATATCTGTTCTGTAAAAAGCTGCTCTCATGATCAGCTAATATATTCCCTTGTTTTTCTTTATTGATACCTGCAAATATCTCAGAAGCACCTCGAACAGTACCACCACTATCTAAATAACTTTTATAGGCTGCTTCATCTTGATCAGTGCTTCCTTCAAGTACTGAATTACGTAGCACATCTAATAGAGGAGCATCTCTTTGGTCTTCTTGTGTACGTGCATAATTAAAGTTAGCTGTATCTTGTGTACGTGCTTGTGCAACTGCACTGCCTAGTACACCCTGTACAGCTGTTTGATCAGCTAAACCAAGATTGAATTGACCTAATTGATTTGGATCATTAATAAGTGCTTCAGTTTCTTCAGCACTACGTCCACGTAGGGAGTTCTGGAAGGCTGCTAGAGTATCTGCCTCTTGGTTTGCTTCCATCTCCCCAAGTTGATCAGTAATAGTCGTAGCACTTGATTTAAAGCCTTTAATGGCATCACTCATACCATCAGCGATACCGCCATAGTTTGAGAGCCCTACTGTTCTATATGTTAGTGGTTGATAAGCCATGTGCGTTATCTCCTTGGATTAACCTTTTGCTTTCATCTTCTCTTCGTTAGACCTGCTACCTTTTGCAGGGCCTAGGTCAGCAAAAGCATCACCATCGAAACCATTACTATACTTTTTGGTAATGCCTCCGGCATAGTCTCTGTTCAGTTGTCCTGTCTGTTTGTCTGCTTTATTGACGTTAGAGGCAAGAGCAGAGTTCTGAAGGTTTGTTTTGTCAAAGCTCTTCTGGAATTCAAACTGTTTCTTCATCAATCCAAGCTGTTTAGCAGAAAGATACGCCCCAAAACCTCCTATAGCCAATTGACCAAATGCGTTTATTTTACCAAAGTCTAATTTACCATCTGTTTTGAAGCCATCAGCTAAACTACCAAATAAACCTTTACCTCCTCCTGTTTGTGGTGGTCTAATCATACTACTGATTTGACTACCTGAAGGATTAAAAACATCTGATCTACTTGGATTAAGTGAGAAGCCCCCAGCTCCCGGCTGTACAGCTGAGTTAACACTATTACCTGTGTACATACTACTTAAGTTCTTAAGTGCTGTTCCACCGCCAATTCCACCATTGACTGCATCTGTGAGTCCAAAACCCGCACTAGCACTTGAACTTCTAAAATCCTCTAGAAACTTACTAGAATCAAAAATATTTTTATTAGCTCCAAAGCTCATCTTATTGGGACTAAAGTTAAAGTCCATAGGCTGAAAGCCTGTTGAGGTGCTCTGAGATGGTGGGATGTAATTCTTCATGGCTTCTATAGTCTCCTATTAAAAATCGTTCTCTGGCTTTGGTAATATCAGAGCATCGGTATGATATATTGACACCACTTCCAGAGATAATACTCCCGGATTGGTGTTATGTATAGTCCTATTATAAAAAGAACTGGGATCTTCTACAACACTTAGAGTTCTTTGTGGGGTGATAAGATCATAAAGATTGTAGTTAACGCTGCCTGTATCAAGGGCTTCAGCAGCATCTCTAAAGCTTTCTTCCTCAGTTCTAACATAATCATTCCATTCTTCTATCTCTTCATAGAGTTCACCGGTTTTATTAGCAATTACTTGTTGATTGGCTTTATTTAGTGAATCAGCTAATGCAAACATATCACCTGCATTCATCATACCCAGATTAGCTCCCGTACCTTGCATAACCACAGTAGCTACAAGAGCCATAGCTGCTAAGACTAATCCAGCATCTATTCCCAGAATGTTTATAATTTCAACAAGTCCTGCTATCACAACACTGGTTATAATTGTCTTAAGTACTACTGTTAATGCATAAGTACTTAAAGCAAGGAAGGCAGATGTACCGGCTAAAGCTGCAGCTCTTAACGCTAATCCAAGTTGTTGAATTCCCGGTATAAATACAAATACTACAGATATAACAAAAGATATAAAGGCAAATATATTACTAGCAAAGAAACCAAGATCAACAATCTCATAAGCTGTTACAACAAGTCTTACTGATTCTCTGTATAGGGCTGACTCATCAGTACTATTAAAAAGTTTACATATATCCTGTGAAATAGGAACAAGCATACCTCCATCAGTCCAGCTCTCCTCTTCAGGGCCTCCTGTGACCATCTTCCTATAGAACTGGCCATCGGTACCCCAACCTTCTCTTTGCACATCAAAGATAGCTTTAGGCCCAAATATGGCTACTTCAATGAATGTGCTACCTGATGTGGGCATTCTGTAGACTAATACGTCTGTTCTGTAGGGCCCACTCTGCACTCCTGCTATAATCTCTGTACCATATCTAATCTTACGAACTACTTCCCCTATCACCGGTACAGCCAGATTTTCAATACCTCCCGGTTGATTCGGTAAACTGTGGTTTGCAAAAGTAGGTATAGCGTAGCTATTAATATTTCCTGTAATAGATCTAACAGTGGAATACTGGTATTCCAGCCTCATTTTTATAACTGCAGATCTCACATCAATTACATTACGAGGTCTATCCGTATATTCCCAACCACCTGCTGCAGCCCAGATACCTGTTTCATTCTTCCATGCCCACCATTCAGCTTCAGTGGCGCCATCAATAGTATAATGATATCTTTTGAACTGCTCAAACAAGTACCCTAATGAATGATCATTAGTTGAGTATAGATCCAAAGCAAGCATAACAACGACATCATCTACATTGGCTAGATCATCACTGTCTATTTCTGATACTGCAGTCTTTAGGTTTTCATACTCTAATCCAATGAAAGCAAGGATATTATTAATATCTGCTATGTTATTTTTTAAGTAGGCGCTGGCATCAGACCATACTTTGTTTACTCTTATTGGAACCACAGGAAAATATCTTCCGCCTATAACGAGAGAAGCATCTATATTTAGATCATCATAGTTACCTCCTGATAAGGATTCGTTTTCATAGTTCCAGTATCTAGTGGTATTATTACCATCGCTCCTAAATCTATACCTAATATGGTAGAACACTGTATTAGGGCTTTTATAATCAGTAGTAATATAGTGAAAGATATAGGGTTCTATACCTCCAAAAGAGTCTTCACTATTATAATATATTCCTCCTAATCCTCCGGAGCCTAATGTACCTCTCCAAAAAGCTCTAGGTACTGGGTAATACCCTCCGTCTATTTGAAAAGAGTTTGTATTGTAATTCCACTGACCTGCTTCAGAGACTATCCCTAAAAATAACATAGTCTGATCTACATACTTAATATCAATCGTTTTTATTATTATGTTGCCTGTAGAGGTTCCCTCGTCTGCAGCTATTTGCTGAATTACGTCTGTTCTTTTACTGTTTGCAAAAGCATCACTTGCAGAAAAGTTAAAAGATATAGGTAATCCAATGATAGTATTGACCTCCCCATAATCATAGAAAGCATCGAGATCATTATCGAAAGATACTTTGGAGGCTTGTACAACAGCTGCAGGAATAGAGCCACCGGTACGAACA
>Ga0075117_1002480_pt1 | contig 10566 bp, 9 predicted proteins | sample AntAceMetag02UKJ_FD_69789 | JGI IMG/M metagenome (GOLD analysis project Ga0075117, IMG submission 69789) | Saline lake microbial communities from Ace Lake, Antarctica - Antarctic Ace Lake Metagenome 02UKJ | ecosystem: Environmental > Aquatic > Non-marine Saline and Alkaline > Saline | place... | reverse complement strand
GCTTGAAGTATTTGAGGATCATGTAAAACTGGCGATAGAGACCCCTGGTACTGAACCTGGTACTGAACCTACTTACTGGGAAAAAGTGGTCTATCTTGATCAAGCTGTCGAGTTTGCAGAAACTGCAGAATTACAATCAGTACAAGTGACTGGCTGATTGATCGCCTGTATCCTTAACTTTCAGAATCACATTCCCTGGGATGTGCTGTATTGAAGGTTGAATTCAAACTCATTCTCTAAAGAAGCTCTGCTTTTCAGCTGCGCAGCCTTGGCGTTTTTGCCAAAATTTCTCACAATAGATGGTGTCAGGAGATGCAAACCTGTTATCTCGTGTTGTGGAGTTTTCTGCTAGCAGGCAGAGGCGTCGTTTTAATTTAACAATCGTTCACTGTGAGGCAAATTGTGCCTGCCATATCAGAGCAAGATGGAGAATCGCTAGGATTAGAGTCCCCGCAACTACCTCGACATATTGCCATTATTATGGATGGCAATGGCCGTTGGGCGTCGCGACGTGGATTTCCACGCATCGAAGGGCATCGCCAGGGAGTCAACAGTGTTCGTCGCATTGTTGAAGAAGCAACGCGCCTCGAAATCGAACAATTGACCCTCTATTGTCTCAGCAGTGAAAACTGGAAACGACCCGCTTTAGAATTAAATTTGCTGATGCAACTTCTGAAAAAGTTTGTCATCGGCGAGCGCGAAGAGATCATGCGTCAGAATATTCGCTTTACCACGATTGGTCGACGGAGTGATCTCCCACAAGATGTACTGGTCGAAGTTGATAAAACAATCAGCGAGAGCCAGGGAAATACAGGCATGCGACTTTGCCTGGCATTAAATTATGGCAGCCGTTCTGAAATTGTTGATGCAGTAAAACTGATTGTTGACGAAGTCGAGCAGGGAAATCTGAGTAAAGAAGAAATTAATGAAGAGGTAATTTCTTCACATCTCTATACAGCAGGGATGTCTGATCCCGATCTGGTTTTGCGCACTGCAGGCGAAATGCGAGTCAGCAATTTTCTTTTATGGCAAATCAGCTATGCTGAGCTGTGGGTCACCGAGACGTATTGGCCCGATTTCAAAGTTTCCGATTTCTGGCAGGCATTGCGCGACTTTGCTGCCCGTGATCGCCGCTTTGGTGGTTTGAAAGGGTAACTCTGCATGCTGGGCTGGCGTCTACTTGTGTCTGCAATCCTGATTCCGGTTTTGTTCGGCCTGTTTTATTTCGATCAATCCGCAGGAGCCCATGCACCGTTTCTTTTGGGATTATGCTGTTTGTTGATCGTGCGAGGCAGCTGGGAATTAACAAATCTGCTCACCGTTCGTAACCTCGCTCCCAGTTATCCTACTGTCTGCCTGCTTTCACTTTTAATTTGTATTGCGGCCTGGTTTCCTTTTCTAAATCTCTCTTTTTTTACGACTCAGGGAAATCCGCAAACGCTCTCACTGGCATTTATGGCGGTCGCGTATGCCATTGCGGTCCTGATCATCTTTCTGAAAGCAGCGATCTGCTTTGAGGAACCCGGGCAGAGTATGGAAATGATGGGGGCGGAAATTCTTGCTGTTTCCTATCTCGGATTCTTATTGGCAATAACAGCGGAACTCCGCTGGGTCGCTGGCGCCCAGACCGGTTATCTGGCCTTGGGTTCATTGATCATCAGTGCAAAAATGGGAGATATCGGCGGATACACATTCGGGCGACTATGGGGCAAGGCAAAACTCGTTCCACGATTAAGTCCGGGAAAAACGCGCGTTGGTGGTGTGGGCGCACTCTTTGGTGCTGCGTTAGGCGCATTTCTCTGGTTGCAATTTACACCCGCTTTGTTTCATTCCAACTGGACTGCCCCAGCATGGTACTGGTCAATTTTATTCGGGGCTGTCATTGGTCTGGTAGGACTCGTCGGCGATTTATGTGAATCACTCATCAAACGAGATGTGGGAAAAAAAGACTCTGCCGAGTTATTGCCCGGCTTTGGAGGCTTGCTCGATCTTTTAGACAGCCCGCTTTATGCCGGCCCGGTTGCGTTTCTGATGTGGAAACTTTTCCCATTGCTCACCGTCGTCAATTGAGCTGACTCACGTTGCGAACGCAGATTACACCAGCTTAGTTTGGGCAGGCTCTCCGCAAAAGTCGGAAAGTAAGGGTCGACGAGCCCCGTTCGAGCCAACTCCAGCAACGGCATTTTCAATGGCAGGTCAACCGATTTCAACAACACGAGATCCTCTGCCGGCCAGGTGAGAGCGACCCAGGCTGCGATAGAATCACTGGTGACATCCCATGACGCTGGCAGTGGTGAGATGCGTGTCTCGGAAGTCCGTTTCAAATAGGTGTAGGAACAGAGAATCGGAATGCGGTTCTCCTTCCAGACAGCCATTGCTTCTCTTTGAGATGAGACGACACAGGCGTCTGACAGTATTTCACAGAGCAGTCGGTTGTTCAACATCAACGATTGAATCGCGAGCCAATGCGCCGTTTCATCACCCAGGTGATAGGTTTTGTCCCAGCTGCGGACAAGGTTCGCGGTTGCACCACCTCCGCAGACAATGAGGGGGTGCCTGTTTTCAATTTCATTGATCAATCGAGAAAGCCGCGACGCCAGATCGGGCAAATCAAACAGACTACCTCCGACTTTGATGACGACCGTTTTCATAGCAGGGAACCGGAAGTGAATTCAATTACGTCTTCACTTAGTCAATGATTTTTGAAATCTGGTATTCGACAAGACCGCACGCGCCCGCTGATTTTAACTTTGGAACAATCGAACGTACTACGGTTTCTTCCATGATCGTGCTGATCGAAACCCAGTCCGGATCAGACAGAGAAGAAACCGTCGGCTTTTGCAGCGCGGGAAGCAGGTTGAGCACATTGGACAGATCAGTCCGTTCCACGTTCATCATTAAACAGACTTTGCCTTCTGCAGCGAGACAGGATTCGAGCATCATGGCAATGTTTTTTAGTTTCTCTTGTTTCCAGGGATCTGCAAACGCCGTTTTATTGGCGATGAAGCGGGTGGTGCTTTGCATCAACTCTTCTACGATCCGCAAATTGTTGGCCCGCAGTGAAGATCCGGTTTCGGTCACTTCCACAATGGCATCTGCCAGCTTGGGAGGTTTGACTTCAGTCGCGCCCCAGGAAAATTCCACCTGTGCTGTCACGCCATGTTTGGCCAGGTAACGCTCGGTCATGCCGACAACTTCGGTGGCAATGCGTTTTCCTTCCAAATCCTTTACGCTTTGGATCGGTGAATCTTCGGGAACACAGAGAACCCAGCGAACCGGACGTCGGCTGACTTTAGAGAATACCAGCTCACAAATCTCGTGTACGTCTGCGTCTGTTTCCAGAATCCAGTCATGCCCCGTAATTCCGGCGTCCAAAATACCCTGCTCGACATAGCGGGCCATTTCCTGGGCACGGATCAATAAACATTCGATTTCGTCGTCATCGATCGTGGGATAATACGAACGGGACGAAAATTTAATGACATAACCGGCTCGTTTGAACAATTCTGCCGTCGATTCCTGTAAACTTCCTGCAGGAATACCGAGTTTTAAGAGTTTGTCAGACATGGTTCTTGTTTTCTGAATTCGATGGTTTAATTCGTAATGTGTGTAATATTAACGGTTTATGGTTTCTGATCCGATATTGGCTTGGAAAGTTTTACTCAACCGGATCATCTGGGCTGTTGAAATTGGATCACTTGCAAAAATACGGTGCGCGTACTCTAACAGCTAAAAAACCGGAGTTCCAGTAGCCCGGAACGAGAATGTTCGTAGAAAATCCCAATCTGTGGACTTCCATCGAGCGAGCAGTTTCTCTACGATCGTGCAAACATCTACTCAGGATATACGATTTCGCGTGATTTTTCACTGCAGGGATCAAAAAGATAAAAATTGTTTTCACAGATATTTATTAACGAGTAAGGAGAAAGTCCTCGATGGCCGAGCAAAAAGCCACTAACGTGACCTGGCATGATCACCGTGTTTCCAAAGCAGAACGCTGCAAGCAAAATGGACACAAAGGAGCCTGTCTTTGGTTCACCGGATTAAGTGGATCTGGCAAAAGTACAATTGCAAATACCGTCGATCACAAGTTGTTCGAGATGGGTAAACACACGTTTGTGCTGGATGGCGACAACGTTCGGATGGGGCTCAACAAAAATCTGGGCTTCTCTCCTGAAGATCGTACCGAAAACATTCGTCGTATTGGTGAAGTTTCCAAACTGTATACCGATGCTGGTATTCTGGTCATGACCGCTTTCATTTCTCCTTATCTTGAAGACCGTAATCAGGTCCGCGAAATTATGGGTGAAGGTGAGTTCATTGAAGTGCTTGTAGAAGCTTCTTTGGAAATTTGCGAAGAACGTGATCCTAAAGGACTCTACAAAAAAGCGCGTGCTGGTGAGATCAAAGGTTTCACCGGAATTGACGCCCCTTACGAAGCACCAGAAAAACCAGAACTGGTTCTTGATTCCAATTCAAAAAGCATTGATGAGCTAGCCGATGAAGTCGTGGCCTACCTCGAATCAAATGGCTATCTATCTTGCGAATAATATTAGTTATTAGGTACTAGTCCTAATGTGTGACAAAACCTCAGGTGGCTAACGCTGCTTGAGGTTTTGTTCGTATTGGTCCCTGAAACTTCCCCCTTACGGAGTGCGCCGTTCTTTGATTCGGTAAGGCCCCAATACGGGGTCGGACAGGAACCAGTCTTTCGGGCGGCTCTCCATTCGTTTCGTATAATTGCGAATCGAACGATCATCCCAGAACTTGGGTATCGAAGGGTCTTCGGGAATCTGACCTTTGTCATCGATCTCTTTGATCCAATGATTCAGCACGCGCACCAGTTGATTCTTGATACCTTGATGTTCCGCAGATCCCGCCAGATTATTCGTTTCCCAGGGATCATTCTCTAAGTCGTAGAGTTCTTCTTCAGGTCTGCTGTCAGCCATCAACTGCAAGGGCGGCCCGGTTAATTTTCCTTCCGCATGCAGATGACGCATCAAACCGATAATCGGATAATTGGTTTCCTTATAGCGATTGATTTGTAAAAACGGATGGTCCGTGTATTTGTTCCGGAGATAACGATAGCGCTGATCCCGGACCGTACGAATATGGAGCACCGTTTCGTCTCCGCGATCACGGCCTGCAAATAAATACTCGCGTGGCGCCGCTGATTGACCTCCCAGAAAAACCTGACCCTGCATTTTGGTCGGCTTAGTGATACCCGCGAGTGCCAATGTGGTCGTGCTTAAGTCAATCGACGCAATCAGTTGATCACTTTTTTCGCCCCGTTTGAAGTTTTTCGGCGCGGGCAGAGTGTCATCGCCTTCAGGCCAATAAACAATCAACGGAATATGCAGGCCACTATCGTAGGGCCATTGTTTCCCGCGTGGCATCGCGCGACCATGATCGCCGAAAAAAATCACAATCGTATTTTTATCAAGCTTGTCTCGCTTCAACAGATCCAGAATAAAGGCCACTTTCTTATCGACGGCCATCACCGCATTCAAATATTGCGCCCAGACTCCGCGCGTCACAGGATGATCAGGATAGTAATCCGGAATCTTCACCTTGGCGGGATCAGCCTGATAGCCAATATGTTCGTGCGATGTATTCCAGGCGCCTCCTCTGTGCGTTTCCGAAAAATTAATCTGAGCGTAAAACGGCTGTTGGTTTTTCAACTCATCCCAGTCATTCACATCAAATGGTTTTTTCCCTTTGGGGTAGGTGAAGTTCCAATCGGTTTTGCCGGTCCCTTTATAAAACTTAGCCAGCTTGCGATCTTTTGTCAGCCTCTTAATGTTCCCAGTCGTATAGCCGGCGGGACGCAACCAATCCGTGAGAACGCGTACGCCGTCCGGCAGAGGATTCGTTCCCTCGCGGTGTGAACGATGATTGTGCGCGTCGATGGACATCGCATACATGCCCGTCATGAACGACGAACGACTGGTAGAGCAGACGGGCGTCACCGTAAACGCCTTATTAAATAGCATCCCTTTCTGAGCCAGACGATCCAGCGTAGGCGTTTTGACTTCGGGCGTGCCGTAACAACTGAGTTCCGGTCCCATATCTTCTGCGATGATCCACAGGATATTCGGCTTCTCAGCTGCCTTCAAAGCCTCTAGATCTTGGACAAACAGAAAGGCTGTTACCAGCAAGCATGCACTGACACATCGATTCATGAGCAGAGACTCCACAGCAGAGAGGATATGAGATAATTGATTGATCAGCAGATCATTTATCATCAACGATGCCGGAATCATTGTCAATCAATGATGACAGATTGACGTTGCATTTCTGTCGAGTCAATTCATCTCTGCTGCATTCTGACGTGTTTTCACCAGGGAACCACTGTCTGATTCAAGATCCCTGAAACTGGATTCACTACGCCGGAATCAATTTTATTAAAATTCACATTGAAGAGTTTGATTTTACCGTTAAGCTTAAACTGTGATGCGAAACAATGAGTCCGATCGTTTTCAGAGTCGTCAATCTTATCCTGCATTCTTATACCGCATTTCCTGACAGGTATCAGGGTTGCCGACAGAATCTACTATCTGCAATCAATGAGGAGATGGCACATGGCACTTTATAAGTATGACAAGTACCTCGAAAAAGCCGATCAACCCGAGTTCGACACGTTTCACAAACCGGGCGAGAACTGCCCGCACTCCGGCATCTACTGCTGCGATGAGTGTGGCGATGAGATCGCCTCCAACAAAGATAACCCGTTCCCGCCCCAGAACCATCATCAACACGCCGAGGATCTGGGACCCATTCGGTGGAAACTGATTATTCTTTCCCAGCAAAGGTAATGGCGCAGGACATTCATAAAGTGTCCGCCCAGGCAGCAACACTGGACGAAATGAGTCAGAGTCATTCGTGCGGATACTTCAGAATTTTATTGACCAGACTCTGAATGACGTCTTCCACAATCATGTTTTCAATGCGGGCAACCAGCGCCTCGTTTTTTGTCATTCGGTTCCCGCGCGTGCGCGGCTCTAAATCATGAATTGCCCTGAATCGACGGGTTCACTTCCCGTTCCATCACTTCGGGAGGCATGCCCGGATAGAAGGTCACAATTTGTGCAGCCGACGTCTGGTAGTTGGGCAGCAAGTCAAACGATTAGCGGAGTCTAAGATTTTTGAACACACTTCGCCAATGGTGACCTACGACTATTATGCTCATGCTATACCTGCTCAACGGTCACAGGCTGCGGGTAAGATTCAGAAGTTATTTGGGTGATTTTTTAAAATCTTTTTCAATGTCCTTCTCAAGTTTTTCAATTCTCTTATTCAAACCTCTTGAATTCTCAATATATTCCTCATTTTTTTTGACAGAAATATCTCTCCATTTCTGTATCGATTCTTGAATTTCAGAATTATCCGTACCTGCTTGCCTTAGCAGCCTAGCTACGCTTTCCACTTCCTGAGCTATCGCAATTACTTTATTCTTCCTTATCAGGTATCTAAGCTTTGTATTCTCTGGGATTAACCCCACATTCATAAAAAATTCTAACCTTGATGCTGCTCTTTTGTTTTCTTCTTCAGTACTAGCACTTTCCTCACTTACATTTACAGCGAGTAGTATTAAGCTTTGCTCGTGCTTTTGTTTCTCCATATTAATTGCCGCATTACTTTTTGCTTGTTCGATCTGAAGCGTAGTGCTGCTATTTAACGCAGTGATAAAAGCAGTTGAGCCAAAAGTAAGTATGGCTGTAATCACCGTTCCAATTATAGGCCAAAGAGCGGGATTCATTTTTTCCGGTGCCTGGGTGGCTAACTCTTTTTCCTTATTAAGTAACTCAATTTCTTTGTAGACCAGATCTCGTTGCTGGTGGACATGCTCATTGGGGTCGTAGGTCATGACTTAATCCAGATGAAATACAGAGTTGCAAGGTAGGAAGACTAGTGCAATATATAGTAGAAACCAGTCTACCCCTCTGATGTCTAGGGGGCAATTCTATTAAGCGAAGAGTCTCAAACTCACTGCGGTTGCTCCCCGGTTGCTCCCTGGGCTGAAAAGCCATCAGACACTAGAAATGAAAAAACCCTACGATCGTAGGGTTAAGAGAAAGTTGCCCGACTAGGATTTGAACCTAGACTAAGTGAGTCAGAGTCACTCGTGCTACCGTTACACTATCAGGCAATCTAGGGGGGAAGGTTCTCTCAGAGGAATATCTTACATTTCTCTGCTCGCTAAGATTAGCAAGAATCATCACTTGCAGCCATCCCTGTGTGCATTATACGAAATTATGTTCGCACGCCAAGTCGGTTCAGGTGAGAAATTTCTAATCTTTTCAGTCTGTCTGGCTCTGTTACGATTCATCAGAGTATGACAGTATATGAGGAAAGCAGGTTCAGTTCACCCTCGAATCAGGAAAAAAACCTTTACGCGGAAAGTAGCGACTTATGAGATTTTGTATTCGCCGTGCGTTGTTCGGTTGGCTTGTTTTCACTTCAGCCACCATGGGGATCTCACAGGCAGAGGAACAAACACCCAATGCAGACGCGGCAAAAGAGCAAGCCTTGCTCAAGCAGCAGCTCGGAAAGTTGATTGGTGAATTGACGGCTCAGATTAAGGTAACGCCAGACGATCTCTCTTTGTATTCGCGGAGAGGCGATGCCAATTTCTTTCAGGGAAACTTCAAAGCGGCGGTCGCCGACTATAATAAAATGATGGAGTTGAAGCCGTCCATCAAAGCCTCTCACTGGAGACGTGGCATCGCCTGTTATTACGCCAAACAGTACTCCGAAGCGGCGAAGCAGTTTGAAAGTTATCATTCGTTCGACAATATCGACCGCGAGAATGGAATCTGGCGTTTCTTTTCTCAATATCAAGCCAAAGGTGCGGATGAAGCACGGAAGGGGCTGCTGAAATATGAAAAAGATGATCGCGAGCCTTTTCCCGATATCTACCGTTTATTTGAAGGCAAAATTACACCGGAAAAAATTCTGAAGAATATTCAGACAGCAGATATCAGCAAAATGGAGCGGTCCAAACGTTTATTTTATGCCTATCTCTATATTGGATTGAATGAGTCATTACAGGGACAGAAAGCGGCAGCCCGCGAGTATCTGCAAAAAGCCGTTGCTAATAAATGGGGCCCGGGCGCCGGCTTTGGGCCAAACTATATGTGGCATACCGGGCGGCTGGAATTAGACATACTTACAAAACCTGAAACGATCAATTAGAATTGTTTACCAATATTCTGATCGGTTCAATAAAACGTTCCTGTGTGTGAGATGGGAGACTAAGAAGATGAAAACAAGTCAACGATCAAATCTTTTGATCTTTCTCTTCTGTCTCTGCGTGGTATTGAGTAGTCATGCGATTGCACAAGAGAATATTGAGAAATCGACAACATTTTCAGAGCAACAAAAAAAAGAGAAATCCTTAGAACATGCGAAGCAGGGGCAGGAATTCCTGCGACTGAAAAAATGGAAAGAAGCCGTTTCTGAATTTGAAAAAGCCGTGGAATTACAGCCTGAGAACGGTGTGATACAGCATCTGTTGGGCATCAGCTATCTCGAAAATTCACAGGCCAGTCCAGGTTGGATAGCAATTCGTAAAGCCGTTTCACTGGACCCATCAAATAAACCGGCCGACAGTGTTTTTATGAAGATTTGGAGTTTATTTTACCGAAAAGGCGTGTTGAATGTGGGGACACCCGAAGTCGAATTTCTCCGCATGGTGGGCACTCCAGATCGAAAGCGAGATCAGAATAATCAGTCGCAGTTGGGTTATGGATTCATGTGGGCTAATTTTCGTGATCGTAAATTATTTGCTATTGTCGATACACGCGGTCTCACGGTTGCACTCATCAAAGCCTTGAATACGATGGAATTTCGACTACCTCCCCACTGGAAAGAGGGATATCGGATCATCAATTCTTTTAACGCTTCGACGGAATACGTTACCGAAAAAGACACCGTCCAGAATTATCAACAACTCTTTTCAACTCAGCGATTATTGAAACAGGGTGAACAGCTTACTGCTAGAGAGATGATGGATCGCACCAAAGCCGCACTTGAAAAAACGCATCAGATTGAGGTGTGGAATGTGCTTCAGGCAGGCGATAACGATGTTCTCTTTGAGTTTCGCGTGGCAGAGAATGAGAAGACACCAGCTCAACATGTGATCATCCGGCTGGTCAAAGGGAGGCGAGACATGCATCGGCTCGCTTATACCAGCAGGAAACTGCCATTGAGTGATGAATCCCGCGATGAGTGGATTAAGTTGCTTCGATCGGCAAAACTGGTTGTCGCACATCCAGGAGAGACGAATCTCACAACGACTCAAAAAAAAGAGCTTGCAACGCAGTTAACAAAAAAGTCGCGAGAAATGATAGCACTCCAGCTTCAGTATATTCAGAACCTGGATGTCAAATCGATGCAGCCTTTTTTCACGGAACGCATACGAACGCTGATCACAATTGAATTACTCAAAAAAGCAAAACAGCAGGCAGCATCAGCCAGGGTGGAAGAATTAGTTCACTCGATTCAAATCGAGGGATCAGGTGATCAGATTCAGGCCAAAATCAAAATGAAAAATGGACGAAGTTT
>Ga0075117_1002478_pt1 | contig 10569 bp, 6 predicted proteins | sample AntAceMetag02UKJ_FD_69789 | JGI IMG/M metagenome (GOLD analysis project Ga0075117, IMG submission 69789) | Saline lake microbial communities from Ace Lake, Antarctica - Antarctic Ace Lake Metagenome 02UKJ | ecosystem: Environmental > Aquatic > Non-marine Saline and Alkaline > Saline | place... | reverse complement strand
GGACAAAGAAACCGCCGCATTCCGAATCGCGTTGGCTCGAGTGCTACTGGGACTCGATCGCGAACAAGAGTGTGAAGAGATCTTGGCCGAACTTCAAACACGCGGTTTTCTGGAACCCGATGCGGAATCTTTGAAAGAACAACTGGCCCTCCGCACCCAAGTCGAAGAATCCGGCGGCACAATTCAGGCCCGCGCGGCGCTAGATGCCGACCCGGATAATGTCGCCCTGCAGATCATCCTTGCGGAAGCTTTGAGTGTCGATAAACGCTATGCAGAAGCCTGCGAAATGCTGTTGGCGGTGATCGCTGCGGATCGAACAGAAATTCGCGACCGCGCCAAAGATGCCATGGTAGTCATCCTAAGCGCCATGGGTCCGAAATCCCAACAAGCCGCCGGCTTTCGCCGACAGTTAGCAACAGCCTTCTACTAAATACTCCGCCACCGAATTCCCCATTCCCCATTCCCTCACCCTCGAGACTCACAATTCCGAACGAATTCCTCAGCATCCAGAGCTTCCAACGGGCTGATTTCCAGATCGGAATCTTCCGAAACAATTTGTCCAGCCGCTTGGACCCATTCCCGAGCAATTCGATTCAGCGCCGCCTTGGCTGTCGCCGGGCTATCGTTGCCGGTCGCATTTTTCACCGGATTGAATTCTCGCTGGCGGTTTCCTTCAACGATCAGTGCAATCTTGGCCAGCGGTAATGCGTCGAAGATAAAGCGTTCGAATTTGTAAGCGTTCGGTTCCGTAGGTTCGACCAAGGTTCCTTCGTCATTGAGATACGGAACCTTCTTCGACGCCAGATGCAATTCCAGCTGAAGGGTGCCATCTGTCAACTGCTGAAAAAACTCCCGCGAAAACAGATGGATGGCAGTGTTGCCAGCCCAGAAAATCCATTGACCGGATTCGTCCGCCTTCGACGCCTGCTGTTCTGTTAGCTCACTGTATTCGATGATTTCCAGTTTGCCGTTGAGTTCTACCAGCACGCCCATTTTTTCTGTGGGGCTCGATTTTTCAACGACATTGGTGGTCAGCTGAGATCCATGCTGATGGTGCAAGCCGATCAAGACGGGATCGCACAGAATGACAGTCGGGTTATCGACTTGGTGATAGAAGAAGTGCTGAATGCCGTCCGCTGCCATCTTGTCCAGCAGCCCGGAAGACTTGAGTGCAGTCACTAAACCTCCGTGACCGTCTGGTGACAGGCACAGACTGTCTGGCCCGCTGAGCAGCAGTTTTCCGGTCGCCGCATCCACGGCTGGCATGCTGCCCTGTTGGAAGAAAACCACGGTCTGTTGTTCGAGCCCCAAGAAATCGTGCTGTTTGAAGAACGCCACGGTTTCATCGTGAGTGGCGGAGCTGGTCATAATGAGCCACGGGATCTGGCCGCCGTGCCGTCGTTTTCGAGCCTGAATTTGTTCGGCAAAAATCTGGAACAGCGTACGTTCTGAAACCGGGCCGACGGGAAACATGCCTTTCGGATGATCAAATCCCAGTCGACTGCCTTGCCCGCCGGCCACGGTAATCACGGCGACCCGGCTGTCCGCCAGCAGCTGTGCTCCCACAACTGCTGCCGCAGCACGAATTTCTTGATCCGCAACACTGCTCGGCTGCCTGACAACGGAAGACGGTGCTTGGGCGATTTCAGCGCGAGGCTGCTGTTGCAGTGACGGTGCTGCAGCGGTTTCTTCCTGATTCGCCTGCCAAACGGTTTGAATCGTCGGAAAGTCCACCGCCTGCAGCTGCTCGGACAACCGCTGTTGCTGATCTGCGGTCAGGTCCGGCCACCACTTCAAGACATGTTGTTGTTCGTAGTGGTTGAGTCGCTCGAGGAGTTCATCGGATGGGGTTGGCATCTTGCGGGGCTTCTACAAAACGTTTACGAAACTGTTGTGGGCGATACTCTGCATCACTCGCCGTTTGGGCGCTAGCCACGGATTCCGAAACACGACGCGTTCTCAAGCCTCAAGTCCGTGGCTAGCGCCAAAGTGGCTGGCTGTAGTCGATGTGACGTTATTCAATCTTCAGCAGTTCAACAATGAAGTGCAACGTCGCGTCGGGTGGAATGGTGCCTCCTTGGCCTCGGGGTCCGTAGCCCAGTTCCGATGGAATCTCCAGCTCCAGCATGCCGCCCACACCAATCAGCTGCAAACCTTCTGTCCAGCCTTTGATCACGCCACCCAACCCAAACGTGGCAGGCATGCTGCGCTCGTACGAACTGTCGAATTCTTTGCCGTCATCCAGCCAGCCGCGATAATGGACTGTGACTGTGTCGGCTGCGGTCGGCATGGCACCCTCGGATGCTCTGCGAATTCGGTAGCGTAACCCCGAAGCTGTTTCCTGAAACTCCTCCGGAGCATCCGCGTCCACGGCACCGGGTTTCGAAGGTGACGCGTCGACAGGCATGCTGTCACCTCCACCAACGGCGTCGCGAATATCATCGGCGGTCAGCGGCATCGCAGATTCTGACGGATCGGGCTCGGCGCAACCGACGATTGCGACCATCGACATCGCGGACAGGCAGAAAAACGCGAAGTGAAAGCGTAGCATGGGGCATCCCAAGGAAAGAAACGTCAATGAAGCAACGTCGGCTGGACGTTGTGTACGCTGATTCTAATGACATCTGATACATTTCCCAGTGTTCCACTGCTGCTGGCGATTATCGGATATGGCAACATTTGCGGCTAACAGAGGTGCTAGCAAAAATTGTCGCCCCCGCAATCATCATCAACGTGGTAGACTTGGCAGTTTTGGTAAACTTGGGTGAGCGGGGTACAGCACGGGCCGGTGCCATGGCGGCTTCGGGCCATCCGACGAGCACGATAATCTCGCCGATGAACTGGTTCTGGACTGGCGATGTTGCTCTAAATGCCGAACTTTGTAACACTTCCGGTGTTGCCTTAAGGACGCGCAACGTGAGTTCTGGAATACACTTCCGTTGGATTCACAGACGCTGAACGTCTGACTAGGCAGCTGAATGCAGGGCCGTCAACCAGAACCATTAACTATTCGGTGCCAGCCGAATTGTCGGAATAGCAATGTCAGAACCAAACGGAGCCCCGGAAGATAACCTGCGTCGCGTGCGCGAAAAGGTGATGCAGCTGGCCAGAGAGGTTGAGAAAATGTCGGGGGAAGAAATTCCTCCGAGCACGTTTTTTCCTGAGTTTTTAACACGAGTTGTGACCGCCATCGGTGCCCGCGCGGGAGCCGTCTGGGTGCTGGACGGCGGGCGACTTTCGCTGGCTGCGGAAGAAAACCTAGAAGAAACGGGACTCAAGCAGCGTCCCGGAGCGATGCAGATCAACGAAAAGTTGTTGGTCGACGTGTTGCAGACCGGAGAAGCCAAAACACTCACACAGGATTCTGGCGTTGAACTGCCGACAGAACATGTGATGGTGCTGTCGGCTCTGCACAAAGAAAAAGACTGCGTGGGCGTCGTCCAGTTGTTTCAGCGATCCGACGTTCCAGAAAAAGCACGCTCCGGATACATGCAGTTTCTGGAGCAGATGTGTGGCTACGCCTCGCGCTATATCGAAGGCAAGCGACGCAACGCTCCGATGTCGGACGACATGAAAAGCAAATTCTGGACGGACTTCGAACAATTCTCACTCAGAATCCAACGCTCCCTAGACGAACAAGAAGTCGCCGACGCTTCGGCCAGTGATGGCCGGCCATTGCTGGGCTGCGATCGCTTGAGCATCGTTACCAAAAAAGGCAGCAAGATTAAGGTCCGTGCGGTCAGTGGCCAGTCGACGGTCAACGGGCGGGCGAATCTGATTGTGGCCATGCAAAAGCTGTCTCGCCGCGTCATCGAGTCGGGCGAAACGCTGATGTATTCCGGCAAGATCGAAGGTCTGGCCCCGCAGGTCGAAAAACCACTGGCTGAGTTCGTCCAAGAAAGCGGCTCGCGGATGGTGATGATCGTTCCGCTGTTTCAGAACGATGAAATGGTGCGAAAACAGGGTGAAGACGAGGAACGCAAACGCAAAAGCAAACGCCCCAAAGCCATCGGCTGCCTCGTCGTCGAACAGGTGGGCGAATCGGAACCTGTCCCGGAACTGGAACAGCGCGCCGAATTGCTGGCGGATCATGTGGGCGCAGCGATGTGGAATTCCCGCACTCATGGCCGCATCTTCGGAAAGTCCATCTTCAAAATGATGGGGACTGTGCTGGAGTGGTTCCAAGGGAAAAAATTGGCCATTACATCGGTGGTGTTGCTGGTTGTGGCGGGGCTTGTCGCAGCCTTGGCATTGATCAAAGTGCAGTACCCCGTCGATGCTGACGGTAAGTTGATGCCTGTTGAGCAACACGCGGTCTTTGCACCACACGACGGTGATATTCGAATCAACACCGGCGGAGCATCACGGGAAAACATTCTGATACCAGACGAACACGGTGAGTTCCGAGTTGTCGAGGATCAACTTCTGCTGCGGATGGAAAATTCGGATCTCGAACAGGAAATCAAAGCGGCTAGCAGCGAATTGGCGAAGCAGGAAGAATTGCTGCGAGCCACGCGAGACGCTCGAAACGCGGCGGATCGTAACGACCGCGAGCTATTGCATAACTACGAAATCAAGATCGTGGGCATCGAAGCCGACCGACAGATCGCAGAAAGTCAACTGCTGAAACTGCAAGATCGCGTGCGAAAGAAACTCAGCATTCGAGCTCCCGCGAGTGGCGTGATTGCGGACTTCAAACGCATGGAAATTCTGAAGGACCGACCTGTTCGAGCGGGAGACCATTTGTTTGACATTATGAATGATGCGGACGATGCACCGTGGCACATGGAGTTGTTGGTCGCAGAAAAACGCATGGGCCATATTACTCAGGCCATCCGAGAAAACATCGCCAATGGTGGAGACGGTCAATTGGAAGGGGACTTCACAATCGTCAGCGAACCGTCTACAAAATACAAATGTCGCCTGACAACGATCGCCACCCGTTCGACTGTGGATGCCGAACTTGGGACCGCGTTTGAACTGATCGCCGTCGCTGAAAATGGTGACGAAATTCCGATCAAACGCATCGGCACAGAAGTCACGGTTCGTATCTACTGTTCGGAATGCACGCTGGCCTTTCGGTTGTTTGGCGATGTGGTTGAGTTCGCTCAGCGACAGTTGTGGTGGTTCTAAGTGATGTCCAAATTTTCGGTGATCATTCCTGCTGCGGGAGACAGTACTCGCTTTGAGGGATTTCGATACAAAAAGCCGTTCGTCGATCTGAAAGGTCGCGCGATCTGGCTGCGGACTGTGGAACACTTTGTGAATCGTGACGATGTGTCTGAGGTTGTGCTGGTGTTGGCTGAGGATGACGTCGAAGACTTCAAACTGCGATTCACGGCCAACCTCGCGTTCCTGCCGATTCAGATTGCAGTCGGCGGAGCGACTCGCGCGGCCAGCGTGCTGAACGGCATCAAACAGTTGTCAAAGCCATGCGACTATATCGCTGTTCACGATGCGGCCCGCCCGCTGCTAACCAAGCAGTGGATCACGGAACTGTTTGCTGCTGCCGAACAGCGACAGGCGGTGATTCCGGCGGTGCCGGTCAGCAGCACAGTGAAGTCCGTTGACGAACACGGGCAGATTCAAAAAACCGTCGACCGCACGTCGTTGATGTTGGCTCAAACGCCACAGGTTTTTCGTCGCGACATTTTGGAAAGTGCGTACGCGGACGCCGATGATGCCGCCGCCTTTACAGACGAAGCATCCTTGGTGGAATCACGCGGCGTGGCCGTGTTTGTTCATCCCGGCTGGTCGATGAATATCAAAATCACCACCAAAGACGATTTCCAATTGGCCGAAACGCTGATTAACGCTTTGCCTGCCGGAGGAGGACTGGAGGGCGTGAACCCGTTTGACGACGAACGTTTCCGCTCGTAGGTTCGTCGCACTCACCCGTCCCCCGCCGATTTCACATCGGTGGAGACATGTTTTTGCACTACGCACTTCGACAGGCCGGAGCGGATTGTCGTTGCCACATCTTTTTCCGTTCGACAATGCACGGACTTGGCGACTGGTGTATTATGCGAGTGCCATTGGGCGAACGCCTGTCGGCTGCTGATTTCGATCTGAAAGCTGTTCCTCGAACGATCTACTGGTTCCATCATGTCTGCGATCACCATTCCCTGTCCCAAATGTAGCGCTGGACTAAAGCTGCCCGGCCCGCAGTATCTTGGCCGCAAGGGAAAGTGCCCGAAGTGTCAGCATCGATTTGTTCTGGAAGAACCGGACGAAGTTGAGCTGCAGCTGGCAGACCCTCCCAGCGCGCCGCTTGCTCCGACGCCTCCAGCTGCTCCGCTGGTGGGAACTTCACCGCGTTGGGTCCCCGATGCCAATCAAGCGGCTGAGCCGGTGTTCCCCGCAGCACCACCGCAGCCTTCGGCGCCCGCTTTCCCGGAAGTGCCAACTTCAGGCTTTGATTTCACTCAACCAACGGCATCACCCGCACCAGCGGCTGACGTGCCTAGCGGCGGAACTCACGAACTGGATTTTGCAGGGGCGGTTCCCACAACAGATGCCGAAGGCAGTGTGGCCAGTCGCGTGCGCACGCGACGAAAAAAAAACCGTAAGGGCCCGATCGCGATCGGAGTTGGCACGGCGTTGTTTGTCGCCTGCATGACAGGACTCTGGTACCAACAGGACCAAAAGGCCAAAGCCGCCGCCGCTCAACTGGCAGCTGACGCCAAGCCAAAACAAAATGTGGAATGGGAACAGGACAAACAGGATTTCGCGGCGTCTAACGAAACCGCGAAGACTTTAAGTCCGACCAACGGAAGCCAAATTCCGTTGGACTATATGCCTTTTGCGCCGCATCTGGTGTTTCACGTTCGACCATCAGAAGTTTGGGCCAACGACCGCAGGCATCAGGAATTCGTCAATCTCGCCTTCGACCTTAACGAATGGCTGACCGACAAAATCCTAGTACTCACGACGTTCACTCCACAGGAAATTGAAGAACTGACCTTCGCGTTGAATTTTCCCGCCCGAACCATCCAGCCTGATGTGGCGGTTGTTGTGCGACTGAAGGAAGCTCAAACAGCGTCTGAGCTGCAACTGGTGCGCTTCAAAGCGCAGATTCGAGCAGACTTGGATGCTCAGGTTTTCGAATCAGACACGCATGCCTATCTGCTGATCGATGCCAAGACGTTTGTTGTCGCACCGGCGAACATGGGCACGGACTTGGCAGAAGCCATATCGTTTTCTCGACAGCCGTCGGTGGATCTGGAAGTGCTGCTGAGCAGTTCGGATCGCACTCGAGAAATGACGTTGCTGTTTGACCTGCAGAATATCGATACCCACCGAGAATTCGTATTCGGTCAGGAAATGCAGGACTTTGCCGATAGCTTTGTGATGTGGTTCGGCGGCGAAGTTCAGACGATTAGCTGGAGCCTGCATCTGACTAAGGAAGCGATGTACATGGAAACGTTGTTACGTCCCAAGAACGACAGCTCCAAGTATAAAGTACAGAAGCAGATGATCAGTCAGCTGGACGCTCTGCCGGCTCGACTGCAAAGTGCCGTGCGATTTATGCAGCCCGGCAACCTCGGCTATCGAAAGATGATCGGTCGTTTTCCAGCCATGATGCAAGCCACAGCACTTGGCACGTCCAACGATATCGATAGCGACTTTGTGCGACTGGTCAGTTACCTGCCGACTCATGCCGCCGGCAATCTGGCGGCCGGTGCGATGCTGACTTGGAACGAATCCACACGAACCGACTTCACCGGCCCAGCTCCCACGGTGGCCACGGGGCCCGCCGTTCCGGACAAAGTCGCCGATCGTTTGAAGACGCCAATTTTTATCGACTTCCGACGTGAACCATTGCAGGGAGCCCTCGCCTACATCTCGGAAGAAATTAAAACGCCCATCATCATCAACGGCGACGCTCTAAAACTGGCCGGGATGACTCAAAACATGGCACAGACGTACGACCTCGGTGAGGTGCCCGCGTTGAAAGCCATTGATGCGATCATCGGCAATCCCGACTACAAGGGCACACTGGTGATTGTCGTGGATGAAGAAACCAAAAGCATTCAACTGACAACCCGCCCCGTGGCCGAAGCCGCAGGACTGCCGATCTACGACACGAAATGAGCCGTTCATCGTTTCACCGGTGGTCGCAGACCAAGCCGGAAACCCGAGTCTGCGACTACGGGTGAAACAGCAAGAATGTCTCAGCTTGCCTCGCGTGCAGGATCGGTCGCGGGCGGGGGCTCGGCGGGGGCCGCCGAGCTACATTAGCGGCAACGATCTGCGTGCCGTTGCTCGCACCCGTTCTTCCTGAACGGTGATCCCTAATCCGTGTCCCGTGAGTGCTGGGGCGCGGCCCGCGTAGCGGAACGTGAGGTTCTCAGCAGTCAACGAATCGCGCACCAGAAATCGGTCGTAGCTGCCTTCCAGATATCGAAGGTTGGCGATGCTGCACGCGAACTGTCGACCTGCCGCCGACAGAATTCCCGTTTCCCCCACCAGACAGCCCAGCTGATAGCCCAGATTGTGATCATGAGCGAACGCTGCCAAACGCACGCACGCCAGCAGTCCGCCGCACTTGGAAATTCGCAGGTTAAACAAGTCGCACGTGCCACCTACGATCGCTCGCTGAGCGTCTTCCCGGCAACACAAGGATTCATCCAGCATGATCGGCACCTGTGTTATGTTTCGCAACTCGTTCAGCACGGGAACGTCCGCATGAGCCACCGGCTGTTCGAGGCAAGTGGGTTCAAAGCGTTCCAGCTTGGCCACGTTCGCAACCATATTGTCTGGCGTCCAAGCTTCGTTGGCGTCCAATCGTAGATCGACGTTTGGCCCGACCATACGGCGAATTCGCTGCAGAAACTTAGCATCATCGATTCCTGCGGTGCCGACCTTCGCTTTCACCTGTGCAAAGCCGAACAATCGCATTTTTAACGCACTGCGGTATTGTGAAAGCGGACTTGCGGCGGAAGTCACGACACCGCTGTATCGCACTTCGCTGAGGTGCGTTGCAATGTTGGCAGCTTCCGGCAGGGATCTCAGCAGTTCCGCAATCGAACAACCAGCAGATCGGCACACGGCATCGAGGACAGACAGTTCCAGAGCGCATCGCACGGAATTGCCGAAGCATTCGCGAACCACCAGCCCCGCATCGGGCTGCACGTCCGCCAGTCGCAGGTTGTCCAAAACGGCGACAGTATCTCGGGGTTGAGTGAAGTGTTGATCGGCCAGTTGATTCATGTCTGTGGCAGACAGTTGTCGCCAGACAGATTCGATCGACTCACCCGTGACGTACGTGCGAGGCAGTGCTTCGCCCCAGCCGACGCTGCCATTGGTCAGTTCGCACCGCACAATCAGTGTGTCATTCCTGTGCCGCGATTGAGACGCGTGCTGCACGGCCTGCTTCAGATGCACAGGCAAGTGGAAGGCTTCGAGAGAACGGATTCTCATCGACATTGACTCCGCTCAGCTTCGGACTCGTTTCCGACCCGTTTGACCCGTTTGACCCGACTCGTAGAGAAGGCTTCTGCCGCCAGCACTTTGTGCTGGCGGCCTCCTCTGCGAGTCGGGTCAAACGAGTCGGGTCAAACGCAGAAACGCAAACAGAGTGTCGGCCTTGGACTATTAGAACGGCGGACACCCTGCGTCGTACTTTAGGTCCGCTGGTTTCGACGCTTGCACCCACTTGAACAACGGGCCCAAGCTTTGGGGTTTGATGTCCTGCGGAATGAACATCAGGTGAGCCATGATGGCATGGCTGTTGGCGTAAGCTTCACGCACCACCGTTGACGCGGCATCTCTGTTTAGAAAACCTTTGGGCATGTCAGAAGGTGGCTTGCCGTCCGTTTCGGTTCGATTTTCGTGGTGAAACGCGGTGTACAGATACCAACCGCAGTAGGCCCACTTCGGATCTTTTTTGTTCTTCGATCCGTTAAATTGAACGGCGGCTTCGATGGTGAGTTCTCCGACGGCCCACGCTAGCACATCGAAGTTGATCGCTCGATCCCAGCCCGCACGTCCCATCACGCGTGCTGCTCGGCAGCGAACCTGAATGTCGATGTCGCGGTTCTTAATCAGATCGGCCATCGCACAATAGATAAACGCTTCTTTGTTGCCCGCCAGCATTCGCGGAGCTCGCACGAATTCCAAGGTTTGCAGCAGGTTAATTCGGTAAGCGTCACTTAGATGCGGGCGAGCGAGTTCTTTGATGATCGCCACCGCGAACGCGATTTCGATTGTGGAAACGGCATCCGCTTTTTGAAGATAGCTGCGCATCGCGGTAGCGGCCAAAGTCTTCACGGCGTCGGGTTGTTCGGCGTCTCCCAAGACTTGGAGGTAGATGTCATCCACGTCATCATACATTCGCATGCGTGCCTGCGAGCGTTGCGGAACGGATTCTAGGTCCAGCAGACGTTGCAAAGCTTGTGATCGCGACAGCAGGTTGCCTTCCGCCAACAACCTCTTCAGCAGCGGCACTGCTTCTTTATAGACCAGTTCGCGGAACTGCTGCCGTTGAGCTGGATTCGGGATGGCGGCCTTGGTGCCAGCCTGCAGCAACTCACGTTGCAGGGTTGTGTTGGCCGTGTTGAACTTCGG
>Ga0075117_1002477_pt1 | contig 10575 bp, 13 predicted proteins | sample AntAceMetag02UKJ_FD_69789 | JGI IMG/M metagenome (GOLD analysis project Ga0075117, IMG submission 69789) | Saline lake microbial communities from Ace Lake, Antarctica - Antarctic Ace Lake Metagenome 02UKJ | ecosystem: Environmental > Aquatic > Non-marine Saline and Alkaline > Saline | place... | reverse complement strand
GTGCTCGGTCCAGGCCGTCGCCTGGCAGGACGAGAAGTCCAAACCCGTCACCACGCTGATGGCCCATTTCATGGTCGGCGGGGACTGACCCTAGAGCCCCCTCTCCCAAGGGAGAGGGGGTATAGTGATGTCCGCGAAAAAATGGTGTTGAACGGGTCTTTCGGATAGTGTGCTACTTTGAAGCGCACGATCACGAATTTTGGGGGGCTCGCAAATGCTCAAGTTTCTCTGCCTGGCATTGTCCGCTTTTTGGTTCAACTTTGCAGCTAGTGGCGAAACGTTGGGCTCAAATATTCCGCTAGATGCGTTTCAATGCTCCGCCAGCGTTGTGGGTGTTTGTTCAGAATCGAAGTGCGGAGAGGATCGGATGCAACAGCAGCTAACGGTAAATCAGAACCTTGGCACTGTCGAAATGTGCGCCCTTCACCCCGACAACCTAAAATGTGTCGATCTGCACATCGATGACGTCTCAGCCACAGAGTACGCCAAACGCTATGAGCTTTCACAGAACTCGAATTCGACGATAACACTTATCGTCAACGAGGTTGGGCAGTTTCATTTGATCCGTACAGACGCAGTCAGCACCTTCTTGAATACTTTTACGACCGCAGGACTATGTTCTTTGAAGAAACAATAGTCGGCAACCTTCCTAAGGGCCTGCTTAAGCAAGGCGTTTTCTGGGTGCTCGGGCATCATTGGGTCGTCCAAGTTAGCATCCAACGTTAACTATTTCTGGAAGGGAACTTTTTTCATGAAGTAGTTGTTGTAGTATGTGACAATAGCTCTGGGGAGGTAGTCTGCATCAACAGGATGCTGATCCAGCATATGTTCTAAGTATTCCCCGAAATCTTCACACTGCCAAACTTTTGAAGCTTTCGCCCCCAGCTCATACCATCGATCCTGCCAAATTGAAAAAGGAGCTGGTTGGTTGTCCGCTTGAAATGCGCCTGTGTCGCGCAAGCACAATTTTGCCAGTCTGACGCAGTCCGTAGCAGCTTCAGGGCGAACCATCTCTGACGGAGAACGAACGGAGCTTTCGTTGTCGACATCGGTGTACATGGACGGCTCGCGTCCGTCCTTCAGCGCAATCCCATAGTTCGTGATCTTGAGGAGGTTATCCCGCAAATCGTTGGCAGAAAGATTTTTAAGCGAAGAAGAGAACGCCGCTGTGATCTTCTTCGAATGATCTCTCAGATCCAAGTTTATTTGCCTTTGGACACCTGGACTTTTGAGCTTTCGGCCACGGCCCACGAACGCAATGCTGGCTTTTCCAACTTCTTCAATCGCAGCAACGCTGAGAAAGTAGGCACGAGCGAAGTGTTTGTTGATCAAAAGCAATTCAGCTTCCGCTAGCAGCTCGCTAGCATTCTTCAACGCTGCAGTTTCGTATTGCCTCAGCAGGCTCTCGTCAAAATTCACGTTAGCGACTTCGCCGACCATAACTCCTCGCCCCTCCCTCAGTCGCTTCCGCGTCCATTCTCTACATTAGCCGAACAAACCGATCTTTGACCAAGTCACAACGAATCAGAAACCCCTGCCAACCTGCTCGTCGTGCTGTATCTGAAAGCGGCTTGCGAGGTTCGAACATCTCATTGGTCTGCAAGTCTGCAGACAAAAAGAAGATCGAACACAACTTCTGCGAATCTGCCGTTAGAACGACAAACAGGGGGAAGAAGATCGCAGCTTCCATCCGCTCACGTTGCGGCCCCCAGGCTGCCCCTAATAGCTGCCTCGGCATGATATTCACATTGGATACTTGCGCTGTTTTTACTTGAGCAAGGTAGCCGCAGAAGTCGCAGACCAAATCTGCACATTTGAAGTTTGTGGGTAGTAGCTTCATCGTCTTGCGGCGCTTGCATTTTGGGCACGCACAGTTTGATGCGACCTGGCGCTCGCCCCAATCCCCCAAAGCTTTCTTGTCAGACGGCATTGCTGATCACTTCTCCGACACCCAAGATCTAACGGTTCACGATATCAGTGGTTTTCGGCGCTCCGCAAAGGTCGAGACACTGTTCGCAGAGAGTGGTTAGAGGACCAAAGACCGGGACTTTTCCGAGCTTACTTTTCTCACCATAACGAAGACGCCCGGAGGCGAGCAGATCAGAGACAATTGCCAGGAGGCTTTTGTCGAGATCCTTGATATCTGCTCCGAGAGCTTCGCACTGCTCCCAACACGCCATCAAATCGTGGCTGAGTTTCCGGACGTCGTCCTCGTCGATGCCTTGGTCTAGCAAAAACGCTTTCAAAGAGAGCTCAATTGAATGAGCGCACAACGTCATAACAGGTGGGGGGGCAGCAATTTCATAGCCGGGCCAATGACCTACGCAGTCGTCCGCGGATTTCGCGGCTTCGAAGTTGAGCCGAGCCAAGTACTTATAGTAATTCGGACGATTAGCTGCATCAACGGAGAACATCCTCTTCGCCTCTCTCTTGTTTGCCATACCGGCGCTGACTGGGTGCCGGGAGATTATGTTCGCGGGTGCCGCTAGTTCAAACCTTTTCAATCAACGTGCGCGCCAACTCCGGATTCAACCGGCACACCCCATTGCTCTGAATATCAAAATCCGCTCCGCAGAATGTCTCGTCAGCAATCAACTTCAAAATGACACGGTCCACCACTGGACGCTTAGGCTCCATCAAGTCCAGCGCAAAAGACGGCGTCAGATCTTTTTCCTTGTGCCGCTGGTCGTGAAGAATACCGATCATTGGATCATAGCCGTCGCAGATCACTTGTATCTTCGTTCTTGTGAGCAGTGCGGCATACGCGTAGTTCAACATCGCGTTGATCGGATGCGAAGCGTTCTTGTTCTTCGGATTTACGCCAGTGAGAATTGAGGAGCGAGAGAGGTAGGTCTGCCAGTCGTCTGGAATTGGGTGGCGTGTGGTCGCCCGCCATTTCATCTCGACACCCTGCCAAGCTCGCCAGTAGGAGCTTGCGGCCTTGCCTTCCTGACCCAAGAGCTTTGAAGGCGTATCAGCGTCGCCTCTCTCGATGAAGGCGAGATCGTTACGGATCGCCTCTATCGATCTATCTAGATACTTGGACGACGGGACAAACTTTTCCAATGTTTCAATGCTGGCTTCCAGCTTTTGCCGCGTGATCTTGATCGCGAATGCCAGCTTCTTGTCCGGATCGTTCCGTGTTTCATATTGCCAAGCAACCTTTTTCCGATCGGCCGCAAATCCGCTCGGGCTCATTGCGGTCGTGCCGGTGCCATCAAATTTGATCCGTATCAATGGGACGCCTTGGTCAGCGAGCCAGTCCAACGCATCGAGCGTCATATTGCCTGAACCATCAATAATTACGATGCGAGGGGGTAATTCGAGATCGCCTTTGAAGAATTCCCAAATATTTGGATTGGATGGGTAATGCGTATTGCCGTCGCGAATTACCAATCGCTTTTTATCAACGCTAATGGATAAACCTTGGCCGGTAATGATTAGCGCGCTTGTTTCTCTTTCACGCCGTTTTCGTTTGGTTTTTTGTTTCTTTTCAAGGCTCTGCCAATAAACGCATCGCTCCGGCCAATCATCGCTATTAGCGATTAACGAATTAGAATTACTTTGATTTAGCATTGTGCTCGCACATCAATTTTCAACTACTTCGAATATACCCTAAATGGATGAATTAATTAGGAAAAAGTGGGCCACTGGCACTCGACTTCACGAGTATTTCGAGGAGGCGGTGAAGCGCACTATATTCGACGATCCTGAGGCTGAGTTGGAACCAGCTCAACTCCCTTCAGAGATTCTGCCAGGCGTTAGCTCCTTGGCCATCACACTGAATGCTGTGGCTAACGGAGTTGCCACATGGTCGGCCTTCGCTCAGTCAGCTCGGGAACGAGAACAAGTGCTCGATCAACTGAGAAACGATCTTGTCGCGGATGAGATACGTGCGATTGGGCGAAGCTCGGGTGAAAGCGGTGAGCAGTATCTTTCGCCGATCAGAGCCGACTTCTGGATTGGAGCGGGAATAGACCCCGAGAACGACAAGGCCGAATGCCCGAGCATCTCCTTTGATAAAATCCGAATTCTGAGCGATCCAGTGATTGACGTTGCCGCATCAAAAGTATTGGAATCGCCTTCGGCCACTACCAACAAGCCTGCGAAGACCGGGCGTCCCAATACATCGGAAGAGATCAAATCTAAGATACGTTTATCACTAGTCGAGGACGAATTTTTGATGATGCCTGATCGCACTGCTCAGGCTGCTGAAATCCGAGCGCGCATAAAAGGAGAGAGCGCTCGGCATTCCCACGAGATGCCGGGCTTCAAGACCAAAACGATTGCTCGTTGGATTGGCGAAGTCCTGAAAGAGACATCTATTCAGGGACCTGAATAATTCGCATAAACTGCATAAACTCGTTTCTGCATAATAACCAGTTTGAAAACAGGGTGCTAGCGAAGTGATACTGCGACCGTCAAGCGCAATTCCGCGCGAAGAACGGATCGTTTTCGATGGCCCGCCCACGCGACCACAAAGCAGAATACGCCCGCCGCATTGCGCGCGGCAAAGCACGTGGGCTGAGCCGCAGCCAGGCACGCGGCCACGCCAAAGCGTCCGAAACACAACTCAAGCCAAAGCCAAGCGACGTCAAATCAGACGCGCGCATAGAAGCCGCGATCCTGGCCATGAACAATGGTGAGAGCCTGACGCGTTCGGCCAAGGACGCGCAGGTGTCGCCTGAACGGCTGCGACGCTTCATCGTCTCTCAGGATATGGGCGCAAAGCAAGGTCGCCGTTGGGCGCTCGCAGACAGTCGCCCGCGCCGCGTTCCAATCATCAAGAATACAAACATCAAAGCCATCATCGTTCCCGGCTTCGATGACGCCAGCCGCGTGGGCAAATATCACAATCGGATTGGCCAATTCGTGCGCACGCAGGACCTGTCAGTCCTTGAGCCATTTGTCGGCGAAGGTGTCACCGACATTTCCGGCAAGTTCCATCCCTTCGAAACCGATCCCAACGCGCTGCTTCGCTACGCGATGAAGGACGAACCCGAATTCCACGAAATCTATCAAATCATTCAAACATGAAAGGACTTTCCCATGAATGATCTCATTACCCCAGAAGAACTACGCCGCGAGAGAGACTATGAACGACTGCGGACCCGCAACCCGATCTGTCTCACTTGCGGATATGATAAGCATCCATCGGCCTTGGAACTATCGCATCTTGTGCCGCACAAGTTTCATGATGAAGGCGGACCGCAATGCCGGAACTGTCACCGTGAGCTAAGCGACGCAGAAAAGGATTATCCCTACGCACCGCAATCGATCAATCCGCAGATGGAAACCATCGGGCGTTACCTACTTGCGCTCGCTGAATGGTTCCAACGCATCGCTGCGACGATCGCCCTGTTCGGAGCATGGTTGCTTGAGCAATCCGAACATGTCCCGCCACATGAACCGGAGGCTATCGTATGAGCGCTCCATTCCACGCTGATCTCTATGTGCGGGCCTATACGGAGAAACACGGATCAACTCCCGTAGGGGCAAAACCCGCTCGCAAGACACTGGACGAGCCGTCCCCCTGGACGATCATCTTCGACACTGAGACGACGACCGATGCAGCGCAACGGCTTCGCATCGGATTTTGTCAGGTGCGCAAGCACGGCAAGCTGATGCGGGAAATCCTGTTCTATGATCCGGGCTTATCCGCGTCTGACATGCGTGTCGTCATGGCATATGCCACCGCGAACGAATTGACGCTGGCAACGGTCGATGAGTTACGGCGCAACGTCTTCCTGAAGATCGGCTATCGCGCCAAGGCCGCCATTGTCGGCTTCAATCTGCCTTTCGACATATCCCGCGTTGCGAGCGGGCAAAGCGAGGCACGCGGCAGCATGCGCGGCGGGTTCTCCTTTGAACTCTCGCATTGGAAGTCTGAGCCAAACATTCGCGTGAAACATCTGAGCGCATCTGCCGCTCTCATGGATTTCGCCAAGCCGGGCAAACAGCAGACCGGAAGGGGCATGCGTAATCGCGGGTTCGAAAAGCCTCACAATCGCGGCTACTTCATCGACGTGAAGACGATTGCGATGGCACTCACCAGTCGGAAGCATTCGCTCAAGAGCCTGTCTGCTTTCTTGGACGTACCTACTCAGAAGCTTGAAACTGAAGAGCATGGCGGCCCGATCACCGATCAGTATCTCGAATATGCCCGTGCAGACGTGCAAGCGACGTGGGAGTGCTATTACGCGCTTTCGGCAATGTATGCGTCCCACGGGCTCGAAACACCGCTGCATCGCATCCTGAGCGAAGCCAGCATCGGCAAAGCCTACCTGAAGCAGATGGGCGTCGTTCCTTTGCTGGGGTGCCAGCCTGACACTCCGCGCGAAGGCTTCGGGCTGATCATGTCAGCCTACTTTGGCGGACGGGCTGAAGTACGCATTCGCCGGGAAGTGAGCCAGGTGCTCTATTGCGACTTCAAATCCATGTACCCAAGCGTCAACGCACTGATGGGGCTCAACGACTTCGTGATTGCCGATGGCTATAGCGAGCGATCCACGACTGAAGAGACACAAGCGTTTCTCGACGTCACGACGCTGGCAGACCTCCAATGTCCGACAACATGGAGAAAGCTGCATACGCTTGTGCGTCTATGTCCTGATGACGACGTGTTGCCAGTGCGGACGCGATATTCTGAAGGCCGGGACAATCTGACGATTGGGCTCAATCACCTGACATCTGAGACGCCACTTTGGTACACGCTCGCCGATGTGCTCGCGTCGAAGATGCTCACCGGCAAGACGCCGCGTATTCTAGAAGCGATCACGTTTGAACCCGGCCCCCGTCAATCAGACCTGAAACCCATCAATCTCTTTGGACGTGAAGCCTATCGCATCGATCCAAACACCGAAGACATGTTCACGCGGCTGGTCGATATGCGGGACGAAGCGAAAGCGCGGCACGACCCGCTTCAACAGCAGATCAAGATCATCGCGAACTCGACCTGCTACGGGATCTTCGTTGAGATCAACCGTGACGATGCGCCGAAGCCCGAGGCGTTGGACCTGTTCACCGCGAATGGCGAGAAATCGTCTGTCATGTCGGCTGCGCTTGAAGAGCCGGGGCGTTACTTCCATCCATTGCTTGCGACGCTGATTACGGGCGCGGCCCGTTTGATGCTGGCCTTGTCGGAACGCCTTGCAGCCGATCAGGGGATGGACTGGACTTTCTGCGACACTGACAGCATCGCGATGGCCAAGCCTAAAGGCGTATCGGACGATGCATTCAATGCGCGATGCCAGGCGGTGATTGATTGGTTCGAACCGCTCAATCCCTATCGTAGGCCCGGATCGATCCTGAAGATTGAGGATGTGAATTACAGCCCAACATCCAAAGAACTTACACCGCTCTATTGTTTCGCCATATCAGCTAAGCGTTATGCGCTGTTCAATGTCGATCAAGACGGTAAGCCCGTTATCCGAAAAGCCTCTGCGCATGGGCTTGGGGCGTTCATGGCACCTTATGGGGCTGATAAGCCGGCTAAGGGATTACCCGAACCTGTTGGCCCGCTTAGCGCGATGGGCATTAGCCGTTGGCAGTATGATTACTGGTATAAGCTTATCGAAGCAGCTTTGAACGGAACGCCTAACAAGGTGCCGCTCGACTATCACGCAGGTCTGAGCAACCCAGCGCTCAGGCGTTACGGCGCGACCAGTCCCGCCCTGCTGCGATGGATGAAGTGCTTCAACGCCGGGAAAGCCTACGGCGACCAAGTGAAGCCGTTCGGGTTCATGGTTGCTCCTATCGCACTGACGGGGGCGATGGCCGAGATGCCAGTTCCGGAATTTGTGGACCCATCCAAAAAGGGCAGGCCTCGCAAGACGGTGCGTCCGAAGCCTATTTCGCCATTTGAACGGGATGGCGCGCTAGCGGGGGCGATGGCCTTCGACCGCGTGTCGGGCGACCCCGTGGAAGCTACAGCATTGAAAAGCTACGCGGATGCTTTGGCGCTGTTTCATCTGAGTCCGGAAGACAAGTTTGAGAATGGCGGACCGTGGGACGATGGCAGAACCGAGCGGCGACGCGTAGTTGCGTCACGGATGCAACTGATTGGAAAGGAAGCGAACAAGGTGGGCGAGTTTGGGGAGAGTGACCCAGTTGCGAGTGGTGCAAGGATATTTAAGAATCTTTCAGTGAGGAGCTCGAAATGAGTTGGGAAATAGACCGCATTTTGAAGAGGCCATGCGACTGTGGTGCCAGTGTTTTTGAATATGTTCAGAGCAGCAATGACTGGGGCCAATTTGAGGAAACACTCATAAATCACTGCCCCAAATGCCTGGCCGCGCGGGAAGCGAACCAAAAGCGAAGAGTTGAGTTAAAGGAGAGGATTAAAGTGTTGGCGGGATCACGCTATCTTGCGATGTGGTTTGAATCCTTTAACGGTCTGAACAAGAGGCAGGTTTGGCATCGGCTAACAGGTGGTCGAGGTTACCCGTCACTCGGCACTTTCTATATGCATACGAAAAGTGAAGGTCTTGATCATTATCTTTTCCGTGTATTTCACCAAGATATTGCAGATGCACTCTCACTGCTCGGTGTAGTAGATAACGAGGTAACTTCAGCGCTCGACGAATTGGATTCTCGTCCGGACTACGACTGTCGACAACGTCGTTTGCCATATTGAGAATGGTTGACTTTTCGATGAGCGATACAGATTTGCAGGGCGATGGGGGGGGGGGCTGAGTGGGTCCCGAACCCGCTCAATCTTTAGCAAGGTTGACGGGTGGGGGTATTCGCTGAGGCTCTGATCAGTGCAGACGCGTGATTATGCTCTCAAACTAATTGAGGGACGCAAACGGCTCGGGGCACAGCGGGCACACTTTTACTTGCTGCTGTATTCGACCCGCTGGAACCATCTGCTTTTCCAAGTCTCCCGATTTCGTGAATGGTTTGCGGAGGCTGCTGGCTTGTCCGTCCCCCCCCCTGCACCAAACCAATGCAAGTTGACTCCATAATATCAATTTTACATTGTAAATTTGGCGCGGGCATAAATGGGGGACAGCAGGGAACATGAAAGTTTATCAAAACTACGGTCCCTTCGAAATTCCGAGAATTAATTCGAACGTCAGCTTATCGCATGTCGATCAGTTCTTTGAGCAATTGGAACGTATTGAGCCTGGATTGAAGAACGCAAAAGGGTGCTACGTATTTGCGATGCGGGCGGGAAAGGGAATCCGACCTTGGTACGTGGGTAAAGCTACAGGCCATTTAGGATTTGAGCAGGAAGCTCTTCACTCGGATAAACTGGCGAAATACAACACCGTGATAGCCAGTTATAGAAGAGGAACACCGGTCCTCTTTTTCTTGGCGCGCCGAACAAGAAATGATACGCGATTTTCTGCATCGACCTATGATAGTGACGCCAGATGGTTGGAGAGGCATTTGCTGGGGTTTGCTTGGGAAGCCAATCCAAATCTAGTGAATAATAGACATACGGGAATGCTTCGTGACGGCTTCGTTCCGGGCTTGCTGAATTCAAGTAGTCGCGGGCTGACTGATACGGATCGGCAACTGAAGCGAGTATTCAATCTCTTGCCGACAATCCCAAACAACACCACAGTCCGCGAAACTATTGAAGAGCTTTCACTTGTTCGGCAGGAGCTTGATGAAGAGATTGCCGAAATGGAGAGTGACGCTGAATCTGTCGTCGAAGCGATAACTCAAAATCCTGAGACAATATCAAATACGGGCCCATCAAAAGTCCAAAAGACAACGCGATTGGGTCTGGGCCTTGTTATAGTTTCCGTTGTTTTGGTGTCTCTGGGCGCAGGTGCCTGGTACGCTTGGCGATCAGGAGTTCTGGCTAGCCTGATTAACTAGGCCGCAAACTGATTCTAAGACCAAGCGACTGGAGGTCGGTGCGAATGGTGGCGTTGTTCGAATTCCTATATGACAAGATAACCAAAGACTTGGTTCTTTCAGTGGCCATTCCAATAGGGCTTCTTTTAGCTCTAGTATTTGCTTGGGACCTAGGATTGCAGCGCACCACATTGGCGATGGGCAAAAAGCTTGGAGATCATTCGGGCGGGCAGACGTTTCAGGACGCCATAACACCGACATGGAAAGTCAATCTCACTCTGTTCGTTTGGGCATCAATAGTCGTTTTTTTTGCGACCTGCATGTTCAAATTTGGAGCAATAGTGTCGTTGGTTCTGATTGTCGGCTTCGTTGCGTGTTCTGCAATCGCGTCTATGGTTTTTATCCCCAAACCCGAAAGTCGTCACTACGTCGATCTAGTGCAGCATAGTCTCACGAACCGTTTTGCGAATTTCAATCGTGATGGGGATATCAATCGAGCTCAAGCCACTGAGGAAATACTGTTACGCCTAAGGGAACAGTACAAAGAAGTTTTTGATAGCGGTCGACCGCACTAGCCAAGTTCAAATAAATTCTGAATGCTTTGAAGACTACCCAACCTGTTGAAAGGTTTTTCCTTTGGACATCACTATACCCCCTCTCCCAAGGGAGAGGGGGCTCTAGGGCCGCAGGCGCTACTCCACGACCGCCCCTGCACCAACCTCCGGAAAGACGCCCGCAATCGCCTGGTTCCATCGGAACAGGTCC
>Ga0075117_1002474_pt1 | contig 10577 bp, 10 predicted proteins | sample AntAceMetag02UKJ_FD_69789 | JGI IMG/M metagenome (GOLD analysis project Ga0075117, IMG submission 69789) | Saline lake microbial communities from Ace Lake, Antarctica - Antarctic Ace Lake Metagenome 02UKJ | ecosystem: Environmental > Aquatic > Non-marine Saline and Alkaline > Saline | place... | reverse complement strand
AGAGCATTCCGTGTCGGTAAAATAATTCTTTAAAAATTCCCTATTTTTTGATTGAAGTAGCGTGAGGTCCTTTCCTTTGGAGGAGACATGTATAAACCTTAGAAAAGACGAATGCTGCATAACCAGATCCTTTATGTTTTCCAATATTTTGGTGTCATAATCTAATTGGAAGTCCGTTGGAAACCCTATTTCTTTTGGTCTACGGTATGTTGCATCTTCCGGAACGGCCAAAACGGCGCAAGGTACCTTTGTAATTACATTACCTGTATTGCTTCCTAATGAAACAGCTTTTAAGCCGGAGGCCCCTTTTGTTCCCATGATGATCAAGTCAATATTTTTGTCTTTAACCTCTTCCTTGATTTTATCTGTAAAAAATCCGTAGAGAACTTCGGCTTTAAAGGTATGTTTGATATTAACAGGCAAACGTTCTATAGCCTTTAGCAGTTTCCCCATCGTTTCTTTATTCTTTTTTAACACACTTTCTTCAAGCATTTTAGGTGGCACGTACATAGTTGCTTCACCACCTGTATAAGCAGTAAGAGGTTGCACGTTAATAACATAAAAACAGCATTTAGTTTTGTTGAACAAAGCCATACCGTAGGTAATCGCATTCCATGCATTATCAGAAAAATCTGTGGGTATGAGTATATTTTTCATTTTCCTTTTAATTTGTATTTAAAAGTAACAAGGTGCATATAGCTTTCAAATGACACTCGTCATACGCTATGGTTTTTTTCTAATGCCATCCATGCCAAGGCGGCTGGTCCCAGTACTGCATTGGCGCTTGTAGCGGTGGATAAGCGTACCTTTATCTTCCCTTTATAGGCATTAAAAAGATGGTTTTCCATTCTGGTTTTTATTGGATTTAACAGAATAGCTCCTGCTTTGCTTAATCCTCCGGAAAGAATAAATGCTTCGGGATCTAAATGGGCAACGGTATCTGCCATTTTACCTCCTAGTATTTCGCCAGTCTTTTCAAAAGCCTTTAGTGCAATGGTGTCCCCGTTTAAAGCGGCTTTGGAAATTGCTGTTCCGGTCATGTCTTCAAAACTAAGACTTCGTAAGGGAGAATTTTCTCGCATAGTAGCCATCAACTCAAAAACGGTACGTTTAATACCAGTGACGGAAGCATAGGTTTCTAGACAGCCCTTTAATCCGCAATTACACATTCTACCATTTGGATCTACATTTACATGGCCTAGTTCTCCCGCAAGACCATGTTCCCCATTCAGTATTTTACCATTGATTACGATGCCGCTTCCTAGTCCAGTTCCTAGGGTTAATGCGATAAAATTTTTCATTCCCTTTGCGGCACCAAAAAGCATTTCGCCCAAAGCAGCGGCATTGGCATCATTTGCTAGTATTACGGGGAACCTAAAATGTTCATGTATAATTTTTACTAGGGGTGTAGTCTTGCCCCAGTTTAGGTTTGGGGGATTTTCAATTTGCCCTGTATATGAATTAGCATTGGGCGCTCCAACTCCAATAGAACGTATTCGGATATCTGGACCCGATGTTGAAATCAGGCTTTCAATCTCCAATTTTAATTTTTTCATAAAGGGCGGAAAAGGTTTTTGTGCATTGGTTTTAAAAACGGTCTTATCCAAGATATTCCCTTCTTTGGTAACGATTCCTACCTTGGTAAGACTTCCGCCAATATCAATTCCCAGTACTACTTCTTTTGCCATTTTTGTTTGTTTTATAGATGTACAAATTAAAAAACAGAAGGTTGGTTTCAACTGATCTATGTCATTTTAGGTTTGGCGATAATAATGTATTATTGAAATAAGCCTAAATATAAAACCCATGAAAGCACTCGCCTCCCTTAAAAATATGGATTCGGAATCCTGCAAGGTTGTTATTACACGAAATCTAAATCGAATTTTGGATATTCGTATTGTTGAAATTGATGTTGAAAACGGTATGATTCACTTTCTTTATAATGGCAAAAAGGCCTATGAGAACGTAAAAAAAGAGCTGGGTAGAATCGGATATCCTATAATGTCGTAGTAATTTCAAAGTTCGATATGAAGCGCAAGTAGTAGAATCAAGTCTTTATTTTGTTGTTAGGTTAAGAGTCATCTGCTTCACTACTAGTCAACAAGGGGAACTATTAAAAAGGGGACTTCCGTTTGAAAAGCAATACGGTTGACGATATTTTCGGTTGTCAATTTTTCAAAAAAGCTATGCCAGTAATTTATCATGGCAATCATTCCTACATCCTTGTTTTCTGAAGAAAATATTTGAATTGCATCTGATATTTTTGACTCCCCTTTAGTCTCTACGAACTTAATTGTTAAACCGTTTAAACGTTGTATCAATAGATTTTTGCATGTTTCTTGTTGTGAAGTTAATTTTTTATCCCTTTCTACATGTAGGATAATAACTTCTGAACCCCATAAATTAGCCAAGTCTAGTAACGGCTTTAATTCTACTTTTGAATATACATGCTCAAAATTTGTAACGAAGGCAATTTGTTTTGGGGCAACAAAACTGTAGTTTTCAGGAACAGCCACCAAACGACAAAAATTAATATGTTTTATTACGCTTACGGTGTTACTGCCCATAAATACTTCTTTTACCGCCGAGGAACCTTTTGTACCCATAAAAACGTAACTAATATTGTAATCTATTACCGTTTTTCCTATGGCGTTTAAAAGGGAATCTGATATGATCAGACTTTTGAATTCGTGTTTTGAATTCTGGTTTTCAGATATGAGTTTGGCCATAAGTGCCGAGCTATTACGTTCGGATTCTTCTTTTATAGCTCGATATAATCGGGTGTTTTTTGCCTTACCAATAGTGCTGCTTAGGCCGGATGCTCCTACTTCAAAAGCATTCAGAACATAAAAGATACATTCCTCATTTTCAAAAAGAGAGATGGCATAAGCGATAGCATTGTACGCATTGGACGAAAAATCTGTAGGTAAAAGAATATGTTTTGCTTTCATAGCATCTAAAAGTGAAATTAATGAACGAATCTTATTCCGGTAAAATCAATAGTGGCACCTTGGTATGGAAGGTTGCCTTCTTTACAACTGGCTCTCCTATAATTTTTTCCCAAAAACTATGATGGTACAGGATTATAGCCATCATATCTACTTGTGTGTGGTCCATAAATTTTTCGAGAGTTTGCTCCACATTTGCCTCAAAATCGATATTATAGAAAGTAATATCCAAAACGTCTAAACGCTCTTTTAACAGTTTTTGATTGATGAGCTGTTGTTCGTTAAGTTCAAATTCTACGGCTACATGTACGACTTGTATTTTTGTTTTCCATAGGGATGCCAATTCAATCATAGGTAATAATTGATTTTTCTCATATTTTTTAGAAAAATCTGTTGGAAAAGCCATTGATTTTAGAGTTTGAAAATTATAATCGTCCGGTACCGCCAAGATTGTGCAACCACTTATTTTCTTTAACACTTTAACAGTATTACTTCCCATAAAAACTTGTTTTGCTCCAGTGGCCCCTTTAGTGCCCATACATATCAAATCAAAATCTGTTTCTGCTGTAAGTTGTGCTATGGCTTCTTCTAAGGTGTCCGATTTGGAAAAAGTCTCAAAACTATGTTTTGGGTTATGGTTGTTTTCCTCAAGATATATCAACGTTTTATCAAGTTCCTGTTTCGAATATTCGGATAAAGAATCGTAAATGATTCCCAATCGTTGTTGGCCTTTATTCCCCAACATATTTAATGCTTGGGGCTCATACGCATGTAGCAGATAAAATTTACATTCCATACGGGCATAAAGTTTTATAACGGTAAATATGGCATTCCAGGCATTGTCTGAGAAATCGGTAGGTAAGAGTATTTTTTTCATGATGAAAACATTTTTTTCATTCCTGCAAAGGCAGGAATCTCATTGTTGCATTTTTTTCAATGTTATCTAGCAAGGTTTTGCATGACCAAAAATGGAATTTTTGGTTGTAGCCCAATTTGATCTACAGTAGATTTATACAGCATATCCTCTAGAAAAGAATGTCTGGAATTAACCATAACGAGAAGGTCGCTATCCTTTTTTGAAATATATTCCATAATCGCCTCACCTTTGTTTTTCACAGGAATTCTTTCAAAAAACAAATAGGCATCGGGTAAAGATTCCTGCAAAAAACGCTTGTTATCTAACTGCCTATGGCTTAAATCTTCAAAATCTGAGATATAAAGACAATAGACCTCCGATTTATAATCGGCGATCAAAGTGTTCAGAAGCTTTAGTTCTCTGCGCTTATAAGGCAGCATATAATTTGTGGGGAAAACGATTCTTTTTGGTTGTTTAAATTCATAATTCTCTGGAATAGCTAAAACAGGGCATAGCACATATTTGAAAATCTGAACCGTATGGCTGCCAAATGTAATATTTTTATCTGCTGTTTTACCTTGAGTACCCATAAGTACTAAATCTACATTTAGCTGATTGGTAAAATCATTTACTGCATCTACCAAAGAAGCAAAAGCAGAAATGGATTCAAACTTATGTTTTGGATTATGGTATTTTTTAGTGAGATTGGTTATCATTTTTTCTAAGGAAGCTTCTACTCTTTGGCCAATCGTCTTTTTTTGAACTTCCATTGATTCATCGCCATTTTTTTTATAGGGCCCGTATACTTCATCCGCATAGGCATGTAAAAAATAGAAATTGGTACGCTCACATTTGTAAAGATGCAACGCGTATTCTATAGTGTGCATGGCATTGTTGGAAAAATCTGTAGGAATCAATATGGTTCTCATAGTGGTGTATATTTATGATGAGTTAAAACTATTTATATGCGTATTCAATACCTATGATATAAATCAGTAGTTAGCATGGATGAAATAGTTTTTTACTAGTCCCTTCAAAGAAGATACGCTGTTTGTTTGCTTGAAGGCTAGTTGATTATCTATCTAGTAATAGGTTAATTAGGGGATTAAAGATGTGCTAATCGTTTAATAGACAATATCAAATTGATGAAATAAATCTGACGTAGTAGTAGGTTAAACAGCGGCTAATCTTGGAGCGATAAAAGTGGAATTCTCGTATTAAAGCTTACCTCCTCTACTGTGGTGTCCAAAAATAACTGCCGTAAAAGACTATAATCCTTTGAAATCATAATGATAAGGTCCGCACTTGCACTTTCAGCAAAAACTTGAACTCCATCCTCCACTTTTCTTGAGACGACCCTTTCTAAACGAATAGGATTAGGTAGTAATTGAGATAACCGTTGCACCAATTGCTTTTGTTGTGCCATTAAGTCGTTCACAAGCTTAATTTCCGACTTTGTAACGTATAGTATTTGTAGCTGTGCAGTTTTAGAGGTTATAATGGACGCTATTTTTTTTAGCGTAGTATCGCTATACTTGATTTCAAAATCAACAGGAAAAACTACGTTCATAAAACCCTTGAATTGTGCCTTGTCGGGCACAACGAGCACATCAGATTCCACTTTTGTAATCACATCGCCCGAACGCGTACCTGTAAAAAATTCTTTAAGTTCAGATGCGCCACGGGTTCCCATTACAATAAGTTCTATTTCTTTTTCCTCAATATGTTTTCGGATATTCTTTAAAAAGTAGCCTTTCTCGCGAATCATTGTAACCTGGTGATACTCTTTTTTTGATGAAATCGATGTTACGAATTGTTCCAAATCCTTAAGCTTTTGACTGACGGACTTAGACTCTCGTTTCACCATAATATTTGTGCCAAGTTCATAAATAGTCTTTTCCCTAACGTCGGAACCTTCTACATTAACGTAAAGAAGAAAAAAATGGCAAGGAATTTCTGAAAATAGCGCTAAGGCATAACGAATTGCATTTTTTGAGTTTTTAGAAAAATCGGTGGGAATCAGGATTTTTTTCATCGAACTTCCTTTTTAACGTTTCCATAAAAATAGAATCGAATACAACGCAAAACTATGATATTGGTCAGTTACGAATAGAGTATCCTATTCATGTAATACCAAAAGCGGAACAGTGGTATGGAAGCTCAGCTTTTTGATTGCGGTATCGAACAAAAGCTGCTGAAAAAAATTTAGGTTTTTGGCTACCATTACTAGCATTTCTATTTGATTAAGGCCTACAAAATTCAAAATACCATTTTTTATATTATCATCTATAACACGATGAAAATTATGAGACAGAGGCAGTGTTTCGGATAAATAATCCTGTAAATATGCTTTGTTTTTTTCTTGTGGTTTGGTTAGGTGTGCATTTGCTAGCGAAACATTTAATACATTAAGGTTGGCCTTTGAGATGCTTAGCAAGTCTGTGAGTGCCTCCAAAATAGGGTAGGTGTAAAAAAGATTATAATCTGTTGCAAATGCAATCTGCTTTGGTCTGGAGATAGTTGCATTCTCTGGTATGACCAATACATTGCAGAAAACTTTGGTTATGACATCTCCCGTATTGCTTCCTACCACTGCCGCTTTAATACTCGATGCCCCTTTGGTTCCCATAACGATAAGGTCTACTTTTTTAGCCGCTACCGTTTTTCGTATAATATCAATAAAATTACCATGTTCCTGTAGGGCAATAAAATGATGTTTTTCGTTAATGGGCAGTTCTTTGATTCGTTTAAAAAGGAAGTTCAATTTTTCTTTTAGAGTAGAGCTTATCTTTTCGGTAGGAAAAGCAAAGGAATTACTGCTTGAAACTGACTGTTTTAAATTACCAATATTTAAAATAAAGAAAGTACAAGACTCGTTTTTAAAAAGCCGAACAGCATAGGCTAATGCGTTCCAGGAATTATCGGAAAAATCTGTGGGTATTAAAACGGTCTTCATTCACATGGCTTGGTATACAAAACTAAAGGTAAAAAACTATTTGATAAATGATATTTGTCACCCATACCATTTTCTAATTTTTATTGGCTAGTTCACATATTGTAAAGCCTTTAATTGTTTTATTCTGATATTGCGGCCTTCAATAGCTATTAGCCCTTCTTTCTTAAAACCAGAAAGGGTACGGATAAGGCTTTCTGGAGCAATACCGGCGACACTCGCCAAATCGTTACGTGATATTTTGATGACATCTTCAGTTTCAGTCTTCATGATATCGGCAAATTGTAATAAAGTTTGGGCCGTTTTCTTACGAACAGAGCTGTAGGCCATCTGTAACAATTGTCCTTTTATTAGTGTAATATTCTCGGTTAAAAGCTCCATCAGTTCCAAAGAAATATTTTTATTTTTTCCTAAAATATCTTTTAGGTTTTCTTTGGAGATTCCTGCTAATACTACAGGCTCCATAGCTGTTGCAGACTCTTGATATGCGGTGTGGTTTAGAAAAGAGGTAAATCCCAAAAAGTCGTCGGCGCTATACAATGAGGTAATTAGCTCCTTACCGGCCGCATCCATACTATAACATTTTACAAGCCCTTTTAAGATGAGATAGATTTTAGTAGAGTGGGAACCTTCTCGATAAATAGTTTCACCTTGTTCAAAATTGACCAGATCGCCATTATCATCAAAAAAATTCTTAAGCTCATGTATGGTACTCAGCTCATCTTCAGAAACTTCATGTTTAATGGTAGTTGCATCGGTTGCACGATTTAAAATTTCTGCCTTTGCTAATCGGCTCTCCACGGCACTAATGAGGTCTTCTTCTTCAAAAGGTTTGGTTAAATAATCGTCTGCACCCATATCCATGCCTTTCCGTATTTCTTTATGCTCCGTTTTAGCAGATAAAAAGACAAAGGGAATCTGTTTGGTTTTTTCATCAGACGATAGGCTTTCTAAAACACCGTAACCATCCATAACGGGCATCATAATATCACAGATAATAATATCTGGCAAATTTTTCTTAGCAGTTTCTACACCTATTCTCCCATTAGGGGCAGTAAGAACAGCATAGCCAGAAAGCTCTAAAAGCTCTTCGGTATTTTCGCGTAGGGCTCGGTCGTCTTCTATTAATAAAATTGTTTTCATTTTCTAGTAGGTATTACGTTCTTTGGGTATACGCACAATAAAAGTTGAGCCCTTGTTTTCTTGGCTTGTGAATTCAAGGCTGGCACCTAAGTTTTCTAAATGTTGTTTTGCAATGTTTAAACCAATGCCAGTACCTTGTGATAAAAGAGCGTTTTGTGCTCTAAAATATCGGTTGAAAATATATTTTTGTTCCGCCTTTGGTATCCCTATCCCTTCATCGATTATACTTAGGACTATTTTTTCTTGTTCAATACCTACCTGTAAATCTATAGTGGAGTCTTCCGGCGAATATTTAATGGCATTATGAACCAAATTCGACAAAGCTAATTCTAAGGTCTTCTCATCAAATTGGATGATAAGGTCATCAATGTTATGCGGATACTGGATTTTTTGTCCTGTTTTGAGCAACATATTAGAATCATATACGACTTCATTAATTATTTTGCTTAGTGGAAAGTTTTCTACGTTATAATTGACCTTACCGGATTGCAAACGTTCTACAGAAAGAAAATCATTAAGAATAGCATCTAGGTACTTTACTTTATTTTTAATAGTATTCACATGCTTGTCCCGTTTTTCTTGTTGCTCGGTCTGGGTATACTTTCCCAACAAGGTAATGGACGTTAAAATACTACTTAGGGGGGTTTTAAACTCGTGCGAAACTAAAGATAAGAAACGGGTCTTTAGTTCATTCAATTCTTTTTCTGCGGCCAGTGCTTCGGTCAGTTGTATAGTTCGTTCTTCAACTTTTTTCTCAAGTTTTTCAGTATAGTTTTTTCGCTCTGTAATATCCAGTATAATGGCAACAAACGTCTTTTTTTCGCCCATGGAGGAAAGTTGAAGATGTACTTCTACGGGATAGGAAGAACCATCCTTTCTTTCGTGAGTTGTTTCAAAATCAACCTTACCCATTTCGTCTTCTAATAAGGGTTGTATTAATTTTAAAAATTTAGGTTTATTTAGTCCAGGTTTTATGTCTACTGGGGTCATGGTCAACAATTCGTCCATAGTATAGCCTATGTTTCGTTGCGCTTCTTTATTTACATTTATAAAATTGAAAGTATCGGCATCAAAAACAAATATTTCATTGAGTGATTCGTCAAAAATACGTGCCCAATGGTTGAGTTCCTTTTCTTTTCGTTTACGCTCTGTAATATCAATTATTAAGGCCATAACGTACGTAGCACCATAAAGCTCAAATGGATTTAGACCTGCCTCAACAGGAAATTCATGGCCATCCTTACATATGCCGAATAAATCTCGACCATGGCCCATTTGCCGTTTTTCGCTTTTTGAGATAAAGTTATCAACGTGGGCTTCGTGGTTATGGTGGTATCTTTTTGGAATGAGGATATCAAGTGGTTTTCCTATGAGTTCCTCTTTTTTATACCCGAACATCTCCTCAGCAGACGTATTAGAGGCAACAATTTTTTGCTCTGCATTGACAACAATAATACCTTCGGAAACCCCTTCGGAAAGGAGGTTAAAAATATTACTGTTTTTCTGGAAAACCCGCATAACTCAAATATAAACCTTTCAAACTGATTTTTATCATAGAAATCTAGGCATGGGCATCCTATTTTTATAGTGTATAACATAAACTTGTTGAAAATGAGAAATACACCTAAAACCATGAATGGGCTCTATGAGAACTTAGGTAAATTGTTCTATGCCATGGCTATTAGTGATGGCAGTGTGCATACTAAAGAATGGGATAAAGTAAAGGAAATAGTACAAGAAGATTGGTTGTACGTTGACGATTTTACCGACCGTTACGGTACAGATGCGGCCAACCAAATAGAAATTGTTTTTGACGGACTTATGGAGTATAACAAGAGTAGTGAGGAGTGCTATATAGCATTCAAGGATTTTTACAAAGAGCATCCTCATGCTTTCTCAGAGAATATCAAGTCCTTGACACTAAAGACCGCTAATGCAATTGCCAGCGCCTTTTCAGGCAGGAACAAATCTGAATTGGTTCTATTGGCTAAAATCAATTTATTGCTGAAGTAGATTGATGTTGTAAATTAATTTTGAGACTAGAGGGTATTATTTTAGTCTTAGATTTTAAAAGTTAGTACTGGCAAATAGGATGCTTTTGACCTTAAAGACTGGGTTTTGGATTTTCGCTACTAGAACGTACACATCTGAGGTGCGTATCACAGTTTAGGTATTGGAGCCGAAGAAAAAATCATTGATTGCCCTCGTACCGTGGGAACCCATAACAATCAAATCGACATATTGTTCTTGCACGACCTTGTTCAACTCTTTGAAAATCTTATAATTTTGGACGATTTTTCTAATTTTAATATCCTTCAAGTAGGGGTTGTTTAAAAAAGGTTTGAACCGTTTTCTAACGAGTTCCATGTAGTATTTGGCCTCTTCATATGCTTGGCCTTCATCTTTGGTCAACACCGCTTCTGAAAGCCTCAACATATGTAGCAGCACTATTTCTGCCTGTTTCTTTTTTGCTATTTTCGCTGCTTCTTCTAACGCTTATATAGAAGGTTCCGAAAAATCTACGGGAACCAGAATCCTTTGCATTTTAAATGGCTTTTTTTCGACGTCCCAACTTTTCTTTTTGTTTTCTAGTTTAGCCCCCAATAAGTTCGGAGTGTTCTTTTAAATTTCAAATAAATATATTTGAGATATGAAATATAAGAAATGGAGCTTAGAT
>Ga0075117_1002470_pt1 | contig 10586 bp, 12 predicted proteins | sample AntAceMetag02UKJ_FD_69789 | JGI IMG/M metagenome (GOLD analysis project Ga0075117, IMG submission 69789) | Saline lake microbial communities from Ace Lake, Antarctica - Antarctic Ace Lake Metagenome 02UKJ | ecosystem: Environmental > Aquatic > Non-marine Saline and Alkaline > Saline | place... | reverse complement strand
TCGATTCGTAAGTTGTTGCGACCGGAGAGTTCGTCGCTTGTTGAAAACAGCCGGGCATTTCAAAAAATGCTCACTGAAGGGGTTAATGTTTCGTGGATGGGAAAAGAGGGTGAGCTTCATGGTAAGGTAATGAGAACTGTCGACTACATTCACTGATAAAACTATCAATAGTTCTTAACTAAAATTAAAAAAACAGTAGAGTGTGATCAATGAGTGATAAACTGTCAGCCCCAATGCCTGATAATCCTGGAGATTTTCTGCTCTATGAGACAGAAGATGGGCAAACCCGGATTGAAGTCCGTCTGGCGGAAGAGACCGTTTGGTTGCCTCAAAGAGTCATGGCAGAACTCTTTCAGACATCAATTCAGAACGTAAACCAACACCTCATAACAATATACGACGAAGGGGAGCTTCTCCCCGAGGCAACTATCAAGAAATACTTGATAGTTCAAAAAGAGGGTAAACGAGAAGTTTCCCGGCAGGTTGATCACTACAACATGGACGCCATTATTTCCGTCGGTTATCGCATCAAATCCCATCGTGGTACGCAATTTCGTATCTGGGCAACTGAGCGATTGCGTGAATTCCTTATCAAGGGATTCACGATGGACGATGAACGGCTCAAACGAGCGGGGGGCGGTAATTACTTTGATGAATTGCTGTCTCGCATTCGAGATATTCGTTCTTCTGAACGAGTCTTCTGGCGTAAAGTTCTCGATATTTATGCAAGCAGCATCGATTACGACCCACAAACAGAAACCTCAACTCTCTTCTTTAAAACAATCCAGAACAAGATGCATTGGGCAGCTCATGGTCAAACTGCCGCTGAAGTCATTCATCGCCGTGCCGATGCAACGAAACCCAATATGGGATTGACCAGTTGGGAAGGGGCGAAGCCCCGTAAGACAGAAGTGAGTGTTGCGAAAAATTATCTCACTGAAGAAGAAATTGAAATCCTGAATCGAACCGTCACTGCCTATTTGGAATTTGCGGAATTACAGGCAATGAATCGGCAGCCGATGTATATGACGGATTGGATCAAAAAGCTAGATAACTTTCTGCGTCTCTCTGACCGCGAAGTTCTCAGTCATGCAGGAAAGATATCACACGACTCTGCCAAAGAGAAAGCGGAAGCGGAATACGACCACTACAAAGAACAGCAGGCAGCGCTACCTCACTCTGTTGATGAGGACTTTGAGAAAACGCTGGGTGAGCTGAAGAGAATCGAGGAAGTCGCGAAGAAACAATCGGTAAAAAAGAAAGCCACCAAAAAGAAGGCTCCGAAGAAAAAGGCAAACCGCAAGAAGAAAGAATATTGATTCAATCGATAGTAAGAAGCTTGTGAGTCAGAATATTCTGTGACCTTTTATCTGTCTACGGGTTGGCTGGTTTCACCGCCCGCTTCGATTGTCGACTCGCAGTCTATCATCTTAGGACGTTTGGTAGCGAGCAAGTCGCTCACGCGCTCATAAAAATTGCGAAGTGTGTCGCGCGATCCGATGTAGAGGATTACGGCGAGCAGCAGTAGTCCTACATCAACCCATCGGAACGGTGCGGTCCAGAAGCCCAGGTGGATACGTCGCGCGATGTACACAAACAGGACCGAAATCAGTGAGTTACTGTTGAAGAGATAGAATTTATAGTGGATCTCGTTGAGGATCTTATAGGCAGCAAAGTGTTCCTGGAGACGCGAAAAGTCCCATCTCGGACGCGGTAGACCTGTGTAATGATGAATCCAATCGATCGTCGCCCAGCGCACGGTACTCACCGTCAGTCCGCAAGCGACTGATGCCAGTGTTACATACAGAAATCCTCCAACCGTGGGACCTGAGAGATCTGCAGCGATTAGCCATGAACGTAGTATGGGGGACAGGTACGACACGCCCCACAAAGCCGTGAAACCAGGTAACACAAATGCGATGAGAAGCCCGAAATTGCTGGATGAGATTTCTTTCAAGAGTACCAACACGATACTAGGATTTCATGCCATGCGCCAGGCCTATCCAGCCAAGGATCGTCAACTCCGCATAATGTGTGGAGATTGGCGTGTAATACGCCAGCATGCTGGTAGCGACAGTCTTTGTTTATTTTTCAGCACGAATTTCAGAAGACCCCCATTGAATGGGCTGAGGTAATTCTTCTGTTTTTGGAAACTGACGGCTAATTGTGGTGAGAATTGCCCTCAATCATTACTCATGAGAGATCGATACTTTGTAAAAAATCAGCGAGTGGAACGTGATAGATCTTACAGAAAGCAGCAAGTTCAATCACATCAATTCTTCTTTCGCCTGATTCACACTTAGAGACAAACGAAGCGTGAGCGCCAAATTTTTTCCCTACTGTTGTTTGGGTCAATCCAGCTTCGATACGGACTTCTTTTAAAGCCTTTAATAGCTGTGCGTATTTTTGTGAGTAACGGGATTTCTTCATTTAGCCTGCTCTTTTTGAATTTCTAGTTGCAGCAGACTATTCGGTTGGGTAGAATTTCCCAAAATAGGTAATTTCCTGAAATGGGAAATTGATGTTGACACTCAAATTTAAAAGTGGAGAAAAACGATGACAAATGGCGGTTCAAAGGGTCCAGAAGAAGAAAAGAAGGAAAAACCTACACAACCACCCTCAACAACTGAAGTGGGGGGCGCTTCGAAAAAAGTAGGTTCTGAAGAAAGCTAAGGAGATCAGGGCGGTAAATTAACATTAATTTGCCGCCCTCGTTTCAGACACGCAGAAAGGGTTCATGGAGGGAAGTCGTTGCTCGATCTACTCCAGAAAGGAGAATTCCTCATGTATATGACGCTGGTCTGGTGGCCCGAACAGAAACGGAATTCCACAAAATCAGTGTCCAGGACGGAACGCCCGGTTATTTTGACCGATAAATAATGGGCTTTAGTCGCGATACTGTTTTTCAGCAACAACTAATTGTGGTCACGGCACGCCATAAAGAACATAAGGTGCCCAATAGAATTCGTGGTTCCAGCGACCATTTTCGAGTGTGCGGAATTCCGTCAGAGCTTGTTTGAATGCGACTGCAAAGGCGTGAGGTTGTGGTGATTCGATGAAAGCGTGTTCTTTCAGTGCTTTGATCCAGCAGCGTCCAAAGTCGGCTGCGGCGGCATCACAGAGTTCCCAGATGGCACTTGAAATTCGTCGGCAACCGAGCAGCGTGAGCGAGGCAATCCAGCCTTCCAATTCTTGAGTTGATTTCAGAGATGTCATCCTCCCCAACGTACAGCAGGAATAGTGGTTGAGTTGCAATGTGGAAAAATCATATTGCTCCGCAACCATTCGGGAATCAGAAACAATTCCATCAGCGAGCAAGATGGAAGGACGCAGAACGGTTTGCTCTCCCCTGTCTGGAACGTCGAATCGATCTTCTTTTTTACCGCTGCCGCCATGCCCGATGTTCCATAAGAGGTTGCCAAGTGAATGACGTTCTCGCATATTCTCTCGGCAGGCAGGTTCCGGTTCCCAGTCTCCATGAATCCAGAGATAATCGATACCTACCTCACTAACCATACTTGCAACTTCCTGATGAACATACGCCAGGAATTGATTGTCTTGCTCTCCATCAGGGTTGGAGTACGCAAAAACGGTCCCTTGGATAGATGGCTGGTTTGCATCATCCTGGAGATCAATCTGATTTTGTAATTCGAGTGTCCGTAAGGAGAGTGCATAGTTGATGCTGGCAACTTGCTCGAATAAACGAAGCCCCGTTTTTTTGTCATAGGCTGCGTGGAGCGGGAGTTGATAGAGCATACCATCGGGGATGAACGTCAAATGCAATTGCCCGGATTTCTCTTCCGGATATGCGATAAGTTCAAAGAGTTTGTCCCACTGAAAGAGTGAAAAAAGTGGCGAGGAAATCGATTGCTGCCAACTTCCAATCACTTTATCAATATCTCCAGGTTGTTTGCCGACCAGTCGATATTTTTTCAGCAATGGGACCATCTGCTGCTGAAGTTGTAGAAGCTCCTCTAATTGATCTCGGACGTTGAGAAGCCGAAACAGACAATTTCCATTGTGAATGATTTTCGGCTCTTTGGTTTGACGATCACGACGAATGGGCAGAATAACCAGATCTTTATCTTCAAGGTAAAACCCAATGATGATGGACTGGTCAGTTGTCAGCAGATGTTTCAACTCGCTTTGTGCAATCGGCTGGCAGAATTGGGCTTTCCGTTCATCATCACTTTGGTCAGATAGTTCCAGCAGGGTATTGACTGGTTGATTCTCTACAACTGATTGGTTACACAGGGTCCGAAGTGTGGCGAGTTGAGAGTCAGGTATATTGTCTTTCGTTTGTTTGAAAAGTTGTTGCCAATTTTTTGGTCCGCTGATCCATCTTGATTGGTTTTGAATATGTTTGGTTGGACGCGGTTGAGAAATTTGCAGACGGAGCCGTTCTCGGATAGAGGTGCACTTCTCCGTATCCCAGAATGCCAGTAACTTCCAGAGGAGTTCTTTTTCAGAGAACCCCGTCTCCTTCAGGGCTTGCTCGCAAAGTTGAAAACCGTTCATGAAGATGTTGTGATACGTTGCGAGGACATTGGGAACGCCCGCCATCCCGTGATGAGAGGCGATATAATTCGATAATTGATGGCTGGCCTTTTCTAACGTACTTATTGCTTCGACATACTGGTGCTGATCTGTTTGAAGTTGCGATAACGAACGCAAACAATTGCAATGATGTAAAGCAGCGAGATTATTTTCTTCTGCAACTTGTAATGCTTGCTGAAGTATTTGCACTGCTTCTTGAGGGCGATGTTGACAACGCAGGATTTCTCCAAGATTACAAAGAGCGTTACAATGCGATTGTTCGATTTCCCCATCTTGTTGAGCAATGTGAATGGATTCAATCAGAAGTTCTTCCGCTTGAATGAGATTTTCATTCTGTCCACTTCGATTCCACTTGCTGTATAAAAGCTCTGCATGTGAATAAAGGCAATCACACAGCGTGTGCGTATCAACAGACTCATTCCTGGCAATTTCAATCGCAGTGGAAAAATGTTTTTCCGCTTCTTCATACCGATCCAGATTATGCAGTCCTTCCCCCAATGCCCATGTGCATGTGCAGCGTGTTTGAGCAGGCAATGAATTCATATTGGCAATTTCAAATGCATCAAACAAAAACGAAATTGCTTCTTCATCTCTGCCCTGTGATAACAGCGATTCTCCTAGCAACTGAAAGGCGTAGCATCTTGAGATTGGGGATACATCCTGTTTTTGGGCGACCTGTGCTGCATGATGCAAATGCCGGTCTGCTTTTCCATATTCCCCTTGATTATGGAATAGAGTGGCAAGCAGACAGAGCGAATCACATAGCTTCTCTGCGGGAACAGATTCTTGAGAAGCAAATGCAACAGCTTCTAACAAGGTCTGTTCTGCCTTATCGAACTGTTTTAGGTTTTGCAAGACATCGCCCAAAGAACGGAGACAATCAGACATGGTTTCCGGTTCAAACATTTCTTTTCTCGCAAGTTGAACAGCTTTTACGAAATGTTTTTCCGCCTCCCTATCATTCCCGAGTTGACTCAAAACTTCTCCTAATAAGTAGAAACAACTAAACTGTGTTTCGGTATCAACGATCTCGTCCTGAAAAAGAAGAATCGCCGCTTTGAGAATCGCTTCTGCATCTGAGTACTTCTCTGTTGCCCAATAAGTTTTCGCTAATTCTTCCAGACAGACTGCCAATGATTGAGCAGGCAGACCGTTTGTTTCAGCGATTTGAATTCCCACTTTTAACTTCTGTTGGGCAGCAGCATAATCTTCCTGGATGTTAAGAATGTATCCCATCAACCGTAATGCTTCACACTCTGCAATCGGGGGGTGATTCTGTTTGGAATTAAGATTCGACTGCAAAATTTCTATCGCTGAGTCGAAATCTTCCTCCGTGATAAGATTCTCTGCAATATCAAGCCATTCTAAAAAATCCATAATAGAATTTCTCCAACCGGGAATGACAAAATAAATTACAGCTCTCTCAACCAGTCTGCAAAGCTATTTTTCAAAGGTTGAGCCAGCAGGAGTGCATCTGCCAATTTGAGCAGGCTGTGTTTGACCTCTTCGGTTAGTGTCCTGTTTTCCAGAAGTTGTTGGCAAACGCTTGCTAATAACTCCTCAGAGGATTGGGCCAATTGGAAGGTTCTTTCTGTTTGAGGTTCACTATCAGGACCTCCTCGCAGGGTAAATTCTTCTGCTTCCTCACTCAATTCCAACTCATGTTCTTCAGCAGTTAGAAAACCGCGTTGGACAGCCCCTTCTGCAATTTGTTGGAGTTGAACAAGGTTCGTGATTTGAGCACGTTGTCCCAAATCTTGAAACAGGTTGCGGATGGGAACGGACTTTGACTTCCCTGCCAACAGTGCGATGCAGACAGCTTCCTCTTGAGTCGGCAATGGTAAAGAGTGACGCTTGTGGTTGCGATTCCAGACGGTGATCCAATCTTGTCCGGCAACCATTTTGTCCACAGCGACGCGTTCCCGTACTGCTTCGCGATACGCTTTGTTCCATGCACGATATCGGACAATATTTTTACCAACACGGTCATCGATCTCGGGATGAAGGAATTGATGTACATAAGCAATAATATCTTCCATCACCACATCTGGCCCCCCCTCTTCGAGATTGGAAAGCATTTCTTGCAATCCCTCAATAACGGGGTTTTCATCTTCATGAGGATTGTCATTATTCATAATGGACTCCCTGTTTCAAAATCTGGGGGAGGATTTTCTTTGGCGAGTACTCGAAGCTGATTTAATATTCTTTGATGACGATCTGATGCGGTACTAACCACACAGTTAAGTTCAACTGCAATTTTCTCAAAGGTCATCTGGTCAAGATATTTCATTGACATCAATGCAACATCTTCGTGCGTAAAGTGCTCTCTTAGCAGGTTTAAAAGATGTTGGATGTTTGCCAACTGTTCTTCTCTCGAATATTCGACATTGGGACTTTGATAGGAATCAAGGATTTCATTCGAGACTGGAATCGTTTTTTTCTTTCGCCAGTAGGCTTTCACCTGCTTACAAGCTATCGAAAAAAGGAACGTCCGACGATCCCCCTGGATCGTCTCTGCTTCGCTACTTTTCCAAAATGCAAAAAATGTTTCCTGTGTCAAATCCTTTGCTATTTCCCAATTTTTGACCGATTGCATAATGAATCCTTGCACGTGGTCTCGAAATGATTCCACATCGAATTCATCTTGATCTGATTGGTTATCACACATTGTAGTACCTCGGAATCAACTTCTACACTTCATGCTCATCTTCTGAAGAAGCCTTTTCTATTTCTTTTTCAATCTCAACTCGATCTCTTGTGGCTTCGCGATACGCTTTGTTCCATGCACGATATCGGACAATGTTCTTGCCAACAGAGTTGTCTAATACAGGATGCAGGACTTGATGGACATAAGCAATGACATCCTCAATCACGACATCGGGGCCACCTTCTTCCAGATTTTCAGTCATCTCATGTAGCGTTCTGGCAATCTGGCTGCATTCATTGTTATCAGTTGACGCTTCTTCTGATATTCCATTCTTGTTGTTTGGACTATTCATCATAAAAAAAGGTAAATGTAAAGACAGCCTCAGCTTAACACTCCCCTCTCAAAATATCGAACTTATTTCACAAACAAATGGTCCAATTCCACTTGCTTTAAAAGCCTTCTCATTCGTGCTGCGAACGGATTTTCAAAATATTTGAGAATCTTGTCACTTTTATCCGAATATTTTGTCGCTCGCGCAACTACATAGGTGAGGACGCAAGGCACCGCCGGAATGTGCCGGAGGGGTTGGCAAGAACAACAGAATCAACAGGAGAAATTCATGTATACGATTCATAAATACCTCAAAAACGCTAAGTGTGAATACTCAAATCGAGAAGGGGAAGCGGTCGAGTTATCTTCCGCAAATGGTTCGATAGATCATGCCATTCTCTGCTTTCCCGAATTGCAAAAACTTCTTCGATTTCGTCAATCGCAGATTGAAAAGAAGAAAGACATATCTATTAAAGAGAAGAGTGTAGGATCGAAGAACGTGTGATCTTCAACTTTGAAATCTGGCGAGAGAAGCCTTTTATCTTTGAGATCAGTCCTGTTGCACTGGCTCAATCACAACAATTTATTCCTCATAAGAAGGAGCACCTACTATGGCAGTAACCAAGAATTATCGCGTCGATGGAAGAGACGATTATACCATCACGTACAAACAGAAATGGAACGGGACATATGAGATTCAATGTTCCCGGCATCCTCAGAATCCACAGAGCAGCAATGTGAATGATTGCCATTTATATTCCGACGGGAGAGTCTGTGTTGCAAGTGGTAAGGAACCACGGACTCTCGATAAGGCTAAGGCGATTGGACTGGCCTTCGTGGAAGGCTATAGCACTTATATTCGCACGGGAAAGTTCCCCAACGGTCGTAAACGCGTGAACGTCTAACAGTTTTGGATTTTTCTCAGGTCGTTTTCACATCGGGTTCCGGTTCCGGCGATGCAATAACGACGGGTCACTAAGCGGAACGACATTCAAGAAAGGGTTCGCCATGAAATTCGTATTATTCGGCGTTGAAGAACTGGAAGACGGAACTTTGCATTCCGGCAAGTAGTGAAAATACAGACATCTACTTGTGTCTTCTGATTTTTGCCGGGGGTCGGCATACGATGTTCGATCTCCGGTTCTTTTGAACTCCCAATTATCCTAACGCATTTTTCACTACATTGGAGAACGATTATGTTTAATCTACCTATCTCTTTCCATAATGACCTGCCTGGTCTTCGGCGGAAAAATCCCCATCTGTTTTTAGAGACGTGCTCAGATCATCCATCGGAAAAATCTGTATTTGGTCAACGTTCAGAGGCATCGGAAGTTAAATGCGCTGCCAAAGGAAACTCTATGACGCCAATGCGTCGTCAAAAGCAAAATAATCAGGCTGATGACATTGTGGTCTTCGATAACGACAGAGTAGCCGGTTTCGGTCCGATCCTGAAGATGACTCAATCAGCTTATCGTGAGATTATGGATGATCTTGTTGAACACCCTTTTTGGAGAGAGAAAGCAGGCATGCTGCTTGGTCCGTCTGAGGAAGACGATTTGGTGACGCATTACATTCCAGACAAGAACGGACGAGCGACTTATTCCTCGTTTACCCTGGATGCCGCAAGTCTGAATAAAACGTTGCGTAAACGAAAAGGGGTTGGGTTGAATTGCAAGGGGGTCGTACACGTACATCCGCCTGGTGTGCTGCAGCCCTCATTCGGTGATCTGGCGTATGTCGCCAAATTGTTTGCTAATCCCAAGAACACGGAAACGACTCAAGTCATGCTGCCCATCGTTTGCAACGGTCGGCTTTATCCTTATCTCATTCAGGCGGAGAGTCCACGGGAAGTGCTGATTCCACGTTTGATTCTGATTTGACTGCTTTGACCAGTACATAAGTAAGTCTCAACTGATCCAAGAACCTTATTAACACTTTTTGAAAGACTGAACTCATGCAATTTGCTCGTATTGAAAATGTCATTGATATCCCGACGATCCAAACGAAGCTCGTCAGCATCGTCGGTGCAGGTGGATCGGCACCTCTGATTGAAAATCTGACACGCTGTGGTGTGCAACACTGGAAACTGGTGGACCCCGATACTATCGAACCCGTCAATATCGCTCGCCAAGGACATTCCACGAAGGACATTGGAATGCCTAAAGTGCATGCGGTTGCCAATAAAATACGGGCCATCAACCCCAATGCAACTGTCGAGTGCTTCTCGATCGATTTTACGACCTTGAGTGATGATGAAATTCGTGAGTCATTTGGCGATTCCGATCTGTTTATCTTTGCCACCGACAGCTTTGCAGCACAATCTCGTGGCAATGAGGTTGCCTTGCTGCTCAATGCCTCAGCCATCTGGATCGGCCTTTATGCTGGTGGCTTAGGCGGGGAAGTCGTTTTCTGGCACCCTGAACTGGAGTGCTGCTTTCGGTGCCTCTGTAGTAGTCGATACAAAGCTCAAGAGAAAGCGAAAAATGAAAATCGTTCGCTCGATCCACCGAGTGACGGAGCCACCATCTTTGATATTCAACTGCTCGATTCGATTGCCGGTCATCTTTCTTTAGGGCTACTGACCCGAGGGAGCGACAATCGCTTTGGTAAATTGATCGACCAATTGGGAGATCGCCAATTTATTCAGGTCAGCATTAGTCCGGATTTTCGAGTCAATGGCAATGATGTCATTCGGAAGCACCTAGAAATCGACGAGAGCTGCCCTGCTTACTTCGCCTGGAATACGATTGCGTTGAAAGATCCTGATCAGGGAAACGAATATTGTTCCGATTGTGCAAAGTATCGCGGAATCGAGTTTATGCCCCCTTTACATGGCATGACGGCATCAATGCGTCTCAGAGAGAAGCAAAACGTTGCAAATGAACGCGCTAAATCAATCTGAGCGCCTGTTTTAACGACAATCGTCAAACTCTCTTACAGAATGAGGTATTCAGATGGAACCATTTCTTGTACTCGGTGCATTGTCAGGTGGAGCCTGGTGGGTGGGGAAACGACTCTATCAGGCAACTCGGTCGGCGAATGCACGTAGGAC
>Ga0075117_1002468_pt1 | contig 10589 bp, 4 predicted proteins | sample AntAceMetag02UKJ_FD_69789 | JGI IMG/M metagenome (GOLD analysis project Ga0075117, IMG submission 69789) | Saline lake microbial communities from Ace Lake, Antarctica - Antarctic Ace Lake Metagenome 02UKJ | ecosystem: Environmental > Aquatic > Non-marine Saline and Alkaline > Saline | place... | reverse complement strand
GTCGCGACCGCACCGACAAACCCTCAGGAACGCGTGCGAACAATGGCCGAATTGGAGCGAAAACGAGCCGCCACCCTGTGCCACATCGGCCGCCACGAATTCGACCCCGCCGCCCTGAAAGTCGTCCCGGAATGGCCGCTCGTGTATTGGTGGGATCTGCCCAGCCTTGCCGACTACGCCGAAAGGGACAAGATCGGTGATGTGTGCGACGTCAAGAACGGAGTCTGTACAGGGGACGACGTTAGGTTCACCCGGTGCGCTTGGGAAGTTCATTATTGGCCAAACGTACCCACAAATTATCGGTGGCAGTTTCTCGTTATGGGCGGTCAAGGCAAATCTTGGTTCGAGCCCGTTCGCAACGTGATTCGTTGGGATAACTATGCGATGCAGCTTGGAGTACACAAGTTCGTGTCGAAGAGTGTTCGACTTCGCGATCCGCAATATTATTTTCGGATCGGCCTAGCATATACAACGGTGGGAGCGGAATTTTCGGCCCGAGTCCATCGACAGGCTGGCATTTTTGGCCACATGGGAGCCTCCGCATTCCCTGAGGACGTCAATGCGCAGGTGTGTTGGCTTAATTCTTCCCGTGCACGTTCGATACTAAAGTCCCTTAATCCCACAGTGCATTTTGAGAAGGGCGATATTGATCGCCTTCCAGTCGTAACAATCACCGACGACCTGCGCATATTCCATCAAATAGATGGTTCCTTTGGTATCCACGAATCCGGTAACGAACCATCCGTCGAATTTCTTCAACCGGGGCCATCGCCGTGGCGGTATGCTCAACAGTGGGCTCAGCGGGCGGTGGATCGGGACGACGGGCAGCCGTTGCCTGAGTATCTCGCACAGCTCGATCCCGAACCGCCCACCGATCACATCAGCTTCGCCCTCGGCGTGGCCCTCGGAAGGTTTGAGGAGTCTGCGATGACTCTGGACTCTTCCGCGATTCATCCCGCAGGGATTGCAGCCATTAGCCGGGGGTCGAGCGAAGCGAAAACCCCCAGATCCCAATCCCCCAAACGCACCGACCCCGGAGGGGTCGAAGATGGTGCAGACTCTGCGACCCCTTCGGGGTCGAACGCATTAAACGCGACCGATTCCGGGGGTGCGCTGCGCGACCCCCGGCTAATGGCTGAGATCCCTGCGGGATCAAACGCACTGCCGCACGGCATCCTGTTTCTGGACGGAACGCTGGCCGACAACGATCTGCGCGATGGACTCGGACTTCCGCAGGCAAAAATCATTCATGACACCTGGCAAACTCACGGCCACGCCATCGCCGGCAACACAAGCGTCCGCAAATGGCTGCGGACGAAGTTCTTTTCCGACGTTCACAAAGGCATGTACGAAAACCGGCCGATTCACTGGCCGCTCACATCCGCCAACAAAACCTTCGTCGCCTGGATCAACATCCACCGCTGGAACGCTCGGACGCTGACTCATCTGCTGGCCAAACTCAACGACACACTCCGCCGTATCAACGGAGAAATCGAAGACCTGCAGAACGCGCGGAACAGCACTGATAAGTCCGCCGCTCGCGATGCAAAGGATACCTACGACGACACGCGAGCGTGGAAAGCAGAACTGGAAAACTTCATCGTCAACGTGCAGCAGTGTGCCGACAAAGGCCCGCCGTTTCCAGAAGTGCCCGCTGGCAAACAAGCCGTTCCGCCACGTGACTGCGATGCGGCGTTCGATCCCGATCTGGACGATGGCGTGATGATCAACAGTGCGGCGTTGTGGCCGTTGTTGGATCCCGTGTGGAAAGATCCGAAGAAGTGGTGGATTGAACTCGCCAACGCCAACCCCAAAGGCAATAAAGACTACGACTGGTCTCACCTGGCCATGAAGTACTGGCCTGATCGAGTCGACGGAAAATGCCAGACCGATCCGTCGCTGGCTGTCGCTCACGGCTGTTTCTGGAAATACCACCCCGCCAAAGCCTGGAAATGGGAACTTCGCCTGCAGGACGAAATCGGCCCGGACTTCCGGATTGAAGAAACTACGTATCGTGAAGACGGTGGCGACGCAGAACACCGCACCGCCTACTTCGCCGCTAAACCTGCTGAAGCATTAGAAGCCGTCGAAAAGGAACTCATCCGCCGCCGAGGCAAAAAAGGCAACATCCGCATTATCAACCAGATGATTTTGCTGGAACCCGGGTTGTGGTCCGCATTGCCTGAAGTCTGCTGGGACATCGAATCGAAGTTCATCAAAAAGCAAAACGCAGCGTGCCGCTTGATAGCTCCCGATGAAGTGGAAGCTCGTGAGTCACTTCTGGAGGCCAAACCCGGATTGAAAACGAACCGTAACGAATTGATGAACACGATCACGCCTCACGATCCGTTTGCGGCCGTCGGCGTCATCGGGAAGGATCAGCAATGACGTGTTGTGTTGTGATTCATCCCGCAGGGATTTTAGCGTCGAGCGCACCAGCGATTCATCCCGAAGGGATTTTAGCGATTAGCCGGGGGTCGAGCGAAGCGAACACCCCCGGTTCTGAACGCCCCACGCGCACCGACCCTGAAGGGGTCGCACCGTCCGCGCAATCTACGACCCCTCCGGGGTCGAACGCCATCAACGCGACCGATTCCGGGGGTGCGCCTATCGGCGACCCCCGGCTAATCGCTGACACCCCTCCGGGGTCAATCGCAAACGACTCAACCCCTGCGGGATCGAGCGCACACCGATCCTCTCCGTCGGGGTCAAAGGCAGCCACTTCTTGCGGAAACTCATTCCTTCATCAACCGAGGCGATTACGGTGTCGACATTTTCAAGCCTGCATTATCACGTCACGTTCAGCACGAAGCACCGTGTGCGTCAAATCGATCAGGAATGGGAACAGCGACTGCATTCGTACATGGGCGGCATCCTCAAAAAGCTCGATGGATTTCCGCAGGGCATCGGTGGCGTGGAAGACCATGTGCATCTGCTGTTTGGGCTCAAGCCGACTCACTGCATTTCCGACGTCTTGCGTGAGGTCAAGAAATCATCGTCCGAATGGGTTCACAACGAAATTGGCAAGAAGGACTTTCGATGGCAGGACGGATACGCGGTGTTTTCTGTCAGTGCAACGGCACGGGATTCTGTCAAACGCTACACCGCCGGGCAACGGGAACATCATCGCGTTAAGACGTTTCGGGAAGAGCTTATCGCGTTGCTGGAACGGGCAGAAATTGAATATGACCCCAAATATCTGGATTGATGGCGCTGCGGCCCTTTCAGCGGACAGCGTGCTGTATTTTGCCGCGAGAATTTACGCACGTTACGCCGTCATTGAGGAGGATCTGGTATGACGTCCTTTGGTCCCGTATCTCAGGAACTGGAACAGCAACTTAAAGAACAGGTTCAGCGTAACAAGCTGATCATCTGGCTGGATTCTGGTGAACATTACACTGACTTTGCGGATGAACTGATCCAACAACGTGCTGACGGTGGGCTTAACTACGAGGTGAAGGCCTTCCGAGGCAGTTATCTGGAACTGCTGCTGGAACTACAGGATCTGACGGGAGGTGTGGGTAAGAAACCACTGGTGATTCATTTGCCGGGTTTCAATACGACGAACATCACGTCGACTCCCATGCTGGAATTGTACAAAGCCGGAACTGTCTTTCAGAAAGCTCTGCCAACACTGATCACCGATGCGGCGGCTACTCAACTTCCCACGGAACAGATTGAAAGTTTTCTACAGACGGACAACTTGGCTTTGCTGGCTGCGGATAACTGGCTGAAAGATGCTCTTCAGGATGATGGCAGCGGACTCACAGGTCACCTGCGAAATCTGAACCTGACCATTTTGATCTACGACCTGCTTTCTCCAGACGGCTACGTACCTCGCCAACTGCGCGATGCAAAAGGTAAACAGCGAGAACAGATTGTGGCCGAAGTCAATAACCGATTGGCCAGCCTGACAGGTGCCAGTCTGACCGGAAGCAACGATGATTGGCTGCAGCCTGATTCAGAGAAAAGGCAACTCGGCCCCGTCGACATTGCGTCCAATGCTGTCAGTTGGGCGTTGTGCGTGGAATACGTGGTGGACTTGATTCGGCCACCGATTCAGCAGGACCTAAAGGTGGCGGAAAGCCTGCCGGATGCTGTGCGTAACGAGTGTTGTCGACTGGCTGCCGATCTGCGGCAGAATCAAGCCGATTTCTACCGCAGTACGGCTCTGGATACTCAGGATCGACTTCAGGTCGAACGCGAACAGGCAGTCGCCGAAGATCTGGGAAAGATCGATACGTTTCCGTTTGAAGAAGACAAAATTCTTGAGGCTGCCCTTCAGGCGACTCGGGAAGGTCAGTGGACAAAGGCCATTCAATGGGCCGATGATCGTTCGGAAGATCAGTCGTTCTGGCAGCGTGGCGATTCCAGTCGCAGCGACGCATGGATTCTGATTTCTCGGGCAGCGAACCTGGGGCAGGCAATCGCTAACGCTGGTTCAACTCTGGGTGATGTCGCCAGTCTGGAGGCCGCCTTGGAACGCTACACGGCCGTCGGCAGTCGCGTGGATCAATCACACCGACAGTTGGAACAAACGCGTTCCAGTAAGCTGATCCCGGGCATCCAAAAGTTCGCAGCGATTCGCAGCGTTCTGGATTCGCTGCGGCAACAGTGGAGAATCTGGGCGGACCAATGGGCCACAGATTTTAACGAGCTGTGTCTAAGGAAAGGTTTTCTGCCTCGACCAGAACTGCAGCAACGTCGCATCTTTGATGATGTGGTTCGGACTTCTGTAAATGAATCGTCTATTACCGCATTGTTTTTGATTGACGGAATGCGGTACGAGATGGCTCAGGAGCTGTATGACGATCTTCAGGGAACACCGAAAACAACCATAAAACTGGATGCTCGCTTCGCTGAACTTCCGACGATCACCAGTGTCGGGATGAATGTGCTGGCCCCTGTGGACAGCGGTAATCGGTTACAGCCTGCAATTGCCAACGGGAAGTTTCAGGGATTTTCGACTGGCAGTTTTCGAGTCAAGGATCCGGAAACACGAAAACGGGCCATGCGAGATCGCGTGGGGGGATCAAAGTGCCCGTGGAAGACATTGAAGGAGGTGCTTGACAGCACCAAAGGAAGTCTGAAGCAGGCAATCGCCGGAGCTCGCCTGATGGTGGTTGACAGCAAAGAGATCGATGAGTCGGGGCACGGAAACGTTGGCCCGGAAGTCTTTGCTCAGAAGCTTCAGCATATTAAAGCCGCCTGGAAGTTGCTGCGTGATGTGGGAGTTCAAAACTTCGTGATCACGTCAGACCACGGTTTTTTGTACCTGCCACAGATTGATCAGCCTGCTCAGAAACATGGCCGAATCATCGATCCGAAGGGGCGTCATGTCATTTCTGAAACGGTTCAGAACTTTCCTGGCGAAGTCAGCGTTCCCCTGCGTTCTTTGGACTATGACTGCGATGATCTGCACCTGGTCTTTCCTTTGACCGTCATTCCGTTTGATCGTGGCAAGGCAGACCGTCACTTTGTGCATGGTGGCAATAGTTTTCAGGAACGTGTCATTCCCGTTATGACGATTCGTCATGCAGTGGCTCGGGGAGCCAACAACGTGAAGTATCAGATTGAAGCGGTCGCGGCTCCAGCAGCCTTCGGCATGAATCACGTCAAAGCGACACTTGTGTTGGATAAGTCAACTTTTGGCTTCGAATGCAACGAGCGTGTTGAACTGATCATGCAGGCTGTTGACGAACCTGATGTGACAGTCGACATTCAGGAAGTCATCGGCGGCGCTGAACTGGAAACGAACACCATCGTAGCTCGCGTGGGGCAGGAGTTTCAGGTGTTCTTCCGTTTGAGCAGCAACCAAGACAAACGCGTTCGAGTGCAATTGGTTCATCCCACCGGACTGGCAGATGTGACTCCGGCCGTCATCAGCGAGCGGTTTGAAGTGGCTGTCGTTCAGGGCAGAATTTCCCGAGCGGATCCCGAAGAATCTGGCACGACTGATACTCTCAAGGCTGCGGACAAATACACCAGCGGTGCTGCTGAGTGGCTGGCTGAACTTCCTTCAGATGCTATTCGGTCCGTGTTTGCTCATCTGAATGAACATGGTGTCATCACAGAAGATCAAGTGACTGGAAAACTTGGAAACCAACGTGCGACAAGGCGGTTTTCGCGACAGTTTGATGAGCTGGCGAAACTGGCTCCATTCCCCACCCGAATCGAATCGATCGACGGCGTGAAACGATATATCAAAGACGGAGGTGCGATATGAGTACGCTAACAGCTCGCGATACCAAACACATATTTGAAGCTCTTCGCAAAGGTCTCGTCCCGGAACGAGGCATTGACAACTTTGCAGCAGATGATGATTTATTTCGCAAGCAGCGCGGTGAATTGCATCGCCAGCTTGATCTGGCGATCAGCCAGGAAGGCACGATTAAGTTTTTGCGAGGAGGCTACGGTTGCGGCAAGACTTTCATGGCTCGCCTGACGTTGCTGGATGCTCAGGAAAAGAATTTCACGACCAGTTTCGTTGTGGTCAGTGACAACGACCTGAAGTTTCAGAAGTTCGACGATGTCTACCGACGGGTGATGACCGAACTGGGAACGGCCGCCTGTCCTCGCGGGGCATTGGGAGACATTCTGGACCGCTGGATCGGATCCGTTGAAGACCGACTGATTGCTGGAGGCGAAGATGAGGAGGCTGCCGACTTCGACGAGAAAGTGCGGAAGGCGCTGCAGGAAGACCTTGCCTTGAAAACTCGCGGTGAGGCACCTGAGGATTTCATTCGTGTGATTCAGACCATTTTTGACCTGAAGCAAAAGGGGGAAGTTGGTGAAGCAGGAGCTTTGATTTCATGGTTGTGTGGCAGCGCCAACGTGGCCGCTAGCGCCAAAAAGAAGGCCGGAATCAAAGGAGAAATCACCAGCCGCGATGCCATGCACTATCTGCGTGGCGTTTTGGAAATTGTGAAGGCCGCGGGTTACAAAGGCATGCTGATTGTGATCGACGAAGCTGAGACAATCCTGCGGATGCGGAAGGATTCACGGGGTAAGTCATTGAATGGGATCCGACAGATTGCTGATTCTGCCGGTGGGTATCCGGGATTGCTGTGGCTGTTTACCGGCACGCCGGACTTCTTCGATACGCGACAGGGAGTTGCCGGACTGCCGCCGCTGCACGATCGAGTGAAATTCATTCAAAAAGGCGAATACGCCAGCGTGCGACAGGCTCAGCTGGAACTGAAACCCTTCAACGAAGAACGGTTGAGAAATGTGGCTCGTCGCCTGCGAGATATCTTTCCTGCCGAAGATGTTGCCAGACTGAAAGAACGAGTCAGCGATGAGTTTATCGACCGACTTGTTCGTGAAGTGACCACTGGCTTCAAAGGTGATGTGGGAGTTGTGCCGAGACAGTTCCTGCGAGAGTTTGTGACTCAAATGGACCTGGTCGATGAGAACGACGATTACATTCCCATGGATGAGTACGGCTTCAAGCCTGAGGATTTGAGTGATCAGGAGAAGCTGCTGATGTCCGGCATCGATCAAAAGCCTGAAGACGATGATGAACTGGTTCTGGTGGAGGATGCGTGGTGAGCGTATTTGCTCAATTTGCTCCTCGATTGCAGGAAGCCATTGTCGCTCGACTCGGCTGGACCAGTCTGCGTCCCGTTCAGGAACTGGCCGGCGAAGCCCTGCTGGCCGGAAAGAACGCGGTTGTGTTGGCACCGACTGCTGGCGGTAAGACCGAAGCGTCCATGTTTCCGACCCTGTCGAACATGGTGACGAATCAACCGGACGGCGTGGGAGCGATCTACGTGGCTCCCATTAAGGCCCTGTTGAACAATCAGGCGGAACGATTGGGAAACTACACCGAGATGGTCGGCCTGCAAAGGTTTGTTTGGCACGGCGACACCAACAGTCACGAACGAAAGACATTTCTGAAAGATCCGTGTGAGTTGCTAATGACGACTCCGGAATCTCTGGAAGTGATGCTGGTTTCACAAAGCGTTGACGCCACGAAGCTGTTTCGTGACCTGCGGATCATCGTCATCGATGAAGTGCATGCCATTGCCGGAAGCGACCGGGGTGCGCATCTGATGAGCGTTATCGAACGGCTGCAACAGATCTCCGAACACGACATTCAGCGCGTCGGATTGAGTGCCACGGTGGGCAATCCGGAGCAGATTCTGCGATGGCTGCAGGGATCCTCCCAACGTGCAGGCTGTGTGGTTGATCCACCGAAGAAGGCATCTCGACGGCAACTGTTGATCACTCACCGTGCGGACATTTCTGCTCTGGCCTTTGATGCTGCCAGAATCAGCCAGGGTGAAAAGAGCTTGTTCTTCTGCCAGTCCCGATCACTGTCAGAGTCGGTGGCGGAGTTCATGCGCAGGGCAGGCACATCCGTCTTTGTCCATCACAGTGCGGTGTCGCGGGAAGAACGACAGCTTGCCGAGCTTGAATTCCATCGAGGATCCAACGCCTGCATCGTCTGCACGTCCACACTGGAGCTGGGAATTGACGTTGGCGACCTTGATAAGGTGCTGCAGGCTGAAGCTCCGGATTCCGTCGGTTCGTTCCTGCAACGAATGGGGCGGACAGGTCGGCGTGATGGTCAGGCGGCCAACATGACATTCTTCTGTTCGACAGCTGATTCCGTCCTGCAGGCGATCGCGTTGATTGAGCTGGCCAAAGAGCACTGGGTGGAAAATGTCTCGATCAACGATCGCTGCTGGCCGGTGCTGATTCATCAGTTGCTGGCCATGTCGCTGGCGAGTGATGGGATTTCTCCGGTGGATGCATGGAACCATCTTTCGATCGTGCCGGACTTCCGTGGTATCAGTCGAGAAGAATTCGATGCGTTGATTCAGTGGCTGATTGAAGACAACTCACTGATTCTGACGAGTGGTGTGCTGATTCTTGGGCCGCAGGCGGAACGCAGATTCGGTCGACGGAACTTTATGGAGCTGTACGCCGTTTTCTCAAGCCCACAGAGTTACAACGTACACACGCGTGATGGTCGTCCACTCGGCACTTTAAACCAGGACTTCGTGGATGGACTCGTGGATGGAGTCAGCTGCTTCCTGCTTGGTGGAAGAGCCTGGGCGGTCAGTTTCGTTGATCACAACGAACGTGTCGTAAAAGTAGAGAGCGCCCCTCGCGGCCGGCAACCAACATGGGGTGGCTTCCTGCCGCAGTTCCTGGGATTCGATCTCTGCCAAAAGATCCTGGACGTGCTGTGTGCCGAGGATTCTTACCCCTATCTGGACCGTGATGCAGCAACCCAGCTGGATAACCGACGACAGCAGATTCAGGGGATTGTTCAGCCTCGCGTCGGCGGGATCGATTACATCAACAACGAAATTCACTGGCACACATTCGCCGGTGGTCGTATCAACTCAACGCTCCGGTACGCTCTGGCTTCAATCGGCGGTGACTGGAAGATTCTGCCCGACAACTTCCGGATCCGGATCACGGCAGACAACCTCGCACCAGCAGAATTCCACCTGGCACTCGAAGAAATCCGCCGACCGGACTTCTGGGACAACGAAGACCTCTGGCAACAAATCGCCGACGGTCTCCCCAACTACCGCCTCAGCAAATTCCAGCCCCTGATGCCGGACTGGATCCAACGAGAAATGGTCGGCGATTTCCTGCTGGACGTGCGTGGTGCCCGCAGGTGGATTCAGTCGATTGATTGAGAGAAGCAAGAGGCGCAAGGATTGTGCGACGTTTTAATTCTCCGCAAACTGCGAGAAAACATCGCGCGACACGAATATTTGTCGTATACAACGACGAGCCATTGTGCCCCGAAAGTTTCCTTATGCCGTCCACTTCAGACACTTCGCCGCCTGTGCGTCAGTACCCCGTGTGGTTCTGGTGCGTCTGGGTGGTGTTGGTGTGCTTGTTGACTGGGCTGGAACGCCAGCGGTGGCATGACATGCAGCAGAATGGTTGGGGGTTGGCCGGTTGGCTGAGTTTTTGGGACATGGAAACCACGCTGCCGTGGGGCTTGTTGTTGCTGCTGCCATTGCTGGTGTGGGCGAAGAAACGTCATAGACGGCGTCCTGCTTCGCGATCGAGCGAGCCACCAAATGCTGCCGGACGGGGGCGAGTTGCAGTTTTCGCAGCCATTGTGTTCTTGGTTTCACTGATTTGCAGTTGGTGGGTGGGCTCAACACCGATCAGCGTTGCGAACGTCGGAACGATGAGCGACACGGTGGAGAGCACCGTCGATCGCGGTGGAGACCACCGTGCTACAGAAATTGCGTTCGCAGATTTGCCACCGGCGTATCATGACGAATACAGCTATTTGCTGCAGGCTCGCACGTTTCTGAATGGGCGTTTGTCGTGGCCGGGCATGACCGTTCGGCCGGACCTGTTTCATCAGTTTCATGTGCTCAACGAACGCCGCACCATCAGCCGCTATTTTCCGTGGACGGGACTGTGGATTGCCCCCTTCGAAGCGTTGGGGTGTCCGGTCTACGGTCACTGGTTCGCGGGCGCTTTGGCAGCCGCGATGTTTTACTTGGCACTCGGGCAAGCGGTGCGGCAGTCCGTCGCGTTTGCAGCAGGCTTGCTGATTGCCGTCAGTCCGGGGATCGCGATCTTTAGCAATCTACTGTTGGCTC
>Ga0075117_1002465_pt1 | contig 10600 bp, 10 predicted proteins | sample AntAceMetag02UKJ_FD_69789 | JGI IMG/M metagenome (GOLD analysis project Ga0075117, IMG submission 69789) | Saline lake microbial communities from Ace Lake, Antarctica - Antarctic Ace Lake Metagenome 02UKJ | ecosystem: Environmental > Aquatic > Non-marine Saline and Alkaline > Saline | place... | reverse complement strand
GCCGACTGCGCCTGCGGAAAGTCCTTGTGAATGTATTGGAAGTGGTCGTGGTCGTTGAGTAACCACTTTGCAATTCACGCGCCCGTCGCCGAGAATTTTTCGCACGGAGATCTTCCGTAGCGGAAGTCGTCAAGACTTTCGACGATCCCGGATGCGATTCCTGATGCGATTCCTGAGCGTCCGGGTGCGCAGTCCGAAACTCTTGACGAGTTCCGCTACATGTGCGGACGGCCCACGGGACGTGTGGTCGTTTGGCGAGCAGTCTGGTCGGGCAGCGACCGGTTCTTCTTTGCGATGGCACGAAAACTCGCAAAGTCATTTCGAGGCACGCCATTTGCAACGACGTTCCTTGGAACTTTCATCGTCCATCCAGCAAACCGCAGGGAGTACACTTCATGCCTCAGACAATCGAACGACTCGAATCCGTCAGCACAGAAAACCTCGAACGGCTGTCCACGCCGCACGGATCGCTGTGCGTTTCCATTTACATTCCCACTCATCGGTGCGGGAACGACGTACAGCAGGATCCGATTCGGCTGAAGAATGCTGTCTCGGAAGCCAAGCGACAATTGGTGGAATTCGGAACGGAGGAAGGTGATGCAGACAAGCTACTGAAACCGGTCGCTGAACTGGTCGAGCTGGATGCCAGCGACGACTTCTGGCAACACCAGTCCGATGGGCTGGCATTGCTGCTCAACGCCGACGAGGCCACGCTGTTTCAGTTGCCCACCAAATTCCACGAAGAGGTTTCCGTCAGCGACCGATTCTATGTGAAGCCGTTGATTCGCACCGTCAATGCCGATGAGGAATTTCATCTGGTCACGGTGAGTCGTGGCGAAGTCAGCGTGTTCCGGGGCAACAAATCATCGCTCACCTCAGAGAAATTCAGCGATCTTCCCGACGGCATCGAAGCTGTCACCAGCAGCGACCAGCAGCGCGGGCATAACCGTCATTCGTTCAAAATTCGAGCCAACAGTGGCGACTCAAGTGTCTCGCACGGTCACCTTGATACCAAAGAAGAAGCGGATCTGAAGCAGTATTTTCGCGAGATGAAGGATGCCATCGGCGATCACCTGCGGGATCAGGGCGGCCCGGTGCTGTTCGCTGGCGTCGACGATTTGTTTCCGTATTTTAAGGAAGAATTCGACTGTTGTACGGTGATGGACGAGGCAGTCACGGGCAACGTTGACGATCTGTCTGACGACGAACTGCATGACAAAGCTTGGCTTCTGGTGAAGCGGTGGCACGATGATCAAAAAGCATCAGTGATCGATCGCTTCACGGAAGCGAATGGGACAGACTTCGGCTCGACCGATCTGAAGACAATTCTGCAGGCGGCATTCGAGGGCCGAATCGAAACGCTGCTCCTGAGCGCGAAGGCTCGCAATTATGGTGCAGCCGACGAGAACGGCATGGTCACCCGCAATGATGAAGAACCGTCTGCGGCAACGTCTGACTTGTACGACTTGGCCGCCATTCGCACGCTTCGAGCCGACGGACGAGTGGTGTTCGTGGATGACTCGGAACAAGTGGACTCACCGATCGCCGCGATCTTCCGTTACGTGGCCTAGTAGATTTAATCTTCGAAAATTGGAAATGTCCCGTAGCGGAACTCGTCAAGAGTTTCGGTCCGCGCGTAACGACACACGGGGAACGCACGAAAGTCTTGACGACTTCCGCTACGACAGGAGAACGTGTCTACCGTGTCGGATTCTGATTCCTACCCGAACCTGCTGACTCGCCTGTGGCGGTATCTGGCATTGTTCGTGAAACGACCGACGGAAGTCGCGACGCTGGTTCCGAGTTCCCGGTTTTTAACTCGCAAACTCAGCGAAGACCCCGGCTTCAAACACGCTCGTCATGTTGTCGAACTTGGTCCCGGCGATGGCAGCACAACTCGGGCGCTGCTGGCCGCCATGCAGCCGGAAGCTCGGCTGCTGGCGATCGAACTAGTCGCGGAGCTCGTTGACGTTCTGCAAACGATCGATGACAAACGCTGCATTGTCGAACATGCTGACGCGAATGAACTGCACGCGTTGATGCGTCGGCATGACATGCAACAGGCAGATGTGATCGTCTCTGGAATTCCGTTTTCAAATCTCGCACCCGAACAGGCGGCTCAGATTATTGATGCGATCTATCGTGCGCTCACCCCGGGCGGCGTCTTCGTCGCTTACCAGTTCCGCGATCAGATCAACGGACTGGCCGAACGACGCTTCGGCGATCCGGAAATCTGTTTCGTACCGTGGAACATTCCGCCCGTAAGCATCTACCGCTGGACGAAGGCCACAGTTCCCGTAGCGGAACTCGTTAAGAGTTTCGACGAGTCACCAGCGATTGGCGAGACACCAAAGCCCATCGAAAGTCTTGACGACTTCCGCTGCGGAGGCGTTGTGACGTAACGATACTCAGTTGCGTTCCACGTGCCGCATCCGGGCGCTGGCAGCAATTATTTGCAGCAGTTCATCCAGCTCGTCCACGTGAACCGGCTTTGGCAGAAAGTACGTGCGAGGAAACAGAGCTCGAGCGTTGGCGACCTTCGACGGCGCGACAGAACTGACCACGATCACGGGCATGCTCGCGATTCGCGTGATCGATGAGCGTCGGATCGCCGTCAGCAGTTCGATGCCCGTCCAGCGCGGCATTTCGACATCGGTAATCAGCAAGTCTGGCTCATGATCGTGAATCTGCTGCCACGCATCTTTTCCATCCATTGCCAAGCGAACATCGACATTGCGATCGGCGAGAATCCGACGCATCATCATCCGCTGTGCTCGCGCATCGTCCGCCACGATGGCTCGCAGTGGATATGGCAGGCCGGTATTTTGAGAAGGTTGAGTGTTCATATTTCGAGTGGCCACCTTTCTGGTAGCGGAAGTCGTCAAGACTTTCGTGCGGTTCTGCAGTGCCTTCCGGTGCCGTCCAGTGCGCTATCGAAACTCTTGACGAGTTCCGCTACGAGACCAAACATGCAAGTGCCGTGCCGAGAAGTACGAAGCCCTCAAACGACAGTGGCGGATCGCTCATTGCTCAGGCCGCTGGCTGACAGACCATCCGAGGACGGCTCCGCGTTGGAGGAATGATTGAATCATCTCCCAGCCCCACCTGCTTGACCCGGCAAACGAAACCATGTTTACTTCTCCAGATGGTGAGTTTGTAAGGTTTGACGGGACAGGTGGAACACATGGCGACGAGTACTCGAACGCGTCCAAAACGATACGAGGGGATGCTGCGGATCGGCGAGGCGGCTGATCTGTTAGGCGTGTCCAGTGAAACGCTTCGCAACTGGGACAAGTGGGGCTGGCTGCAGCCCGTTCGCAACCCTGTGACGGGTTATCGGTATTACGAAACCGCGAATTTGGAGAAGTTCCGAGACGAATTGATCGCCGAGCGAAAAGCGAACGCGTGATGGGTGAGTACTTCTCAAAATTCTTTGACACGTCAGATTTCCCGCCTCGCTGGCACTGCGGAAACTGGTCGGATTTTCTCGGTTGGCTGCATATCGTCAGCAACCTCGCAACGTTCGGTGCGTACTTCACGATCCCGGTCGTGCTGGTGTACTTTGCGCGCAAGCGGGACGACTTTCCGTTTACCAAACTGTTCTGGTTGTTTGGTGCGTTCATCCTGGCCTGCGGTTTTGTCCACCTGATCGAAGCGGTCATGTTCTGGCATCCGATCTATCGTGTCTCCGGTGCGATGAAGTTCGTGACCGCCGTGGTGTCATGGGCAACCGTTTTTGCGCTTTTTCGATACGGTCCGCGAGCGATGGCGTTGCCCTCAATGGCGGCGACCAACGCACGATTGAAGCATGAGATCGTGGAGCGCGAGTCAACGGAACGCGAACTCAAACGTCTGACCGCTCGTTACGAAGCTCTTCTGGATGGCACGCGCAGCATCATCTGGACAACCAGCGCAGAAGGACGATTTACCAGCGAACAAGCTTCGTGGCAACGCTACACAGGACAGACGTTCGAGCAGCACAAAGGTTACGGCTGGGTTGACGCCGTTCACGAAGATGATCGTGAAAACTTACTGATCTTGTGGAAGCAGGCTCGTGAAACTCGGACGATCTATCAATCGCGCGGGCGGTTGTGGAATGCAGAAACCGGAACTTATCGTCGCTTCGTGACTGAAGCAGCGCCGGTTCTTGGCGAGGACGGCGAGGTGCTGGAATGGATTGGCACAGTGTCAGACGTCGAGAATGAGACGGCTGCAGAAGCCGCGTTGAATGTTGCTCACGACGAATTGGCAGCGCAGAAAGAAGAGCTCGAACTGATCTACGAATCCGCACCGGTGGGCATGTGTTTGATCGATCGAGATTTCCGTTTCATTCGGATCAACGAAACGCTCGCTCGAATCAACGGAATTGAGAAACACGAGCACATCGGAAAGCGAGCCGACAAACTGTTGCCGGAACTCGACGATCAGCTCAAACCCATTTATCGCCGCGTGTTCGACCTCGGCGAACCGATCTTGAACATTGAAATCGTGGGCCGGACACCGGCGTCGGAGGAAATTCGGACATGGCTGGGAAGTTACTTCCCGCTGAAAGACCACGGTGAAGACGGCACAGGTTCGTCGGTGACCGCAGTCAACGCGATCGTGCAGGACATCACGGATCGCAAGCGGCAGGAAGAACGCCTGCAACAGAGTGAACAGGCGGCACTGGCGGCAAACCAATCCAAAAGCGAATTCCTAGCGAACATGTCGCACGAGATTCGCACGCCAATGGCCGCGATTCTCGGTTACGCCGACGTGTTGCTGGGGCATTTGAAAGACGCCGACAACCGCAACTGCGTGCTGGTGATGAAACGCAATGGACAGTTCCTGCTGGAACTGATCAATGACATTTTGGACCTGTCGCGGATCGAAGCCGGGAAGATGGATGTTGAGATCGAGTCGTGTGATTTGGTTCGACTGGTCAGCGACATCGATTCGCTGATGTACGTGCGCGCCGGCGAGAAGCAAATTGACTTGAACGCACGGTTCACGACTCCGGTTCCGGCAAAACTTCAAACCGATCCGATCCGATTACGGCAGGTGCTGATCAACTTACTTGGCAATGCGATCAAATTCACAGAGACAGGGTCGGTGCGTTTGGAAATGGCGTTTCGTAGCGGAATTCGTCAAGACTTTCGTTCCACGAACGCTGCATCAACGGTCGAAACTGTTGACGAGTTCCGCGACGAGTTCCACGACAAGAACTGGATTGAGTTTTCAATCATCGACACCGGCATCGGTATGACGCCCGAACAACAGAACCGGCTGTTCAAGCCGTTCTCGCAAGGCGATTCCTCGGTGACGCGGCAATACGGCGGCAGCGGACTCGGGCTGGCGATCAGTCGTCGGTTGATCGAAATGCTGGGCGGATCGATCACGGTCGACAGCGAACCAGGCAAGGGGTCAACATTCCGCGTCAGCATACCGGTTGCAACCATCGACAATGAAGAGCTGGTCCAACCCAAGATCGAGCACCGACTGGCAAGCGACGACGGCGGGCTTGAGAAAGTGCCCCGAACGCTCGACTGCCGGGTTTTGGTGGTCGATGATCGCCGCGATGTGCGGCACATCAGTCAGCACTTTCTTGAGAAGGCTGGTGCCAAAGTAGTAACCGCAGAAGACGGACAACAAGGCATCAACGCGGCTCTGGCCGCCCGCGATTCAGGCGAACCGTTTGATTTGATTGTGATGGACATGCAAATGCCCAACGTCGATGGATTGCAGGCGACCGCCGAACTTCGTTCCGCCGCTGTCGAGACGCCCATTATTGCCCTGACTGCCGACGCCATGAAAGGCGACCGTGAAAAATGTGTCAATGGCGGCTGCGACGATTACCTGTCCAAACCGATCGACCAGTTGTTGCTGGTCAACATGGTGGCTCGCTACACGCAGGACTTAACCATCGACGAAATCCGAACAAACCGCCATGAACGCATTGCATCGTTGCGAGCCAGTTTGGGCGACGGGCTTTCTGACTCTAACCCTTCCCCAAGCTGAAGCATGTCCCGCATCGGTTTTCCAGAAGCTCTGAATCGTGGGATAAACTCGTTCGCTCCGGCATCATTCACCCCGAAATCAGATGATCGTCAGACTGATGCGGGGTTTTTATGCGGTTGAGTTGAATGTCGGCCGGATACATGTGAGCCGATTCGAGATGCTTACCGAAGCACTTCCGTGACCCACTTTCCGAAGTGAGTGATTCGGAACGCCTGGTGTCGCTTGAGAATATCGTGGACGGCATTGCGAGATTTTTCTCCTTCAATCGGTATCGACAACGCGACTTTGCCCGCCAGCAACTGCTGTTGAATGTGTTCCATCTCGTCATCGGTGTCGGCGAACCACTTAGCGGATGTATCGACCTGTTCCGCTGCGTCTTTCCCTTGAGATACGCGAATCTGGTTTTCGTCGATGCCGTATTCCACGATGTCACGTCGAGCGGCATCGGCGGCTTCTCGGTTATCAAACACGCAGACGATGTGGTTTGTGGGATTGTCTGTCAGAGGCTTGTCGCTCATGGTTAGCTTTCTTTTTCGTATGAGTTGGCAGAAGAAACATGGCTGTGCAATATCTTGATGAGCGAACGTCATGCCAGGACAAATTCAGGTGAGAATGGCTTCACACGGCTTGCGAACAGCTTTGGCTGGTCGCTGATTGACCGCAGTGGGCGGCCGGCGACCAGCCGCACTAACATCAACCGCGACTCGTCCGTCCGAACGCCGACAATCAACGAAAACCACTTTCGGGCACGGCAGTTGCCACTTCTCCGCTACAATACATCTTCATCTGCCGATCGCTTAACCTCATGTCTGACGCGAACGAACACCTTACGCCTCGTCTCCCGACCATCGAAGTCGGCTGGATCATCGCCGGATCGCTGGACGAACCCGACGCTGCTGCTGTTCGAGCTGCGCGATCTGCGGTGCTCAAACTGCTGAACGAAACGTTCTCGGATTTTTCCTGGCAAATGCCGGTGATTCGTCGGTCGGAACTTACTCAGGCACATCGCGAGGAATCCGTCGTGCTGCTCGAAGCCGGAGTCACCGAGCGGAATTCGAATCGCCTGGACTTCGGATTGGTGATCACGTCGGCAGATCTGGTCGGCCACTACAAACCGTTTGCACTGGCGGCTGTTTCGAGGTCACTCGACCTGACAGTGATCTCGACATCGCGTATTGATCCGCAGGCTGCTGACAACGACCTTTCGCGCGACGACCGCGTGAAACTCATGGCTGAGCGTTTGCAAACCCTAGTTCTTCACACGCTGGGACATCTGTGCGGGCTGATTCACGCCGAACAGCGAGGCAATCTGATGTTCGATCTGCAAACGGTTGACGATCTCGCCGCAATGCAGTCCTTCGATCCCCCACAGATCACTCTCATGCAGCAGAATCTGAGTCAGATTGCTGACCTGCGACTGGAAGAACAGCCGACTGAGCGGCGATCCACCGTCCGTTTCTACCTGGACAGCGCGTGGCTGAACTGGCACGAAATCCGCGACGCCGTCTGGCAGGCTCGCCCGTGGGAATTTCCGACGCGACTCAGCCGCCTGAGCGCCGCCGCAATTTCTGCCGCGATGGTGTTAATCATGACGGCTGAAATGTGGGACATGGCGACGTCGCTTTCGTTCACGACCATCACTGTCCTGGCCGCAGCCGTTTTGGCGGTGACCACTCTGTTTATCGTCAACCGCCAACAGCTTCTGGTTCGCCGCCAGGAACGCCTTCTGAGCGAACAAACGGTCGTAACGAATGTCTCGTCCACTGCCATTGTGTTCTGTGGCATGCTGACGACAGTGATGCTGCTATTCACGCTGCTGCTGGTTTCTGCGATGTTGTTATTCAGTAAGAATCTTGCAGGCGCATGGTCGACATCACTGGAAGAATCGTTCTCAACCGCTCACTACTTCAAACTGGCCGCGACCGCCGGATCGCTGTCGGCGTTGATCGGCGCACTGGGAGCGTCATTCGAAGATCAGCACCACTTCCGCCACATTACGCTGATCGATGAAGAGACATAGCGCAGAGACAAGCTGGTAGCGGAAGTCGTCAAGACTTTCGTGCGATTCGTGAATCCCCGTTGCGTTCCGAAAGTCTTGACGACTTCCGCTACGACCCGCGCATGGCCTAGGCGGATTCGTGTCGAAAACGGTTGAACAATCGGCGAAAGAAGGGCCACGCGATACGCATCGCAATTGTGTTGGGTCGGAAGAAAGCCCTGACGCGATAGATCACCCGGCCATCCGGTAGGATTTCTATCATGAAACGTTCTTCGCCCTGTTCCGGATGATCGGGCAGAGTGCCCATCGCGAAGCCGAACCGCGTATCTGCCCTTTCATCGCCGAAAACCTCCACGATGCGGCAAGCAGAGAGATTCCAAAGCCCGGCCAGGCGTGCTCGAATGGCGATGGTTTCTCCGACCTGTAAGGCAGTCGTGTTTGGTATCGCGGCGACCCAACCCACCTGAAACTGCTGCCAGTTACGCAACGCTTGTGTGGCTTTATGAAAGACGGCATCTCCGCAGCCCAGTTCGATTCGAACCTGGTGGTGATCGTAGCCTTCCGGCATCCATCCCGCCGTCTGACCGACATCGGGATAGTTGAAACCCTCCGCAGCCCGCCGAATCAGAAATTCGGAAATTGTTCGGCCATCCGGTTTTATAAGCGAATACATCGACGTCACCGCTGTTTTCGTTAAAACAAAAGTAGCTCGGCCACTTTCGCAGCCGAGCACTTCGCCATCTCCGTCGTTGCGCCCAGCCGGTTGGACGTTCATCGATCGCGCATTCTCGTTCTGTCAGAACGAGTAATAGAACCCCGCACGACCATTGCCGATGGAGAATCCGGAGCCAGAATTGTACCAGCGGTTGTAACCGCTGGACGGGTTCGACCGGTAGTAGTTCCGGTAGTCCTGAACACGGCCACGGTTTCGACCGTAGTAGTCGTAGTTGCCGTAGTTGTTCCCGCCACGATTCCAGTTCTGGTTTCCATAACCGTAGTTGTTGTTGTTCCAGTAGCGGTTCAGTCGGTTGTGGTACGAGCTGTACGACCCGCGGTTAGAATGGCTTGGATTGCCATAATTCAAACCTCGCTGACTGACCTGAAACTGCACACCCTGAGCCTGACTCGGTGATGCGTTGGCCATGGTGAATACGGCTACGATGGCAATTGATAATAGAGATTTCATTGGTTTCCTTTCTGATCTTTCTGTGTCTCAGATTGATTGAACGCAGCATCGCACGATTACTCGCGCGAGTTGCCGTTCGGGTTTTCGTTCGGTTCGGAATTCTGATTCCGCCGGTCACTCGACGTGGACTTCATCTTTGAATCAAACTGTTTGAGCTGCTCTTCGGTCAGACTGGATTCGACCTTCACAATCGTGTCGGCTTCCAGTTCCACAAGCTGTTCATGAGCCTTATGAATTCCATCCCAGACCTGCATCAATTCGTTCTGGTGATTCTGGCAGACCTGACATGTCGCCGGATCTTCATTCTGACTGGTAGGCTGAACCAGAAAATACTCGCGGACGCGTCCGTTCGGCTGAGCGACACCGACTCGCAGAGCAACGATGTTCAGATCTCCTTCGAGGCCTTCCCATGAGGACGCCTGATTGTTCTGCGACCGGTCGGATTGATCAGCAGCCTTTTGACTGGCCTGATCGTTAGGCCGGTCGGCCTTTCGATTCTGACCGCCATCTCGTCGATCTGTCCGATTCTCGGCATCCGTGTTTGGTTTCAACGTGGTCCGCGACTGATCCGTCTTATCGTCAGTGGCAACCGCTGATCCAGCTTCCCCACTGTTTTTCGAAACCGCTTCCTCTGACTTCTGCTGCTGGTCCTCGGTCGATTGCTGAGCGCTCCGGCTGATGTGAGCGCTGTGATCATGACCTTCCAGGCGGGTGGCCGCGATGACAGCGGCTTCCATACTGATTGCCTGGCGGTGCAGATTCTGAACGCGATTCCAAAGCTTCTGAGTTTTCCGATCGCTATCCTTGTAGATGCTCAGGATTTCCTGCTTCTGTTGGTCGTTGAGGCCAATCTGCCGGAGCGATTTCGGCAATTCGTTCCGCTCACTCTGCTGCCCGTCACGTTGAAATGCACTGCGCTGATTTGCCTGCTGTTGCGACTCTTGTCGCTGTCCCGTTTGCTGTTGATCGTTCTGTGAGTCTCGTTGCTTTTGTGCCTGCTGAGCAGTCGCCACTGAGGCGGTCGCGAGCAGTGACAGGGAAACGAGTCCGGTGATCATTGCACGTGTCATCCTGAGTTCTCCTTGCATGTTCGTGTTCGAAATACTTTGAAGGCTGTTTGACCGCCGACATATGACGGTCTCCAGCCAGGCCGCTCCACTGCGGCAACTTCGTAGATGCAAGTTGCACGTCCCGTGCCAATCATTCATCTGAGTCGTGTTGCCCGATCCCCGACCATGAAGTTTGGCACTCATCCGACCGAGAAGAACCTTGCTTGCCGTCGTGTGGGTCGTTTTTCTCAAGCACTTGCCATTGTCGGCTTGCATTCACAAATGCAGGTGACGGTGGCCGATTGCAGATTGCAGATCGCTGCGAAGGCTCATCGATCAGCCACGCTGGCTTCGCACACCGAGATCACA
>Ga0075117_1002460_pt1 | contig 10617 bp, 15 predicted proteins | sample AntAceMetag02UKJ_FD_69789 | JGI IMG/M metagenome (GOLD analysis project Ga0075117, IMG submission 69789) | Saline lake microbial communities from Ace Lake, Antarctica - Antarctic Ace Lake Metagenome 02UKJ | ecosystem: Environmental > Aquatic > Non-marine Saline and Alkaline > Saline | place... | reverse complement strand
AAGCCTTTATGGCTTTCTAAAATCAATGGAAACATTTGAGAAAACTTTTGATGGTAAAACATCCATTTTTATTTCGACAGATAGCGAATTATATAAATACCTGAAAAAAATGGATTGACGTTTTATGAAGAAATATATGAACCCCATTTCGTGAAATTCAACATTCAAACATGATATAATGCGGGTTTGTCATTTTGGTTTCTCAGTTGTTTAGGCTAACTGTAGGGGTATATGTTGATAGCCATCTTAGACGATTAGTAATAATTCAAAACTGGAGTAAAATGACGTATAATTTAATATTAACGGTATTCTTGCTGTTGGTTAGCTCACTTTGCCATGGACAGGTAGGAACAAATGGAGATAATAGAAACGAAGAAGGCCGACCAATAAATGAAATCAACCTAACTATTGAACAAAATAAGATGACATTGGGAGGTGTGAAGATCAATGCTATGACCATTAATGGAGGCATTCCTGGCCCCACAATTGAATTGGCAGAAGGAGATTTAGCCATCATTAATGTAACCAACAAAATGGACGGTGAAACCTCTGTCCATTAGCATGGCTTAATACTTCCCAACATTCAGAATGGCGTGCCTTATTTAACAACACCACCTATTAAGCCCGGAACCACCTTCCAATACCGAATAACCATTAACCAATCTGGAACTTATTGGTACCACTCTCACACGATGTTGCAAGAACAAAAAGGAGTATATGGCTCTATTGTTATTCAACCAAAAGAGCAAACCGTTGACTATGACAAAGAATTGGTTGTTGTATTGTCTGATTGGAGCAATGAAAAACCAATGAATGTGCTCCGAAACCTAAAAAGAGGGAACGATTGGTATCAAGTTAAAAAAGGGACTGCAGTACCATTGAGTAGAACCATTGCACAGGGTGGATTTGGAGCACAGTTTAAGTTTTGGCGAGACCGAATGGAGGGTGCTGAGATTGCCGATATTTACTACCCTACTTTTTTGAGCAATGGCCAAAAGACCGCTATTTATCCCAAATTCAAACCAGGCAAAAAAGTCCGGCTTCACTTTTTAAATGCTTCGGCGTCTACGTTCTACTGGTTGGATTTTGGTGGTGCAAATCCGATAATCATATCAAATGATGGTGTTGATGTTCAGGCTGTTTCTAAAAACAGATTGCTTTTTGCTTTAGCTGAATCCTATGATATTTTAGCAACTATTCCAAGGGGAAACTTGAAATAAGAGCTACTGCACAAGATGGCTCAGGGCACAATTCAATTCAATTAGGAGAGGGCACATTATTTCCGGCACAAGTAATAGATAGACCCGACAAGATGGAGATGATGAAACTAATGACAAAAATGGACATGAAAATGGGAGCCCCAGCGATGGTGGGTAACAAAAGCAGAAAAAGCCCAGAGTGGCTCATGGAGAAATACGGCATGAAGATGGATCATAACATGGATTCAGAGATGAATATGGACGCAGATGAACCCAAGTCAATGAACCATGAAATGGATATCAAAGAGATGTCTGCCACAAATGTTATGGATACACGACATAATTCTTTTGATTACAACCTTCTAAAAGCAAAAGAAACAACGAATTTTAAATCTAATTTGGACGTCAATGAACTGCCTTTTAACCTAACTGGAAATATGAACAGATATGTATGGAGTATAAACGCCATTCCCATATCAGAGACTGATAAAGTCAAAATAAAAAGTGGAGAGTTAACACGAATTAAACTAAACAACCTAACGATGATGCATCACCCGATGCATTTGCATGGCCACTACTTTAGGGTAAAAAAAAATGGTGAGCGATCACCTTTAAAGCACATTGTTAATGTGCCTCCTACGCAAAAAAATCACCATTGAATTTTATAATGAAGAAGGGGGTGATTTGTTTTTCCATTGTCATATATTATATCATTTGGTGGGAGGAATGGCCAGAGTTTTTAGTTACGATACTGAAAGGGATAAACGAATAAAAAATTTTCCTGTAAAAAATCTAATCAAAGAAACCAACTAATATTTTTACTGGAGTTTGGCAAATCTTGGTTCTAACTTTTCAGAATTTAGTCTTACTTCAAGCTACGGGCGGAATTGGACTATAACCAAAATACAGAAGTAGAAATTAGCTATTATCGTTACTTAAACGATTGGGTTAGGGTTTATGCAGGAGTTAATAGTGAGAATGAAAGTCCAGATTCTTATGAAATTTTCAATACTATAGGATTAGTAGGAATAAAATACTTTACCCATTATATGTTTTCGCTAGATGTGAGTATTGACCATCAACTTGGCCCGAGAACTCGTATTAATAGAGAACTCCTGCTTTTTCCGAGTTTTTTTATTGAAGGAGAGTATGAATACAAGTATGACCATGGGTGGGTTAACGATTTAGAGGGCGACAAAAGACACGAAGGAGAAACGGAGTGGCTTGTTAGAGCTTCCTATATTTTATCCCGTAATTTCTCAATTCAGGGAAATTATAACAACTTATATGGTTGGGGAGGCGGATTAACAATTAGGTTTTAGGACAAAAGGTTATGCACAATGGTTCCTCTAAAAATCATAGCCACCCTTGGAATGGAAAGGCTTTTTAGCAGGGTCGTTGTACCTAATTGAAATATAGCCATATCTTAAATAGGGCTGCTATTAACAAGAACTAGAAACTAATCAATATGAAAATATTACTTTCTTTTATTCTGATTTTTTATTGCCATTCTCCAGGATATTCACAAAACGACTATCCAGAACCAGCAAAAACAACAACCCGACTATTTTACATTCAACATAGTACTAACCATAATACTTTCGTGTATGATGCAAATATCAAAGGAGGGATTATTGATTTGTCTCATCCTATTAACCAATATCGAATAATTTATACACAAAATGGGATAAAAAAACCTTTGTCATGGTTACAAAAAAAACTTGCCTTTGGAATGAAACTATTAGAGTCAAAACCTGGCTTATTCAAATTTCGCCTTGCTTCTAGGAAAAGAATATACTTTTATCTCCATTATGATGAAAGTGAAGGAGCTAGAATTTATGTTACCATCAATAAGCATAAGATGTATTTAGACAAGATGTTCATAAAAGTTAAAAGTGGAACTTCTGGTATCTTCGTTAAAGGCGAATATGCTCTATTTTATGGCGAAGATTATAATTCTGGCAATCCTGTAATAGAAAAAATTGTGCTAAAATAGTTTCCAGTAAGTGCTCTATTTATTCGGTGGACGAATTGGACTCAAATAAAAAATCATTTCAAAAAACGTATCAGATTATTTAATTGAAATACTCGTAGAAGCAGGTGTAAAACGCAATTGCTGGCTATAATTTATGATACTTGCCATAGAGATGGCAGAATACAGTGGATTCATGTAAGGCATGAAGAAGCCGGTGCTTATGCCGCCTCGATGTGAGCGGAATGATTGTATAGAAAGGCTCAAAGGTTATCGACTATAAAAGAGGTGATACTGTATATGCCCGAGTTCAAAAAAATCAGATAAGTGTGAACCATGTAACTTATCCTCAAACTTGTGTAACACTTGTTTTGCCAATCTTCTCCAACTTTGTGTAGTGATAAATCAAAAAAAATGCTAACACTTTTACAATTATCGCTGTGATAATTATTGACAAAGCTTGTTCAGTATTACAGAACAACACTAACCAAGAAAAAAAACTAAATGAAAACTAATCGACTTTCGGAAAAGCTCACAGCAGCATTGAATGAGCAAATGACAAAAGAAGCACATGCTGCTCAAGTTTACTTATCGTATGCTGCATGGGCCGATAATAATGGATTCAGCGGTATCGCAAATTTTCTTTTCCGTCATGCAGCGGAGGAGCGAAACCACATGATGAAACTCTTGGAATACATTTTAAAAAGAGGAGCAAAAGTAAAAGTGATAGCCATCCCTGCACCTAACTCCGCCCCAGTTAGCGTAAACAATTGTTTTGAAAAAGTATTTGAGCATGAAGTGGATAATACTAAAGCCATTTATAAATTGGTCAAGATGTCTCACATTGAAGAAGATTGGGCTACTTGGAATTTCTTGCAATGGTTTGTGAAAGAGCAAACGGAAGAAGAAAATCTTGCTATCAGTTTATTGGATAAAATAACAATTGCTGGAGGAGAAAAAGCAACAAGCAATGTCTTGTATGAATTGGATAAAGATTTGGGTAAAACTTCAGGTGATGCGAGATTGGCTCAGGAAGTAACAACTGATAACCCTTAATAAATATAATGAGAAATCACATTGTTAAAATTATTTCTATTGAACCTGTAACTCACAATGTAAAACGTTTTACAATTCAAAAGCCGGAAGGTTACAAATTCATCCCGGGACAGGCCACTGAAGTTTCCATAAACACTCCGGCTCTTAAAAATAAAAAACGACCATTTACTTTTACAAATTTAAATGACGATGAACATCTTGAATTTACCATTAAAATTTACGACAGTCACAACGGTGTTACAAAGGAGTTAGAGAAATTAAAACTCGATGATGAAATTATAATTCGTGATGTTTGGGGTGCAATCGAATATAAAGGCGAAGGAGTATTTATTGCGGGAGGTGCAGGCGTTACCCCCTTCATAGCTATTGTTCGCATGTTATATGCTGAAAACATAATTGCTAATAATAAACTCATTTTCACAAACAAGACGGAAAGTGATATAATTCTGGAAAAAGAATTTAATGAGATACTGGGCAAAAATTTCATCAATACACTTACTGATGAAAAAAATGACAGTTACGAAAATCGTATGATTGATTTTGACTTCTTAAAGGAGAAGATAACAGATTTCAAACAGCACTTTTATGTTTGCGGACCGCCACCCTTTGTAGTTGCCATTTCAAAAGCACTTACCAGATTAGGTGCTGAAACCGATGCCGTAGTATTTGAAAAATAGAACGCACTATATATTGGACTTGTAAGGGAAAGTTGGTCAAAAGTTAACCTGCATTTTTCAAATCAGGACAGGTAACACAAAATGTATAACTTAAAAATGAAAAATTGCTTATTTATTTTATTAATCGCAGCATTTTTTGTTGGATGTTCAAATACCGTAACTAAAAAAGCGGAAGCTAATATAATAGCTAAGAACAGTAGTGGCCTCACCGGAGATGTTACTTTTTCTGAAACTGATGGTATGGTTTCTATGACTGCTAATATATCCGGATTAACACCTGGAAATCATGGTATTCATGTCCATGCTATTGGAGACTGTAGTACAGATGATGGAAGTACTGCAGGAGGACATTGGAATCCAACTAATGTAAATCATGGTAAGTGGGGTATTGCCCCATTTCATACTGGGGATATTGGCAATATACTTGCAGATTCAAATGGTAATGGGACTATTAACGGAGAAACCGATTTATGGTGTATAAATTGTGATGATGACACTAAAAACATTATAGGTAAGGCTATTATCATTCATGAAGGTTCAGATGATTTCACTTCTCAACCATCTGGTGCTGCTGGTGTTCGAATTGGTTGTGGAGGAATTAAACTACAATAAGAATTTAGAGTTATATACCATTTCCAGAGGTTCAGGCCATTCTGACGCTCCTATTGCGATTTAAACTAACTAGTCTTAAAATTTAATTTATGTCCAAAAGCGTATCAGATTATTTAGTAGAAATGCTCGTAGAAACAAGTATCCTCGATATTTTACTAACAAAATAAACAAAAATGACAAATTTAAATAATCAGGAGATTCAGGTCAAAATGAAAGAAATTGATGTTTTGTGGACTCTAAATGGCAACTTAATTCATAGAGAATTTATTTTCAAGGATTTTGTTGAAGCATTTTCTTTTATGACCGCAGTGGCCATTATAGCTGAAAAGTCAGACCATCATCCCAATTGGGAAAATGTATATAACAAAGTTACAATTGCTCTTAACACGCATGATGCTGATGGACTCACAAAAAAGGATTTCCAATTGGCAAAAGGAATTGATCAGATAATAAAAAACTATGGAAAATGAAACCTATAGTCAATAGCATCCTGTGGGACGTTATTGCTCATAGCCAAGGCGTTGTACTCCATTTCGATAAAATCGTGATTTAGATAGAAAAGATAACCGGACAACTATAAAAAAGATGGCTTAACCTTAAAAGGTGCTGTGGCGATGGGCACAGGAGTGATGACTGGAGCGGAGATTTTCGCTCTTTTAGGTTCGGTGGCTTAATTATCTGGAACATGGTTTCCCTATATTTTATTCTCGGTGCCATTATTCCTGGACTCAGTGCTTACTGGTATATCATAGTTTCCAATGCATATCCATCCGCTGGAGGTATTGCAATGATTTTAAAGTATGCTTATGGTAAAACTACTTTGACGGCAGCAGCATCAGTATTGATGGCACTTTCAATAAACGTTTAGTGGCAAGAACAATTGGATCCTATGCTCCTATACCTTGCAGCTTTTTGATGTAAGTAGTCAGGGCTGTGTTTGTTGCAGTTTTAAAGTTTAGCAACCTGAGGTGTCGAAAAATCTCTAAACCTGAAATGAAAGAAAAATCAAACAAACCATAATCAAATAAGCAATGATGAATACGCTGATTTCTTATTTCTATGATCTTCTTCCGGTCTTGTTGTCCGGTGTTTCTACTTTTCTTTTGGGCTTGGTGGTATTTTGGTTTATTAAAAAAGCAGCTAAAAAAAACAAATAATACAACCTGGTATATTGAGCAAACTTCGTCATGCAACAATAGTGATTGTAACTTTTGCTGCCCTTGAGGTAAGTGCCAGTATTCAATTCGAAGGGTTGAATGACAGATGGAGCCAAGCGTTTCAAATAATTTTCATTTTTACCATTGCCTGGTTTCTGAACAGGCTGGTAGCGGTAGGACGAGAGCTATTGGAGTAGCAATATGATTTGACTACCGAAAATAATCTGAAGGCAAGAAAAGTATATACACAAATCAAGGTTTTTGAGCGTATTCTGGTTGTTCTTATTTTTATTGTGGCATTTTCATTATCGTTGATGACGTTTGAAGAGATCAAAACCCTTGGTGCGAGTATTCTTGTGTCAATAGGTATTTCAGGCATTGTTTTGGGCTTAGCGGCCCAGAAACTATTAGCCAACTTACTGGTTGGTTTTCAGATCGCTATTACTCAACCCATCAGAATTGATGATGTCGTGATTGTAGAAAACGAATGGGGCAGAATTGAAGAAATCACGCTCACGTATGTAGTGATAAAAACCTGAGACTAAAGAAGGTTGGTTGTACCATCTACCCATTTTATTGAAAAACCATTTCAAAATTGACCCTAACCAATTCTGATATCTTAGGGACGGTATTCATTTACGTGGATTACAAATTACCCATTGAGAGGTTAAGAGAAGTGCTTACTACTATTCTTGAAGAAACAAACTTATGGGATAAAAAAGTGAACGTATTGCAAGTCACTAATCTTACTGAAAAAACCAAGGAAGTAAGAGCTTTAATGAGTGCAAAAGGTTCTTTGACTGCATGGGATCTAAGAGTACATGTAAGAGAAAAAACAATTAGCTTCTTTCAGCAGCGTTACCCAAAATTCTTACCAAAATCCAGGGTAGAATTAGAGTCTACATCGGAGAAAGAGGTAAATGCGGCTTAGGGATAAACCATAGACTATAAATAAAAAAGACAAACTAAATCAAAAAAAATCATGGCCAAAAATGTATCAGATTATTTAGTAGAAATGCTTGTAGAAGCAGGTGTGAAACGTATTTACGCAATTACGGGGGATAGTTTAAACCCTGTAAATGATGCTGTACGAAGGGATGGAAGAATACGATGGATTCATGTTAGACACGAAGAAGCCGGTGCTTATGCCGCTTCCATGGAAGCGGAGTTAAATGGTATTGGTTGTTGCATGGGTAGCAGCGGCCCCGGACACGTCCATCTGGTCAATGGATTATATGATGCCAATAGAGCGGGGAACCCGGTAATAGCCATTGCCTCTACCATACATACTGAAAAAATGGGGCTTGATAATTTTCAGGAAACACGACCAGAGTCATTATTTCAAGACTGTTCTAAATACGTTTTTATGGCCAATACACCCAAACAAGCTATGAATGGGTTGCAAACGGCGATTCAACACGGCATCAGTCAAAAAGGCGTAGCAGTTTTAGGCTTACCAGGAGATGTGGCAAGTGCTGACATTGAAGACGTATATTCAGCTGGTAAAATTTTTTACACGGAACCAACAATAATACCTAGTGAAGAAGATCTAAAAGAATTAGCGAATCTTATCAATTCCCATGAAAAAGTAATGCTTTATTGTGGCCATGGATGTCGCTATGCTGTAAACGAAGTCATGAAGTTGGCAGAAAAACTACAGTCGCCATTGGGATATAGTTTTAGAGGTAAAATATTTTTTGAACGCGATGACAATCCGTTTGCCGTTGGCTTAAATGGTTTATTGGGCAACAAATCAGGTTTTGAAGCTATGCACAAGGCTGATGTACTGGTGATGCTGGGAACAGATTTTCCTTACAGCGAATTCTTACCAGAAAAATGCAAAATCATCCAAATCGATATCAAACCAGAAAGACTAGGACGCAGAGGCAAAGTTGATTTTGGCTATTGCGGTGATATTAAATCAACCATCCATGAACTTTTACCTATAGTAAAGGAAAAAACAAATACAGCGTTTGTTGACCAAATGCGTAGGATGCACCAAGATGTTGAAGAAAAGTATTGTTCCTATGTAAAGGAAAAAGGAAACGAGAAACTCATTCATCCGGAATATGTGGCTTATTTGATAGATGAAATCGCCAATGATGATGCCATTTTTACTGTTGATACCGGTATGAGTGCCGTATGGGCTGCACGCTATTTAAAAGCTGGGAAAAACCGTTATCTCACAGGTTCATTTAATCATGGCTCTATGGCTAATGCTATGCCAATGGCGATGGGAGCAGGTCTTTCACGCCCCTCTAGACAAGTAGTTGCTTTTTGTGGAGATGGCGGCATCACTATGCTCTTGGGCGACTTAATGACCATTAGCCAATATAAAATACCTGTTAAAATTGTTATTTTTAACAACAGAAGCTTAGGCATGGTAAAGTTGGAAATGAGAGTGGAAGGCTATATGGATTGGCAAACCGATATGGTAAACCCAGATTTTATAAAACTGGCAGAATCCATGAATATTGCTGCTTGGGAAGCTAAAGAACCCAAAGACGTAGAACAAGCATTGCACAATGGTTTTAATCATGATGGCCCTGCCATTATAAATATTTTTACAGATCCAGAAGCCTTAGCAATGCCTCCAACTATCAAGTTCGAACAAGTGATAGGAATGGCCAATTCGATGGCCAAGCTTATGATGAATGGTAAAACTGCTGAAGTTATTGAGATAGCTAAATCGGATTTAAAATATCTAAAAGAGATTTTTTGAACAGCGGAGTGCGTGAATAAATCGGCAACACAAACGGATACTGGCTCTAAAGAGCAAATCACAGGTTGATTTGGCACAAAAAAGTTAATTTATGTATAAATACCGGTGACTTCTTTCTAACAGTATATGAGAAAGATATTCCGACGTTCTTGTTAAGAAAAAATAATGGCAAATAATCATCAACATAACCACATTGAATCTGGACAAAACCTTAAAACTGCGTTCTTTTTAAATTTAGGATTTACAATCCTTGAGATAATAGGAGGCTTATATGTGAATAGTGTAGCAATAATGTCCGATGCCGTCCACGATTTGGGGGATAGTTTGTCATTAGGGACAGCTTGGTATCTTGATAAGAAATCAAAAGAAAATTCCGATAAGCAATTCTCCTTCGGTTATTCCCGTTTTTCTTTATTGGGAGCATTAATAAATAGTCTGGTACTCATTTTAGGCTTAATTTATGAAGCTGTAGGAAGAATTTTAAAACCAGAACATTCAGATGCCGGTGGAATGATAGTCTTTGCAATTATTGGAGTATTAGTAAACGGATATGCTACATGGAAAATGAGTGGAAGCAAAACATTGAATGAAAAAGTTGTGTCTTGGCACTTACTGGAAGATGTACTAGGCTGGTTTACTGTTTTAATCGTTGCAATAATTTTGAATTTTAAGGACATTCATTATTTAGACCCTGCTCTTTCCCTTTTGATTACAGCCTATATTCTATTGGGAGTTATTGGCCGTTTGAAAGAAACACTCTTTATTTTTTTACAAGGGGTTCCGTATAATGTAGACTTGATTGATATTGAAAAACAAATACTGAACATAGAAAGTGTGCAATCATCACATCACACACATATCTGGTCTCTTGAAGGCGAGCATCACGTTTTTTACAACTCATTTGAAATTAGAGCGAATTAATGGGTTTCAGCAAATCCTAGAAGTAAAAGCACGTACCAAAAAGATTCTAGAAGAGTATCAATTTGAGCATTACACCATCGAGACAGAACTTGATGAAGAAACCTGTAATTTAGTTTAGCTATAAAAGCAAACCGAGAACAAGCGATAGGATTTACCCGTTCGATAGCTAAGCAAGTGATCAAAGGGTAAAACGGCAGAAATGATGGAGACTGCTAAAGCGGATTAACAATATTTAAAAGAACTTCTGCAAAATAATAATGGTGCTTCGTCATAATTAGTGGAAACTTAAATTCATATCATT
>Ga0075117_1002456_pt1 | contig 10634 bp, 8 predicted proteins | sample AntAceMetag02UKJ_FD_69789 | JGI IMG/M metagenome (GOLD analysis project Ga0075117, IMG submission 69789) | Saline lake microbial communities from Ace Lake, Antarctica - Antarctic Ace Lake Metagenome 02UKJ | ecosystem: Environmental > Aquatic > Non-marine Saline and Alkaline > Saline | place... | reverse complement strand
GTGGCGATATCGATCTGCAGTTGAGGCGTCACGGTCAGGCCGAGTTCTGCGACGAAATCGTTCCATTCGGCCAGTTCTGGAAAGTCCAAAATGGAAACGACTTCCAACAGGTTCGGTTCCTGTTCTGCCAATTGAATCGCTTCGCTGCGATGCCCTTCCGCCAACAATGCGTCGCATTCCCGCAGTCGTTTGTTGGCGCTGCGGATTTCGGAATCCAGTTCGCCGTGCAGTCTTTCCAGTTGCTCTTTTTCTGGATTCATGGAGCTGGCCAGCGTCACGCGGACACTTTCCAGCAACTCATGAATTTCAGCGATATCGGCCATGTGAAATTACCTTGTCCTCTGCGATGCTTGATTGCAGGGATGTGTGACTTGATCCGTTATCTGTTTATCACAAAGAAGATCAGGATGAAAACAACAGCCATCAACAGGCCGCCCACGATCAGCAGTCCTGTTCTGGGCTTCTTTCCCGAATTGCGTGTGCGACTTCCAGCAGAAGTTTCGTCTAGTTCGCTTGGTTTGACGTCAGCAAACTCTTCTTCCGGAATGTCGAACGGCGATTTGACCATCGACTTAGGTTTTTTTTGCCGTGCTTGCGGTCGTCGTCGCGACTGCCCGAACTGAGGCGTGTAATTTTCTTCGTCTTCATCATCGCCATTGTTGCCCGTGCCGGCTAGGGGCTGACTGGGAGACGTTGTTCTGCGTATCGCCGAGGCATCTGTTGGCGATTTCGTGTCAGACTGTCTGCTGACCGCAGACCGCCGTGTTTTTTTGGCTGCAAATGCGGCTTCTGGTCGCCCTTCCCGAGCCGCTTCAACAAAAGCGTTCCCTGCTGGCAACTGGCCCGCTGATCCGATCGGGTCGATCAGGACACCCTGCACGCGTGCTCGGAGTTTGCGGGCTTCACTGGTTCCGTCGAGGACAAATCGCCAGTGACATTGCATTCCAGAAACATGTCGCGAATAGTAAGTGCTGAAGCACACCTTCCAGCGATCCTGCAGCGGCACCAGTTGCAGGGCTTCGTTGAGCAGTGTTAGCGTTTGATCGGTATTCGGCACGATGACGGACACCGATTTCATGCCGTCTGCAATTCCGTGTCCCATCAGCCCCGCCCAGCCTGCGTCGCCGAAGACGTCTTCCCAGGTTTCGAATCCATTCACGTGTTTCGCCGTAGAACGGGGCATGCGGTCCGGCTCAAGCACCTCAGGCGGCGTGTCCCAGCTTTCGTGCCAGAAACTGTCATCCGAAAACAAGGGTGCCGGCCCCTGCGGAAACTGATCGAGTTCCGCACTGGTCAACGCTAGGTGATGAGCGATCTTGTTGGAGCGTTTTGAATAGTCCATACCGGGATCGCCAATCCGCGACACCACGTGATAGATGCTTCGCTGAATGCGAATGGTCAGGTGAGAATGATTGACCGGACGTTCGCGCCCATGAGCGGCTTCTGTATGGCGATATCCGCTGAGTGATTCTAGCTTGTCCTGTAGCGCGCGAGGAATTCCCTCCGTCGCGGCGACGGTGCAAAACCCGCTGGCGCCGCGCCTGAGTCCTTGGCTGGCAGATGTGAAGACAATCTCGTAACTCACAATTTAACCACTCGTTGATCGACGAACGGATGGAATCAGTCCGGTCGTCGTTTGATTCAGCAAATACAACAGCGGTACTTCGGCCCACACTGGCTTCACCTCATTCGGCCTCACGCCCAGCTTGCCGGTCTCGTCTTCTTCCGGAGACCTTCCCAAGGCCGAACTGGGGATATACGTCACATTCTCCGCAAAGCCTTCGGCGGCATTGATGAACTCAGGCGCGTGCTTTAGCAGGATGGCTCGCACCTTCGCAGACACGTCTTCGATTAAACTCGTCTGCAGTCCTGCGATCCCCTGTTTCGCATCACGAATCGGATCTTCCAGTTGATTCCATTCCGGCCACAATGTCGGCCCCCAAGCGTCCATTTTTGTGACGACAATAATTAAGGGCTTGCTGTACTTTTGCTGTTGAGACATCCCGGAATGAGTGCGAATGCGATTGGCCGCTTCGTGCAAAATCTGGTCTTGGCGATGACTGCGGCCGGTCCCCAAAATCTGCGGGTCTTGTGTGTTGGCTTTGCAGGCTTCTCGAAATCTTGCGTGTTGTGTGGGGTCGAACAGAAACAACAGGCCCCGCGAAACGTTGAGGTGCTGAGTGGCCGGGCTGATCGATGATTCTCCGCCGGGCAGAAAATGTTCCCCCGCGTTATCATATAGACAGATCGTGCGCGACAGTTCGTCCCGTTGGTCGATCTTCGGATGATCCGACAGCGGTTGCACCACAAAGACAAACGGGCGTGGGTACCAGATGGTTTCGTCGCCGAACTGCACGGGCTGATACAGTTCCCCTTCCGTTTCGGTTTTCGGGATCGATGCCAGCTTGTCCGGGTGTTCGTTGAAGAACAGGCGTTCTTCCGCTTCGTTGAGTTGTCGGTTCGAATCCGGATCCGCGTCCGAAATGCTCAGCTTAAATCGGGTGCCCAGAGCCTGGCGCATCTGCCACGTGGTGGTCGCCAGCATGTGCGACTTGCCGGAACCTGGTGAGCCCAAGATCGAATAGAAGATGCACTGCATTTCGAACATTGTTCGAGGAATGCCCAGGTGACAGCGCGGGCAGCACACTTCGCTGCAGAACGATCCCTGGCTATCAATCGCGTTGCCTCCCGCATCGAACCGCGTGGGCAAAAATCGCCGCTGCACGTCCGGCCCCAGTCGCGCGTCGCCGTACAGTCTGGGATGAGCGGACGCCCACAGCGTTTCCGCAGGAGCGAACCGATGCCAGCAGTGCGGGCACATGATCTGCGATAGTATTCCAGTTTCGGACAAAACCGTCTCTCGTGCTGTCGTTGAATGAGTCAGAAAAACAGGCGGCGTTTGAATTTTTGATTTTGGATTGCCGAATGACGATTGCCAATTTCGCCGTCTGTTGCTGCACTATTCTGGCATGACACCGCACCTATGAAAAGCAATCGCCCGCGTTTTCGACCGTCCACCACTATCTGAGGCTGGAATTGTGCCCCGATTGCCTCAAATGTCGCTTGGTGGTCTCCACCGTGATTTCTCGGCGGAGACCGCCGAGCGACAAAAGAAGAACCCCAATTCTTAAACGTGACAGACCACTCGATGTTATTCAGCTACCAATTGCAGGCACGCAATGTTGAGGGCCAGGTCGTCGTCAGTGGTGAGCGGCTCCGTGAAGGGGACGTCGAATGTGTTACACACTTTCTGAGCTTGCATGACTACGACAAAAGTCAGCTGCTATGGTTTTGTGGTGAAGAGGTCAAAGTTTGACTTTCGTTTGATCTGGATTACGAAATGATCGTTTAGAGCTTTTCCTGAGCAGGCCAAGTCGTTGTCCACCAGAGCCATCGATTCAGCGTTTTGTCAGCGGAAGCTATTTCGGCTGACATTCACCAGAACTGGCTTCGCGAGCTTTGGGTTGGGATTTGCAACACCTACCATTCGGCAGTCTCCCGTCACACAAGTGCCCAAAACGGTGATCATCGCATGACACGTCGATTATTTAGTAACACCACCATTGGCTTGTTGCTGGTCTTTGCTGCAGTGCCGGCTATGAGGCCAGCTTGGGGGCAGGAATTCGACCTGCAGCCGCCGGGCGATCGAGAATTCGTGAATGACAAGGCTGGCCTGCTGGATGAGGCATCGGTGACTCGCATTCGCGAGGTCTGCGACAAGCTGCTGACAGACAAAGCCACGCCGATTATCGTGGTGACGATCGAATCGATGGCTCAGCACGGCGGTGGAGGAAACATGCCGATCGAAACCTACGCCGCTTTGCTATTCAATCAATGGCAGATCGGACATGCGAAGCTGCAGGGGCAGGATTGGAACACCGGAATTCTGCTGCTGGTGTCCAAGGGCGACCGGAGAGCTCGAATTGAACTGGGTGCTGGCTGGGGACGCACAGAAAACCAAACCTGCCAACAGATCATGGACGAATTCATCGTGCCGCCCTTCAAGCAGGGAAACTATTCGGGCGGTATCGTTGCCGGTGTCGAGGCTTTGGACAAGATGGCTCGCCAGCTGGAGCTCCCCAGCCGACCACGATCAGCGAAAGACTACATTGTCCCGTTGGTCTTTATTGCGTTGGCAATTTTCACGGCCGTGTCGCTGTATCGGCGAGGGTCCAGTGGCTGGGCATGGTTGTTCTGGGGTGGCGTATTCACACTGCTGTGGTTTGCCATGCGAACCATGGCCGAAAATCGCGGCAGTGGTGGTTTTGGAGGCGGCTCGTTCGGCGGCGGTTCCTCGGGGGGCGGTGGAGCGTCAGGTTCGTGGTAGGACAGGCGTGAATTGAGCAGTCTTCCGAGCAGTAAAAACGACAGACTCACACAGAATCAGGGAAATTCAAGAATGCAAAAAGCGTCCGAAGCAGTCACAAACGAACAACGCGATCTCGTTGCCGCAGCGGTGTCGGCAGCGGAACAGATTTCCAGTTGCGAAATCGTGCCCGTGGTCGCAACGGCCTCTGGTCGATACGATCGCGCCGAAGATCTTGTTGGACTGTGGTGCGCGATGCTGGGGGCCGTGGCGATCTTCTTGACGTTTCCCGGCAACGTCGACACCGGACACTGGGGAGGATTTCCTGTTTGGGCTCAGGTTTGCGTGTTGGTCGCCACGATGGCTGTCTGTTTTCTGATGGGCGCTGTGCTGGCTGATCGGTTTCACGGCCTGCGACTGTTGTTTACGGCTCGCCAGCAGATGGAAGAAGAAGTCAACCTGCGCGCTCGCGAACTGTTTTTCGACCGTCGAGTCCATCACACCGACGGCGCGTCTGGGGTATTGATTTTCGTATCACTGTACGAACGCATGGCCGTTGTACTGGGTGATCGGAATGTGGTAGAAAAACTTGGCGAAGACTTTCCAAAGGAACTATGCGAACGGCTGACAGCCGCGCTTCGTACAGAAGACATCGGCAGTGCCATCTGCGACACAATCAACCATGCCGCCCCATCGCTGGCATTGGCGTTGCCTCGCGCAGCAGGCGACGTCAACGAGTTATCAGATGCCTTGGTGCTGCTGGACTAAGCGCAGGCGGTCGTGGAGCCGTTGCAGCACCCCTGCAAAATTTTGGCGTCATCAGAGAAGTCGACAACCGCTCCAGCGTATGCGTTGCAGATGTTCATTTCTAGAGTTCTTGACGATCAGAAGCGAATCCGACGCAGCAGATCTCGGGCAACGGCATTTTCTGGGCCAATGTGCGCCAGCCAGCATCTCAGGGAAGCGGAAATACGACGATAGTCCATTTTGCCGTGCTGACGCTGGAATTTCTGCCGCCGACAGCGTTTTACGAACCGACGCAATGAGCTCTGAAGGGGCCGTCGGTCGTAACGGCGGATATGGAAACCTAGAAATCGAATCCCCTGCGAAGTGGGGGCCACGTGAGTTTTGTTCGGATGCAGCTTCAACCTGAGTGTGGCCAGATGTGCTTCGATCAGCGACCGTAAACGCCATAGTTCCTGCTTGGAATTCGCGAACACCACGATGTCGTCGGCGTATCGAACGTAGCCGGGAACTCGCAGCACCTCTTTCGCGACGTGGTCCAACTGATCCAGAAACACATTTGCCAAGAATTGGCTGGTCAGGTTTCCGATCGGCACACCACGCGGTCGTTGCACAGAAAACAGGTCATCCCCCGGAAAGTATGAATTCGAAGCTTCGTCCGCCAACACGCCTGCACCCGAATCAACGATGTGGTTCAAAAGCCCTAGGACACGCTGGTCACTGATCACGTTGCCGACGGCACCCAACAGCAAAGCGTGATCGATATTCGGGAAGAACTTGACAATGTCCGTCTTTAGCGACCACTGATAACGGCGCAGAAAAGACTGAGCGCGGTCAATGGCTTGATGCGTGCCTTTTCCTTTCCGACACGCATAACTATCATGAATAAACCGGCGTTCAAAGATCGGTTCTAGGACATTCACAACCGCATGATGGACAATCCGGTCTGGAAACGGAGCGGCACTTATTTTGCGGGGCTTGGGTTCCGAAATATGAAAGTGGCGGTACGGGCCATGCACGTATGTGCCGTCTATGAGGTCCTGCTGCAGCCGAAACAGATTTTCCTCCCATGCAAAATCGAAGTTCGTTGCGACCGGCTGGTAACGTTTGCGGCGTCGACATTTTCGATAGGCCAGCAGCAGGTTGTCCCAACTGACAAGTTGCGGCCAAAGATTGCCGAAAGTCTTGGCCATGATTCCTCACACCAGCAAGGCGAAAACAGGCCGGGACGTTCGCGTGGGCTACCAGCCCCGGCCTGAAACAGTGGCTTTGGCCCTGCAAGATTTACATCCACAGAACACAGGATACGAACCGTGTCATCCTCTTGTCACGGATTGAACGTGCCTGCGGCAGCAAGTACCGCGCAGATTCAATATCTCGATATTGTAAGATGATTGGGAAAGCAACTACTCAGCGACAACGCGGAATCCCACGTTGTTGTTCGTGTTATCAGGGTTGTTGTTGTTCCGGTTACAGCAACGCGTGTTGATGGCGTTATTGTTCCAAGAACCGCCCCGGCAAACCCGAGAAGAGACTCTGCTTATCGATCCGTCCCCTTCAGCCAGGCACCCAAAAGGCGGCCCAGTTGATCGAACTGTTCCGCAGCATAGCGAATCTGCGTACCGGCCAGAAGTTTCAGGTCGTATGCGTATCTTAGAAACGCCCGAATGCACACCAACTTGCCGTCGGCCAATTCCAGAAACTGGCGGCGGTCTTTTCCACGAGCCTGATTGGCCATCAAAATCGCTTCTTCAAACTCGAAAGCCAGTGACTCCAGCCGAACCGTGTAACTTTGCCGCAGGTTTTTCGGAAACCGCTGCGTGTGATTTAGCAGCCACAGATTCAAATCGTGAGTCTTGACGAACAAAGGCGTATCCGGAATTTGCATTTTTAACTCGCGCGCGGTGACTTCGTCACCGCGTTTCAGAGGGGGCAGGGAACAGAGATTCAGAGTACAGAGGCCAGAGTCACAGAGGGCGAACAAGGATGACTGGGAAAGCAACTACTCAGCGACAACGCGGAATCCCACGTAGTAGGGCGTGTCATCAGGGTTGCCGTAGTTCCGGTAACAGCAACGCGTGTCGATGGCGTTAACGTACCAAGAACCGCCCCGGCAAACCCGAGAAGAGACTCCTGACGGGCCTGGCGGATCATTCGATGGGGACGATCCATAATAATCTGCATCGTAACCGTCGTTGCACCATTCGTACACGTTGCCAACCGTATCGTACAACCCAAATGCATTAGGAGCGTACGAACCGACGTTGACTGTGACTTGCTGGTACGGGCCTTTGGTTGTGGTGCCATGGGGATGATTGCCATCGACGTTGGCTCGTGTTCCGTTGCAGGAATCGCCCCACGGAAACGCGGTTGTGGAACCGGCTTTCGCCATGTATTCCCATTCTGCTTCCGATGGCAGCCGGTACGTGTGTCGAGAATCCTGTTCGCTGAGCCACTGGCAATACGCGACCGCTCCGTGCCACGAGATTTCTGCCATTGGTTGCTGAGCTGACGTCCCGAAACTTGAACTGGTGTTCAACGTATAGCGATTGCCGGACTTGCGAACCGGACAGTACTCGCCGTCGAAGTCAATCCAGTCGCTGTCGATGCTGGCTCCGCTGTTCAGCCACTTCAGGATCTGTTCAACGGTGACTTCGTAACGTCCGGCAAAGAAGGGTTTGCTGATCGTGACTTCGTGAACCGGTTTTTCGTTGTCTTCGCCATCATTCGAACCCATTTGAAACGTGCCCGCCGGGATCGGGACGAATTCGATGTCGCCCGCCGTCGGCACTTTTCCGCTGGCTCGCAGTTTTGCGAATTCGGCTCGCTGACGTTCGTTCAACAGTTCTTGGGCTTCGCTGCGACAGATGCCGAGCAGGTCGTCTCGATCCGGCGTTGTCTTTCCCGCCACCCGATCATGGGCAGGCTTGTACGTCGCCTGTTGCTGTTTCAGGGCATTGATGCGATTCATCAGCGTGCGTGCCGTCTGGTGTTGCGGCAGAATTTGATCGGGAACCTGTTTGTCGTATTCTGTCTGAGCCGCATCAATGGCTGACTGCAGCGTGTCGAATTGTGCGGCCAGCGGTTTGTCAAGCACGGCCAGTGTTCGCGTGAGCGTTCCGGTTCCTTGTTCGATCACACGATCAATCGCCGTGACGGTGCGGCCTGTCGGGCTTTCAAAGGCGGCAATCGCTGCTTGACGCTGCTGGACCGCTTTGTCGTATTGTTCCAGAGCATCGGCCAGTTGCGTTCTGGATGTCGTCAGGTCAATTTTCGAATCCCCTCCGATTGTTGTTGCCAACTGCGATTCAATGGCCGCCAGTGTGGCGGAAACCTGAACGATGGCGGTGCTGGCTCCGCCGCGTCCACCGTTGGCTCGCAGAGCTTCTGCTTCCGCAGATTTAACCTGCAGCAGGCGATCGGTTTGCTGCAGGCGAGATTCCAAATCGGACTTTGTGGTGGTGAGTGTGGCCACCTGTTTGCTAAGCGTGGTCAGGCGATTTTCGGCGTCCTGCAATTGCTGTTTGACAGGTCGCAGTGTGGTTGCGTCCGCAATTGCCTTTGCTTCCGACTTGGTTAACTGACTGACTGTCGCCTGCAGTTCTGTGACCGCGTCTTCCGCCTGCAGGCGCTGGCGTTCTTTGCGGTCCAGTTGATCGGCCAAACCGCTTTTTGTGGTTTGAGCCTGTTTTAACTGCGTCCGCAGGTCCGCTTTTTCGACCTCCAGCCGAGCGACCGCTTCGGCATCGTTCTGCAGCAAATCGGCCTTTTCGTCGGCAGTCGTTTCCGCATCCAGAAACTGCTGCAGATCTACGGTGGCTCCGCCATACAGCAGCTTCGCATTCGCCCAATCACCGGCGTCCCAGCCGTTTTCTGCTTCTGTGCCAGCTCGTTGAATGGCTGGCAGTGCGGAATGTGTTTTTAGTCGGTCAGGAACTTTGGCCTGCATTGCCAGCCACGTTTGCCGGGCGGTCAGTGTTTTCATCGCCAGCACATTGTCAGCCTGCAATTGTCCGAGGTTTTTCAGCAGGTTCGCCAGTTGTTGTTCTGCTAAAGAAACGTCGCCTTCCTCCAGTAGCGTGACAATCTGTTTGTGATCTTCCAGCAGGACTGTGCGGCGGTCGGCAATCTGCGTTGATGATTCCAGCCATGGCGAAGCATCGTCTGCATCCAAATCGACGACAGGACTCAGCGTTTCTCCCAGCGGATTTAGTAGCGGACGCAGTTGCCGAATTTTTTGCTGTGTTTCTTCAGCATGGTTCAGCTTTGCCAAGGCCTGTTTGACCAGTCGCACCGCGTCACTTGCTGAGGCCACACGTGACTTGGTGTGCAAAGCCTCGGCTTCCGTCAGAGCTTGCCGGGTCGTTGGATTATCGACAGTCGGCTGATCTTCGATTGCGTGTCTCTGGGTGAGATATTGTTCAGTCAGCGTCTGCAGTTTTGAAATCTGCACTTGCTGCCACGCCAGATTCAGCGGAATCAGCAGTGCTGTCGCCACGACACACACTGCGATCAACGTCAGCCACAGATGACGCCGCCGCGTACGTTTTAACTGAGCCGAATCGAACATGCCGGTGACTCCGGCGGCCGTCCAGTTGTCGTCATGATGGGGATTCACTGAGTCACTCATGTTCAAAACTCCTGCGGCTCAGACTGCAGAGCCAGTTTTTCGGGCGGCTGTTCGGTTTTTTTCAGCACAATGTCCGCAAATTCTCGGGGCACACCGGCGGCCTGTAGCACGGCTTTGCGTTGTGCATACAACTTTCCGAAAGCCAACTGACCGGTCAGCGCAGTGAAACACACCTTTGCCACCATGTGAACTTCGTCGGGAATGGTCTGTTTTCTGTGTCCTGCCAGCACCGCATCGGGGGCAAAGGCTTCGGTCATCGGTGCCTGCGACATGGTACTCATGTTGCGATAACCGGCTTGGGCGCGCCCGCCACCGCCAAAATCGATCAATCGAATTCGGCGGCCACTGACCATGATATTTCCCAGCGAGACATCTCGCTGCATCAAATTCGCTGCGTGCAATTTTGCATACGTGGCGAAAATCAGGCGGCACAAAGAAATGCGATCGTTCATGGGCAGATGCGTGCGCGCATCCAGCCAATTTTGTAACTGCTGTCCGGGAATCCATTCGATAATCATAAACGGCTGATCCGTACGAACTTGGCGTGCGACGTAAAATTGCGGCGCGATCCCAAGCGGCATTTCTGCCGCATCCAGCATTTTGCATTCGCGATCAAAGACTTCACGTGCTTTGGCTCCTTCTCGAGGACGCATCACCTTGATCGCTCGTTCATTGCCCGTCGTTGAATCCACAGCTTTGAAGACAATGCCATATCCGCCACACCCGATCGGCTTCAGATCGACCAGCCCTTCGGCGGCGATGGCCGTGAAGGTTTCGTCTGTGACTTCCGTGACGTAATCATCGTCTTCCAGCCCCATTACTTTGTGAACCTGAACACCGACCGGCCCACTGTCGGATCGATCCACGGGCTGCGATGCAGCGTCACTGGAATCCGGGTTCTTGTTGCGTTTGAAGGGGAACCATTTCATTTATCTAGCTTTCGCAAGTGATACT
>Ga0075117_1002455_pt1 | contig 10639 bp, 15 predicted proteins | sample AntAceMetag02UKJ_FD_69789 | JGI IMG/M metagenome (GOLD analysis project Ga0075117, IMG submission 69789) | Saline lake microbial communities from Ace Lake, Antarctica - Antarctic Ace Lake Metagenome 02UKJ | ecosystem: Environmental > Aquatic > Non-marine Saline and Alkaline > Saline | place... | reverse complement strand
AAAAGTATGAAGTTTTTTTCGCCGCCGGAACCCTAGTTTTGGCCCTAGGGCCAAAACTAGGGTTCCGGCTTTTTTACAACAGCAAGCTGTTGCGTTTATTAGTTGAATCTAAGATAAATCAATATTTCAAAAATTAAAAAAATCCAATTTTTATCAATCACAAACTTGAGCTCATTTTTAGAGTGAGCTCATTCATAGGTGTTTAATGGCTTCCGGATAATTAAATAGGAATTTGTGCTAATGAATAGAAACTTGCCACTTTTTATAATGTTTTCTAAAGCTGCGGATTTCGGCGCGCAAAAGATTAAGGTACTCTATTTCCTTTACCCCGTCCTTTTCCAAGCCCAGCAAATAGGAATTTATATTACGTATCATAATATTTATGAAGGAAATAGCATGCATGCGTTCAGAGCTGCATTTAGAAAACTCTACCTGGGCAATTTTTTGGGGAATAAGAATAGCATCTGTTAAGAGGGAATTTGCGATGCTGTCCCGCAGGCTATTGGACTCATAAAGTTTTAACAAGTCCTTATTAAATGAAACATAGGACACGATTTCCCTGCTCATAAAACAAAGCTCCATGGCTTTCGTATATATAGGTAGTTGTTTTAAATTTTTGTGGGACATAGTAATTTAAAATTTGCTGTACCCTAAAATTACTTCGCTTTTATTTTAGAATACTTTTTATTACAAAGAGAATTGTTAAATTTGCTTTAGAAAATACATAAGATAATTCAATATGGATTCGAATGTGAAGATTGATGAGCTTAATTGGAAAATATTGATCCGACTGCAGCAAAATGCAAGGGAATCTTTTGCCAATATTGGCCGTGCTATTGGGCTAACTGCCCCTGCCGTTGGGGAACGTGTAAAAAAAATGGAGGATGCTGGTATTTTACTTTGTTATAAGGCCTTAGTCTCCCATTCCCTGACAGGACACCAATTAAAGGCTATAATATCGCTAAGAGCATTTATGGGAAAATTAAAGCCTTTCTTAGCCCTCGTTCCCACTTTTGATGAAGTCGTAAATTGCTATCGGATAACAGGAAATGAGAATATAGTGAAGGAGGTGGTATTAAAGGACCAATTTCATTTGGAGAAATTTATAGATAAATTGATACAGTACGGCGAAACCAGGACCCATATTGTACTCTCCCATGTTATTGCGAATGCACCAATTAACAAAAGGCCTCTGTACTAATGGGCAATCGGCATCCCTTTAATACCACCGGTGAGATTGAAGGGGCTATATCTGTCTTTCGCTGGAAATTAATTTCAGTTGGGGCTATCGGGTATAAGGAACTTGGTTCTTGGACCAGCTCTGCGAAACGTGTTTCCATGATTATTCAGGTTAAGTTTAACTGATGAAAAACTTTACTTAAAATTATATTTTTGGCTAGATTTTTGATAACTTTTCAACTATGAAAAAAAATACCATTCTCCTGCTTTTTTTATTACCAGGCCTACTTTTGGCTCAAAATGTTAGTCTAGTCAAAGGAACCATTACAGAAAATATAGTGGTGAACGACTCCTTGGGCGAGAGCATGTCCGTTTATTTACCTAGCTCTTTTGAAATTTCAAAAACTTGGCCCATGGTTTTTGTTTTTGACATGGAAGGCAAAGGAAAACAGACCCTCTCTATGTTTAGGGAAGCCGCAGAAGAACATGGTTATGTTTTGGCTGCGTCCAACAATTTTAGCGATACCATAGCCCTGTCCCAAAATATTCTAATTGCCAATAGGCTTTTTAATGCCGCTTACGACCTGTTGCCTTTGCAAAAGGGACGTGTTTATACGGCCGGTTTTTCGGATGCTGCTAGGTTTGCATCCATAGTTCCAAACTTTATTAAGGGAATAAAAGGGGTAATTTCATTTGGGGCTTCCATGGGTAACTTGGAAATCCTTAGTACCCAAAATCCCTATTATTTTATTGGTATTGTAGGTCGGGAGGATTATAATTTTATTGATATGCTGGAGACGAGAACGACGTTAGATAGATTAAAGTTTCCAAATCAATTGCTTTTGTTTGACGGTGGTCACGAATGGCCTTCCCAAGAAATGCTTTCCAATGCCATGGAAATTCTCACATTTTCGGCCATGGCCAAAGGAGAGGTGGCGAAAGACGAGCAAATGGTTACCGCTGGCTATAAAGAATCCCTTACAGACGCCAATACTTTATTTTCCAATGAAAAACCGCTGATGGCAGAACATGCACTATCTGAAATGCTTAGAATTTATGGGCCGGTGATGGAGTTGGATTCCTTAAAGGATATCCGAAAGCAACTGCGAAGGACAAGTGCCTTTAAGTCTGGCAGAAGAAATCAAAACGACTTTCTGCTAAAAGAAACCTTTACCAAAGAGGATTATGGCTACTATTTGGAAGAAGATGTAATGACCTATAATTACAGTAATTTAGGTTGGTGGAACTATCAAATGGACGAGCTGGATAAGTTGGATAAAAGCCGTAATATATATGAAAGGCAAATGTCCAAAAGACTTCGGGGCTATATAAATGCGCTTATAGAGGATACCATAGATATGATTACCTTGGAAAAGGAAATAGATTTGGATGCCCTTACATTTTCATATATGCTTAAAACCATTACCGACCCCCAAAACTTCAAATATTATTTAAACGTTATTTCGAACAGTGCCAGGGTAGAGGATTATGGTACCTCACTTTTCTATTTGGAGGAATTACTTAAAAACGGATATAAGGATAAAAAAGGGCTTTATGGCTTGGAGCACACGGCACTCTTACGAATTACACCAGAGTTTAATGCCCTTGTTGAGAAATACTTGAATGTTGCACGGTACGTCATACCATTGGAGAAGTAAGTTTTAAGCCTTATAAAAAGGAAGTTGGGATTCGTATTCTCTTTTTGAAGAAACAGCTTAGGTAGCTTTAGTAGAAGTCTACCGTAAAACGTTTGGAGTGCACCGCTCAGTTAGTGTATTTTTGTCGTAAATTCTCTCACATGAACAAAATAAAAGGAACGCTACTATTACTATTGGTCTTGACCTTAGGCTGTGGGGAAAGCAAAAAATATCATGATGAAAAGGATAAGGGAGCCATAGTGCCAAAGTCCGATAAAATAGGAGCCGTCTTAGCGTTCCAGAAAAACCTCAATGCAGAATTTAAAAACCCCGAGAAATCTCCCTTGCCGGACCGGTTTAGGTCAGATTTTGAAAGTTTGGATTTTTTTTATCCGGATACAAATTATGTGGTAACCGCCAAATTGGTCAGGACGCCAGAAGCACTTCCGTTTTTGATGCCAACGAATACAGGTAGAACATCAGAAGAGGTGGTATACGGTGTTGTTATGTTTACGCTTAATGGCAAAGAGCATTCGTTGGAAGTATATCAAAATCCTGAACTGATGGAGGATAGGGACTACGAGGATTACCTGTTTCTACCCTTTTCGGATGAAACAAATGGAAAAGAAACCTATGGTGGGGGGCGTTACCTTGATTTGAGGATTCCACAAAGAAATACGCTTGTCTTGGATTTTAATAGCGCGTATAATCCGTATTGTGCGTACAATAAAAAGTATTCCTGCCCCTTGGTGCCCGCCGTAAACAATTTGAAAACGGCCGTACTTGCCGGCGTGAAGGATTTTAAATATCGAAATTTGTTTACCTTGGGTCAAGGGCTTGTATTATATATGTAGCCTCATGCCTTTTTACACAAACTTATAGCTTTTTTTGAATGTATTTTTCAACATTGTTTTGGAAAGTAGAAGCGGGAATATGATGATGGTTTTATACTATTTTGATAAAACAAGGCCCGAGAATATCTTCCGGGCCTTATGGGGACGGCTCTAACTATTTAACCGTTAGCATGAGTTATCAAAAAGCGTAGATAGCGGCGATTAAAAAAGCGCAAAGACTTTTGGAGACAGCACCCTCGGAATCGAAATAAGGTTCAAAATCGCCACCCCAGATATCCAAACGAATTTCTGGCTTTAGAGTCAAATTTTCAACACTATAACTACCGGTTAAGGTAGTGGCAAAAACGCTGGGGTCATCCGCCAAGGCATCAGAAATAGAGGCAAAATATTCTGCTCTTAATCCAATCTTAAAATAATCATTGATACCGAACTCCGGATAAAGCGATGCTCCGTAGAATCCTAAGGTATCGTTATCGTCATAAGCGGCATTGATACCCAGAAAAAAGGAATCCGTGATGTCAAAACCTCCCGTATAATCAATTTCAAAACCCAGTACCTCCCCGCTATCGTAGTAAAAATTTAAATATTGTCCCGAATATCATTGGTCCCCAAGGCATAGGCTCCCGTTAGATTATTGTTGGTATCCGTAACGTTCATTAGTGCCAACATGAGATTAAGGTCATCGGTTAGGGTAAAATCCGCTTTTAGGCCTACGTGGGAAAAAGGTCCGTTCGAGAATTCGTAGGAGCTGCTATAATTGAAGTTTTCTGTAGGGGAAATAAACTCATAGCCAAGATAGGTGTTGAACCTTCCTAGGGTAAGTGTAGTTTTTTCGCATACGTTCCAATACACAAATAGCTGATTCACATTATACCCGCCAATGGCAGTATCGCCCCTTGGGCCAAAAGTAAGATCGGCAACGCCGCCTATTTTAGAACCTTCGGAACTGGCAATAATATTTGCCATTCCTAACGAAAACCCCAACTCATCTGCAAAGGAAGTTCCAAAGGATTGTGCAATATCTTCCGGAGCGCTTAGATTGGTCTGAAAGTAGGCATCGACTGAACTGCTTATGGATAGGTTGGAAATTTTGGACGGTTCTTTTTCTTCTTGAGCCCTAATTGTACCAGAGAATATAAAAAAAGTAAGCAGGGAAAATAAATTTTCCCGAATTTTGTATTGGTAATCGCTTTCATAAGTACTCGTTTTATAATCCTTCATAGGATTACTATAAATGAGTAAATGGAATTTGTTGAAAAGGTTTTAGAACGGCGCGTTCTGCAAAACGCTCCGTTTAACTTTAGATATGCTTTTAGTGTTGGTTCATCCTAAAATCTGGATAGGCGTCCATGCCATGTTCATGTAGGTCCAAGCCTTCTAATTCTTCTTCCTTGGAGACCCGAAGTCCTATTGTTGCCTTTAATACACCTAAAATGATACCGGAGCTAGTGATACAAAAGCCTGCTACGACCAGTACGCCGGATAATTGTGTAAGAAACTGTCCCGTACCTGCTTTGTCCCCGAAGAGGCCTACGGCCAAGGTGCCCCAAATACCGCAGATAAGGTGCACTGCAACCGCTCCTACCGGATCGTCTAGCTTTAGTTTGTCTACAAGTGCTACCCCAAGAACAATAATGTTACCGGCCAAGAAACCAATGACTACGGCTTCATTTGGCGACATGAGGTCTGCTCCTGCGGTAATGCCTACCAATCCGCCCAGGATACCGTTAAGGAACATCGTCAAATCCAAGTTTTTATAAAGTATGGTAGATAAGATCATAGCTCCAAAACCACCCGCGGCGGCCGCCAGACTGGTGGTAACCAAGACCAAAGAGGTCAATGCCGGATCTGCCGAAAGTACAGATCCGCCGTTAAAGCCGAACCATCCCAACCAAAGTATCAATACACCGGCAGTTGCCATCGGAATGCTATGTCCCGGTATGGCCTTTGCCTTTCCGTCTTTATCGAATTTTCCAATTCTTGCTCCCAATAGTATAATGGCTACCAATGCGGCCCATCCGCCCACGGAATGTACCAAGGTAGAACCTGCAAAATCATAGAAGCCCCAAGAATCCAGGAACCCGCCTCCCCATTTCCATGCGCCTACTATTGGGTAGACCAATCCCACGTAAATGACCGTAAAAATCATAAATGAGCCGATTTTAATACGTTCAGCAACAGCTCCCGAAACAATGGTTGCGGCCGTTGCAGCAAACATTCCCTGAAAAAGAAAATCCGTCCACCAGGTGTAGCCACCGCTGGCATATTCCGCCGTCATTCCGCCTTCCGGCGGGGCAATGCCAAATCCGGCAAATTTTAGTATTCCTAGATCTCCTTCTTCAAAACCGGGATACATAAGGTTAAAACCAAAGGCATAGTAGAGCAATAGACCTCCCGTAATAATAAAGATGTTCTTAAATAATATATTGATCGTATTTTTTTGTCTTGTTAAGCCTATTTCCAAAAAGGCAAATCCGGTGTGCATGAAGAATACCAAAGCGGTAGCCAACATCATCCATACATTATTTGCGGTAAATAATCCTGCGTCCATTTTTTAAAGTTTTAGTTTGTTGGTGTATTTTTTTAATGAAATAGTATTGTGGTGCTGTGTTAATTGATACCGGCTTGCCCGTTTTCTTTCGTTCGTATTCGGTAGGCCTCTAAGATTTCGGATACGAATATTTTACCATCGCCCACATTACCGCTGTAGGCAGCTTCTAAGATTGTATTTACGGTTCGCTCTAAAAATTCGTCCGATATAACTATGGACAAATGTCTTCTTTGGATGTCTGTGGTACTGTAGGAAATGCCGCGATATACATGGCCCTGTTTTTCGTTCCCAACTCCCGTAACATCCCAGTAACTAAAGAAATTAACCTCTATTTTATGCAGTGCCTCCTTTACATCGTCAAATTTGGATTTTCTGATAATTGCTTCAATTTTTTTCATTTGATTATTGGTTTTACGAGGCTAAACTATGTTTAATAAAAATAAAGCCTAATTTTTATAGGGTATATTATTTTATTTTTATCTGTTTAGTTATTTGTACCCTATAAAATTTAGGGTATGATAAAATAAAATGAATATTTTTATGATTTGAATATTTCTAAAATGGAAAAGTACTTTAATAGTGCGATAGTATGCGCTAAAGTGTGTGTTGTGATAAAAAATAAGTAACCTATTAGTGGAAAGAAAGAATTAAATTTAAAAGAGAGGGTAATTTTGAATTTTTTGTTTTTACAACAATTTGGAAGCCCAGAGCCCTAAGCTTACCGCCAAAACACCTATGGCAATACTGGATAGGGTATAAAATGAAAAGTGGAGTAAGTTATAATCCTTTATCAAGTGATGTCCTTCAAGGGCAAAAGTGGAAAAAGTGGTAAAACCGCCACAAAAGCCTGTTGTTAGTAATAAGGTTTGATTTTGGGAAAGCATGTTGGTTTTCATGGAAAGGCCAAGCAGAAAACCAATGAGGAGGCAGCCGATAACGTTTACCAGAAAGGTGCCAAGATAAAAATTAGTAAAATACTGGTTTAGGGACCTGGAGATTAAATAACGTAGCAGGCTACCAAAGCCGCCACCTAAAAAAACAAGTAAAAATTGTCTCATACCTTATAAAGGTAAAAAACTAAACTGCTTTTTTAAGTTCTGTGGTAAGTAAATTAATTGGATAAATAATAGAACCACTAGATTTGGAAACCTTTGGGAAAGATTTCCGTGCTTGTTTGTTCACACTTATTAGGCTAAATACCATTATAAGGGTATTTAATACAATTAAAACAAAAAATATAGTAAGAAAAGTAATCATAATATTTTGCCCCTTTACAAATAGATAACTCAAAATTACATTATTTGGTATAGTATACGAGCTAAAAGGAATAATTGTTGTGTAAAGGGCGATTTTTGTTGTATCGACGGTAATTAGGTTAATTTTTAAGGAAGTATTTAATAATAAATAGGGCTAGTAAGAAGAACAGGAAGAATATAAGAACCCATTTAACATTTTTATAATTTTGTTGGTGCAATTTTGAATCCTTTTTATAGGATAGCACAATAATAATGATGAATACTATTGCAAAAATGGCTGCAAAGATTAGTTGCCCGCTACTGAACATATTTTATATTTTTACACAAATCTAACAGAAAACCATAACAGTTAAGATGAAATACACAATCAATTGCGTCAAACTTTTTCATGAAACCTTTGGCATGGGTGTTTCCCATGAAATGCAAGCAAATCTAGGTACCGCCAAAAATGAATTGCGATTTAACCTAATGGATGAAGAAAATAAGGAATACTTGGAGGCCGCAACCGATAATGATATGGTGGAAGTTGCCGATGCTTTGGGCGATATGCTCTACATTCTTTGTGGTACTATATTGGAGCATGGCATGCAGTATAAGATCGAGGAGGTCTTTAACGAAATTCAACGCAGTAATATGAGTAAGTTGGGTGCCGACGGTAAACCCATTTACCGTGAGGATGGTAAGGTACTAAAAGGCCCCAACTATTCTAAACCTGACATTGCTAGTATATTGGATAACTAAAAAAAGGCCTTTTGGGCCTTTTTTTTAGATCGTTACTTTATAGCGCCATCCGAAGGGATCTTCGGATTTGTTGTATTGGATATCGGTAATTACTTTCTTTATTTTTGTGGAATAGGGAGCGTCCAGTTCTGGTAGTTCGTAATCCGTGTCCTTAAAACCGAAGGCTGAAATGGGAGAAATGACAGCTGCCGTTCCGGCACCGAACATCTCTTTTAGCGAACCGTCCTTGGCTGCGTTTACCACTTCGGTCACTGTTATTTTTCTTACCTCTACCTTTATGCCTTGATCTTTGGCAATCTCTAAAATACTTTTACGGGTAATACCGTCCAATATTCTATCGCTGGTAGGACCCGTTAGCAAGGTGTCGTTTATACGAACAAAAATGTTCATGGCTCCTGCTTCCTCTATATATTCATGTTCGGTATCATCTGTCCAGATAACCTGGTTGTACCCTTTTTCAATGGCTAACTTTGTAGGGTAAAACTGCCCGGCATAATTACCTCCGGCTTTTGCGAAACCAACGCCGCCATTGGCAGAACGGGAATAGGTCTGTTCTATAAGTACATTAACCTTACCTGCAAAATAAGCACCGGAAGGCGCGCAGGCGATTATAAATTTATATTCATCGGCAGGAGAAGCATGAAATCCTTTACCCGTGGCGAACATAAAAGGTCTAATATATAAGGAAGATCCTTCATTAGTGGGTATAAACGCACTATCAAGTTCTAAAAGTGCGGTCAACCCGTCCATGAAATAATCCACAGGAATTTCCGGAATACACATCCGCTTTGCAGAAATATTGAATCTTTTGTGGTTGTCCAAAGGCCTAAAAAGAAAGATGTCCCTATTTTTGTCCTTGTAGGCTTTCATACCTTCAAAAATAGATTGTCCGTAATGGAAAATTTTTGAAGATGGTTCCAAACTTATAGGCTGATAAGGCACAATTTTTGGAAGTTCCCAAGCGCCGTTCTTATAATCGCAAACCAACATGTGGTCCGTAAATACCGAACCAAAGGCCAAATTATTGAAATCTATTTGGTCTATCTTGGAGTGCTGTACTTTTTCTATGCTAATGCTTTTTGTGTCGATGCTCATGAATTGCTTAATTTTGAGGATTAAAATTAATCAAATATCCCAATGGTCACTTCTTTTTTAGTTGAAAAATGACCAGCTTTGTAAATGAATCCTAATTTTTAGAAGATATGAAAGGTTTTAACATTTTACTTGTGATTTTTGCGATGGTATTGTCCTGTAAAGGTCAAAATACTACCGAGGTAGTGCAGGCGGAAGACCAGGCCATGCAATCCTTTGGAGCGCGAATTGCGGCCACGGATGCGAAAGACTCCAAAAAAATGCTGGCCCAGTACACGGCTATGGGTCAGACAGATAGTTTACAGACAAAATTTACCGCTAAAGTTAAGGAAGTATGCAAGTCTAAAGGCTGCTGGATGACATTGGAACTAGAAAACGGGGAAGAGGCCATGGTGCGCTTTAAGGACTACGGCTTTTTTATGCCCAAGGACATTGTAGGCAAAGAAGTTATTGTCAACGGCATTGCATTTGTAGAGGCCATGAGTATTGAGGATCAGAAGCATTATGCTGAAGATGGGGGTGCCACCCCAGAGGAATTGGCCAAAATTATCGCTCCAAAACGGACCTATGGTTTTGAGGCCGATGGTGTATTGCTAAAAAACTAACTTGCAACGGGAAATAATTACCACTGGCGACGGCTCCAAAACCATACATATAAAGGAGTGGGACGAGCAGTACCATTCTAAGCATGGTGCAATCCAAGAAGCTTATCATGTATTTATACGGCACGGACTGGATTTGTTCCAAAACGCTTCTTTGAGTATTCTTGAAATTGGTTTTGGCACCGGTCTTAATGCCTTTATTACGTTACTGGAAACCCAAAAAAAAGCACTTTCCGTTAGCTACTGTGGGGTGGAGGCCTATCCCGTTTCTTGGATAGAAGCGCAACAGCTCAACTACGTGACGCAGCTCAATGCCTTGGAAAGAGCCCAGGATTTTGAGCGCTTGCATAGCAGTCCTTGGGAAGAAAAAGTTGTAATAGACCCATTTTTTAGTCTTGTTAAAAGAAAAATGGATTTTAAGGATATTTCCGATCAGGAGGTGTGTGATCTTATTTATTTTGATGCGTTCGGTGCAAGGGTGCAACCGGAACTGTGGACGGTTCCTATTTTTAAAAAGATGTACGATGCTTTAAAAGGCGAAGGTTATTTAGTTACGTATGCCGCAAAGGGCAGTGTTAGACGTGCTATGTTAGAAGTCGGTTTTACCGTTGAGCGACTTCCCGGACCTCCGGGAAAAAGAGAAATGCTTCGTGCACGAAAACCGTAAAATAAAAATCGGGACGGTTTTTTAAGATGGTCATTCCGCAGCACCCAGGTAGCGCTTGCT
>Ga0075117_1002448_pt1 | contig 10660 bp, 9 predicted proteins | sample AntAceMetag02UKJ_FD_69789 | JGI IMG/M metagenome (GOLD analysis project Ga0075117, IMG submission 69789) | Saline lake microbial communities from Ace Lake, Antarctica - Antarctic Ace Lake Metagenome 02UKJ | ecosystem: Environmental > Aquatic > Non-marine Saline and Alkaline > Saline | place... | reverse complement strand
GCAAAGACCGAACAGAAAAACAAGACTACTTGAAATCACATAACGCATAAGTGAAGTCCCTGCTGAAGCCAAACACAAATTGCAATAAACTCTTCCTTAAAGCATGAATCATCCATTCCGTTTTTTCAAGTGAGTTTGTGTTTTGTCACAACTTGTGCTCGGGAAAAAACGAAAACGGCATTCGATCAATAATGTGGTGGTTTTTCCATCTCTGGTTCGAGGCCTTCATCCCCTTCTTCCAAGACACCAAGGCGTGAATCAATCAGTTTCATGGATTTACTGAGAACATCGACTTCTGTATTTCGTTGTATAATGGCATTGTTTAACTGTTCGACCTCATGTTGAACGTGCATTAAGATCGATTCTACCTCGTTTAACCGAGATAATAATTCTTCCTGTGTGGGGAGTTTATCGCTCATTATGGTAAGTGCCTTTCATTGATTCTACTTTTCTTATTGTTTGTGTTTATACGTTATGCTTACAATGGAATTCAGTCCCATTTTGCATTCAAACTACCTGAGGTCCGCTTCAACATGATTCCACATTTTCGGTTTTGCCTTCTAACTCACTTTTGGGTAATTTGTCTCTCTCTGCTTGTCTTAGCGGAATCACATGCCTCTGAAAATACATTTCAGGTCCGATTTACTGAATCCGTTCATAATCAACCGTATACGGGCCGCGTTTATCTCATTTTCACACGGACTCACCGAGAACCTCGCACGGGGCCGTCCTGGTTTCAACCTGAAAAATTTATCAGTCGGGACGTGGTGAATTGGAAACCGGGAGAGATTCTGGAAATCGATTCTGATTCAAAAGGCTTGCTCTCGTTTCCAAAATCGCTCTCTGAACAGAATTTCGATCAATACCGAGCACAGGCAGTGGTTCGTTTCAATGATACTCATCCAGAAATTGGAACCGCTCCCGGCAACGGATATAGTCAGGTCGTGAATCTTCCAGTGAAGAGCGGCCACAAAACGCCGCTCTTCACGATTGATCAACTGGTACCAGAAAAAACGTTTAAAGATACACGTTGGAGTAAACTGATCAAAGTTCGCTCTGCACTCCTCTCAGATTTTCATGGACGAGATACCTACCTGGAAGCCAGTGTATTATTACCGCAAAGTTATTATCTGGAGAAACAACGACAGTACCCCACGATCTATTCGATCCCCGGCTTTGGAGGTGATCATTTTCGTGGACGCAGAGAGACCCCTGTTTCTGAAAATAATGCAGAAGGTGTGGAATTTATTCGCGTGATGCTGAATCCTCGCTGCCGCTGGGGACATCATGTTTTTGCAGATTCAGCCAATAATGGCCCCGTCGGTGAAGCCTTTACCACTGAATTCCTGCCGGCATTGGAAAAGAGCTACCGTGCCATTCCCAATCAACGTGCGCGATTTTTAACAGGGCATTCTTCAGGGGGGTGGTCTTCACTCTGGTTACAAATCACCTACCCGGACACATTTGGAGGGACCTGGAGTACCGCCCCCGATCCCGTTGACTTTCGTGACTTTCAGCAAATCAATCTCTATAATCGCAATGATAATATGTACCGCGATGCGTCGAAGCAGGCCCGACCCATTGCCCGCATGAATTATGAACCTATTTTATGGTACGAGTCTTTTTCTAAAATGGAACATGTACTGGGACACGGCGGTCAACTGCGAAGTTTTGAAGCCGTCTTTAGCCCCCGCGGCAAAGATGGCAAACCGTTAAAACTGTATGATCGAGAAACGGGAAACATCAATCCGGAAGTCGCAGAATCGTGGAAAGCATATGATATCCGGCTGATTCTGGAAGCAAATTGGAAGCAACTCTCGCCGCGCCTCGCTGGTAAAATTCATCTTTTCATGGGTGATCAGGACACATTTTACCTTGAGGGAGCAACGATTTTGCTCAAGAAATCGCTTGATCAATTAGGCGGAAATGCTGTTGTGGAAATTTTTCCTGGAAAAAACCATTCCACGCTGATCTCCAAAGATCTCTTGCTGAGAATTCGCAAAGAGATGGTCCAGTCGTTCCTGGCGCATCAGTCTGAGATCAAGTAACATCATTGAAAAATATTCGTTAGCAAGACCGCCACTTCACCAAATTCTTAACTGCCAATGTAGCGGGCATAAATGGTTTTTGCCGCGGAGGGATCATCAGTGCCTTTAATGATGGCGCGTCCGTCACGAAACACGCTGACTTCATAATCGGGATCTTTCAGATTCAGTCGGAGTAGATACGCGTTGAATTCGACTGTACCTGAATGCTGGAGTTTTTCAGCGAGATCTTCAAATGAGATGCGGCCTTTTTCTGCAGGAGAAACCTGGACGGCATTTCTACCACACAATTGTGTCGTGCGCGAACCTTGTTCTCCTTTCAACCAGATGCGTTCCCCTTGATGACAGGCCTTACAACCAGATTTTTCTCTGAGATCAGCAACACTCATCTGTCGAAACGATCCCTCCCAGACATCAACGACGGTCAATACAGGCTTGATCAGATCTTCTCTTTTCGAAAGAATTTTGATTGCACTGATGGCTTCCAAAGAAGCGATCACATTCACAGTGGGCCCCAGTATTCCTGCGGTATCACAGGTTTCCGTGCTGCCTGGTTCCGGCGCGGAATCGATTAAACAGCGCAGACAGGCTGACTTCCCTGGCAGAATGGTCATCGTCTGTCCGGTGCTGCCGATACACCCGCAATAGATCCAGGGAATCCCCAACTCCAGTGAAACATCATTGATCAAATAGCGTACTTCAAAATTATCGGTGCCATCCAGAATTAAATCGACATCCTTTGCCAGCGCTAAAATATTGGTATGATCAATATCTTCGACAATGGCCTCAATGTGGACCTCGCTGTTGATTTTTTTTAGTTTCTCGGTAGCGGCAATTGCTTTGGGAAGTTTGGCGGCCACATCTGATTCATCAAACAGGACCTGTCTCTGCAAGTTGCTTAGTTCGACAAAATCGCGATCAACGATTTTGATATGACCGACACCTGCCCTGACCAGAGTCTCTGCTAAAACAGTTCCCAGAGCACCACATCCACACAATAAAACGCGGCCTTGCATTAAGTGGGTTTGACCTGTTTCCCCCAACTCTGAAAAGAGGACTTGCCGACTATAACGTTCCAGTTCCGGATTCATGCTGTTCATTGCCTGTTGCTATTAGATGAGATACGTTCCGCTTCCATTTTAACAAGCAAGGACCGGGATAACAGACTCCAACACGAAGAACCATTCAGATCCATCAAAGCAAAAATGGCCCCACTGAATCATCAGTGAGGCCATACTCGGTCTTTTCTTTGTTCCGACAAACAAAGTTAATCGAGACTAATTTCCTGTAAGAGTGAAACAAACTCCGGTTTGATCAGTCGTTGATTGGTCTTTCGCCAGCCTTTTGAAGCCACTTTAAGAGTAATTCTTGGTTTCAACCAGTTTGCTGAACGAGTCATTTTCACGAAAGGTGTGGATTGCTTCAAGCTCGGTAGTTGCGTTTGCCATGCCTTCAGAACTTCTTCGGGAATAGCAGCTGCATCAATGGTTCCTGCATAGGCTAATTGTTTTTTATGCGAAGCTGCCAACAAAATCGTATCAATCTTACCGTTCGACAAAGTAGTATAACCCAGCACCAGACAATCAAATTCAATCAGCGTCGGTGCAGCCTCTTTGGGTAATGCTGCTGCCAACTCTTTTGCTTTTTCCTTCGCCTTTTCTTTTTCTTCTTCGCTACCACCGGCAAAGTCATTCAGTGCCTCTTCCAGATTTTCTGCACCTCCCTCTCCATCTGCATTCTTCGCACGATCCACGATTGTTGCCACCAGGTTTACATCAGCAGATTTCCGGATGCCCCAATCTTTGAATAACGAACTGAACTCGAATCCACCCACAATGGCAAAGGCACCCACCACTAATGTGAGACCCCAGACAGCCAGATCCAATTTCCAGGCTCCCTTTGGAAAACAACGAATTGTCGGCCCCCAAATTTTGAGCGGTGTCAGGAAAATGCTCATCATGCTAAAGTCAGCAGACTTAGATACGGCTTGCAAATAAACGATCACCTGGCCGACCATAAAGAGGATCAAACCTACGGTCGCTTGTGTTAATGTCCACAGAGACAATTCAGTTGCACTACTGCAATAGAAAAGGCCGCCAACACTTAAACCGATTGCGGCAATCGTGCCTATCGCAAGAATCCAGCCCCATTCCGGGATCAACTGCCAAATCGTTTGAGGCTGCGGTTTGGTTTCCGTTTCTGGATGAAAATCATCGTGACCCACACATTTCCCCAGCTTGGGATAGAAGCCACATTGGGGGCACCAGGATGAAAGACCCCAAGGCTCATCCGTGCCACATTCAGAGCAGGTGGCGTTCCCCTGTGATTTGTTAGATTCTTTCTGAAGTAATGCATTACTATGATTAATATCTGACATGGATTATCTACTTTTTTGATAGTTGACAGCGAATGTAGATCGATACAATTTGCGTGACTCTCCGTGTACTTTAGCTTACAAAATGCCACACTATTGAATTTTGACATGTAAAAATACTTATGATTGAGTGAATTCCTGCCCGTCATAACCTGCAAAATTCCTGCAACCCTTTTACATGGCCGTTCATTGATGTCTTCGAACGTGAACATAAAAAAAGGTCGACGCATTGAGTATGCGTCGACCTGGAAAAAGTCGTGATTCAACTTTTGTTGACGTGAACTCAGTTCACTTTGATTAACTCAATATCAAACACCAGAACTTCGTTCGGTCCGATATCCGGGCCAGAGCCTCTCTGTCCATAGGCGAGATCGCCGGGAATAACGAGCTGCCACTTATCGCCTTCTTTCATCAATTGTAATGCTTCGGTCCAACCACTGATAACACCATTGACTGGGAATGTCGCTGGTTGACCCCGCTTGTAGGAACTATCAAATTCTTTACCATTTGTCACAGTTCCTCGATAATGAGTGGTTACCTTATCATTCAGACCAGGCGTCTTACCGGTTCCTTTTTTAATCACCTTGTATTGCAGACCACTCTTGGTTGTCTTCACACCTTCCTTCTTGCCATTTGCTACCAGAAACTGTTTTCCTTTAGCAACATTTGCCTCTGCTGCTTTTTGCATTTTTGTTTGTTGCTGCTTTTGTAGTTCTGTTTGAAACGCAACCAAAGTCGCGCGAACTTCTTCCTCTGTCATTTGAGGCTTATTCTTGTTCATTGCGTCTATCATGCCTTTAGCCAGAATTTGTGGATCGAGATTCAGTTGATCCCTCATCAGGCTTTGACCCAGGTTATACCCTACTGCGTAACTATTTTTTTGTTTGATGTCTTTGAATGCGGATTTACCGGAAGCTGCTTTTTCGTTTTGCGCGGTCGCCAATGGGGAAAAACCAAAGAATGCGATACACAAACAGGCAGTGAGATGCCATTTAGACATAGGTAGAACCTTTCGGTGAAGTATGAAACTAATGTTTTAGGGAGTGACCACACGGGACGGCGAGATCCGGAAGACAGCTTGTGCCGTCCGAATGAGCAGATGATGTAGTGTATGGCGTCCTCTTTCGCAGAGGATCTTTGACAAAATCGAAGTATTGATTATAAAAGAGTCAAATAGGTAGTGTCCACATAAAGCATGGTTGATCTACCATGATTGGCCTTGAAATTAGTGCTTTCCCTCTTTTCTGTACGCCTGCCAACTCAATACAGGTTAACTGACCACTTTCTGGAAGCGTGTTACCGCTTCGTTGATATTATCTCTGCTGTTGAAAGCACTTAGGCGGAAATAACCTTCTCCTGAAGCACCAAAGCCACTACCCGGGGTCCCCACGAGATGTGCTTTATTCAGTAATTCATCAAAGAAATCCCAACTGCTAGCCTCTCCCGGCGTTTTGAGCCAGACATAGGGAGCATTGACACCGCCATAAACGGAGATACCCACTGATTCCAGGCCTTCGCGTAGCAGACGGGCATTTTCCAGATAAAATGCAATCAGAGTCTGAATCTGTTGCTGACCCTGCTCTGAATAAGCGGCTTCCGCTGCTTTCTGGATCACATAAGAAACACCATTAAACTTTGTACAATGGCGTCGATTCCAAAGAGCATGAATTGCCGTCGTTTCGCCTGAGGATGTTTTTCCCATTAATTCTTTGGGAACAATCGTGAATGCACATCGCGTGCCGGTGAAGCCGGCATTTTTACTGAAACTGCGAAATTCAATGGCGACTTCTTTGGCGCCTTCAATCTCATAGATCGAGTGTGGAATTTCCGGATCGGTGATAAAACCTTCATACGCGGCGTCAAACAGAATGATGGATCCATTGGCCTTGGCATAATCGACCCACTGCTTCAAAGTTTCTTTGGTTGCAACAGTGCCCGTTGGATTGTTCGGATAACAAAGATAGATCAGGTCGACAGGAGATTCCGGCAGGGCAGGTACAAAATCGTTTTCTGCAGTGACTGGTAAGTAAGTTAAACCCGCATAACGTCCACTCGCATCTGCTGCGCCAGTACGTCCGGTCATCACATTGGTATCAACGTAGACAGGATAAACGGGGTCGGTCACTGCCACTTTATTGTCAGCACCAAAAATATCGAGGATGTTACCCGTATCGCACTTGGAACCGTCCGAGACAAATATTTCGTCTGCAGCAATCTCCACGCCGCGCGACCGATAATCATTGTCGGCGATCGCCTCTCGAAGAAATGCATATCCCTGTTCGGGACCATAACCTCGGAATGTATCATGATCTCCCATCTCATCAATGGCGGCATGCATGGCCTCTCTAATCGCCGCAGGCAGTGGTTCGGTCACATCACCAATTCCCAGTTTGATGACAGCGGCGTTCGGGTTCTCTTCACAGAACGTATTTACGCGACGTGCAATTTCTGGAAAAAGATAGCCCGCAGCGAGCTTCAGATAGTGATCGTTAATCAAAGCCATTTCACGCCTCAAATCATAAAAAGTGTAATACTTATAACCGTTTATTTTTGTGTAGGAGGAATTCAAATCCCAAAAATCCGTTGTATTTTGAATCTGGATGAAATGCAACCGACGCGCACAATTGAGACGGCTTTTAACTGAAAAGGTTCCGTTATTCAGTGCCGTGAAAAGGACGAGGCACCACGTTTAACCGAAATTGATCTGCGAGCTGTTCAATTTGTGTTAAGCCAATATGTTCACTCACTTTGCGTTTGCCCGTCAGTCGATGTGCTGCGCCTTCAAACAACAGCTTGATTTGTGGATGTGCCGCGATTTTCTCGTTTTCGTGATGCATCGTTCTACCGATGGCAATGGCAACTCCTAATTGAAAACGCGCCTGTGGATAAGTGGGGGCGCCAAGTTCTGCAAGCGACCAGCGATCAACGCGCACCCGACACCAGCGGCTCAGTGGTTGAGGTGGATCGACAAACGGCTGCAGAGCAGGAGGCAATTTCGATTTCGCCCGCTCGTCAATGAGTAAGGTCACACGATCATGATGACTCGCATACAAACCCCAGGCAGGCCAATGATCAAAATATCCTGTGGGTTCCAATAGTGGAGCCAGCATGGCGAACCAGACAAGCAGCAAGACTCCACGTTCAGAAACCGCTACGTTATGAAATGACAAACTCGAGTCGACATCACTGCCAGCGGATTCTGTCGAATCGTTCCGTTTGCTCAAAGAGTTCTGCTGAAACACCGAATGAAATAAGCAAACATCCAAAATGATAAAACAGACATTCCAGATCAGAACGCCACTCTGATGGTTTAAACCCCACGGGCCGACGGCAATCATGAGACAGAGATGCATCGAGACTGCGAACCAAAAAAACCAGGCGCGTGTACGGGGAATCAATAACCCCAGCCCGATCAGAAATTCCGCAACGGGAAAGAAAGCAGCAATCCGCATCATCGTCTGCTCAGACCAGTAAGTCGTCGAAATGTCGATTCCTTTAAATAGCCCTGCTACTAACTGTGGCCCCAGTGTCTGCACAAAACTGGCATCACACTTGGAGAGCGCAGAATAAAAATAAATACTGATCACAAAGAAGCGAAACAGACGAATGGCCCGAGGCGGTTTCAAAAACGTCAGTATCAGAAAACCAATCGCAAACTGATACGCCCAGGGCTGGAGGCGATGTTGGTCAAAAGTGACTGAAACCACGAACGCGGAAAAGAAGAGACCACCACAGACTTTTTGAAATAACGGCCCGAGTTCTCGATCTCTGATACGGCGAAACCATACGGCAACAACGCAGCCCAGAATACACGCACTGGAACTCAACATCAGTAAAAAAGTGAGCCAGTCTAATCCGGCAGGCAGAACCAGAATCCCGGAAAAGAAGGGAACCTGTGGAAACAACGTTTGTGTAATCCAGAGCTGCCATGTCGTAATCAACAACACCAGTGAGAAGAGCGCTAGATTGATTTTTAGTAATCGAAGTTGTAAGTGAAGCATCTCGCGGGGCATGAATTGGATCGCCGTTTTTACATCAATTATACTGATTCGTATTCGCGATCACTGCTCTCCGAGAAACCCACACAGAAAAAACTTCCGATTTTGTTGTTTAATCGAGGGATGTAAAAACCGTTCCCTCTACAGTCTGTTGTTCAGAAACGATTTGGACTTTATCCCCCGGTTGATTCGATCCACGTCGAATCATCCCCATCACGACTGCAGGATACTTTCCGTACGAACGGGCTGAGGATGATATCGAGCCTACCTCCTGAAGTTTGCCTGGCTCTCCTGCCATGATTTTGGCGTCCAAAGGTGGGACCCAGTCCTGTTCCAGGCCAATCGCTCGCAGTTCTCGATTCACATGTCCTAACGAGTCGATGCGTGCAATCGGTTCCTGTCCCAGATAACACCCTTTATTAAATGAAATTGCCTTCTCTGTTCGAGATGCTTCCTGCGCCAAATTTTCCTCTGTGAGATCGATTCCGTAGATGGGTATTAGAGATTCGATCCGTAAAGCGTCAAATATGTCATTGCCCGCTGGAGTTGCACCAGACTCGACAAGACTAGACCAGAACTCGGTGATTTTTACATACTGCAAGCTGCATAGATATCCGGGCTGATCTAAGATATCGAGACGGCGTATAGTAAGCTGAGAACCACTTTTTGGCACTTGCAGTTGTTGATTCACGGCAAGAGTTTCAATCGGAAATCCTGCCTGAATTAATATTTCCGTCGCTTTCGGTCCCGAGAGATATAGATTGCCAAATTCTGGAATGCGTAGTTTAAAGTCTGCATCTTCCAGAATAATATAACGATCCAGGTGATTGATGATTGCTGCAGACGCACCACGGGCGGTAGCAATCCAAAGAGAATCACCTTGGTTGAACACAAAAACATGTCCTATAAGACGGCTTTGGACATTTGTAATAAATGCTTCGCAGCCCTGATCGACCTGCAAATTTTTAATCTCATTCGTACAAAAATTGTGCAGGAATTTTGCTCGGTCTTTCCCGCTTAATTCGAGTTGATCGTGGTGGCTGAGGTCAAAGAGAACCGCAGTCTCATGCGCGTTCTGATACTCTTTCTCTGGAGATCCAAAATGAGAGGCAACAGGGTAAACTTGATCTATCTGTGTAAAAATAGCACCACATGACTGCTGGTGTATTTGGAATTGGCGTAATGGCATTCGTTTTCCGTATCGATTAGTTAGAAAGTGTCTCTTGTTATCAGCTTTAAGATAGACAAACTATTTGTTTTCCAGGAGTTCCAAATATGTATCATCATTGCACAAAACTTGGTGCTGTCAGTACTGACAAAATGTTTGGAGGTAAGAACTTATGTCGTCTTACCTTAGCGAGAGATGGGAAAGATCAAAAGGAATGAAGTATTTTTGATATTCTAGGATAAAAACAGCTTTTATCAATCGGAAATTTATTCTTTCTAAAGGTATCGCAGGGTATTAATCTCTTTTTTGTATTTTAAGATTGTCTGTTTTTAATATTCCTGTGCCACCATTAAGACCCAACTGAATGACTGCTTCGCGAGTTTGAGGTGGAATAATAATAGTCTTAGTCTCATTATGCCAGTCACGACTTCCGATCCACGGACCAAGATAAGCCTGACCTATATTTCGACGAATACTGTCATAGAAATGTACCACGATACCCGGCTTTTGATATGGCTTTGCACCTTGACCTGTATTCAAATAACTGACTTGAAGACTCATTTTGATCGCGCGTACTTTAGATCCATCAATGGCCATTCCCTGTAATATCTGAGACATTCCACCTGGCGAGTTATTTTCGAATTCCAAATAAGAGTCTCCCTCCGGTGCTCCCCGATTCACGATGGTTACGTTGCGCTGGTAGTGCCAATTATCGGCTTTTTTATCTGAGTTGGCATCGACTTCAAAACCACCATTTCGAATTTCTGGCTTGAGGGGATCCGGTTTGATCTCGCGTTTCTCCTCGGAACGACCCGTCATCGGGACGAATAAAGTTGAGATAAGCCGTTTCTGTTTTAATTTACCTTTTTCTTTTTGAAAGAGATGGAATACCTGTTGATAACGTTCTCCAAGCGGAATCAAGAGCATACCGCCTTCTTTCAGTTGAGCAATCAGCGGTTGAGGAACTTTCTCAGGCGAGCAAGTCACGATGATTTTGTCGAAAGGTGCTTCTTCTGGCCAACCCAGATAACCATCCCCGATGCGAGTGTGTACATTTCTATATTTTAACCGTTTC
>Ga0075117_1002441_pt1 | contig 10673 bp, 9 predicted proteins | sample AntAceMetag02UKJ_FD_69789 | JGI IMG/M metagenome (GOLD analysis project Ga0075117, IMG submission 69789) | Saline lake microbial communities from Ace Lake, Antarctica - Antarctic Ace Lake Metagenome 02UKJ | ecosystem: Environmental > Aquatic > Non-marine Saline and Alkaline > Saline | place... | reverse complement strand
GGAATTTCATATAATTTTATAGTTGCATTGCTCCCGGACAAAAACTAAAGCCTAGATAACGTTTACTAGCGCGCATCCATATGCACATGACGAGACTCAGTCAGTACAAAAGTAAATCCTGCGTCCCGAGCTAACTGATTTAATTGTTGCAATGTTACACTACTTCCTGATACTGGCTGCATATCAACTGCCCTTCCTGTGTAATGTTGACTATTTGCTGAATGCCCAACTCCGCGTGTATAAGCCGAGGTTACTTGAAACGGTACACCTCCAAATCTACGTTGCCCTTCCTGCTGCATCCATACGACTGCTGCAACCACATCCGGGTGAGCCAAATCTGTCCGGCCAGGACCATTAATACCTTGCCAATTTGCAACATTTACCCCGGCCGATTGCAGACTCAGCATTTGAGACTCTGGTACCTGAGCGACAGAACCACTCAATGGTCCTGTTGCACCACCAGTTACACTAGGTCGACTAACACAAAAAGCTACACCATTAGTACTCACTCTTACGTCCATACAAGAAAATAAACAAGACCTATCACATGGATTCAAACCACAACCGAGGTCTCGCAACTCTTCAACTGATAACGTGGGGCTGGTGCAAGAATTGCCAGCTAGAAACTCTCGCTCAGTCTGTTGGCTTTCCAATGTTCCAGGAGTAACTGTAAACTTAACCTGATCAAACGTCCCCAAATTCCCTGGTTTCACCTCTGACTCTGACTGGGTTGCACACTTTATCTCAGCCCAGGGACCATACCCCTCTATCACACCGTTGTTCCCGATTAATGCCTTCATCAATGTATCAACAATCAGCCAGGCTGACAGGACAATCAGTAGGCCAATGATAGCGTTGGTGAATTTAGATTTGGCGTCGGTGACGGCGGTCGGGTTCCCCCTAGCGGTAACGAGACCAAACCCAGCGACGACCGCTAGGACCGCAAACAGCACCATGATGACCCCAATGAGCCAGTCAATCAGGGTGTTACCAAGCACTGCGAGGTGGCAGGCGGAGCAAGTGGCGCCTTCGCAGATACCAGCAAAAATACCTTGAGCGGAGGTGGTGTCGGGGAGGAGGGCTAGGGTAATGAGGGTGAGACTAAAGAGGAATTTCATATAATTTTATAGTTGCATTGCTCCCGGACAAAAACTAAAGCCTAGATTTTGTCCAGCATGCAGCACACTGACTCTAGCGGGAGTACCAACGGTATAGTTCAGTCTGCAGAGCTGTGTCTGGTCAACTCCAAGGTGCCCCAACAAAAATTGCTCTGCTTGCTGACGCGACTCACCAATCGGTTCTTGCTGCAATGAAATAATGAAATACTGGGTGCTTGCAATATATTCGATGTAGTATGGAACATCTGCGGGGACAGCCGACGCTGGATCAATGAACGTTCCTAATTGATAATGACCTTGGTTTACTGGATCAGCTACGGTCAGAGGATCATTAAAAAAGTTTCGGACTGATATTGAACCGTCAGCTACGCGCACATCAAAAGTAATCGCCTGCCGATTAGCCGACCCATCGGGCATCATCGTTGGCGGTTGCCCGATGGGATCTCGGTCCGGCACACTGAACGTGCTGTACAAGTACATGCCCAACCCCAGAAATAGTGCAATTAGTCCGATGTATATTATTTTTCTCATAGTAAAATATAACTTAGTATACTAGTTAAAACCCCCGTGGAGTTGAGTCGCTAGCATTACCGTGGGTATTAACACAACCTCGAGCATACGGATTCCAGGGCCCGTCTCGAATATTGTCATTGGGATTAGTGTTAGCGCCAGTCCAAGGTTGATAACCGCCAGCTCTCACCATAGCGGTCATAATTTTAGCGTTGCAGGTGCTATTGTTCTGGGCTGAACTAATATTACCACCAAACCTAGCCGCGCTACATTCTGGAAACGGCGCCCTCGCTCCCTCAGTGTAGTTGCGCCAATTTGTCATAGTGATTTGGAAAGTACCGCACGGACCAGTACCGCTACACCCAACCGACCCACCAGCATTTTCAGTCATAGCAACACAAGACATGATATTGGCTTGGGTTGGCGTTAGACCCAAAGAGATCAATAAATCGACACTACAGTTCGGGTTACTAGGTGCACACTGAGCTTCACCACGCCCCCCAGGCAACACGCGTCCTGCACCACTCCCTGCACCAGAAGCAGTGGTCGTAAATGAACAAGTCACTCGCATATTTCCGCTGGTGCCGGTAATCACGCCAGATCCACCCGGTCGAGAGCTGCAGGCTTGCACCTGAGCGGCACAGTCATCAACTGAAGAGCAGGTTCCATACTCCTGGGCTCGAAAAAAGCCCAAATTCCCTTCTTTTACCGTCGAATTTGGCTGGTCGATACAGGCAATCTGGTTCCAAGGGCCAGCGGCTACTGACCCTCCTCCAAGGAGAGTTTTCATCATCAGGTCAATCAATAACCACGCTGCCAGCACGATAGCAAACCCAATAGCGACGTTGGTGATCATGTTTTTTGCGTCCTGCATCACACTTGGATTGCCGTTGGCGGTCACCAGTCGAAACCCAGCGATGACAAACATAATCGCGGCTGCAATACTGAGAATCCCTACCAACCAAGCGGTGACGCCGTTGACCAGCTGCACGGTGTGGCACATCTGACAAGCATCCTGACCATCACGGCCACACGGCACCAGTCCATCCGCGTAGGCAAACACCGGCAATTGCAACAGCAGGGCTAAGATTGAAAAGTACATCTGCCGCAAATTCATTACCCTAATCCTAGCACAGCCAGACTTGGTATATTGTCCAGGCTGTGGTATTTTACTCGCACCCTAAAACATATGTTGCGGGGACCAAAAACAGAACCCATGCGTCGGTACCGAAGCGGTCAAACGGGGCAGACTGTAAATCTGCTGGCACAGCCTTCACAAGTTCGAATCTTGTTCGACGCACAAAATCACAACACCTCAAGCGAGAGCTTTAGGTGTTGTTGCATTTTGCCGTCGAACAAGATTCGAAAAGCTTTTGAGTCAGATTGGGAGCGAAAGCGAACCAATCTGTCCAAAAGGTGTACTGAACTCGTAGAGTTCGAATCCTGTCCGGCGCACAAAATCACAACACCTTAAGCGAGAGCTTGAGGTGTTGTTGCATTTTGCCGTCGAACAAGATTCGAAGAGCTTTTGCGTCAGATTGGGAGCGAAAGCGAACCAATCTGTCCAAAAGGTGTACTGAACTCGTAGAGTTCGAATCCTGTTCGGCGCACATTTGAAGATACCCCCCTATATTGCAGGGGAAGTATCTTATTCAGATTGAGTTGGAGAGTTTTAAACCAATTATGTTGTTTTTATTACTTTCGTTAAATGAAAAATGTAAAAAGAAAACTGACTAACTCTATACCAAATTGGCTTCTTACAAAGAGACTAATAATCTCATGGTACAATTCAAACATATACTTATGAAAATAGAACAAAAAATTTGGACTGAGAAGGATGGTTGGGAGCTATTTAAAAGTACTCTCGAATCTATAGCACCACAACTAGTGCTAGTGTTTGGGGGTCGGAAAGAATTAATGATGGATGATCATCTGACCTCCCTCAAAGACACCTACCCTTCAGCAGATATTCTCATGTGTTCAACTGCAGGCGAAATTGCCGACACAGTTGTCCGTGACAACTCACTGTCTGTGTGTGCGATTCACTTTGAAAAAACAAAGATTTCAATTGCTGAGGGAGAAATTAAAGATGGAGATGCAGGAGAAAATATTGGGACTGACTTAGTCAAAACCCTAGCCACTGAAAACTTGCAACACGTCATGGTGTTTTCCGATGGTCTAAAAGTCAATGGTACCAGCCTGGTTAAGGGAATTTTAGAACATCTGCCAGACTCTGTTTCAGTAACCGGTGGTTTAGTAGGGGATGGGGCAGATTTTGGCGAAACAGTTATCGGACTTAATGGTACCCCGAAATCTGGAAAAGTTGTACTTATCGGTTTTTATGGCACTGACATAAAAATTGGCTATGGCTCACTAGGTGGCTGGGACTCTTTTGGACCACTTAGAACCATCACCAAGTCAGACCAAAACGTACTTTATGAACTCGATGGTAAACCAGCCTTAGAACTATACAAAAAATATTTGGGTGACCTAGCCAAAAATTTACCTAGTTCTGGCTTATTGTTTCCCTTAAATCTACATCTGGATGATAAGAAGAACGGTGTAAAAGTGGTTCGAACTCTTTTGGCTGTGAATGAAGAGGACCAGAGTATGACATTTGCCGGAGATTTGCCAACCGGCAAAAAAGTTAACTTAATGAAAGCTAACTTTGATAGGCTAGTGGAAGGCGCTTCAGGGGCGGCTGACATGTCAAAACAGTCATTAGAAAACAGTGTCCCAGAGTTAGCGATTTTGATTAGCTGTATTGGAAGAAAATTAGTATTAAAAGGAAGAATTGAAGAAGAGACAGAGGCAGTCAAAAAATCTCTTGGTGGTGAAGATGCGACTTTCCTGACTGGGTTCTATTCATACGGAGAAATCTCACCAGTAACTGCTACGGAAAAGCAATGCCAACTTCACAATCAAACAATGACTATAACAACCTTTAAAGAAAACTAGTAACAATATGGACAAAACGCTTGAACGGCAGCTAATACGGCTATTTGGATCGCTTGAAAAAGTACCGCCTGAATTATCTGAACTAGTTGAGATTGTAAATCAATCATATATTGATTTTCAGAATGAATATAAATTAGTTGAACGTTCACTTGAGATTAGCTCCGAAGAACTTACAGAACTAAACCAACACTTACAAGAAGAATCAGAAATAATTGAAAAAACTGTTAAAACTAGAACAAAAGAATTAAATTTGGAGAAGGTTAAACTCTCAAAAATTGCTGAAAACATGAGTACTGGTGCTATGCTGATTGATAAATTTGGCAAAGTTATCTTTCTCAATCAACCAGCTAGACAATTTATAAATTTCCACGAAGACCACTACAATGGTTCTTTGGAGAAACTATACAGCACTTTTTCTGACTATCCGATTAGTGAATATGTGAAACAATGTATCCATAATGTCTCACTGGAAATCGACAATATTGAAATCAATGAGTCATACTTTCACATTCTGTTTCAAGGTATATCTGGCGAAGATGGTGCAGCTGGACTGCTGGTTTGGATAAACGATGTTACCCAGGAAAAAATCTTAGAACGATCAAAAACTGAGCTGGTAGCAGTTGCCTCGCACCAACTACGCACACCGCTTACTGTAACTAAGGGAAATACGGAGATCTTACTTGACGAATCATATGGACCTTTAAATGAAGAACAACGTAACATTATCGAGCAGACCCACGAATCAAATGAAAATATGATCGGCTTAGTAAATCAGATGCTTGATATTACCAAGATTGAACAAGGTGAGTTTTCTTTCCAACTGTTAGATGTTTGTGTCACGGATGTACTTGAGCGTGTTATTAAAGAAATGACCCCACATGCTATAGAAAAGAATATAGTGATAGAATATAATCCACCAGACTCTGTCACACCAAACATAAAAGCCGAGGAAACCAGACTGTATCAAGTTTTCCAAAATTTAATTGATAATGCGATTAAGTACTCTCAAACCGCTAAAAAACAATCGGTAATCTTTATTTCCATTAAATCAACCAAAAATAAGTTGCGTATAAGTGTTAGAGACGAAGGTATTGGCATACCAATTAAAGATCAGAGTCATCTTTTTAGTCGTTTCTACCGAGCTTCAAATGCTGAAATGTCATTTATAGACGGAACCGGTCTGGGACTATACATCGTTCAGTCAATAGTGAGATCATTTAATGGTGAGATCAACTTCACATCAGAGGAAAATAAAGGCACAATATTTACAGTTGAATTGCCTATTATAAAAAATAACTAGAAAAAATTAATATGAAATTAGAAGGAAAAAAACTATTGTTAGTAGAAGACGACAATTTTATTAGTGACATGTTAATTAGAAAATTACAAGCTGAAGGAGCAATCTGTAGCCGAGCAGTAAATGGTAAGGACTGTCTAGCAAAACTTAAAAAATCTGACTTTGACTTTGACATTATTATCACAGACGTGATGATGAGTACTATGGATGGCTATGAAATGGTGCAGACTATCAACAAAATTGATGAGGCTAAAAACATTCCCATTGTAGTTCTTACAAATCGCTTTAGCTTAAATTCTGAAAACTATAAAATTGCTGAACTCAACGTCGCCGGTTTTTTTATTAAATCAGAGACTGATTTATCGGTTTTAATTGATAAACTGACAAAAATTATACAAAAAACAAACAATCAACCGAAAGTAGAAGCCAACCAAACTACTCCCCCACCAGATTCGCAAACAACGACTGAGGATCAGACCTTACAGTGACATCAAAAAGCTATCGCTTATTTGCATAAAGCTTATCTGCAAGAATTTTTACTGCTCACTACGCTTAACTCTTTTTGTCCATAAATCAACCACAAACTGCTCATCATACTTCGGGTACACTGTCTGAACTTTGCATGAGATTTAATTATAAAAAGTTATAAAAGCCTCCAATACCTAAGAAGTTGAAAAGCTTATAACCATATTCTACTGTACGAATGTGGGTATTTGTAACGAGTGAAATACCAATAAATATCACAAACACTCTTCACTCTCTATAATACTGGTTCTAACCTCTTGCATCCCAGTGTACAACTATGGAAAAGCACCGTTTGGTGTTTTTTCTTTTGCTATACTAGCCTCAATGGAAGAAACCGAACAACAACAGCGGGAGCGTCTGATTACAGTCCTAGGGTCGCTCGAAGACCTCACGCAGAAACAAGTCTCCATCAAGTTTATTTTCCTGCGCGGGATTGTCTATGGCCTAGGGACCGTTATCGGAGCCACCCTACTCATCTCTGTCGTATCATTTGCTTTTGTACAGCTGTTTGGCGTAGACGTCATAGATACTGACGTGTTGCAAAACTTTTAGGAACTAGTACTGGAATAACGAGACAAAAAACCAGTTGATTCGCTAGAATCAACTGGTTTTTCTTTATGCTGCCACCGCTTCTTGCTTCTTTTTAAGAGGTGACTTGATGGGTGGCTTTTTCTTGAGATTAGTCCGGCCTTTTTTCTTGATATCGAATTCAAGCTCATACCCCTGAGTACCCTCTTTACCTTCGGTATTCATCTTGCTTTTTTTCATATTAACTTTGACCGTTCCACCCTGGACCATCCCCTCGCCTACCATGTTGTTGGCTACCGGGGTGAGGATTTTGGACTGGATCAGCCGCCTGAGTGGTCGCGCTCCGTAGCGGGCGTCATAGCCTTCCTTAGCGAGGTAGTCGTAGACGTCTGCAGTCAGAGTTAGTTTGATTTCTTTTTTCTCTAGGCGCGCCATCACGTCTTCAACTTGAATTTTGACAATCTTGCTGATGTCGGCTGGTGTCAGTAGATCAAAAGTAATGATTTCGTCCAGTCGGTTGAGGAATTCCGGGCGGAAGTAGGACTTGAGACTCTCCATCACTTTGTCTTTGGCTTGCACAAACTGCGCAGCGTCGCCGTGATCATCTGCAAATCCAAACGTCGACATCCGATCGATGTGTTCCGCTCCGATGTTGGACGTCATGATGATGACGGTGTTTTTAAAGTTTACCTTGCGCCCCTTGGCGTCAGTCAGGTGGCCAGAGTCGAGCACTTGTAAGAGGATGTTGAACACCTCTGGGTTGGCTTTCTCAATCTCATCAAGAAGAATGACTGAATACGGCCGGCGACGGACCTGTTCGGTTAGTCCTCCGTGGTCATCGTGGCCGACGTACCCAGGCGGTGAGCCGATCATCTTACTAACACTGTGGCCCTCCATGTATTCGGACATATCTATCCGCAGCAGTGCCTCGGGGTCGTTAAACATAAATTCTGCCAACGCTTTGGTCAGCTCAGTTTTCCCGACCCCCGTTGGCCCGAGGAACAAGAACGACCCAATTGGACGGTTGGGGTCGCTAATGCCGGCACGGGCGCGTTTGATGGCGTCGGTGACCAGCTGGACGGCGTTGTCTTGACCGATGACTTTTTCTTTGAGCATCTCGTCCATGCGGGCGAGTTTTTTGACTTCAGCTTCGAGCATGCGCGAGACCGGGATGCCAGTCCAGCGCGCTACGACACCAGCGATGTCTTCGGCAGTGACTTCTTCTCGCAACAGTTGCCGGGTGCGTTGCAGTTTCTTGAGGCGGGTTTGTCTGGTAGTCAGGTCTTTTTCTATCCCTGGGATCAGGCCGTAGCGGATTTCCGCGGCACGCGCCAAGTCAGCGTGCGCCTCAGCACTGTCGGCTTCCATCCGTAGTTCTTCAAGTTGTTTTTTGAAGCCACCAATCTCATCAAGCGCTTCGCGTTCGTTATTCCACTTGGTTTCGAGGTTGGCAGTGGTTTCTTTGAACTCTCCAATCTCTGCTTCAATATCTTTTAATCGAGCTTTGACTTTAGGTTTGTTGTTGGTGATCTCAAGTTCTTTGTTGAGGGCCACGCGCTCAATCTCGAGCCGTCGAATCTGACGGTCGGTCGCCACCAGCTCTTCTGGTTTGTTTTCGAGTGAAATTTTGAGCGCAGACGCTGCCTCATCGATCAGGTCAACGGCCTTATCCGGTAAGAATCGGTCGGTGATGTAGCGACTCGACAAATCAACCGCAGACAAAATTGCGTCGTCGGTAATCCGCACGCCGTGGAAGAGTTCGTATTTCTCAGCCAGTCCGCGCAAAATCGCTACGGCATCGTCCTGACTTGGTTCGTTCACATATACCGGCTGGAATCGTCGGGTCAGGGCGGGGTCTTTTTCGATGTATTTTTGATATTCCTGCAGCGTGGTCGCGCCAATCACGCGCATTTCACCGCGGGCAAGCGCTGGTTTGATCATGTTGCTGGCGTCCATCGAGCCTTCGGCTTGACCGGCTCCAACGATACTGTGCAACTCATCGATAAATAAAATAATCCGCCCCCCTGAACTTTCAACTTCTTTCATGACTGTCTTGAGGCGCTCCTCAAACTCACCACGGAACTTGGTTCCGGCTACGAGTAGCCCGAGATCAAGTGAGAGGATTTCTTTATCTTTTACACTCGCTGGTACTTGCCCGAGAGCAATCTGCTGAGCGAGTCCTTCGGCGATGGCAGTTTTGCCCGTTCCAGCGTTGCCAATCAAAACCGGGTTGTTTTTGGTCCGGCGTGACAGAATCTGTACCACGCGCGCAATCTCGACGTCGCGCCCGATAACGGGGTCGATTTTGTTTTCTTTGGCCATCATGGTCAGGTTGCGGGTGTATTTGGCCAGGGCGCGGTAGGTTTTGGGTGCTGTGGCGTCACTGATGTCGTTGGCCCGCAGTTCGGTGATGGCGTTTTCGACCATTTGTTTTTTGACGCCGGTGCGCTGCATAATCTCGATAGCAGGGCCGGGGTTCTCGAGCGCGGCCACAAACAAGTGTTCAACCCCAACGTAACTGTCGCCGAGTGACTCAGCAAACGTACCAGAAAACTCGAGCGCTTTGGCTAACTCTGGGGTCAAGTACAGCTGGTACGATTGTGAGACATTACTCGACATATCAGGCATCTCAAGCGCGTCGAGCAATAGGTCGGTAAAGGCAATGATGTCGATATCGAGCCGATCAAGAATAGCAATCACGGCTGATTCGTCCTGCATCGACAACGCTGTCAACAAGTGAATCGGTGAGACGTGGTTTTGCCCCCGCTCGATTGCGAGTTCATGCGCCTTGCGAATGGCTTCTTTAGCTTTGGTGGTGAAATTGTGGAAATTTGGCATAGTGGAAATGTAGATTAGTCTCATTATACGTTAGGCAGAGTGAACGGTCAGGTTAGTTGTGCAGGAAAAGGCGGTCTATTAGGTACTACGCCCCGTATCTAGCTATATTGCAACAAAACAGCCTGAGAGTAAAGGTATACAGAAAAAAAAGCCTGAACAAACCCAGACTGGTAAAATTAGTAAGAATACGGCTCACGATGGCTACTAATTTTCACAAACAACACCCCATCATCAACTACCTCGTACCACATCTAGATATTACCGGTGATGTTGATACTGCGACAACCCTCTTACTCAGGAATATCAAACCAAGCAATCGTATGCTCGACGTTAGCGAACTGAGGTGTGATATTTTTTCCCACTTTAGCAGCGGCGGACATGTGTAGTAATTATTTTGCCCCTCCTAGTGTGCTCATCTGTTCAACGTGCTGCTTCAGCACTTCAGTCATTGATTTGAGTTGATCGAGTGTCGTGTCCGGACCCAGGGTGAGGCGCAGGGTGGAGGTGGCGCGGGCGGGGTCTGTAGTGGTGGCTAGAACCACAGTGCTCGCTCCCCCACCCGCTCCACTACACGCTGACTTGGTGCTGACGGCAAATCCGTGCGTATCGAGTACCACCGCGGCGAATTCCGTGTCGAGTCCAGGGATGGAGATATTGATATTGTTGGCGACCCGGTCATCTCTGACCGCACCGTTGAGTACAGCTTGAGGCAATTCTAACTGCAGGTGTTCAATCGCCTGATCACGCACGGTTGCTACTACCTCAGCTCGCGTCTGATGATCGGCCTGAGCAGCTTGCAATGCCACCGCTGCTCCCACAATCCCAGCCACGTTCTCTGTCCCTGGGCGCAGCCCACTTTCCTGTCCACCCCCAGACACAAAGGGGACCAAGGTAGCGCG
>Ga0075117_1002439_pt1 | contig 10682 bp, 7 predicted proteins | sample AntAceMetag02UKJ_FD_69789 | JGI IMG/M metagenome (GOLD analysis project Ga0075117, IMG submission 69789) | Saline lake microbial communities from Ace Lake, Antarctica - Antarctic Ace Lake Metagenome 02UKJ | ecosystem: Environmental > Aquatic > Non-marine Saline and Alkaline > Saline | place... | reverse complement strand
GCGCACCGGGTCCACCGAAAAACACGACGAAAAAACCAGCAAATTAGACCACTTTCCACCAAAACCCTGGCCGGTTTTGACCCGCAAACAAGTGGCCGGTTTTAACCCGCGCACTGACAGTTGATGAAGTGTCTGCTGACTAACGGTTTTGATGGCTGACGAGTTCAATACTTCGCGACATGTTTGCAACATGTGAAAGCATGCCGTTGTAGTATGACGGAGATGCTTTTTCCAGAAGCGGCATCAACTTGCCGGGAACGGTTTTCGTTTCAAGCTCTGCGATGTAATTGACAAGCGTTTGTCGAGTGTCATCGTTCTCGTGCAGCATATAGTGAACCCACCCCCACGATTCGGCGTAATCCTGCTGCGTCATGGTCTGGAAGTCCGACAACTGCTCCAGCTTATACATTGAAGGGTTCCAGCCGTTTTTTCGCGTGGTCTGCAGAAACCGGACGTGCCCCGGATGAGGTGGTCCGACTTCAGCCCCGCGGACTTCAAAGTACTCGGCCAATCCTTCGTCGAGCCACAGCGGGACCGTGCTTAAAGACGCATGCAAAAGCCCGTGAGTAAATTCGTGGCGGAGGTCTTCCTGAATTGATTCGCTGTGAAACGAATAGACGGCCAGTTCACGGCTTGTTCCCACAAAAAAGGCGCGCCTTGCCGGAAGCGCCGGCCAAGTATTGTGCATGTAGTTTCTATAGGATTCTTCATCCGAGAACAGATAGACCACAACCGGATCACGTTGTTTGGGTAGTTGCAGCGTCGTGGTGATTTGTTTCTGAAGCTCTTCGAGTTCCAGTACCAAAGGTGATTCCTGTGCGATGGGGAAGTCGCTGCGGATTTCAAAATGGTCGGTCGCCAGGCGGTGAGAACGTGGTCGTTCAGCCGTAAATGTTTTTTGTGCCATGTGGCACCCGGACAAACAAATTGCGACTACCAGGACGAAGATTCGTCGAGGCACTTGTATCGAAATAGTGTTGAGATCCGGTCTGAACAAAGGACATTTCCAGGTTCCCTTTACAGCCAGATCGGCGTGTTGCGGGAAAAGGACGGGTGACAGTGTAGGTATGTTGCGTTTGGCGAGAAATCCTCGGACAATTGAAGGTTCGCCATCGGGTGGCACTGGAAATAGTCTCAGAATTCTCGAACTCAGACAATATCGCTCCGCTCATGACTCACACGCATCGCCGACCCGCAATTTTGCTGAAAAACACTGAAAAACCAGCATTTTTGGCAGGCGCCCCTGCGAATTCGTTGTTCGGACTAATTCTTCCTTGCCTGTTTTTTATTCCTTTTTCCCGTGCAGCAGTCGCATTTGACCCTCCGGATTTCAATCGTGAAGTCCGGCCGCTGCTATCGGACAGATGCCTTGCCTGTCACGGCCCGGATGCAAAGCACCGTGAATCTGATTTGCGACTGGACGAATCCACTAGTGCAACGATGGATCGAGACGGCTATCAGGTGGTTAAGCCCGGCGAACCCTCACATAGCGAACTGATTACCCGTATCACTAGCACGGACCCTGATGTTGTGATGCCGCCGCCGCATCTGGGCAAGAAATTGAATGAAAAGGAAATCGATATTCTGCGCCGCTGGATTGAATCAGGGGCCGAGTTCAAAAAACACTGGGCCTATGTTGCCCCGCAAAACTTTCCAGCACCAAACGTCAGTCAAATCGCCTGGTCTCGCAATTGGATCGATCAGTTTATTCTTGCGAGACTGGAAAAAGAAAAACTCAGTCCATCGCCGGATGCTGATTCTGTGACTCTCATTCGCAGGCTGTACTTCGATCTGACCGGTCTGCCGCCCAGTCCTGAAACGGTTGCTGCATTTGTTGCAGATCCATCGGAAGCGGCATACGAAAAACTGGTGGACGAGTTGTTGAACTCTGATGCTTTTGCCGAACGTCTTACCATGTATTGGCTGGACCTTGTTCGCTTTGCTGACACCGTGGGCTATCACGGTGACCAGGATCACAATATTTCTCCGTACCGCGACTGGGTGATTCAGGCGTTCGCCGGTGGAATGCCGTTTGATCAGTTTACGCGGGAACAACTGGCCGGTGATTTGTTGCCAGACTCTTCGGTCGATCAAAAAGTCGCCTCGGGTTATAACCGACTGTTGCAGACCTCACATGAAGGCGGGTTGCAGCCGAAGGAGTATCTCGCAATTTATGCGGCCGACCGAGTACGCAACGTTTCCGCGGTTTGGATGGGAGCCACCGTCGGGTGTGCTCAGTGTCACGATCACAAATTCGATCCGTATACCGCGAAAGACTTCTATTCATTGGCCGCTTTTTTTGCGGACCTTGACGAAGATCAGCACTTTAAGGTTGGATCCAATGCGCTTCCGACAAAGCGACCGCCGGAAATCAAAGTTCACTCGAAGCGAGAACGTGGAGAGCTGCTAACACTTCGCGAGCAACTATCAACGCTCGACGGAAAATTGAAATCAGCACCTGAAAACAGCCAGTTGCTGGATCAGAAGAAGCAACTGTCGTTTGCGATTGAAGATCTTGAACGAGCAGCCCGGTTAACAATGATTAGTGTCGCCAAAGAGCCCCGTCCGATGCGTTTGCTTGCTCGAGGTAACTGGATGGATGACAGTGGCCCACTTGTTAAGCCAGCCGTTCCGGAATTTATGGCGACAGTTGCTGCAGACGGCAGCCCTCGAGCGACGCGGCTTGATCTGGCTAATTGGCTGGTTGATGCCGAAGACGGTGCTGGCAGGTTCACGGCTCGAGTCTTCGTAAATCGGTTTTGGTACCTGCTGTTCGGTAACGGAATTTCGCCAGTTCTGGACGATCTTGGCGGTCAGGGAATGGCACCCGCGCACCCTGAACTGCTGGATCAACTGGCGCTGGAATTCGTCCGCAGCGGCTGGAACATTCGTGATGTTCTTAAGTTGATTGTGACTAGCCGAACTTACCGGCAGTCTTCGCAGTGGACTGGCGATCTTAAAATACGTGATCCGAATAACGTTTTGTATGCGAGACAATCGACATTTCGTTTGCCCGCCGAAGTTGTTCGTGATGCGGCACTTGAGGTTTCCGGTCTGCTGGTTCACAATGTTGGTGGGGCCAGTGTAAAGCCGTATCAGCCCGAAGGCTACTACCGACATCTGAATTTTCCTGTTCGTAAGTACTCGCATCATACAGATGATCGGCAATGGCGTCGGGGATTATACGTCCACTGGCAGCGACAGTTTCTGCATCCAATGATGAAGGCATTTGATGCTCCTTCGCGCGAAGAATGTACGGCTCAGAGACCGCACAGCAACACTCCACTTGCGGCTTTGACGCTACTTAATGACCCAACGTTTCTGGAAGCTGCCAGAGCGTTGGCGACGCGAATTCTAAACGAATCTCAGGGGAATTCTGACGAACTTCGATTTGACTTTGCAATGCAACTGGTACTGAATCGAAGTCCAGATGCTGGCGAAGTTGAGTTGTTGCGGACGTTGCTGCACGATTCGAAGACGTACTACCAGATGCATCCGGAAGCTGCCGCAATATTCGTGGCGGTTGAGCGGCTTGTCAGCAAAGCTTCTGCTGACGACGCTTCCAGTGATCAGGTCGAACTGGCTGCATGGATGTCGGTTGCTCGGGCGCTGCTGAATCTGGATGAAACGATAACCAGAAATTAACGACAGTGACTGCTGTCAGCGGGTCGAGCTTTAACGACGAAGTTGTTTGGCCGCCCATTCGCCAAGAGCTTCCCGGTTGATTTTTACATTGTGTCGAGTATCAACGGGCAACGACGGGTGAAACAGAATTGTTGAGATCGAGTTTGTCAGTTTATTGGCAGCCGCGATTTGCAGAAGCTCGTTTCTTAGCCGTTCTTCAGCTGCCTTGTCGGCCGGAAAGCAGTTTGGTTCCGGTTCGGCGACAATCACGGGGATTTGCTGTTCACGGCTTCCGATGCCAACCAGAGCACAGCGATAAATGTTCTTGTGCTGATTAAAGATTGCTTCGCAGCGGACAGAATACAACGGACCATCCGGTGTGAAAACAATATGAGCTTTGCGACCGCAAAACCATAGGCGTTTCTGTTGATCAAAGTATCCGGTGTCACCCATGCGATGCCAAAAGCTGTCACTATCTGGAATTTTTGCAAGCTCTGTGCCATCCGGCCGCCGAAAGTATTCGCGTGTCGCCACGGGCCCTTTCACGATGATCTCACCGATTTCTCCATTCGTGCACTCGACGACATCTGAAATATGTCGGATCGGATCAAACGTCACTTTGATGATGCGGACCTCCATTTGGTCAAATACCGTGCCGACACACGTGCCAGCACCTGTGGCCGTTTGTTGAGCTGTTTCTCTGAGAACCTGTCGACCACCAATTGAAGCAACAGGAAGACACTCTGTTGCGCCGTAAGGTGTGAAAATGTCGGCGTCGTCCGGCAACGCATCTGTCATCCGCTTTAGCACATGGTTCGGAACGGGTGCTCCGGCCGACAGAATGCGTCGCAGCGTTGGCAGTTTGATTGAATGCTTCTCACAGTATCGTCCCACCGTGTTCCAAAGAGCGGGCGAACCGAATGCCTGCGTTACATGCTGATTATTGATCGCTTCCAGTATCTTTACGGGATCCACCAGAGCGGGTTTGCTAGGATTCATATCCGGGATGACAGTTGTAACCTGCATCGCTACGTTGAACAGTGCAAACAGCGGGAAACCCGGCAGGTCAACTTCGCCCGGTTGTATGCCAAAGCGATCGCGAATCAAGTCTACCTGAGCGTCGAACATGCCGTGTTCGTATTGTACACCTTTGGGTGGTCCCGTACTTCCGCTGGTGAAGATAATGGCGGCAGGATCAGTTGCCAGCGTCGTCGGCAGTTTGACGTCAGTGTTCTGGCCAATTCGGACAAGTTGATTGTAAGAAGGGCAACCGAAACGTTTTGACTTCGGGCCAACAACGATATTCAATCTCGCTTTTGCGTAACGGCGAAATTTGATCTGACGAATCAATTGCACCAGCGGGACGGCAACAAATCCGTGTGGCTCCGACTGATCAAGACAATGAAAAACGTTGGAACGTCCCATTCCGGGATCGATCAGTGTACAGACGGCTCCGGATCGGAAAATGCCAAAGGTTAGCGCGATTGACTCCAGCGACGGCGGCACAAACATTGCCAGACGATTACCGGGTTTGATTCCCATGCTGACAAGCCCTCGAGCCACACAATCGGCTTCTCGATCAAGCTGAGCAAACGTGAGATGCGTGTAGGAAACTCGTTTTCCAGAATCGCGTCCTTCAGGAAACACAACGGCTCGCTGATGAGGCGCAGTGAGCGCGGAAATTCGTAGCCTGTCGGCGATGTTTTTTGTTTGTAGCATAGCTCAATTCGGTGTGCAGGATGCAGATAGTCTAGTGGAAAACTACCCGTAGCATTGCTGTTCACCGACTAAAAAATGAATTCAACGGGTTGTCAACAGTAGACTATTGGCATTGAACAGTCTCACTCAGTATCGGGAGTGGTTCGCCCTGATTGTCGATCCGTGACTTGGCTTCCGGTGACTAGAATGGCCTGAACAGTTGCTACCATTTGGAGTTTCTGAAGCTGCAGAATATCTACCCAGCAGTGTCTTGCGGCGCACCCGCTGTGTGCACGATGGCGATGATATGGCTAACCTATTTCAGCCTTAGATTTTCGGGGCGAACTTTACAATCTGTAAATGGCAATTGCCGATCTGACTGACGCAGTCATGAATCCGGCAGGTCGTAGCGGCGAGGGCAAGGGCTGGCGCTGGCGGCGAAATTTCCGGGAGAATCGGCACTGTTGCTGCGATCGGCCCAGCTGATCTCCTCAAAGACGTTGTTGTCGGAACAAGCCGGCACAGCTTGCAGGTACGGGGACCAACATGCGGCAAATTTAGCAGAAAGCCATCGCGTTTGGCCGAATTAGTGCCTTAGACTCGAACGCAACGGACGGATGGCGTCCATTTACATACGGACACTGCGTTCTGTTTTTGGCACGGCTTGCCCTGTTGACTGCGACTGTAGCAGTTAACGATGCTGGGGATGGGCGGCGATCGTTCAAGAAGAAAGTTTGACCGGGGACTTGAAATGCTTGTACTTAGTCGAAAAAAAGATGAGAAAATTGTAATCGGCGATTCCATCACATTGATGGTCATTGAAATTCGAGGCGACAAGGTTCGCCTGGGAATCGATGCTCCGCGAGACGTGACCGTCCACCGTGAAGAAATCTACGAAGCGATCAAACGTGAATCTTCTGAGCAACCGAAAGCGGAGTAATCGTTGTTCCGCCGGCTACGGTGTTCTGAGAACGTTATGTGCGATTGCGCGACGTTCATGGCGCCGTTTTGGGCCCAACAATCAGAATGTTGTCTCTTCCCCAGTACTGATTTGATGTCGAACGTTGTTCGGCCGAAAGCTGTCCTTGAGACTGCCCGCTATTGATGCGGTGGCGGAGGAGTGACGGCTTTCTCGACTTCTGTAAGTAGTTGTTCTCGTCGAAACGGTTTGTACAAAACTGACTTCAGGCCCCGTTGTCGGGATTTGACGATTGAGTGTGCTCCGTCGTAGCCAAATCCCGTCATTAGAATAATCGGCAAGCGATCATCGATGTCCTGAATTTTGCAGAAGCAGTCGTAACCATTCATGTCCGGAAGATGTATGTCTGTCAGGACGACATCGTAATGATGGCTGCGTGCCATTTGGCATGCTGCTTCACCTGATCTCACGGCCTCAACTGTGCAGTTATGTTGTTCGAGCAGCTCGTGTGCTGAGGCCAATACGGACTCATCACTGTCGACTACCAGAATTCGCTTTCCCTGCAATGCTGGTCTTTCGGCTCGCATGCGTACAGCACTGCTGCGGAATCCAGTGTCTGCAGAGTCTGCATCTTCTGAAACTCGTTCAATCTGCCCGCGAATTTTACGAGTGTTATCCACGATTCGCTGAAGTTTTTCGCAGACGTCGGGATCGTGTCCGATGTACTTTTCCAGAATTGCCGTAGCACTGGAAAGAATGTCGTCTGTGGGCAAAGCCACTTCTCTGCGCAATCGCACAGAGCTCTCTGTTGCGGTGACGACCTTTTCGGCAACCAGCAACTGAAGCTGGTTGACGGCCATCGCAACCACTCCGCCAAATACCTGAAGAAATTCAAGGTCCTTGCGGTCGAAGTTTTTGATTCCGGGACTTTCCACATTGAAGGTTCCCAGAACCTCTTCGTGCATAATCAGTGGTACGGTCAGCGTGCTTCGAGCATCTGCGGCTCCGCTAAGATACAGCGGATCCTGTTTCGTGTCCTCGCACAAGTGGCTTTGACGTGTGGCTGCAACATGCCCTGTAACGCCGTTACCTTCAATTTCGGCGAATAGCTTTCGCTTAGCGGCTTCTTCCTGCATACCTTCTTCAAGAAGAGGCACAAGTTCATTGGTCTCCGGATTCAGAACGCGGATCTCAATTGTTTCGAATCCCAGGATGTCCTGAGAGTACTCAAGGATTTTTTCTTTCAGCAAATCCGTACGATCTGCATGCGACATTTGAGTCACCTCGTCCGGAGACAAGTCGCCCAGTTCAATGCCAGCCTTGTAGATCGCTTCGCGTTTTTGGTTTTCCAGGATTTCTTCGGAAACGTCTCGAAGAACGATCGACGTGAAGTTTCGTGAACTGTCTGCTGACGACCATTCGCCTGACCTTGAGGCTCGAATTGCCGCAAACGCTCGTTCGCCCGTCTTGAAGATTGCCTTCACAACCTGCCCAGCTTCCGGCTGAAGGGAAACAGGCGTTGGGCTTAGTAATTCGGGGCTGCCCAGAGTTTTCAAAAAGGACTCCCCGACAAGTGTCCTGCCTTCGCCCGCCAGTGATTGAAAGGTCCTGTTGTGCCAAACGACGCAGTCATTTGCATCGATCAGCACCAAGCCGTCTGGCACTGAGTCAAGAAATCCATCGAGGCACAATTGAACGTCCTTCGCTCTGCCTTCGGTGTTGCCGACCAGCAGAATTCCAGCAGCGTTCTCGGCGCCGGGACTCCCCGGAAGGACGACTTCGACTCGGTCGTCCAGGATCTCGCAGAAATGTTTCCTGGCTTCGTCCGGTGTTCCGGACACTATTAATCGCGGCCGCGAGGAATCCACGCGTGTTGTCCTGAGTATGGATAAGCAATTCTTAGTAACGTCATAGTCACCTTGCTCCGATTAAACTGCATGCGGAATGCCGCGAAAAGGCCAACCTTTTAAATTCCGGACAGAACCTGAAAACTCTTGAGACCCGGAACTTTCCGTAAGCCGCGTGAAACAGATCGGCAATTGGCGTCGTCGGGCGTTCGCCCGAATTACAGAAGGACGTTGGTGCAGGTGATACCTTGTTTTATGCTGCTGTACGCTGACCTGGTAAACATTCGGAAGCGTTCACGCGATCATTTGGATAGACGCCGATTTTCGGAATCAGTTCGCCCACGGATTCATCTCCGGCGATGAGTCTATGGCCCAGCAGATCCAGGCGATCCATTTCCAGTTGAATCTCTTCCGTTAGTCGAGTAATTTCTTCGCGGCTGATTTGAGCCGGAATTTCAATCGGTGCACCGGCGATCATTAAAAGTCTGGAAAATGGTTTGGGAATCATCATGTCAGACCATCCACCGGAAATTGCCCAATAGTTTGTTGCGACCAGCGTTGTGGGAATCACGGGCCTTCCAGTTCTGGAAGCAAGGTAAACGATTCCATCTTTCATGACTCGCCGAGGCCCGCGAGGTCCATCAGGCGTGATGCAGACATGCAGATCCGGTTGGTCTATCAATTGTCGAGTTGCCTGGGCGCCACCGCGACTGGCAGAACCCCGCACTGGAGTTATGCCAACCAGTTTGACTGCGTGAGAAAGGTAAGATCCGTCCTGATGACGGCTGATCAGCCCAGCCAGCTTGTGAGTTCTTATGGAAAACACGGCTGTCACAATGGCGTCGTGCCACATGCAAAAGCAATATCTTGTCTTCCCCACGGCGGCGCGGTAAGGCGTACCGTCTTCAACCACTTTGCGGTGGTCGACGCGAACCGTCAAGAACAGCGCTTGCAGCAGCCATGTTCCAATTCTGGCGACGAGCCAGTTTGCTAATCCATTTCGAATTTTCATTCGGGCATCCTTGCCGATCGATCCATTCCATCCGCGAAGGAGGAGTTGGCCAGTGGCGGAGAAACAATTCACACCGATGTCCTTCTCCCATTCCAAAGGAGTCGGCTTCAGCAGTTAATCTTTTTCTTCGGCCCGACTCCAAGTCAGAGATTCTAGATCATCGCCCGGTGAACGGGAATCTCAGACTTGAGCGTTTTGGTTTAGGCGTGCATTTCGCAACACTCCAGAGAATTATCTGCGGCAAATTGAAACAACAGCCGGAAATTGACACGAGCAGCTGATTTCTCAGGTGAAAAATGCCGTGACAAATTCAGAATCGAATTCATGGCTGAACCGATTTTTCTCTCAAATTCCTAATCTCCTGTGAAAATACGTTTGAAGAATTTTCAGTTTTTATCAATTATTCACGAAATGGCACACCGGGTGCTAAGTAATTCAGCGTCTGGATCACGCAATCATTTCCAGCTTCTTATGAAGCAGGACTTACATTCCCAGACTATTTTGAAAGTTCCGGACAAGACTCGCTTATACATATGGAGATGACGTAAGTTCTTCTCAAGCTTCTTTCTGCGAGTCAACTTTCCTAAGGGCTCCGTTTGTCTTCGGACAGACGGAGTCTTTTTTTTTCGCGTTCGACAGACATTCAACGCGTCGACGATTTGCCACAACTTTGGGTCGGAACCGAATTGCGCTCGTCGTCTGTAAAGAAATCATGTTGAGCGAATCCAATGCTGCTCGACAGGTTCCGCGGTCATCTTCGGTACGTCATCCTCGTCTGTGGCAATCGCGGTCAGCGGACACTCAATAGAACTGCGAGTCGTTTGCGAGATACGTCCGTGGTGACTGACATTTTTCGGCGGGATATCGCAATGTGATGATACGCGATATGTCAAACTTTCATCGCCTGAACGGATTAGAACGTGAGCCATGGAGCAATCACCAGAGCGGTGACCGACACCAGCTTCAGAAGTATGTTGAGTGCTGGGCCGGACGTATCTTTGAAGGGATCGCCGACAGTGTCTCCCACAACGGATGCCGCATGAGCATCGCTGCCTTTGCCAAACGTTTGTCCGTTGATAACGACATTGGATTCAATCATCTTCTTTGCGTTGTCCCAGGCTCCGCCAGCGTTTGACTGGAAGATCGCCAGCAGTACACCGCTAACAGTTACTCCGGCCAGAAGTCCACCCAACATTTCCGCGCCGCCGACAAAGCCGGTCAAAATCGGAGCAACGAGGGCAAGCAATCCCGGCAGAACCATTTCCTTCAGAGATGCCTTTGTCGAGATTGCGATGCACTTGTCGTATTCAACTTTTTCCATCGCATGTTCCAAAGTGTCACGATCGGCGGTGGACCAGTTTTCCTGCAACGTTCCTTCATTGCTAACGCAGACGGCTAATGCGATTTTCAACTCAGGGATGTCTGCAAATTGGCGTCGTACTTCTTCAATCATTTTTCTGGCAGCACGACCGACGGCCTGCATTGCCAACCCGGAAAACAGAAATGGCACCATGGCTCCCAGCAACAACCCTGACATGACAACCGGCTGGGCAATGTTGATTGACGTCATTGGTCCGGCAAC